>Ga0182008_10000025_pt1 | contig 191222 bp, 175 predicted proteins | sample Sormic07211129_1_FD_120482 | JGI IMG/M metagenome (GOLD analysis project Ga0182008, IMG submission 120482) | Rhizosphere microbial communities from Sorghum bicolor, Mead, Nebraska, USA - 072115-129_1 metaG | ecosystem: Host-associated > Plants > Roots > Rhizosphere | place: USA: Nebraska... | reverse complement strand
TTTTTAACTAACTTATTATTCATAAAAAAACTGGCTGTTGGGGAAGGAGTCGAACCTTCAAGGGGTAGTTAGCTACAGTTCAAAAATTAATTTGTGGTCAACCCATAAACTGCGTTTATCCATTTATCCCCACCACCGAGACAAGAAGGCGTGTCTGCCAATTTCACCACCCAACATTAAACAAAGTACAAATCTTAAGCAGTAGGTTTAGGTTGATCTAACTACTTAATTGCTGTAGGGGAAGGAGTCGAACCTTCAAGGAGTGGTTAGCCCTTACGGGTTTTCCAAATTCTCCACCACCGAGACAAGGAGGTGCGTCTGCCAATTTCACCACCCTACAGAGTATAAACAAGTTTTAAAGAACTATTTTTTGTTACTTGCTTGATACAAATGTAACAACAACCTCTATACGTTGCAAATATTTTAAACATTTAATTTTATTTTTATGATATTTTTAATTAACTTAGAGTATTGTTACAAAATACAAAAACGATGCTTAAAAAAGAAACCCAAAATTTAGAAATTGATAACCTGGATATTGATATCTTAAAGCAGCTGATGCATGACGCCACTAAGCCATACACAGAAATCGCTAAAGATCTTATCGTTTCGGGCGGAACAATACACGTTCGCATGAAAAAACTTCAGGAAATGGGTATCATCAAAGGGTCGCATCTGATCATTGATCCGCAGAAAGCGGGTTATGATATCTGTGCTTTCCTTGGTATCTATCTTGAAAAAGGAATACAGTACAAGGATGCTGTAGAGCAATTAAGCAGAATTAAAGAGGTTGTAGAGCTGCATTACACTACCGGAGCCTATAGTATGTTCGCTAAGATCATTTGTCGCGACACAAGCCACCTAAGACATGTATTAAACGAAGAAATCCAGGCTGTATCTGGCATACAGCGAACAGAAACGCTGATCTCTCTTGAAGAAAGTATCAAGAGGCAGATTGAGTTGTAGTAGTATTAAATAAGAAAGAGGAGCTACAGTAGCTCCTCTTTCTTATTTAAACATATTCTTCAATGCTTCAAGTTTCATTTGTAAATCCCCTTCTGGCAGCGGCTTTTCCTTTTTTGCTCCGCTATTGTTACCCTGAGGTTTCGAAGGCTTTCTATTTTGATCTGGCTTAGCAGCATTTACCGGCTTCTTAAAATTACCAGGTTTTTGATCTGCCTTTTTAGCCTGAGGTTTAGGAGCAGCCACTTCAGTTTTCATAGAAAGCGAAATACGTTTCCTTACAACATCAACCTCTACAACCGTAACTTCTACTTTCTGATGCACTTTAACCACATCATTAGCATTGGTTACAAACTTATTAGAAAGCTGACTGGTATGTACCAATCCATCCTGATGAACACCTATATCTACAAAAGCACCAAAATTGGTGATATTAGTAACGATACCCGGCAATTTCATGCCAATCCTAAGATCAGCAATTGCATTTACGCCATCAGTAAAACTAAATACTTCAAACTGCTCACGCGGATCTCTCCCCGGTTTTGCAAGCTCACTCATGATATCATTTAAAGTCGGCAAACCGATTTCCTCACTTACATATTGTTGAAGCTTGATCTGCTTTCTTAACTCAGCATCTTTCATTAGCTGAGCAACACTGCAATTTAAGTCGCGTGCCATCTTGTTAACCAAAGCATAACGCTCAGGGTGAACAGCACTGGTGTCAAGCACTTGCTCTGCATTTCTGATTCTTAGAAATCCCGCAGCCTGCTCAAAAGCTTTATCACCTAAACGAGGTACCTTTTTAAGGCTCTCTCTATTTTTAAATGCACCATGCTCATTACGATAAGCAACAATGTTTTGCGCTAACTGCGGACCTAGCCCAGATACATACGCCAAAACTTGTTTCGAAGCAGTATTTAACTCAACCCCTACCGCGTTCACACAACTCATTACAGTATCATCCAAAGAAGCCTGCAGTTTATTCTGATCTACATCATGTTGGTATTGCCCTACGCCTATCGACTTAGGGTCTATTTTAACAAGCTCTGCCAATGGATCCATCAAACGGCGACCAATTGAAACCGCTCCACGAACAGTAATGTCCTGAGTAGGAAATTCCTCTCTGGCAACCTCAGAAGCCGAATAGATAGATGCACCGTTCTCATTAACCATCACCACAACAACATCAGCTATAGCCAACCCGCGAATAAATACTTCCGTTTCTCTTCCTGCAGTTCCATTACCGATAGCAATCGCTTCAACATTATGCTTAGCACATAGCTTTTTAATGGTTTCCGTAGCCTCAAGAACACCTCTCTGACCATTATGCGGATAAATAGCTGTGTTTTCAAGCAATTTACCTTGCATATCCAAACAAACAACCTTACATCCGGTGCGGAATCCAGGGTCAATTGCCATAACCTTCTTTTGTCCCATCGGAGCAGCCAATAGCAATTGTCTCGCATTTTCTGCAAACACTCGAATAGCTTCTTCATCAGCTCTTTCTTTTGAAAGGCCACGAACCTCGGTTTCCATTGCTGGTCCTAATAAACGTTTATAGCTATCCTGAATAGCCAACTTAACTTGGGAAGCACTGCTATTATTACTTTTTACAAATTGCTTTTCCAGAATCTGAATCGCTCCATCCTCTTCAGGCATTGTTTCAAGCTTTAAAATATCTTCATTTTCCCCTCTACGCATCGCAAGAATTCTATGAGAAGGGGCTGTTTTAAGTGGCTCACTCCATTCAAAATAATCTTTGTATTTGATGCCCGCTTCTTCCTTACCCTTAACAAGTGAAGATTTAAAAGTTGCCGTATTTTGAAAGTATTTTCTCATTGATGTTCTTGCATCAATGTTCTCATTTATAATCTCTGCAATAATGTCACGGGCACCTGCAAGCGCTTCATCAGTTGATGACACGCCAAGCTCATCGTTAAGAAACTTAAAGGCTTCCAATTCAGGATCTTGCTTGCCTTGCTCCAATATGGTAAGGGCAAGAGGCTCCAGGCCCTTTTTACGGGCTTCAGATGCTCTGGTTTTACGTTTTGGCTTATACGGAAGATAAATATCTTCAATTGTAGCAATATTAGTAGCCGCATTTATTTTCGCTTCCAGTTCTGGAGTTAACTTATCAAGGGCAGCAAGTGCTTTTAGAATCGCTTCTCTACGCTTATCAAGCTCACGAAGCTGCTGAAACCTGTCGCGGATGGCTGCAACCTGCACCTCATCCAAACTCCCGGTCATCTCCTTACGGTAACGCGAAATAAAGGGAACAGTTGCTCCTTCATCCAGTAATTCAATAGTAGCGATAACCTGCTTTTCCGCTACTGAGAGTTCAGTTGCGATTATTGTAGAGTGATTACTCATTTTGATCTCTATTTGATGTTATAAAGTACAATGGGGTCAAAAATAAAAAAAATCCCGCATAGGGTTTAACTAGCGGGATTATATTTACTTTAAATTATTAGTCTTATTTTGCTGCGTACATAACTTCTTTTACAGCTTTAATTACCTTTTCTGCATTAGGTAAACTTGCTGCAATAAGTGTTGGTGCATATGGCAACGGTACATCAGCGCATGTGATACGCAATACCGGAGCATCAAGATAATCGAAAGCATTTTTTTGGATATTAAATGCAATCTCTGAAGAGATAGAAGCCAATGGCCAAGCCTCTTCAACAATTACCAAACGATTTGTTTTCTTAACTGATGCAATGATCGTTGCATAATCAATAGGACGTACAGTACGTAAATCGATTACTTCAACATTAATTCCTTCTTTAGTTAATTCTTCAACAGCTGGGTTTACAACACGGGTAAGCATTTTACCAAAAGTTACGATAGTTACATCAGTACCTTCTTTTACAATATTCGCTTTACCAATTTCGATGTAATATTCGCCTTCTGGAACTTCACCTTTATCGCCATACATCACCTCAGATTCCATGAAAATAATTGGATCCGGATCAATGATAGATTGTTTAAGCAATCCTTTCGCCTCGTAAGGAGTAGATGGAATTACAACTTTTAAGCCCGGGCAGTTTGCATACCAGTTCTCAAAGTTTTGAGAGTGCTGAGCACCTAACTGACCTGCATTTCCGGTTGGTCCGCGAAATACGATTGGCACAGAAAACTGACCGCCGCTCATAGATAGCATTTTTGCTGCTCCGTTAATAATCTGATCTATAGCAACCAGAGAGAAGTTAAAAGTCATGAACTCAATGATTGGAATCAATCCGTTCATTGCTGCACCAATACCGATACCGGTAAAGCCCAACTCAGCAATAGGCGTATCGATAATGCGTTTCTCGCCAAATTCATCCAACATTCCCTGACTAACTTTGTATGCACCGTTATACTGTGCAACTTCCTCGCCCATCAAAAAAATGTTCTCGTTTTTACGCATTTCTTCGCTTAAGGCTTCACGTAAAGCTTCTCTAAATTGAATCTCTCTCATTGTATATTCAAATGTTAATTGCGGCAAACTTAGATAAAATTGTTTTTATATGCAATTTATTCGCACACTGCTCCATCATTGAAAAGAAACTTTTACACTTGAAATATATCGATGTTTCATTAATCGGCTAACTATCTCTGACAAATGTCTTTATACGGGCAATAGCCACAGTTTTCTTTGTTCTCAGTTTGCACAAACGGAATGCTTTCATCAAACAGTTCTTCCAGCTTTTCTTGTAACTTATTAGCGAACATAGATTTAAAACTTTCAAGGCTCTGATCCTGCAAAATCAGCCCTCCTTTTTGCTTTTCTTTAAACAATGTACCTTCCTTGAAATTCCGAACCGTATAAAGGTGGGGCTCTACATATTGGCGGTTTTTAACCTGTTCATATACATAAGTATAAAATAATGTTTGGATAAGCGCTTTGTTGTGATCCTTCGCCTGATCCTCAAAAAGCGAAGGGAAATCCTTGTATTTAAGCTGATCTTTTCCTGTTTTATAATCAACAATTCTGATCTTCCCATCCTTTACATCAACGCGGTCAATTATACCATACAACCAAATATTACGATTTTTCCCCATTGGATAGAGCATCACATAATCACTCTTATTTTCCAGCTCCTCTATTTTAAAAGGCGTAAGTTTTTCATCATTTCTTAAAATTTTAAGGGCATATTGCTCCAACACCTGCAAAACAATTTGTTGCAATGCCGGAGTTTGAGTACCCGTTTTGGCGGTATTAAGCTTGAGTTCTTTAGCCAGCGCAAACTCACAAAGGTCTTTTAGCTTCTTTTCCCTTTCCTTAATATAGTCTGCCGTTACCTCAACACCTACAGCCGGCTCATAGAAAACTTCCATCACAGTATGCAGGGCACTTCCAATTAAATTAGCCTCTATTCTATCCGGCAGATCTTTAGGTTCCTTTAAACCCGCAATATTCTTATAAAAAAACCTTAGCGAACAGGTAACATAATCTGTAAATGCAGTTGCAGAGATCTTTTTATCATACTTAGCAGTGGAGTTTCTTTTGAAATACTTCTCCAGTCCCTTCAATACCTCCCCCTGTTTTTCTACAACAATCTTCAGGTTTCTGGGGTTTTCAATCGACTGATTCTGCTGTACCCTATGCGAAAACGTACAATTGGTTTCGAACTCCAGCTGCTTTACAAAGCGACTTTCCTCGCCTGTACTTTTTTCGTCGGTAACTCCATTATAAACCAGGGTCACCTTTTTTGCGACATGCAATAACCTGTAAAACAGATATGCAGAAATTGCATTCTGATGTTCCAGAATAGGCAAGCCAAAGGCTCGCCTGATGTTGTCGGGAATAAATGAGGGGTTATTGGTAATTTTAGGCAGAATACCTTCGTTTACCCCTAAGACTATAAGTTCATCAAAGTCCAGGTTTCTACTTTCCAAAAGTCCCATCACCTGTAAACCGGCAAGCGGCTCACCTTCAAAAGGCACGGTTAATCCCTGAAGCGCTCTTCTGATCAATTTAAAAACAAACTTCGGGTTCAAATCTTTTGCACCCTCAGCTTTCAACTCTTCAAAACTATCTGTTAGCGCATTAAGTGCTTTAACTGCTTCGGTAGACAATAAACTATCCATTCTTTGCAATTTCCCTTCTTCTGATACATATAATAATACACTTGCCAGATGCCTTATTGTGGTAAAGGAATCTGCAAAAGGATTAAAGGTAATCGTGGCAATCTTGCCGATACGCAACAGTTCAGTTCTACTAAAGGATACCTTTTTCTCATCAACAATCTGATTGTGCAGCTCGTTGCGCAAATCGGGATCTATAGGAATCAGCGGATTAAATAGAAAAGACAAAACATGCTTATAGTTAACATCAGCATCTGATAGCATTGCTTCCTGGATGCTTAGCCACAAATCGCACAAGCCAAATAAGGCAGATTGCTCAAAGGGATACCCCATAGTAACATTCACACTATCATCATCTATGGTCTGCAGAGCCGGAATCAACAACTTCTCATCAGCAAGAATAATTGCTTTCCCTCCTTCTTTTTTAGCTTGGTTATCTGATAAAAGCTCAGAAAGCAACTTACCCTGAGCCACATTACCCAATGCCTGCACAACAACAAATTCCTTTGCCACATCATTAAGCCTTGCCGGAGTCTTTTGAAACTGGTTAACCAGTCCTACCGCATGTACATTTCTTCTGATAAAATGCCCGGCCTCCTGCAATGGATTAGAGAAATAGTGAGCATCTACATCAAAATAGAATGAGCACCACCCCTTTTCCTGCCACTGCTTAAAAAACCTTTCTTCTGCTTTTGACAAAGCATTAAAACCAACAAACACCGTATGCTTAAATGATTTTAAAAACTCAGGATCCGAATCTTTGCCTTCAGCAAGATTACGATACATCTTAGCATTGGTAACCAGATTTTCTTTAGCCAGCCTTGTATGGAAATTAACATAAAGCGTAGGCATTCTTTGCCACAGCTCTATAAACCTTTCCTGCATCTGGTTTTGCTTCTTCGCAGAAAACGATCCCCAGAATGTCCGCATAAACTGCAGTTGTTCCTCATCAAAGTTCGGGAATTGCAGTTGCAGCTCGGCAATATCTTCAATTAAGCCAAATATCTCTTTGGCATTGGCCAGATAATAATCTACCTGACTAAAATCGCCAAGAATAATTTCTGCCAATGGGTAAAACTCATCTGGCGAAATCGCCTCTTTACGCTCTGCTTTTAGCAGTTCATTATAACAAGTATATAAAACAAAGAATTGCTTAAGCTGACCCGCAGGCACAAGAGCAGTTCCTCTAGAAAGAAACTCCTGAATGGTGTACATCTGCGGACTCCAAATCGGCTTACCGCTCACCTCTGCCAGGTATTTCTTTAAATACAGCTGAGGTCTTTTATTATTAAAAACAATGGCCACATCCTGCAATTCATTACCAAAACGTTCTAAAAGATCGGTAGCTACCCTGTTTAAAAACTTTCCTTCGTTCACACTTTTCATCACGATACTTTTAATAATTCTCCAGTTTCAGCATACCAGATATAGGCGTCTATCTGTTTAAACTCATCCATTTTCAACAGGTTTTCCCTGTAACGATTAATGTCGTCGATGTATTTGTTATGAGGGGCGCCAAATTTAAAATCAAGCAATACCGCTTTATCCTCCATCACAAAAAGCTTATCAGGACGTTTTACTTCTCCCCCCTCCAAAATCATATCCCTTTCACTAATGATGCTTTTCGAATTCTTAAACCACAGCGCTATTTCCTGTTGATTGATTACATCAATAACAGCCTGCTTTACCTCATCGCGTTCACTGCGCCTGATCAAACCCTCTTGCATTTTCACCGCAATCAACTTATCCAGTTCTTTTAAATCGGTAATCGTTTCCAGAATACCATGTAACACTACTCCTTTTCGCTGTCTTGCATTAAACCAACCATCCTCATTGTTCTTTTGGTAATTAAACTTAGAGGTTAAGCGCTCGTTCACATAATAACCAGACACCCTTATGGCACTTTCATTAATTTCAGAAACTTTCTTAACCGCAGGTCTTAACTCACCAAAAGACATTAACTTTTCATCCAAGACAAAACCTGATCCCTCTTCTGTTTTAAACAGATTCAATAGTATATTTTGAAACTCGTTTCTAACGGAAACTTCCTTTTTTTTCTCTACAATTGTTGTTTTAGGGCATACCATATACAAATACTCCCTAGCTCTGGTAGTGGCTACGTACAATGTATTTAGGGTATCCATATAGTTGAGCAGCATTTCTTCGAAGTACTCTCTCGCAAAAGCTGTCGAAGCAAGCTTACTGCTATAATCTACAGGCAAAGTGCTAAAGTTTTCGAATCCTGCCGGAGCAGCATTTACCCATAAAATCTTCTTAATAAAACCACTAGGCGTATCTAATTTCCAGTTCAAAAACGGAATAATTACCGCTTTAAACTCTAATCCTTTCGATTTATGAATGGTCATGATCTGCACCGCATCCTGATCATCCGCGGCAGGTAAAGCTTTATTTAAACCTTCCTCATCCCACCACTCTAAGAACATGCCTAAGCCCTGATCGCCTCCACCAGCAAATACACCAATCTGATCTCTAAGCGTCATAATAAATGGAATATGATGTTCATTCTGGCCTGTTCCAAGTCTAAAAAACTGCACCATTCTTTCCATTAAACTGGTCATAGGCAACTGCCTGAAGCTTTCAAAACCAGTGCAGAACTCCTCCGGGAAATAAGCCGTAAGGCTTTGAATTGGCTGATTAGCAATATCCATCCAGTCCTGAGCAGTAAGGGCGACTTTCTTATCCACCCCTTCAGGGTTATTTATCTGGCTGAACAACCTTGCGCACGTAGCTCTATAAATGGCCTGTTCATCTTCCCGAGCCACCAACATCCTAAATATATTGATGAGCAACTGCACCGCAAGGTTAGATGAAATCTTGAGTGCATCACCCGAAATAACCTGAAACGTTTTGCCCGCAGCGGCGGATAAATCATCTTGCCTATCCAATAATGCCGAAATCATTGTTTCTGCCTCGCGGTTAGCTTTTACCAACACACAAATATCTTTCATGGCAAAGCCGTGAAAAGCTAGCAGTTCGATTATTTTATCTACCGCGTATACTGCTGCCACCGGACTTTCATCTTCGGCTTCCGCATCGTCTTCCTTATCCAGAAACCGTATTTCTATTTTACCACCTTCCAAAGTTTGGGGGGTAACTTTCTGAGAACTTCCTTCGTAAGCTCGGTCAATAATCTGGTTATACTCCTGATTCCAGTAACTTAAAAGATCTTCTCTTTCGGTATCTGCAAGAATTCCATTAAGCTGTCTTTGCAAAATAGAGGGCAAATGGGCATATAGAAAATTGTTGAACGCAATCACATTGGCAGTACTTCGTCGGTTAAACTCCAGATTTTCCTCTGCTACATTATGCGCCAGCACATCGTGCCTTACATTACTATGTAATATTCGCCAATCGCCACTGCGCCACCTATAAATAGACTGCTTTACATCTCCAACAATAAGGTGCTCGGTAGTATTTCCTTCAAATTCTGAAAGGGCATTCCTGATCAGTGGCAAAAAGTTAAGCCACTGCATTGTACTGGTATCCTGAAACTCATCAAACAGGAAATGCTTGTATCGGTTTCCTGTTTTCTCCCAAATAAAAGAAGGGTTTTCTGCATCAGCTCCCGTAATACCCACCAGTAGTTGCTGGGCATCACTAATCAGGAGGGCTTTATTTTCAGCTCTGTAATTCTTTAACTGCTGAGCCATCTCCTGCATCAACCGCAAATAAGAACTGTTTTTATGAATAGCTTGCCATGTAAAGTATTGCTCCGCACCCTCATCAAAAAAGGCAACCATTTTCTTTAGTCCTGGATTAAGGTCTTCATACAACTGCCTTACTCCCGATGTATCCTTTAATGAGCCATGTGGCCACAAATCAAAGTCATCAACCATGTTGGCCAAAGCAGGAAATATGCTATAGTCCTCATTCAATATCTTATCCAGCTTTAGCAATGGATTAAGAGATTTACGAGCCAGCTCTTCAGGCAAAACTCCCGAAAGATCAAATATGTGTTTTAAATCTGTGGCCTGATCAAACAACGCCTTATTGAAAGCTTTGATACCAGAAGTTACAGTTTGTTTTAAAGCATTAAACTCCGCGGATCTGTCCTTTCCCATGAGCAACATGGCTTCCTGAAAAGGATAGTATCGTTCTTTAAAAATCTCATTAGCCAGATCCTTTAAAGCACGCTGATAATTCCAATCCTTACCATCGCTTATCCGATCTATAGCCAGTGCAGTTACCCATTCCAGCAATTCGGGATCAGTCTCCATCTGTAAATTAAGTGCCTTAACCAGCTCTTCCTTAACTTTGTCATGGTTCATTTCCAGCTTATATCCACTGTCCAGATTCAATTCAAAAGCAAAACTCCTGATTACCTTTTGTACGAAACCATCAATTGTACTTACAGAGAACCTGCCAAAATCATGCAGAATGTTGCTATAAATTATCTGTGCTTTTGCTTTAATGTCCTGATCTGAAAGTTCCGGATAGCTCTCTTTTAAAAGGGGTTTAAAATCCGATGGCTGTCCTTTTGCAATAGCCTGTAAGGCACCCAGTATCCGCTCCTTCATCTCGGCCGTTGCCTTATTGGTAAAGGTTACGGCAAGAATTTCTCTGTATTTCCCCGGGCCGCTAAACAAAAGTGTAAGGTAATGCAGGGTTAGGCTAAAAGTCTTACCCGATCCGGCAGATGCTCTAAGCAATTTTAAAGGTTGTTGAGGCATTACGTAAAGCTATAACTTATTTAGAAAAATATAGCTACAAATAAAATCTACTATGAAACCAGAGAACAGTAAATTGGTATTACAATTGATGTTAGCTATTATATTAATTTTGTAATTAAATCATTAGACAATGAAAAGGATAGCCTTACTACTACTTATTACTATAGCAACCGTAGGCACAAGCTGTGCCCAAGACAAAATATACGACCCAAAGGCAAATGCCCGCGCTGATATTGACGGCGCAGTGGTAAAGGCTAAAAAAGAAGGAAAACATGTGCTTGTACAAGTTGGCGGTAACTGGTGTGGTTGGTGTATAGCTTTCCATAAAATGGTAGAAAATACTCCTACCTTAAAACAATTCATTAACGATAACTATGAGGTTGTTTTGGTAAATTACAGTGCCGAAAATAAAAACGAACCTGTACTTGCTAGTCTTAACTTCCCTCAGCGTTTCGGATTCCCTGTTTTTGTAATACTTGATGGAAACGGAAAATTATTACACACTCAAAATTCGTCTTATCTGGAAACAGATGAAAAAGATGCAAATGGGAAAAAGAAAACAGGTCATAGCGTAAAATCTGTTACCGATTTCTTGAAAAACTGGACTGCAAAAGCAGTCGATCCTGCAACTTATAAGGAACAAAAAACAAAGTAATTACTCTTTGTCGCCATATTTAAAGAACGAATTTACAGTAACGGGCAGTCTCCCTGTAGGACTCAATTGATTCTTAATTACAGATGCAGCTGCCTTTTGCATGAAATCTTCTTTCTGATAAGCCACAATTAATCCCTTGCTGTTTTCAAGACCCGGCAATGCCGATAGGTTGTAAGGATTAGCAAACAAAGCAAAAATTGCATTGCTTAGCGACATATCCTTAATAAACATCTTCAAATCATTACTTAAGATGATGCCATTACCAGGTCTGATACGGGTATCATGAATACCTATAATTACCTGATCAAAAACGCTGATAAATCTTAAAACCTTGGCAATAGCAGCGGCATTGGCATTTCTATCTAAGGTATAAAATACTGAGTTTTTATAGTAAGCACCTAAATCTCGTTGAAACTCGGTAACCCCCGGAGTGCCCAAACTAATGATCACCGTTCTTCTGTCTTTAGACAATCGACTAATATTTGCCTTGCCCCTTAACAGCGTCATAGAAGCATCGGCTAGTTTTTGCAACAACACCTGACTACCAGGCCTGTTTACATCCGCAAGCACATTTTTCTCATTTATAGAATCGCGAACACTTAAACCTGCCCAATATTTTGCAGTAAGGATTTTCTTAACGCTTTCGTCAATTCTATCCATGCTGATCCTGTCTTGCCTAACCGCCTTACGAACTAATTTTATCGCTCGGTCACTGTTTTCTGAGAGTTCAAGAATGTCATTACCCGCAATCACCCCCATAACATCGGCCTCTCCATCTTTAAAGTATTTAACCACCCCTTTCATGCCCATGGCATCAGAAATAATTAATCCTTTAAAACCAAGTTCTTCCTTTAAAATGCCGGTCACAATAGGCTTTGATAATGTTGAAGGCATATTTGGTGTATTATCTAATGCCGGAATGTTCATGTGCGCAATCATTACACCTGTGGCACCCTGACGGATCAATTCTCTGAACGGATAAATCTCCAAACTATCCAAACGCGCTTTGGTAAACTTAAGCTGAGGAAGGTCGTAATGAGAATCTACATCAGTATCGCCATGCCCTGGAAAATGTTTAATGCTAACCAGCAATCCACCATCCTGCATTCCCCTCATATATTCGCCAGCCTTTGTAGCAACGTTGTATTTATTCTCTCCAAAAGAGCGATAGTTTATCACCGGATTTTTAGGATTATTATTTACGTCAACATCGGGCGCAAGATTCATGTGCATTCCGATGCGCTTGTAATCTTTAGCCACTTCCAGCCCCATTTTATAAATCAACTCCTTATCCTGAATCGCCCCCAAGGCCATTTGGTAAGGATAAGAAATGGTGCTATCTAAACGCATTCCCAAGCCCCACTCTCCATCAGAAGCAATCAACAAAGGCACTCTTGATACGGATTGATATTGGTTTGTTAAAATCGCCTGTCTACCTGGACCTCCTTGAAAAAAAACCAGTCCTCCAATATGTTCTTTTTTAATCACATTGGCAATCGAGTCTTCATATGCTTTTCCTAAATTGGTATGCGCCCTTACAAAGAACATCTGCGCAATTTTCTGACGTCTGTTTAGTTTATTGAATACAGAATCAACCCATTCATTCTTTTCTGTAAGTGTTTGTAAGTATGATTTCTTTTGAGCCTTAATTGAGGATACCGAGATAGACAACAAGGAAGTAGCAATCAAAAAATGTTTAACGTTCATTAAGCAGTAAATTGTTTAAATTTCAAAGTTATAAAAAAAGCATCCTATACAGGATGCTTTCTAAGGTTAAATAGGAATATTATCCTCACACACAATCAGGGATCAATATCTTTATTGCTTTCGCAATTGTTTATATAGCTTTTACTAATAATCTTTTTTTGAAGTCTTGTAAGAAACCATATTATCTGTTTTCATAACTTTTCAAAGTTACACTCAATTTTTCAATTTCCTCACAAATGGCTCAATTAGTTTCACTTCCTTCAAAAAAGTCAAGTTCATCTAGAAGCTATACCCTAATGATAGTGCAAATCCTTTATTCTTAATTTTATCCTGATTTACATCATCTTTAAGTGCCTTTTGGAAATCCATCATATATCTTGCATTCACATTAATATTCGGTGTGATACTATATCCTAAACCAACAGCAGCACCTGCCAACGACTTACTAAAATTCTTTGTGTCTGTCGACTCTGTCTGAGCATTATCATTAACCAACCCTGTCGATTTTTGTGAAAGCAGGAAGGATACCTGAGGACCTGCAAATACAGTTAACTCTGGCGTTGCCTTATATCCAATTAATACCGGAACATCGATATAAGATACTTTTGTATCAAAATCTGCTGTATTTCCGGCAACTGTTTCACTTAGTTTAGCTCCTTTTTGAATGAACATTACTTCAGGCAAGAAAGCAAATCCACTACCTAAAGGTAAATCAGCATAAACACCTGCCTGAAATCCAACCTTCGAATCTGTTGCGTAATCTTTATCGGCAAACTGAAATTTACCCATGTTCATCAAGTTAGCACCTGCTCTGATACCAAACTTCATTTGATCATTTGCAGCCGACTGTGAAGTCTGTGCATTTGCCTTAAAAGCGAAACTACTTGCAGTTAATCCTAGCGCTATAATGAATATTTTTTTCATAATTTTCTATTTAAAATTCATGGAGTGTATTGTAATAACCATGCCAAAGAAACCCAAAACAAGGTTTCACAGCGAAGCAAAAACAAAAGTAAAATACTCATTTACTGCAAATTAACATCAAAACAACGACAAAACACGATACTAAGAAAACCTCTGTAAGCGAACTCATTAAGTGTGTCTCCGATTTGAGACACTATCATAAGATTAGCCTTGACAATTTGCCAAAGCAGGGCACAAAAAAAGCCTGTATCATTTAAACGATACAGGCCTTCTCTTAAAAAAGTAAAGTATTAGAATTTCAATCCTAACCCAACCGAGAATACCTGGTTTTTATATTCAGGAGTTTCTTTTGATCCGTTCTCATTGTTCTTTTGGAAATCTAATGAATAACGGCCATGAAGATCGACCTTATCAGTTACATCATATCTGAAACCAATTACACCACCAACCAGACTTTTCTTAAATCTATCCGATTTATCTTCAATGATTGTTTCTTCACCAGATCCAAATCCGTTTTCGAATTTGTTTTTAGTAGAAGTAAGGAATGATACCTGAGGACCAACAACCAAATTAAGTCCTGAACCACCAACATTGATACTCGCTAAAATAGGAACATCAATAAAGTGAGTAGTCTGAGTAAATTCACCAAAAGTAGTTTCTGCTTTATAACCTTTTGTTGAATATAATAACTCTGGAGTAAATGCCAATCCTTTAATCAGATTGATATCCAAAGTAATACCGGCATTAAAACCAGGATTAACTTTTGTTTTAAAATCATTATTACCGTCGCCTTTAATTATGTTCGGTAAATTTAAGCCTCCCTTGACACCCAATCTAATTGGGCTCTGTGCATTTGCTGCACCGGCTACAAATAGGCCTATGGCCAAAACAATTAATTTTTTCATTTTGTGTAGTTTTTTTCTGACCACCCGAAAGAAATGTGCCAACTTTTAAAAAACTACCCCTTTACATCCTTTAAACCTTGGCAACCATCCATTTAAAACTTGTTACAACATTCATTTTGCCTAAAATTATTTTAAGAAAATTTATAAGTAAACGCTGTAATTTGTATCAAATTTGATACAAAACGTCTTGCCATTCCCAACATAAATAAATCAAAGGAAATACACTTCACTTCCTTTTACTTTCGATAATGATTTCTTATACTTACGTTTAATTACATATTATTCCAAATATAAAGTATGAGCAAGTATATTCTATCCTTTGATCAGGGGACTACAAGTTCGAGGGCAATTGTTTTTAATAAACAAGGAACCATTGTTTCAATTGCACAAAGAGAATTTCAACAGATATACCCTCAACCAGGCTGGGTAGAGCATAATGCTACCGAGATCTGGTCAACCCAGGTTGCAGTAGCTACCGAAGCCATCATAAAAGCAGGCATCACCCCCCCAGATATCGCCGCCATAGGCATTACCAATCAGCGTGAAACCACCGTACTATGGGATAAAACAACCGGAGAACCCCTTTGCAACGCCATCGTTTGGCAAGACAGACGAACATCTGCCTACTGCGATGAATTAAAAGCAAAGGGCCTCGCCAAAAGCGTACAAGAAAAAACAGGACTCATTATAGATGCCTATTTCTCGGCAACAAAAATCAGATGGATACTAGACAACGTTCCCGGTGCCAGAGAAAAAGCTAAGGCCGGAAACCTCGCCTTCGGAACCATAGATTCTTGGCTAATCTGGAAACTAACTGATGGCAGAATCCATGTAACTGATGTAACCAATGCATCAAGAACAATGATTTACAACATTCACACCCTCGAATGGGATCAGGAGCTACTAGACCTTTTTAATATCCCCCGCAATATCCTTCCCGAAGTTAAATCGTCAAGCGAAGTTTACGGAGAAACAACAGGCAATGTACTAGCGGCCAAAATACCCATTGCAGGCATAGCCGGCGACCAACAGGCCGCCCTTTTCGGACAAATGTGCACAGAGGTCGGCATGGTAAAAAACACCTACGGCACCGGCTGTTTTATGCTCATGAACATTGGCGATAAACCCATCACCTCACAAAACAACCTCGTAACCACCATCGCCTGGAAAATAAATGGCAAAGTACAATACGCCTTAGAAGGCAGTATTTTTATCGGTGGTGCCGTTGTTCAATGGTTACGAGATGGACTAGGTTTAATTAAGGCATCGGCCGATGTAGAAAAGCTAGCCTTAAAAGTAGCCGATACTGGCGGAGTTTACCTCGTTCCTGCCTTTGCCGGACTTGGCGCACCCCACTGGAATCAAGACGCCAGAGGCACCATTACAGGCATAACTCGTGGCACAAACGCCTCTCACCTTGCCCGCGCAGCCATCGAAAGCATTGCTTTCCAAACCATGGAAGTTTTAAATGCCATGGAGGCAGACTCCGGACTAAAAATTAAAGAACTCCGAGTAGATGGTGGTGCAACCGCCAATGATACACTTATGCAATTTCAGGCCGATGTGCTTGATACTACAGTAATCAGGCCTCAAGTTACCGAAGTTACTGCCTTAGGCGCAGCATATCTGGCTGGTTTGGCAGTAGGTTATTGGAATAGCATGGACGACATCAGCGGCCAGTGGAAAATTGACAAAAGCTTTAATGCCGGAGAGGCAAAAAATATAGAAGAACGTATAAAAGGGTGGAATAAAGCCGTAAAAGCAGCAAAAGCATACGCAGAAAATTAACTAGATAATAACTTAATCCAATCCTCATGTCTCCATTTATAGCCGAAATCCTTGGCACAATGTTTTTGATTTTATTGGGCAATGGCGTTGTTGCGAACGTAGTTCTAACTGGAACTAAAGGAAACAATGGTGGTTGGATGGTAATTACCACAGCCTGGGCTTTGGCAGTTTTTGTAGGCGTTGTTGTTGCCGGCCCATATAGTGGCGCCCACCTCAATCCTGCTGTTACAATAGGACTAGCTATTGCCGGAGAGTTTAACTGGGCCGATGCCCCAACCTATATTGCAGCTCAATTTATTGGCGCAATGCTTGGTTCTACGCTGGTATGGCTTCTATTTAAAGATTTCTATAAAGGCACTGAAGACAAAGGGTTAAAACATGCTACCTTTTGTACAGCTCCTGCAATCCCAAATACCATTTCTAACCTAATTAGTGAGATAATAGGCACCTTCGTACTGATTTTTGTGGTATTTCATCTCACCAATGCTTCATTAGGCATCGAAAAAACGCCAATAGGCTTAGGTTCTATTGGTGCCATACCAGTGGCCTTCCTTGTTTGGGTTATTGGGCTGTCACTTGGTGGCACTACAGGCTATGCTATTAATCCTGCAAGAGACCTTGGTCCACGAATTATGCACGCCATATTACCCGTGGCCGGCAAAGGCGGAAACAACTGGGGCTATGCATGGATACCTGTAATTGGTCCTATTATCGGTAGTGCACTCGCCGCCCTACTATATTTGTACATTAGAGCATAGCCCTTTTTTCCTCGTTAAATTCAATAGCTAACAGGTATATAATTTCAATATTATACTGCTATAAAAACTGTTGTCAAATTATTCAAAAATCACTAGGAAATTACTAACCAGTTTCCATAAGGTCTACAACCTTACACCTATTTATTGAGGCAGCAACCTCTTTAACAGGAAAAAAGATGCTTTGTAGAATCAACTATTTTAAGGAGGGATTTAAATGATTTCGTTATCTTAAGCCCTTCAAAATGCACCGCATTTTGGTAACCTAAAAACCTAACAAAACCAACCACAAATGAAGAAAACTTTTTTAAAGTTAAGTATGCTCGTCGGCCTCATTTTGCCGTATGCAGCAAGCAATGCACAGATTAAAGAAGGTCTTACGGCCAATGCCGAAGAACCGGAAGCCATCAGAGACGCAAGAATGAGATGGTTCAGAGATGCTCACTTTGGCATGTTTGTACACTGGGGACTATACAGCGCCGCAGCCGGAGAATGGGATGGCAAAGATTATGACGGCTGTGTTGAATGGATTCAAAACATGGCAAACGTTCCGGCTGATATTTACGAAGCACGACTAAAACCTCTTTTTAAACCAAAAAAAGACTTTGCTAGAGAATGGGCAAAAACAGCTAAAGATGCAGGTTGCAGATACGTTATTTTCACCAGCAGACACCACGAAGGTTTCGCCCTGCATGACAGCAAAACTACCACTTTCGATGGAATGGATGTAACGGGCAGAGATTTGTTCCGTGAAATTGTAAACGCTTTACATGAACAAGGGCTTCGAGTTGGGGTTTACTTCTCATTAGTAGACTGGCACCATCCTGATGCTTACGTAGAACATGGCCTGCCGGCACCTGCAGGTGTAAAAAATGATGGTCGTGAAAATGCTAAATATGTTGAATACATGCACAAACAAGCTGAGGAGATGTTCTCAAACTACGGCCCTATTGATGTGGTCTGGTGGGATTACAGCTCTAAAGAAATTCAGGGCGAAAAATGGGGTGCGAAAGATTTAGTAGCCATGGTAAAAAAGCATCATCCAAACATCATTATGAATAACCGGCTATATGCCTTTGAACACAACAGTGAGTACACTCGGGCTAACGGAGACTTGGTAACCCCCGAGCAGTTTATACCAGAATCCGGTTTTAAGGGCATGGATTGGGAATCGTGTATGACCATGAATGGAACCTGGGGATATAGTAAAAACAACCAACGCTGGCATACTGAAACGGAACTGGTTCATAACATGATAGACATTGTCTCTAAAGGCGGTAACTATTTGCTTAATGTTGGACCAATGGCCGATGGCACTATTCCTTCGAAAAGTATAGACTTAATGCAAGGCATCGGCAACTGGATGAACGTGAACGGGGAGGCTATTTATGGTTCCAGAGCCAATACTATTGGCAAGGTAAACTGGGGTCGCATTACAACCAAGCCGGGCAAGTTCTTTTTACACGTATTTAACTGGCCAGAGAACAACAAATTACATGTACCATTTGCTCCTGATAAAGGCGTAATACCTCAAGCATATTTCCTTGCGGATGGCGCCAGGACTCCATTGAAAATAGAAGCTAACGAACGTGGTTTGTTTATAGATGTAAGCAATAAGTCGTTTAAAAACGACGCAGCAACTGTTATAGAATTAGATGTTACAGGAACTTCTCTTGTTGCTCAGGGTATATTTCCTGAAGAGGATGGTTCGTTTAAATTATTGGCTGGTGATGCTATATTAACAGGTGGTATTGCTCTGTCGGTTGGCGAACAGGCAATATTGCACAGCTGGACTGCTCAGGATGCAACTGTAGCTTGGAATGTGAATGTAATGAAGCCAGGCAAGTATAAGGTGATTCTTAGCACTGCTTGTACCGATGCTTCGGCAGGATCAAAGATTGCGGTTAGCTTAGGAAAAACCACCCTTCCGGGGATTGTTAAAGGTACCGAAAACAGTTGGAGCGCATATAAGGATTGGGATATGGGAACGGCTGTGATTTCTAAAAAAGGAACAAATACTATTTTGGTAAAAGCGATTACTAAACCTGGTTTAGGGGTAATGAATTTGAAAAACATAAGGCTTATTCCGGCAAGTAAGTAGAACTATCACAAAATGCAATAGCCTGCTTCATGATTAATGAGCAGGCTATTGTATTTATTAATAGAGATGATTTGTATTTAATGGACTCGGGTTACTTAATCGACTCTGAACAAACGCCACTCTGACGCCTGGAATATGGAGATATTACCCCAGTTTGAAGTAACATACCAACGGTAGTAAGGATATGCTTTAGTATTTTCAAATGAGAAGACTCTTACTTCATTTCTGGCGTTAGTGAACTCTACTGTTCTGGTATCTAAAATATCCCATGTGTTGCCATCCATCGACCCTTGTAATGTCCAGTCTTTTGGATCTCTAACTTTTTCATCGTTACCAGATGTTATTGAATATACCCTCACCACCTGCGGCGTGGTAAGTGTTTGTTTCATCCAAAAGTTGGGATTAAAGCCCCCGGAAAAGAATTTGGTACTATTGTCTCCGTCAATAAGTTTTAGCGACCCCTCTCCTCCAAATGCTCCATTACCATTTTCATTAGACACAGCCAATGTGGCTCCACCAGTTACATCACTGATTCCACCGAACGAGCCTATCATCTTTTTCATTTCGATCGTAGAGCCTTGTTCGGTAGTTACATTTAGTGTAACTGTTTCTATCTTTCCCTCTTCTATTTTCTTTATTGGAGAGGCTTCTGTGGAGGTTGTTTTATCGGCAAAAGTCCATTTAAAATCTTTAAAGGCGGTTGCTGATATAGCATCGAATTTAACATTCCCATCAGTTGTTGGCTTTGCCTGAATGGTTAGTATCTTCTCCGGGCTGATATTTATGGTCATCTCCTGTTGGGCTACATAACCTTGCTCATTTTCCACCCTTAGCAATACCTTAAATATACCTGCGTACAGGTAGGTATGTTTTGTAGTTGGCACTATTGCAACACTGTCGTCGCCAAATGTCCATCTGGTACTTTTGGCATTTAAGGATGTGCTCTTAAATTCAAAGGTGAATGCATTATTGGGATCCTTGATAATTTCAGCCACTGCCCGGGGCTTTGGCTCTTCGGGCATGGCTTTAGCTACTTCTTTATCTTTACTACAGGAAAAGGTAAGCAACATTAAGCCTAACACTCCTATTCTATATATATGTTTCATATCAAATACTGATTAAATCATTTTTAAGCTCTATCTAAAACAACTATGGCTTTTTAAGTAAGCGGAACTCCGACATCTGGATATAATCGTCGCCATTATTTTCCAACACGTTTAATCGGTAGTAGGTAAACGCTTTTGTATTTACAAAGCCAAATGTTCTAGTTTCATTAAATCCTTGAAATACTTCATTGCTGCGTTCATCTAGTACTACCCATGTTACCCCATCATTAGAGCCTGAGAGGTTCCATTTTTTAGCATCTCTTGCATGTACGTCATTTCCGGATGTGATACTATAACCTCTTACTATCATTGATTGACTATACTTTAACTGTGCCCATATTCCTGAGCCAAATGCGGCTAAGAATTTGTTAAAGTTATTGCCATCAACTAGTTTTAAAGAGCCTTCGCCACCACCGGCACCAGCACCGTTCTCTTTAGAAACGCTTAATTGACCTCCGTCTGTTCCATCAACCAAAACCAGTTCTGCAGGGTCGACAACCACAGTAAGTGTCTTATTTTCTGGATTGATCAGATTTTTGGTTACGTTGGTTAATGTAAGTTTTAAAGCCAGTTTTTTGGTTAGGTTATCGCGTAGTACAGGCATATAAACTGTGAAAGTAAACTTCGCAGTATTCTGGCCTGGAAGAAATTTGGCTGTCTTTTCTAACTTATAGTTTTCGGGAACTAAAGCAATAGTATTGGCAGGTAACTTACCACTGGTTACCATTGCCGGGATATCGTTTCCACTTGCCTCTATAGTTGCATCAAAGCCAACACTCTCGCCCAAACCATTGAGTTGTAAGGTAAGAGGGATAGCTAAACCTTCTGCATTTTGACCGAACTCGCCTTCAGCCGGAATATTAACTATTCCAGCAGTACCTCCTTTAAAGGTAACGTAATGGATATCCTCTAGTTTTAGTATTTTTTTAGTATCCAATACTACTACAAAACTCTCTTTTGATTGTTGCACAGAATTACCCTTACTTGGTGATGATAATTTAACCGCAAAGGCAACTTGCTTTCCAAAATTCTTTTCTAGAACACTGGTTGCAATGGCTACCTTAAAAGTCGTTTTCTTCTCGCCATAAGCGACATTAACTACTGCAGGAGCATCGTAACTTCCTACTGGTAAAGCTATGGTATTTTGAAGTGTGCCATTCTCTATTAAGGTAGTAATGGTATCCTGATTTTCCTTTAAATCTATCTCGAAAGCATTGCTTGCAGGCATAGAAAGTAAAACATCCAGTGAAACGTACACTTTAGATTTGTCTTTCACCACCTCCCCAACTTCTGCTGAAGCAGACACCTTTATGCTTCCTGTTGATTGAATCCCAAAGTCGTCCAGTTGATTGTTCTTGCAGGCACCACCTATCAAAATTAAGGTGGTTAGCATGCAGAAAAGGGATTTACTATTAATCATTTTAATTTTTTTCATCAGTATATAATTTCTTTATACAACCTTATTGATCTAACCAAACTCTACCGTCTAATTTCCAGCTCTCTTGAACAGGTATTCTTAGCCAGCTTAACAGCTGTGTAGTCATGTCCATATTTCTAGGTACAGTAGCTCCAAAGTCTGAAGCGCTTGGTGCGCACATCAGGTCGCTGAATTTAGCCCACTCATAATCGCCTTGTATTTTGAAATCACTTCCAGCAGCACCTTTATCTTTAAAAACATTGCCTGAACCATCGGTACATGGCCAATAACCAAGCAAATAGTCAAAAAACGGATGGTTTTCGTCGATCTCGGTATCGCAAGAAAATTGGCTAATTACTGATGCAGGCAGAGCTACTTTCCAAATCCTTACATCGCTTACGGTACCATCCATTATTCCATGACCATCACCGGCCAAAACACCTAATGTAAGTGGTTCATTGCTGTCAAAATCTCCCCAATCAGTCACGTCTCTTTTATTGTTCTCTTTCCCATCTGTATAAGTTGTGATAATTATACGACCACCCTCATTTGAACGTACAAAAGCAAGCGTATTCCAGTTACCATCACTTATTGATCCGCCAAGAACCTGATCTGCTACTTTATCCGTTCTAATATTTAAGTGCCAGTTGTTATTCTCGAGGTAAATTACCCAACCCTTTGTAGGCCAACCTCCAGCCCATTGAGGTCTTTTTCCAATAACTGAGGGCCAGGAATAACGGTAATTTCCATTCGGGCCCGGATTCTTTTTCAGCTTTAATTCTACAGAGAAAGGTGTTTTATCGCCGAAATTAAACAGTTCAGAATTTAAAGCTGTTGCTCTAACACCATCATTTACATTACCATGAAGCCTAACACCCACTCCATTATACTTATTACCAAGAAATGGCTTATTTAATATTCTTACTGAATATTTAGGATTGTAAATAATGGTAAACGTATTTACTTTAGGATTACTGAAAACGGTTTTATCATCCTGCTCTACGGGAATTTGATAAGCACCGCCATTGTTTGAGACAATAACAACCAACCAGCTTTCATTTGCATAATTTGGTCTGCTTTTTAATGCCTCGAGCATTTCTCCTACTTCAGTATCAAAACGCTGTATTGCTGCCTTGTATTGCGGCTTGCTTACATCGTAGCCATGTTCTGCTCCTGCCACTCCTATTTCTTTAAACTGCCCTACGATAAAAGAAGCAGTATCTGTTTTTAAAGAGTTTACAATTCCAGTTTTTACTCCCTCATCGTTACCTGGCGTTTCACTTACATCTACACCTGTGTTCAGTTTTTCACTAAACATTGAGGAGGAAGCAAACGAAACAATTTTAGCATTTGGTTTAGCAGCTTTAATACGACTAAAAATTAAGGGATAGTCTTGAAATTGACTTTTACTGAAATCATTTCCTATCACCCCGTGTTTGCTTGCTTTAACTCCTGTAAGTAAATCTGTCCAGTTTGTTCCGCTTTCCGGATTTTCATCGTCAGCTAATGAATTCCATGAATAAATGGAGTTGCGCAATAGCGAACTTATTACGGGTGTCCTTGCGTCTCTTACGGAAATACCTCTCGCACCATCAGCAATCAGCAATAGTACTTTGGGATTTCCGAATGCTATGGAAACACTGTCGGTATAGGTCTTATCTGGTATTTCTCTTTCAAAGTCTTTATTGCAACCCGTTATCACCATAAACAAGGCAATGAGTAAGGCTGGATACAATTTGAATTGATTTTGTTTCATCTTTAAATAGTTAATGGTTTATATAAATTCCAATTCAATAATTACTCTAATGTTACGCGGATAATATTCTGAACAGGTACATTATCGAATCTGTTAAACTGACCTATCAGTAGCAGGGCGCGTTTACTATCGGCAGACACTGTTTCAATTACATCATTCAATGATCCGTTAAAGAGTCCTGTAGCATTGTATCCCTCAGCTAATTCTCCGTTTGGATTTAAGATCATAAATCCGTTACGCGTAACGTTTCCGTATTTTTTAAAGTCGCCAAATACTACAATTAGGCCATCATTAAGTTGTTTCGCTCCGTATATATACCCGTCAGTAATTGTTTTAGCAACAAAGCTTTTTTCTTCAGAGCCATCGGCATTTAACATTACGATTCCGTTTGACGGAGAACCATTAAAGGTTTTGAAAGTACCTGTGATTAAATACTTGCCGGTGGTTTCGTTACAGCTTATTGAGCTTATTGTTGAACTGGCACCCGAGCCAACATTGAAACTGACATCTTTTGTACCATCGGCATTAAGTCTGATAATATAAGGAGCCGGAGCATCATCAAATGTGGTAAAAGAACCCACAAGCACCATTTTGCCTGCATTTGCCCCTACTTTGGTATGCATATAACTGGCTACAAAACCATTTGCCCCGCTTAAGCCTTTACCTGTAACTGTGTTAAACCTATAGGTTTTATCCAAAGATCCATCAGGGTTAAGACGTACAATCTGTCTGATTTCTGTACTATCCAAGATGACAGAGTCTTTTGTTTGGTAAAGATTAGGCTTATCGTATCTGCGGGATATGTAATACCTAAAATCGCCCGTCGCTGTAATCTTATTCTGGTAATTGTAAATTTTAGAGATGAAACCATTGGTTCCACCATTAAATCTCGGAAAAAACTTAATGGTTTCTGGTTTGGTTGGTGGATTAAAGACCTTAATTCCTACGGTATCAATAGTACCATTGGTGTTTAATCTTGTAATGTTACTAATATTTTCCTTTCTTTGATTGTATCCCGAAAATCCACCTGCAATAATAAACTGGCTACCGACTGCAAGCATATTTGACAAATAGCCATTTGAAGCAGTTCCAACGCGCAGAGTTCTGTCTATGTCTCCGTCTAAGGATGTTCTTACCAGTCTGTTGATAGGTACAGCTGTTCCTTTATTATCGTAGTTCGTAAACCCACCGACAAAGAAATATTTTCCTTCATCAAGTTTTAGCGCCGCAGCTACCGCCCCATTTGTGCCGTTAACAACTCTAAAAGTAGGATCGAAGTTAATCAAGCCCTTCACTTTAAAATCAGGACCAAATACAATATTCCCTCCTATTAGTATTGAGGTAACACCTGAACTTGCAGTTTTGGGCACTTTTACAGAAATACTGGTTTCTGTAATCTCTGTTACATCAGCCTTTTCCCCATTAAACATAAAAACAAGTTTGTCTTTATATTGCTCAAGACCTGTCGCTTGAATAGTTACAACAGTACCTGGCTCACCCTCTTCAGGAACAGGCTTCTGTGTTTCATTAATTTTGATTCCAAGAGGTGGTTTTCCACTTTGGTAAGGGGGATCGAACACCTCCTTAGATTTTTTACAGCCACCTATAATAAAGATAGTTAGCGCAAAAATTAATACCTTAAGATTCGACTTCATATTAATTAATTTAGATCTGTATTTTTTATCTGGATAAATATTGTTGATTTCATACCTGAGCAATTATTTAGAACGGATGACGTCATTTAGAAAACCGTTATAGTCTATTCCGAATGGAGCTCCGTTGTAAATAAGGGTATGAACTACACCATTATTGGGCTGAATATCTGATGAAGACATATAGCTGGTAACCCAATTGTCTTTCGGCTTGGAAACATCGGGAACATAACTTAAAATCAGTTGTCGGTAGCCCATGTACTTAACTCCGTTGGCCTCATTATAAATTACGCCCATATTATAAACAGCGCCCTCATATGAGAGGTAATTTTGTCCCGGATAAATTGGCAATACATCTAAATCAATTTGTGGAACATCTGCCAGTTTAATTTCACCTTTAAAGACGTAGCGTAACATAAATTTTCTCCAAATCTCTGGGTTTATGTCATTGAAATTCTTAATGGTGTCTTTATAAAGTGCATAGAGATGAGGGTTCAATGATTTTATGGTTTCTTTGACAACCCTATCATTGGGAGCGAAAAAGGTTATTTTTTCTTTTTTAAAGACGTCTTCCAGACCTGCGATTTTAATGATCTGTGCCACAGAATCAAACTCTCGGGGCTTTGACTCGAGAAATTGAAGAATGTCTCCGTTAAATTTTGCCTGTGCTTTACCACCATCTCTATAATAATCATCCTTTGAACATGAGGCGAAGCTCAATACAAAGCACACCACTATAAAAAAAGATCCTTTAAGATACTTTAGCATGTAATTTTTCATATCGTTTTCTTTTAAACCGGTCATTATTTACCTCCGGTTAACCAGTATGTATTTAAAGTCATATATGGATTGTTATTTCTAGCAGCCTCATTTATAGGCCATGTCCATCCTCCGCGATTAAACTGATCGAGGGTTAAAGGATTTGACGTCCATGATCTGCTAAGGATTCGCTTTGTACGGATCAAGTCGAAATAATGGTGTCCTTCACCAATTAACTCTCTTGAGCGCTCAAGAAATACGAAGTCTTTTACAGATCCTGATCCATCGTAAGGGGCTGCTTCGGCGCGTTCTCGTACCATGTTCACCAACGTTGTTGCTTCTGCATTGCGGCCAAGGTTAGCCTGTGCTTCTGCACATAACAGGATGGATTCTGCATAACGGAAAACCAAAAAAGTATTATCTGGATTTACGTCCTGATTACCTGAGGCATAAACGTTTTGACCATACTTTTGCATGATGAAATCGCCATCGTTTGCATACATATTTTCGAACCATGCTTCTTTACGCTTATCAGATTCTATTTCCGGATAAATCTGTTTCATGTATTCTGCCTTAAAATAGGCAAAACTAACCTGAAAGGATGTTTGAGGACGTTTATAAGGATAATGCAAAAACATATCACCAATAGATGCAAAATTATTTACAGCATCGTTGTAGTTGATACTTCTATAAAATTCAAATAAACTCTCGTCAGATCGTCCCTTCATTACTAAATTCCAGTCCTTTAGATCCATTAATTTATAGGCTCCGCTTTTTATCAACTCGTCGCCAAGGCGTGCTGTTTCTTCCCAATATTTGGAGGCATTTGCACCATCAAATCCTGCATTCCACATATTCATATTCATCAACAGGGCAATAACACTTCCTTTGCTTGCTCTAACACCTTTGAGGGCTGGATCTGAGAATGTCCATTGCATATCGTTCACACTTCCTTTTAAATCAACAATGCATTTATTGAATACAGACACCATGTTTTCTCTTGGAGGAGCATCTGAATAAAAGGCCTTAGTATAATAAGGTACATCTCCGTATAAGCGAACCAGATAAAAGTAAGCCAGACATCTTATAAACTTAGCTTCGCCGATGTACTGTTTGGTCTGTTTATCACTTAATGTTGGAATACCTTGTTCCAGATTAAAGACAAGGATATTTGCAGATTGTATTACCTGATAATAGGTTGTCCAATCTGTCAATGTCCCAAAGTTGTAAAAATCCCATGGCATGGGATTGCCATACAACAACTGTAAAAGATCATTTTTCCCAAGCACCTCAACAAAGCGTCGTGCTGGGGCCAAACTTGTATTTAACTGATGTTTTACTTCGCCAGCTCTATATTCTCCAACTGCGCCAGCATAATGTGTTGCATTAATTTTGGTAAAGAAATTTCTGGACATGTCATATATCACGGTCTCTACATCTTCCTTGTTTTTGTAAAAATTATTGCCCGTAAGCTTATCCAGTGGTGTAACATCCAAGAACTTTTTACAGCTAAACTGGCTAAGACCACACAATAAAAGCAGGGAACAAACTATATATTTTTTCATATCAATTATATTATGTCAATAATTAAAACTCCACGTTCATACCAAAGTTGTAGGTGCGCGGCACGGGATAACCACCGGAAGCATCCCTTCCTAAAGCTGTTACGTTTTCCGGGTTAGGACCGGAATAAGGAGAAAATGTGATTAAGTTATTTCCGGATATATACGCTCGGAAATTACTAAGACCTATCCTTTTAGCTAATTTTTTAGTGAACATATACGAAAGTGTAACGCTGTTAAACTTAAGGTAAGAACCCTGTTCAGCCCATAACGTTTGATCTAACCTGAATGGTTGGATAGCTCCATAGCGTGCATAATCATAAGCGTACGGATATTTTGTTACGTCACCTGGCTTCTTCCAGGTATCCAGATCATCCAGAGGAACCACTGCTCTTAGATCATAAGGATTACTCATGATTCTGAAACGATCGGCCAGTGCATTATTTAGAATGGTGCGTAATAATGTAAATGAACCATAAACATTCAGCCCCCAGCCTTTATAGCTTAAATTGGTTGATAATCCACCTGTTACAACAGGCTGAGAATTTCCCGATATTTCATAATCACGATTATCAAGAACATAGTCACCATTTACATCTTTAAAAATTGGATCACCTCCCTGGAAAAACCTTCCGCCGGTATTATAGGTTAGCCCTGTAGCCGGATCAACCGGAACGTTTTCTGTGGTAGCGTATACACCTTGGTTTACACGCAGATAGTTAGACATAGTATTCTTACCTACCCTATAAACCAAATGCTGTAAAGAATTTGCGTCCCCATCAAACCTGATGTACTGTCCGTTATACTCTGCCGGAAGTTTAGTTAAAACGTCACGGTTTATCGCTCCGTTAACCGATATAGACCAATTAAAAGGACTACTTGTAGGAAGTGGCCTAACTGTTACGGCCAATTCATAACCATAATTTACAATACCTGCATCGTTGCTTAAAACACTACCAAAACCCACTGAGTTACTTAAACCACTGCTGAATAAAAGATTGTCAACTTTCTTATAATAAGCATCAAAATTTAGCTCTACTTTACTTTCAAACAGACCTGCATCAAATCCGAAATTATATTGAGAAGTGGTGGTTGGTTTAAGCTTAGGATTTGGTACTTGCCCATAGTCAATTCCCATAGTAGGGTTGTTATTATAGGTTCCGGTATTTTGGTATAAACCGTAAATATTTGAAAGATTTGCCGTTGGTGACACATTACGGCCCCAGCTTAAACGAAATGCACCGTAGCTAAGCCATTCAACTTCTTTAAGCCACTCTTCCTTGTTAAAGTTCCATCTTAAACCTATGGAGGGGTTTTTAGCATAAGGATTTTCTAAACCACTACCCGAAGATCCATCTAAACGGTAAGAAAGGTCGATTACATATTTTTTCATGTAATCATATGAAAATGCAGCTGCAAAAGATGCCAAACGAGCGTTCTTAAAATTGGTCAGGATACCTCCACCTGTTGAGTAATACCCATCGAAACCCAAGGGACCTTGTAATTGATCGTTTGCCGTTTTGTTCTGAACAATAATACCTGATTGCCCTGTTACCTTATATAGCTCGTTAAAAACATTAGCAAAAATATTGTGCTTCCCATTAAATGTTTTAGCGTAAGAGATGTTACTTCTGCTATATAAATTAGAACTGCGTCCGTTAAATGAATATACTCTGGCAAATTGCCTGTTAGCCGCAGCTGGTGTAAAAGTATCCTCATTGTCTGATGTAAAATCATAACTTAAAGTACTTGCTGCCCATAATCCTGGTAACAGTTGGTATTTGACATCGATATTAGCCCTGATATTTCGTGAGTCGTTATTATTCAATGTTTTTAAAGCAGACACTGCTCCAAGTGTAGATTGAAAGAATGATGGACCCGGCAATAAAGAGGAAGTCTGACCATTCTCTGCAACGCCTCTTTGAAGTAAGCCAACTCCATCTCCCTTGTTTTGTTTACCTATTGACCCAAATACAGATGCAAAAAATTTCAACTTTGGGGTTGGGTTGTACTCCATGTTCATATTCATATTGTACCTGTCGAAACCGGTATTTTTAACTACCCCAGTTTCAGAGAAATACCCAACATTGGTTTTATAGTTAAACTTTTCATCACCACCATCGAATGCCAGGTTATGACTTTGGTTAAACGTGTTTTGATAAAACACACCCTGCCAGTTCGTAGAATTATTATAATAATCGTTTAAACTGTCTGTAAGGAAATATGTTTTTGATAGTCTGTCAAAATCCTCCTGAGTTAATGCATTAGAAAGAATGTGGTTTATTTTTGAGTTTCGTTCCGCATTACCACCTAATGTTTCTCTAAGCTTTGGTGGCGTATTCATAAAAAAGTTTGAGGTGTAACGCACACGTGGAATCTTTGAGTTTCCTCTCTTGGTAGTAATAATAATTACACCATAAGCACCTCTGGAACCATAAAGTGAGGTTGCCTGTGCATCTTTAAGTACCTCAAGACTTGCGATGTCTTCCTGAGGGATTAAAGAAAGCGGACTCACGCCCGGGCCTTGTTGATTATACCCATATTCAGCAGCTTTATCGGCATCAATAGGTACTCCATCAATTACATATAACGGAGAGGTTGGCTGTAAAAAGGATTCGCTTCCGTTACCAGTTACTGCCAGCGTATTCAATCCACGAATAGTAGAGGTCCCTCTAAATCCGGGAGCTCCGGTATTTACCTGGATGTTTAAACCTGCCACCTTTCCCTGCAATAATTGCTCAACGTTCGAAACGGGAACATCCATAATATCCTTACTGGTAATGGTTGTAGATGATCCGGTACTGGTCTCTTTAGACCTTACCTGATAACCACGCACCACCACCTCATCCAATTGGCTATTACTTTCGTGAAGGATTACGTTTGCAGAAGTTTGCCCCGGTTTTAATTTAACTCGGGCATCGTTAAATCCTACAAAGTGAAACACCAAAGTGCTACCTTCATCTACACTGACAGAGAACATTCCTTTGTTATCTGTAGAACCAATTACTTTTGCAGGAGTACCTGAAAGTATAGTGGCACCAGGTATACCAAGGTTGGTTGCTTTTTCAATAACCACACCTTTAACTAATACTTTTTTAATTTGGGCTTGAAGATCACTGAACGTCAGGCAACCAAATAAGATCGATAAAAAGAGTATTTTCTTTCTCATAATATTAAATCCTAGCATAATTTATTCGTCTTGAAATTTTGGATTTTCCCTGCGGAAGTGAAAAACGATCTCCCAGTCGCCTGCTTTAAATATGTTGTAAGTCAGTCCCAGATAGGCGGTTGTTTTTATGCCCCCAAATCCTCTTCTTGAATATTTAATGTATGAAGCTGCCTGCGAACCATTTGGGGCATAAGGAGTACTTATATTTACCAATGGAATAGGATATGCAACATCGTATTGTACATAGGTTGTTGTTTTTTGCATGTTAAAACCATGCACCAGTTGCTCCCACTTGGTTTCATTAAACTTTGCCGGATCGATAACCTGTTCATCTTTATCTAAAAATTTGAATCGTAACGAATGTCCGTTTCCACCGGTGAATGGCCTGATATAAACAACCACATCTTTCTGATCTGCGTTACTTATCAATGGTAAGTCTGAAGGTGTTCCTATGATATTTCCAATATCGGCAAGGATGTAATCTCTTTTGTTTGGATTGTTCGGGTCTTTTGGATCTCTGGCTACCGCTCCCGTGTATGGATTGATATCTGTTGATGGTTCATAAGGTCGTTCTCTCCATGGTCTTATCTGGAAATCTCTTAGTAATACTTCTCCACCTGAGTTTTTTACTTTCAGGTCAAAAAGGCGCATATCCTGAACGCGATTTGAACTATCTGCAGGTCTTGGATCAATTAGGTCATCGGTTGATGATTGCCACATAATGAACTGGCCTGAAGATCTGATTTCGAACATAGGGTGATCTTCTAGTTTCCTTTTTGCATTGATTTGTTCCAGTGAGGTTTCTTTGCCTGTATATGCTGAAGTCCACACCCATGTTTTCTGAACTTTAAACATATCATCATATGGTTTTCCATCACCATACCTTGCATTTACAATTTCAAATTGCATTGGCAATGTTGAATTATCAGCATTAAGGGAGCCCATTACTGTTGTTCGGCCTAAAACCGGTTCAAAGACCTTATTGCTATAATTTAGCTTACCACTCAGATAATCCTTTTCTTCAGGCAAATCAAGCAGCTTCCTACAACCAGGCATCAGTATTAGTGCGGTAAGTAAGAGCAGGTTATATTTTAATATTTTCATCATTTCTATAAAGAATTAAAATTTAATAACAGTAATATTTGATTAGGGTAGCTTAGTGAAAATGAACTCGTAGAAATTCATCGGGCCATTTGTGATTTTAAACTTAAACACATGCTTACCTTTCGTTAACTGAACCGTTCTTTTTACAGGAGTGAAATTCTGATATCCATTGGTATTAGGAACATCGACCCTTCCACCGGTAATGTTAACGTCATCCATTTCAGCGCTCACGGTTTTGTTACTCACCGGAGTAGAAAGCAACATTGAAAGCTCGTAGTTTCCGGTTTCTGCTACATCTACTGAATATGCCAGCCACTCACCGGTAAGGCCTTCTCTTATCGCAAAAGTATCTCCATAGCCTTCAATGTCGACTGACTCAAGTGGACGGTAGCCTCCTCCCTGATTAGCCAATGTAGCATCAGAATAAGCAACACCTTCACCTCCTAAATCAAAATCAATAGCTTTAAATTTACCCGGAATTGCAAATGGAACACCATAGAAAGGTGTCCTTACCTTAGGTATAAAAGTGATCCTCTTTACAAACTCGTCAAATCCAAATACATGATTAGGTTCTACTATGTGTACAATGCCATTAGTGGTTTTTATATTTACTGAACCTGTTGTTGTATTTACCCAATTCTTTACAAAAATGCTTTGTTTGGTGTCATCGAATTTGATGTAAGCAGGCCCGCCACCGTTGTATCCCGATGCGGTTGAAGATTCTAATTTACCATGCATCATGCGGTTATATTTAACCCCATAAAAAGTTAATCCATCCTGTTCAGTCAATAACTCTGTTGGGTATAAGCCTCTGATTACATATTTGGTCATCAAAGTATCCAGATGTTTAATGTCGACATTTGACAGAAACAAAGGGTCTTTACCGGTAGTTCTACGTAGGTTATTTAAATTAGTCATGGCCAGTTTAAAACTGGAATTGCTAAGTGCAAACAGCGTAACAGGATTTTTTCTCAATGTATCAGCCAATCCTACTCTGTCGATAACTAGCAATAATGAATCATAAATACCTCTTTTACTTTTTAAATAATCATAAGTATTTAAGGGTACATTTTTTTCATCTACAGCTGCCTCATAAAAGCCTTTGTCTTTACCGCATCCACTGACGAAAATGACTATACAACAGCATAAGCCAGCAGCCATATTACCCAATAATATTTTAAGGTTTTTCATATCTAATCTGTTATTTATTTCCAATAAGAATTTTGAGTTAATAAAGCATTCTGCTTGATCAGGATACGAGATACCGGCCAGTAAATACCGCCAGTTTCAATAAGCTTGGTAAAGGCTGCGTTTTTGTGTCTGATCTTGTTGTACCTAATCAGATCGTACCACCTGTGACCTTCGCCCATTAACTCTCTTTGGCGTTCTTTAAATATGGCGTCGATCAGATTTCCATTTACTTCTTCCTTATACACAGGTAGCCCTCTGTTAGCTCTGATGTTATTATTTAAAATATCAATAGCCTGAGGACGTTCGCCTAATACCGCCAACGCTTCTGCCCTGAGCAAGGCGATGTCTTCCAACCTTGTGAACACAATTGTGCTCGCAAACATTTTAAATGTTGGATCTGAAACCCCACCTAGAATTACTTTTATTTTACTAAAAATCGGATACTTCCCGTTGAAGTTGCTGAAATACTTATCATCAACCGGCTGGCCAAGTGTATCTAAACTAAACCGTTGATCTTTGGCTTCATTAAAGATAGACAGGATTGAATCTTTACTTAGATAAATATCCGGGATAGGTTTATTTACTACCGGAGCTGCAAGTGTTAGCTCTTCAATACGGCCTGTGGGTGAGGCCTCGGCATGACTATAGTTAAAGTTAAAGCCAAGAATATGACTGTTTTTTTTGCCATAAAAAAATCCGTGTGGCTCCGTAAGGTCATAGGTGCTTTGGAATCCAGTGGCAGCTTTGCCATAGTTGTCCATTACAAATTTGGTGTAGACAGCAACTTTAGGGTAATTTCCCTGCCATGCTGCTATATGTGATAATATCGCATAAGCTGTTAACTTACGGGCTAGTGTCCCTTCCCACCTTACAGAAGTTTCATTATAATAAGCGCCTGGTTGCTGAGGATCATCGGCACTATATCTATAAGGTAAAACATCTGCAGCTGCCAATATTTCGGCTTCAGCAAAGGCCAATACTTTTGATTGATCTTCTCTTTTCTTAGCTTCAAACTTACCGTCGTGAGAACTGATGATCAAAGGCACATCACCCCATATTCTGACCATATAAAAATAAGCGAAGGCTCTTAAGAATCTAGCCTGCGCAATATCAACAGTCATATTATTTTCGGTGTATCTCGGATCAGCAGCTTTCACATCTCCTACTTTTTCCAGAAAGAGATTTGCTGAGTTAACCACGGCAAACCACCTTCTCCAATTAGAAAGAGCTTCCAATGATTCGTAATCCGCATTTAAATTATTCTTTACAATTGCTTTTAAATCCTGACGGTTGGTTACGGTAAACTCGGCTGGCCTAACATCTCCATATAGCCAATGTGCATTGTTATCGGCCATAGCAGATCTAGCAAGCCCATAGATACCCATTAAACCAGCCCTTGTATCTTCCAGAGAATTCCACATGTTTTTTTCTCCAACTACTCTTGTCGAATCTGTATCCAGGATTTTTTTACAGCCTGCCGATAAAAGAGATAAAAAGATTAAACTATTTAATATTATTTTTTTCATGATATCATTTTATATGATCCTATATTTCAACACCTTAAGATTTACAAATCCATCTTAACACCCAGTGTAAATGTGGTGGCGTATGGCATTCCAAAGCCTCTATCGTATCCTGTATAATTAACCAATTCCGGATCCTGCCCAGTGTAAGGTGTTATGGTAAACAAGTTATTTGCGGTACCGTAGATGTATAGTCTGGATAGTTTCAATCGTTTTTTATTGATTACATCGGTAAGTTCATATCCTAAAGACACTGTCCTTAATTTTAGGAAAGAAGCATTTTCGAGGAATAAGTCCTGATCTACACGATAAGGGATAACCGGACTCCATGGGTTGTACAATGGGTATTTGCTGAAATCGCCTCTTTTCTCCCAGAAAGTGATCTCTTTAACTGAATTGATGGTATTACCACTTTCCTGATTGATGAAATTGAAATGATTTGACATTTCCTGGTTTATAACTTCTCTTCCCAGGTTAAAATAAAGCTGCAGACCTAAAGTCCATTTCCCGTATTTAAAATCGTTGTTAAAACTACCGGCAACAACTGGAAGTGCATGTCCTCTTAATGTTTTATCATTATCATCAATTGCATTATCATTATTAAGATCTCTCCAATTCGGATCACCTGCTCCTAGTGTGATGCCATTAAACTTTTTAGCAGCGCCACCTACAACAGGAACTTCTTCATTGGTATTGTACATTCCATCATTGGTATACAACCAATATTGATCTATAGCCTGTCTAACCTTAAATAGCCTGTCGCCGATTGCAATTTCGTTTAATCCACGTGGCAAGGCAACCAACTTGTTTACGTTATAATTTAAGTTTAAGGAAGGGGTCCATTTAAAGCGATCATTAGAGATGACATCACCTGACAAGGTTAAATCAATGCCTTTATTGTTTACAGAAAGACCACTTTCATAAGATTGTGTGTAACCGTATTCCGCATAATCCGGGATTGCCAGCAATTGATTTTTATCTGTTTTAGTATAAAAATCAAGAGACATGCGCAGTCGGTTATTTAATACAGCTACATCAGCGCCCACATTTAATTGATCGGTATAAGACCATGGAATACCATAGCCTACCCATCCGTAATTGTAAGGTCTGGTAAGTACAGCAAATGCGTTATAACCAGGGCTTAATAAGTTCCCTGTATAACCTATCTCTGTTGTATACTGAGGTCCCTGAGCAAAATTGTCATAATATTCCGCTCTACCTAATCTACCCGCGCTTACAAGTAAACTCAATTCATTGATACTTGAATTGGTTGTAAGCAAATCATTTTTAATATTCCATGATGCAGAGACAGCAGGAGATACAAACCATCGACTGGTTGGCTGCGCATTTGTAGAGGCATCTGCTCGCAATAAGAATGAAAGCGTGTACTTATTATCGAAGTTATAAGCCGTTTTTCCAAAGAATGAAAGGATATTATTCTTTGTTTTATCTAAATATTTAAATGTTAAAGATTTAGGAAAGGATAACGGATGGAGATAATCCTCTGGTTCTGAACCATCCCCTCCCATAGCCGGATCGGAGTTTAGTAAGTTTAATTTTATGTAATCGTTGGTTCCTTTATAAGCAAACGCATAATTATACTTATAGGTATCATAATGAACTGACTGTCCTAGTTCGAAGCGGAAGTTATGAACATCATTTAACTTCAAATCATAACTAGCAGTGTTGTTAAACATTAGACGCTGATTAAAACCATAGTAGTTAGATGCGTAGCTGTTTCCTTCAAGCAATACCTTGGAATAATAGATATCCCGGTACCCTTCGTTATAGTCCATACCAAAATGCGAGGTAAACAAAAAGTTGCCTAGATTTATCGAAAGGACAGCGGCGCCTTCAACGATGTTTGACTTATTGTCGTCATAACCATTTTTAAGATCTTTTAAGAAGCCAGCATAGATGTCCTTATTTGGACTAAAAGGTGAACTTAAATCAGGGATATAATTCATCTGACTAAATCGATCTCTCAGGGAATTATTTCTATCTCTTTCGACACGATTTGCATTTACTGAAGCTGAAAACGTTAGCCACTCTAATGGTTTCATATTGACATTCAACATTGTACTGTATCTGTTCAATGCCGTTTGATCTGCAATTCCCTCGTTACGCACATTACCTAATGAAAACCGGAAATTCGCTCTTTCCGCTCCACCTGAAATGGCGGCGTTAATGGTATGCGAAACTGGATTATGGTAATATAGATCGCTCCAATTTGATGGCCCATAGTAAGAACGACTTAATGAATCACTCAAATACAGAGGATATACTTCATCATCAGAAAAACGTCCGTTTGGTGTGTATTTGTAATAAAACTGTTTCCTGAAATTGTTTTCATACTTTCCATTCAAAGTGGTAACCTGCGGTCTCAAACCCACTGATACATAAGAATTGAAAGATATCTGCTTTTGAGTTGTAGGCGTTTTAGAGGTAAGGACAATAACTCCATTTACACCTTTTGGCCCATAAGCGGCAATGCTTGCTATATCTGTTAACACTTGTACAGAAGCAATATTCTCCATATCTATATTCGTTAATAGATTGGTAGCAGGCCCTATCCTGTTAAATTTATATTGCTGGATATCAAAGGCAAAAGGGTGTTCTCCAATTAGGGGAATCCCGTCAAGAACGATCAAGGGTTGGGTTTGAAATTGCTCACGTGCCGATAAAAGAGGTTGTGAGGCACCATGAATGAACATACTTTGAATAGTTCCAGGTTCACCGGAAGGTTCCTGAATGTAAAGTCCTGCAGCCTGTCCCTTTAAATACTGCTGTAAAGAAACAGCGGAAGCGGTCACAAGCTTTTGTGGATCAATACTATTCGCTTTTAAATTAAGTTCTGAAAAAACAGGGTTCTTATCAGATCGTAATTTAAGTAGAGCACCCTCTGTACTCCCGACCGTATCAATTTTCTTCTTTTTAGATGTATCTGATTGTATTTTAACCCCACCATAAAAAGGAGCATGACCTAAAATACGCGCAGACCCGGGTGTTCTCCCGAAAGAAATTGTTGTGACACACAACAATCCCGTCAACGAAATAATTGCAATAAAGCGCATAGCAGATAATTAAGTATTAACTGATTTAAAACTTTTAATTAATTAATTGCTTAAAAACTACCCTGATTTTAAAAGTATAGGCAATACAAAGCCACTCCCGGAAATGCGGGAATAGGTACCTTAAACTCAGAATAAGTTAAATTAAACTGGCTACCAAAGCAAAGTAGCCCAATAAGAATTAGTTTCTTCTAATCTTGCGAAAAGAATACATCTTGGGGGGAATTAATCCCGCGGGGGAAATAGTAGAGCATGAATACATAATTTGGTTGTTAGGTTATTATTAGGTTATATTTATTTGGCACTATAACGATTTGGTTTTGCTAAATCGTTTATTTGGTTAAAACAATATTACGAACAAAAACTTGTATTCCAAATAGATAGAGCATCATCCAGGGCAAAAGAGTTCAAAAAATTCCAAATAATATTTTACGCAAACGGTTGTTTTCTGATACAAACCGCGATATTTTTTTTCGGTTTTTTTTCATTTTTTTTTATAAACCACTGTTTTTATCTCTAAGAAATCTAAAAATCAATAAAGAGGAAATATCATTTACTCATTTTCAGACGAATAGATCAATGTATAATCTGCTATTCATTTCGGGACAAAAAAAGAGCGAGTACCATTAAATGATGCTCGCTCTTTTTTTGCTTACAATACTGAGACTGGCGGAGAGTGAGAGATTCGAACTCTCGATACCCTTTTGAGGTATACACACTTTCCAGGCGTGCTCCTTCAACCACTCGGACAACTCTCCATTTTTTTCAGGATTGCAAAAGTAGCTTTTTTTCTTGTTGTTGATGAATATTATTCAACAACAGTGATTTTCAACATGTTGGTCTTACCTTTATGCTCCATTGGAATAGCCGCCGTGTTAATAATCACATCGCCTTTTTTAATCATTTTGTATTCCTTAAGCAAGTTGTTTACATCTTGAATAGTCTCGTCAGTACTTTCAAATTTGTCGTAATAAAAACCTTGAACGCCCCATAAAAGGCTTAAAGTATTTAATAGAGATCTGTTACTCGTGAAGATATAAGTCAAAGCCTTAGGTCTGTGACTTGAGATTTCAAAAGCAGTGTATCCACTCACAGTCATAGAAACAATACCTACAGCGTTTGTTTGCTTAGATAAGAAACAAGCTGTATCACAAACAGCATCGCTTAAGAAGCTTTCAGATTTTGGTTTAAGGAACTTCTCTGGGTGGAATGGATAGTTGTTAGTTTCGATGTTCTGGATGATTTTTTGCATGGTCTCGATAACGATAAGTGGAAACTCACCTACTGAGGTCTCACCGCTTAGCATCACTGCATCAGCACCATCAAGAACAGAATTTGCTACGTCGTTAACCTCAGCACGTGTTGGCCTTGGTGTGGTAATCATACTTTCCAACATTTGGGTAGCAATAATTACCGGTTTCGAAGCAGCTCTGCATTTTTGTACAATCATTTTTTGTAACAAAGGAACTTCTTCCATTGGCATTTCAACTCCAAGGTCGCCACGGGCAACCATGATACCGTCAGAAACAGCAATAATTTCATCAATATTAGCAATAGCTTCAGGTTTCTCGATTTTAGCGATTACGCGAGCAGTTTTGCCTCTTTGTTTGATAATTTCTTTTAGTTCTATAATGTCTTCAGCATTACGAACAAATGAAAGTCCGATCCACTCTACATTGTTTTCAAGAACAAATTCAAGGTTTTTTCTGTCTTCAATTGTAAGAGAAGGGATAGAAACTTTTGTGTTAGGTAAATTTACACCTTTTCTTGATGTAAGAATCCCCCCGTGTACGATTTCGCAAACAACCTCGTCTTTAAGGTTGGTTTCGATAACACGCATTTGCAGTTTACCATCATCTAAAAGGATGATTTCGCCAGCTTTTACGTCTTTTGGGAAAGTATCATAAGTGATGTAAATACGTTCTTCACTTCCTATGCACTCTTGCGTAGTGATGATAGTACGATTTCCATTAACTAAGTTAATACCACCATCCTGAACCATACCAATTCTAATTTTAGGACCTTGTAAATCGGCAAGGATACCTACATTATAATTGTATTTTTGATTGATATCGCGAATGGTATCCAATACTTCCTGATGATCTGCCTGAGAACCGTGTGAAAAATTTAAACGGCAAACGTCTAATCCGGCGTTAAACATACTATATAAAACTTCCGGTTTAGCTGAAGCAGGGCCCAGGGTGGCCACAATTTTTGTTCTGGAATGAAATGGTTTCATTTAGTTACTTAAATTTATTATTGACGGGCAAAACGCCGATTTTCCACATAAAAAACCGATGTCCGTCTGATTATTAATGTTATTTGTCTGATAATGTAAGTTCAAATATAGTGTATTTAATACACCTACAATATAAAAATTACATTATCAAATTTTCTCTCGACTTCAATTTACGCGGATCTATCTGTGCAGCTACCTGAATATCAGACAGTTTATTCAATCCATTGATTATAAAATTAAGATCTTCTTTATCAATGTACTGATGAATAATCATAAAAAAATCTACTTTATTCATTTCAGGAATTAAAAACCCTTCTGCATTTCGATTGTTAAGGATATAATATTCAATCTCCCCCTGTTCAACAAAAAAATAATACTTGGAAAACGGCAATGGATCTTCATCGACATTAAAGTAAACCTCATGATCCTCAACCTTTTCAAAGTTAAAATTAAGGCTTGTATTTATTTTATGACAGAGCATATAATCCTTAAGCGAAGCAGTGATGGCAATTAATACAAAATCAAGGTCTAATGATAGTTTTAAGTAAGTTTTGTTCAAAACACAGTATATTTACGGGATTACGAAATTATAAAACTAATTTTACTTTAATGTTCGAAATAAAAACATTAAAATTGATAGAGAAATAAAAACATTTGAAATGTGTAAGAATTTATTTTTCTTTGCACTGAATTATTTAACCATTAAATTATAACATTATGTCTGATATTGCTTCAAGAGTTAAGGCTATTATCGTTGAAAAATTAGGTGTGGATGAAAGCGAAGTTACCCCAGAGGCTTCTTTCACTAACGATTTAGGTGCGGATTCTTTAGATACAGTAGAACTTATTATGGAGTTTGAAAAAGAATTCAATGTAGCAATCCCTGATGATCAGGCTGAGACCATTGGTACAGTTGGTCAAGCAATTGCTTACTTAGAAAAAAACGTTAAGTAAAATACGGTCTCCGTATAATCCGTATAAATGGAAGTAAAAAGAGTAGTAGTTACAGGGTTGGGTGCGCTCACTCCTATTGGCAGTACAATCCCAGAGTTCTGGGAAGGCCTGTTAAATGGGGTGAGTGGCGCTGGCCCCATTACAGGTTTTGACACATCAAAGTTCAAAACCAAGTTTGCATGTGAGCTTAAAAACTTCAATCCAGAAGATTTTTTGGACAAAAAGGAAGCGCGCAAGCTAGATCCATTTGTTCAATATGCTTTAGTATCCACAGATGAAGCCGTAAAGGATGGTAATTTCGATTTTTCACAAATCGATACCAACCGTGTTGGTGTAATCTGGGGTTCTGGCATTGGCGGCTTTAAAACATTTCAGGATGAAATGAAGAACTTCTTTTTAGGCGATGGTACTCCGCGCATGAATCCGTTCTTTATTCCTAAAGTAATAATTGACATTGTTCCGGGCCATATTTCTATAAAGTATGGACTTAGAGGTCCCAATTTTGCTACAGTTTCTGCATGTGCTTCGTCTACAAATGCAATGATCGATGCGTACAACTATATTCGTTTGAATATGTGCGATATCGTGATTAGCGGTGGATCTGAAGCCATTATTAACGAAGCAGGTATTGGTGGTTTTAATGCAATGCATGCCTTATCGACCAGAAATGATGATCCTCAAACAGCTTCAAGACCGTTTGATAAAGACCGAGATGGTTTTGTTGCCGGTGAAGGTGCAGGAACCATTATTTTGGAAGAGCTGGAACATGCTAAGAAAAGAGGTGCTAAGATCTATGCCGAATTAGTTGGCGGTGGAATGAGCGCAGATGCGAACCATATTACAGCTCCACATCCGCAAGGATTAGGTGCAAAAATGGTTATGACAAATGCCCTTAGAGACGCTGGTTTAACTACTGCGGATATTGATTATATCAATGTTCATGGAACCTCAACTCCTTTGGGAGACATTTCTGAAACAAAAGCTATTGTGGATTTATTTGGAGAGGATGCTTATAAATTAAACATCAGTTCTACAAAATCTATGACAGGACATTTATTAGGTGCTGCAGGCGCCATAGAAGCAATTGCCTCTATCCTTGCGGTGAAAAATGACATAGTACCTCCTACTATTAATCACTTTACTGACGATCCTGCGTTTGATCCGAAATTAAATTTCACATTTAATGTGGCTCAAAAGAGGCCTATTCGTGCCGCGTTGAGTAATACTTTTGGCTTCGGAGGTCATAATGCTTCGGTGATTTTCAAAAAATACGAAGAATAAAAAGCACTTTGTGGGGGCTATTTTAGCCTCCTTTAATTTTGCAATAATTTAATGCCATTACTTGACCTGTATAAACTTTATCTGTCATCCGATAAAGACTTTATAAAAAAGTTGAACAACATTTTAGGCTTTGTGCCTGGAAATACTGTTTTATATAAAATGGCGTTCAGGCACAGGTCTGTGGCAAAAATCCTAAAAAATGGCAGCCGGAGTAGTAACGAACGTTTAGAATTCCTGGGCGATGCTATTTTGGGAGCCGTAATTGCAGAATTATTGTTTAAAAGCTATCCTTACAAAGAGGAAGGTTTTTTAACAGAAATGCGCTCAAAAATTGTTAATCGCGCCAATCTTAATCAGCTTGCAAGAAAAATGGGCTTTGATCAGTTGATTGTTTTTGATCAAAAGGCTGTAAATATCCAGACAAAACATCATTCTATGTTGGGTGATGCATTTGAAGCTCTTGTAGGAGCTGTGTATCTAGATAAAGGATACAATTTCACTAAGGATTTTCTGCTAAAAAGGATCGTAAAGCCGTATATCGACATCCACACATTGGAACTTACTGAAACTAACTTTAAGAGCAAATTGATTGAATGGTGTCAACGCCATGGTAAAGATATCTCTTTTGACATGATCCAGAATGGCGAAGGTGAAAGCGCAAAGCTATTCACAATACAGGCTGTTATTGAAGGTGAAAGCTTTGGTACAGGTAGGGATTACAATAAGAAGAATGCTGAAAAACTTGCTGCAGAAAAAGCTTGCGAGGCCCTTTCTATTTAGATTTCCGTTTACTTTTTTAGGGTATCAGTATATTTTTTATACGACTCTCTTATGTATTTGATAGCATCATATTCGGTCCAGTTTTTAGCTTTCTCATACTCTGGCCTATAATCAAGCATATATTTTTCGAGGATATCTCCCTTTAAATCGGTATTGTTTTGAATAATAGATTCATTAAAAAACCCATCTATTAAGGTCTGTTCCATTTCGGTTTCATAATAACGGCCAAATCTTCTTGCATTTTTTGGTGTTCGGCCCAGCAACTCATAAACTGCTGTAAGTGGTTTAAAAAGAAATGATAAAAATGGTGGTTTCCCTTGGTAAAATGAGCCTTTGTTTCTAAAATCTCTTTTTATATCATTCAGTTCCTGTCTTTTTGTTTGTCCGGTAATATTAACTTCTTTTAACGTTGTACCTCTATCTAAATAAACGATAAGGTCTTTCCCTGGTTGGGCAACCGCTATTCCGTCAGAATATTCCATTTTAATTACCAAAAGGCTATCGCCTGGTACTGCCTTTATTTGGAACAGGCCAAAATCGCTACTTAATACAGAAAGACCGGTTCTTTTATTTATAATTTGTGCTGTTGCGACACGTGTTTTTGTTCCCTTTTCTAGTATTGCGCCTTTAAGAATAAACTCTTGCTGCGCTGAAACGGAGGCTATGGAAGCCACAAAAAACAGTAGAAATACTAAAATATTTAAGTAACCGGGCCTCATCATCTAACGAATATTTTTTGTAAACTTAACTATTGTTTGCCAATGCTCTAAGTTAAAAAAAGTTAAATGAGTTTGAAAAGGCAATAAATTATATCTTTGCACATGATAAAATCAATGACAGGGTATGGCCTGGCTTCTACTGATCACGAAAACGTAAAGTTCGCGGTAGAGATAAAATCTTTAAACAGTAAGTTCCTGGAACTTAATTTAAAACTACCAAGAGCTTTCTCGGATAAGGAATTATTGCTGCGTAATATTTGCAGCAAGGAAATCGAACGCGGAAAAGTAAGTGTTTCTATAAACATTGAACGCAGTGAAGAAAACTTAAAAGGAGCCACTATTAATGCGGCCTTATTAAGCAAGTATTACAAGCAACTTGAAGAAATCAATATCCAATTAGGAGCCAATTCTAATAATCTTTTACAAGCTGTTCTTAATTTCCCTGAGGTAATTAGTTATTCTGATGAAGAGGTTAATGAAAATGATTGGGATGTTTTAAACAATACATTTACTAAAGCCCTGGAGAGTTTTAACCAATTCAGGATTGCGGAAGGTGTTGTTTTAAAAACAGATCTTGAGTTGAGAATTAAAAACATTCTACAGTTCTTTTCTGAAATTGAAGTTTTGGAACCACTTAGAATTCCGCAGATCAGAAGCAGATTAAATCAGTTTCTTGAAGATAATGTAGGAAAGATAAACGTAGATCAGAACCGTTTGGAGCAAGAGTTAATCTATTACATTGACAAGCTTGACATTACTGAGGAAAAAATCCGCTTAAGAAGTCATTGTGATTACTTTATTGAAACATTAAAAAGCAAAGATGCAAACGGGAAAAAGCTTGGTTTTATTTCTCAGGAAATTGGCAGAGAGATCAATACCATGGGTGCAAAAGCTAACGATGCGCAAATACAGCAGTTGGTTGTGGGGATGAAGGAAGAGCTAGAGAAAATTAAGGAACAACTATTAAATGTTTTGTAAGCCGCTGGCTGAAAGACGACAACACAAAAAATGAAACAAGGTAAGCTTATCATATTTTCTGCGCCTTCTGGGGCAGGAAAAACAACAATTGTAAAACACCTACTAACGAAATTCCCTTCATTGAGTTTTTCTATCTCTGCGACAACGCGTCAGTTACGTGGAGATGAAAAAAATGACAAAGACTATTATTTTATCTCTAAAGAAGATTTTCTGCACAAAGTTGCTCATCAGGAATTTGTAGAGTTTGAAGAAGTTTATAACGGTACTTTTTATGGTACTTTAAGATCTGAAATCGAACGTATCTGGAATGATGGCAAACATGTGATATTTGACATTGATGTAGAAGGCGGATTACGCTTAAAACGCAAGTATGAAGATGATGCACTAGCTATTTTTGTTCAACCACCATCTTTAGAAGTTCTGAAAGAACGTTTAAGTGGCCGTGGCACTGATAGTGCTGAAAAACTACAGGAGCGCTTTGTAAAGGCTGAAAAAGAGCTTAGATATGCCGACAAATTTGATGTTATCCTAAAAAACTATGATTTAGATACCGCATGTGCTGAAGCCGAAAAATTAGTAGGAGATTTTATCAATAGCTAAATAATGAAAACAGGGTTATTCTTCGGGTCCTTTAACCCCATACATATCGGACATCTGGTAATTGCTAATTATATGGCAAACTTTACCGGATTAAAGGAAGTTTGGCTGGTAGTTTCGCCTCATAACCCACTAAAGAATAAAACCGGTTTGACAAATATGTACGACCGATTGGAGATGGCCAAATTAGCCACCGAGAACTCAGAGAAAATCAGGGTTAGCGATATTGAATTTGGCCTTCCTCAACCGTCTTACACCATTGATACACTCACTCATTTACAAGAAAAATATCCAGGAAAAGAGTTTGTGCTGATAATGGGTGCTGATAATTTGGCTTCCATTAAAAAATGGAAAAACCATGATGTTCTTTTAAAGAATTATCAGATTTATGTGTATCCCAGACCTGGAATAGATATCAGTGAATGGGTAAATCATCCCTCAATTATAATTACCGAAACTCCTCAAATGGATATTTCATCTACTTTTATTCGAAAAGGGATCAAAGAGGGGAAAAATGTTCAGTATTTTGCCCCTGATAATGTGCTTGCTTTCATAGAAAGCAAAAATATGTACTGTTAAAATTGACGGTATAGTAAAAAGATGGTAGGTTTTTTATGTAAATCTATTCTTTCCTTTCTCCACAATGCAATTGGCAAAGTCTTAATATACTCATCTTCTGAAGTAACATTGCAAGCAAGACTAAGTAATGTTTGAGGCTGACAGCTCTTTAATACGTCTTCAAATAAATGATTGTTTCTAAAAGGCGTTTCAATAAAAATTTGAGTCTGTTTGTTCTTATCGGCTAACTGTTCCAGTTCCTTAATTTTCTTCGCTCTTTCTACTTTATCAATTGGCAAATAACCATGAAAAGTAAAACTTTGGCCGTTAAAACCTGAGGCCATTAATGCAAGCAAAATAGAACTTGGGCCAACAAGGGGGACTACTTTAATGCCTCTTTTATGTGCTTCGGCAACGATATCCGCTCCCGGGTCTGCAACACCCGGACAACCGGCTTCACTCATTAAACCCACATCTTTACCCGTCATCAGCTCCTTAAAATACGGAACAAACGAGTCGTTACGTTTATGTTTACCATAATCGTGAATTACAAGATCGCTTTGAGGTACTTTTATTCCCGCTTCCTTCAAAAACTTGCGCGCTGTTTTCTCATTTTCAACAATGTAAGTATTTATGGAATTGATGGTATCTCCAAGATAGCTTGTAAAAGATTTATGAGCTGCGTTTTCTGCCAGAGGTACTGGAATAAGAAATAAGGTGCCTTTTGTCATAGATTTTGTTTTGGTTACAAAAGAAGAAAATAATTCGTTGGAAAGCGCATCTGATGGAGTAAATATTATAAGCAGAGCGTAATCTTATACCTAAATGTATTCTCTTGCAAATTATTTTTCGTAATTTGTTTAAACAAAAAAACCGATTATAGATCCGCTTAAACCGCTGTTAAGCCAATAATATTACGCATTACCCTACAATTGTAATGTAATATTTCTTAAACAGATTAAACCTTTTTGATTTTTTGGAACTCAAATTGATATATAAAGAACGTTAGGTAAATTTAAAACACACACACAATGAAAAACATCATCAAATTACCGGCTATTGTGCTGGGGCTTATGCTCCTCTTAACCGGAACCGCTCAGCGGGTTATGGCACAAGACGAGGATATTTCCTTGCAGTCTTTTTACGATGAGTTATCTCCTTATGGCACCTGGATTCAGGATTCGCAATATGGTTATGTTTGGCGACCAGATGTGGAACAGTCAGATTTCAGACCATATTATTCAAATGGCCGATGGGCTATGACTGAATACGGTAACACATGGGTTTCAGATTACGACTGGGGATGGGCTCCTTTCCATTATGGAAGATGGGTTTATAACCGTTACAGCCAATGGATATGGATTCCTGACACCGTTTGGGGTCCGGCATGGGTAAGCTGGAGAAGTGGTGGTGGATATTATGGGTGGGCTCCTATGGGTCCCGGCATGAATATTAACATAAACATCAATATTCCTGATCTTTGGTGGGTATTTGTTCCCCAAAGAAATATCTATTACAACAATTTCCCTCGTTACTATTCACGCAGAAACGTAACTATTATTCATAATACAACTATTATCAATAATGTTTATTCAAGAAACAACCGTAATTACTACAGTGGTCCAAGAGCTGATGATATCAGACGTTCAACCAGACAGGCAGTTCCTGTATACAGCATTGATAGAAGTAACAGACCGGGCAGAAGTAGCATCAGTGGCAACAAAGTAGAAATTTATAGGCCAAGCGGAAGAAGCAGTAGAGAAACCAATGCAGGAAATGTAGCTCCAAGAAACCCTGTTCGTGGTGAAGGGTATGCAAGTCCTAGAACTGATCGTAACAGTGTTGATAGAAGTAATTCAGAAGGTAGGGTATCTAATGGTCGTGTCCCAAGAAATGGTAATCAGGCAACTGATGGCGCAAGAGTAAATAGCCGTCCAGAAAGAACAGACAGAGGAAACACCTCTCCATCTCAAAGACCTGAACGTCCAACAAGACAAGATCAAACTCAACCTAGGCAGGAAAGAGTTCCATCGCAGCCAAGACAAGAGGCACAGCCTAGGCAAGAACAAACAAGGCCTCAGCCTCAACAAAGGCAAGAGCCTGTTCAGCAGCCTAGACAGGAAAGAGCTCCACAACAGCCAAGACAAGAAGCCCAACCTAGGCAAGAACAGGCTAGGCCGCAACATCAACCAAGGCAGGAACGTGTAGAGCAAAGCAGACCTTCAAGAGGATCTGAAAGTCGCGGAAATAGTGGTGGTGGAAGAGAAAGTAGATCGTCCAGAGGCGGAAGAGATTAGATAAAACTTATAAAGAAAAGGCGGCACAAATGTGCCGCCTTTTCCTTTTACACATTCCACACTTTTTTTTCCTTATCTTTGCAGCCTTTTATCAAGCACAACACGCTTAAACTCTTTATGATTAACCCGGAAATAGAAAAACGAAAAACATTCGCCATTATCAGTCACCCCGATGCAGGTAAAACCACATTAACCGAGAAATTCTTACTTTTTGGAGGGGCTATTAATACTGCCGGGGCAGTTAAACGGAATAAAGCAAACCAAAGCAATACCTCCGATTTCATGGAAATTGAGAAGCAACGTGGAATTTCCGTGGCTACCTCTGTAATGGGATTTGAGTACAGCAACAAACGCATTAATATACTGGATACTCCAGGTCACAAAGACTTTGCTGAGGACACTTATCGTACCTTATCCGCAGTTGACAGTGTTATTTTGGTGGTTGACTGTGTAAAGGGTGTTGAAGAGCAAACTGAAAAGTTAATGGCTGTGTGCCGGATGCGTAATACCCCTGTAATTATCTTTGTTAACAAGATGGATCGCGAGGGCAAGGATGCTTTTGATTTACTTGATGAAATTGAGAATAAACTTAACATCAGCTTATGTCCTCTTTCCTGGCCCATCGGGCAGGGACACACTTTTAAAGGGGTGTACAGCATATACAATAATCACCTGAATCTATTTGAGCCGGATAAGACTAAGATTAGCGAGCCTGTTATTGAAGTAACCGATCTGAATGATGAGAATCTGGGTAAATTTTTAAAGCCAAAAGAGCTTGAGGGCCTAAAGGGTGATTTAGAACTCGTGGATGGCGTTTATGGCAAGCTTGATAAGAGCATGTATACCGAAGGGTTACTTGCCCCTGTATTTTTTGGTAGTGCCATTAACAATTTCGGGATAAAAGAGCTTTTGGACACCTTTGTTCAGATTGCCCCAAGTCCTAGAAGCCGCGAGGCTGAACAGCGCGAAGTTCTGGTTAATGAAAAAAACTTTTCAGGTTTTGTTTTTAAGATCCATGCGAACTTAGATCCAAAACACCGTGATCGTATTGCTTTCTTAAGAGTATGTTCAGGAAAATTTGAACGTAATAAATTCTATTTCCATACCAGACAAGGTAAAAAACTAAAATTCTCTAATCCAATGGACTTTATGGCCAATGAAAAGAGCATTGTAGAAGAAGCATGGCCAGGTGATGTGGTAGGTTTATACGATAGCGGAAACTTTAAAATAGGCGACACCCTTACAGAAGGCGAGCAATTGCAATTTAAGGGCATTCCTAGCTTCTCTCCTGAAATATTTAAGGAAGTCGAGAACAGAGATCCTCTCCGCACTAAGCAGCTCGAGAAAGGCATACAACAACTTACAGAGGAAGGCGTTGCACAGCTATTTATACAACAACCTGGAAACAGGAAAATAATTGGTGCTGTTGGAGACCTTCAATTTGAAGTTATTGCCTTTAGACTTGAGCATGAGTACGGCGCTAAAGCATACTTCAGAACCTTAAGCTACGGCAGATCAAACTGGGTAACATCCAAAGACAAAAAGAAATTAGAAGAATTCCTAAAACGTAAGCAACAGCATATCGGTCAAGATAAAGACGGCAACCCTGTTTTCCTTGCAGATAATGAATTCATGATCAATATGACCATGAGGGATTATCCGGATATAGAGTTCCACAAAACTTCAGAATTCAAATAGCTTTTATTTTAGCTTGTTTAGTGCGGCTTTAATTCTTGGCAACATGTCTTTAATATCCTGCAAAGAGCATCCACCTACAGAAGCTCTAAACCAGGCCATTGATTCGTCGTTTCCAAAGGCAGAGAATGGAACCAATGCAACCTGAGCTTCTTTAATTAAGTAGAAATTTACATCTGCACTATTTTTAAGCAATTCTCCTGATGGAGTGGTTTTACCTATATAATCGATTTTAAGCGTCAGGTAAATAGCTCCCATAGGGATTACGGAATCTACATTAAAACCTTCAGATTTTAATTGCTGAAATCCGTTATGTAATTCATCAAGACTTATTTGAACTTGCTTTTTAAATGAGTTCAGGAAGTCATCAACAAGATCGTTATTTTTAAAGTATTTGGCTACTGCTACCTGCTCTGCTTTAGGCGCCCATGCTCCGATATGACCAAGCAAGGCCTTCATTTTGCTGATAATAACTTCCGGACCAAAAGCCCATCCTACCCTAACACCTGTAGCAGAAAGACATTTAGAAATTCCATCTATGTAGATTACGCATTCTTTCAGTTCAGGACGCAAACTTACCGGGTTAACATGTGTACGACCAAAAGTCAACAAAGAGTAGATTTGATCATACAAGATGTACAGTGGCTTTTCATCAGCACCTCTGGTTTTATTTTCTTCAACTACCACCTCACAAATCTCTTCCAGTTGCTCCTGAGTAAACATGGTACCCGTAGGATTTAATGGAGAACAAAGCGCAAGTAGTGTTGCCCCTTTTAAGTGTGGTTTTAACTGAGCTGCAGTAGGCATAAAGTTATTCTCTACTGTGGTTACTACAGCTACACCTTTTGCAGATGAAAGGTGACAATAATGATTATTGTTCCATGATGGCGCAGGATAAATTACCTTATCACCCGGATCAATTAAGGCAAGATAGGTTGCATAGATTAAAGGTCGTGAACCTCCTGCTATCAAAATATCCGACACAGCATAGTTTAATGAATATCTATCCTTTAAAATCTCAACTACCGTTTCACGAAGGGGCAAAATACCCTCGGCAGGCGGATAATTGGTCTGATTATGATGATAAGCATCTATAATCTCATCTTTCAGTTCAGCAGGGATCGGAAAAATCGACGGATCAAAATCTCCAATTGTCAGATTTGCAATCTGAGCTCCTTTTCGCTTCATATCATTAACCTCGTTACCTATTTTAATGATTTCCGAACCGATAAGGGTGTTTGCTAATACTGATACATTCATTTCTTACGCTTTAAATTGTAAAGGTTAAGATAGCAATTGTTGAATTGCATCTTTTGTTTTTTCAAATTTAAATTGAGACAGAATTTCATCCATCATATCTTCAATCTCACCGTTACATAGGTTGCCAATGCTTCCTTCGTGAGTATGGTGTATTTCTGTACCCGGTGTAAAGGTTCCGTTTTCAATTGACTCACCGACAATTTTATATGCTTCTCTAAAAGGAGTGCCTTTTAATGCAAGTTCATTTACCACTTCTACACTAAATAAGTACGCATACTTTTTATCAGCAAGAATATTGTCTTTAATGCTTATGTTTTGCAACATGAAGGTAGTCATTTCCAGACATTCATTTAAAGATGTGATTGCAGGGAACAAGTTCTCTTTTAATAACTGAAGGTCTCTATGATATCCTGAAGGAAGATTGGTGATCATCATAGCAATCTCGTTTGGCAAAGCCTGTATCTTGTTACAGCGAGAACGGATCAGCTCAAATACGTCTGGATTTTTCTTATGAGGCATGATGCTCGACCCAGTAGTTAGTTCATCGGGAAAACTAATGAAACCAAAGTTCTGGTTAATAAATAAGCAAACATCCATTGCCATTTTTGCTAGAGAGGCAGCGACAGACGACATAGCTTGTGCTAAGATACGCTCTGTTTTACCCCTGCCCATCTGGGCGTATACGACATTATAATTTAGCCTTTCGAAGCCCAATAGCTCAGTAGTCATTGTTCTGTTTAACGGGAATGAAGAACCGTATCCGGCAGCTGATCCTAAAGGATTTTTATTACAGATCTTCCAGGCAGCAAGCATCAACTCCATATCATCGACCAAACTTTCAGCATATGCACCAAACCATAATCCAAAAGAAGATGGCATAGCTATTTGCAAGTGTGTATAGCCCGGTAAAAGTTTGTCTTTATGAGTATTACTTAATTCCAATAACTGACTAAATAAAATGGAAGTATTGCCTACCATTTCCTCAATACAGTTTCTAAAGAAAAGTTTCAGATCTACTAAAACCTGGTCGTTACGTGATCTGCCACTATGAATTTTCTTACCGGCATCTCCAATTCGCTGAGTAAGTAGCCATTCAACCTGAGAATGTACATCTTCAACCGTATCATCAATTGTAAAATTACCGGCTACAATATCGGTATAGATATTCTTAAGTTCGTTTTGAATTGCCTTAAGCTCATCTGCTGTAAGCAAGCCTATGCTTTCAAGCATTTCAACATGTGCAAGGGAACCAAGCACGTCAAAAGCAGCCATTTGCAAATCCAATTCCCTGTCTTTACCTACTGTAAAGGTCTCAATATCTTTATTTACGTTTACGTTTTTTTGCCAGATCTTCATTATAATCTATTATAGACACCTGCATTATCCAGGTAAGGTTTTGTGCAAAAATACACTTTTTTTGCTGGTAGTTTTAAGAGATTAAAACAAAGGCGCCTACCATAATCGGTATAGCGCCTACAGCAAGGTATTTTTATGGGTATCTATAATCGTCTCTACTATAACTTAACAAATTCAACCCTTCTATTTGAAGCTTTTCCAGCAGGAGTTTTGTTATCAGCAATAGGTACCGTCAGTCCTTTCCCATCGGTCTCCATTCTATCCTCCTTTATAGAAAAAGTAGCATTAAGGAACTTCTTCACGGATTCAGCCCGTTTCTTAGACAATACGAGATTAGAAGCTGCACTTCCATCTGAATCTGTATGACCAATGATTTTAATTTTTACATCTGGATTTGTTGTTAAAGCATCCCCAATTTCTTTAAGTACAGCAAATGACTGCGGTTTTATCTGATCTGAATTTACATCAAATAGAATTCCAGAAGTCACAAACTTGCCTTCTGTTATCAGTTTAGACCGAGTGTCCGGTTTCCCTGAAGCTACCTTAATATTTGAGATTAGATAACTATAATTCTCGTCGTCGTACCCACCAGTTGTCTCAGTTCCAAAAAACAATTGGTTAATTGGAGAACCCGGACTTACTGCCTTCGGAACATCAAATACCTTAGTCTCATCAATCCATAATCTTAATCTGCTTCCTTGTATTGAAAGTGCATAATGTGCAACTTTTCTTATCGTCTTTCCGAATGCACTTAAAGTTTTGCGATCACTTCGAAATATTTCCTTACGGTCGCTATGGCTACGCATTTCAATGGCTGTATTCAGTTTTTCATTCGGATCTATTTTGAACTCAAATGAGCTAATCTGACGGTGATCATTTAGAAATTTATTATCATCGTTACTATCCGCTCCACTACTAAAAGCTCCAAATGATACCGGAGGAAGATAGTACCCTGATTTTGATACCACATTTAAAATCATATCCCATTCAATTGTATAATCATTTCCAAACGTTTTTAGTTTGCTTCCCGACAAGTACTTTCCCTTGCTTAGTTTTAACCAGTTACCTTTTGGCGATTCAACACCAACTAAAGTCCCATTTGCATTAGAATTCCAATTTAACGGAAGTTCTCCTATATTATCCTGTACAAAATCCTCTGCATATAACACCTGCTCTCCAGGTATGAAATCGAATTTAGAATAACTGGCAATCTGCTCCTGCTTCTCTTCTGGAGTTTCGGCAGCAGCATTCTTTTCCTTTTCGGCTTTTTCCTTTTCTTCAAAAGCTTTATCAATTTGCTTGTCAACCACTTTGTCTGCAGCCTTATTGGCTCCGCGCTCTACAGCTCTTTCAGCTACATTCTTACCCAGCCTTTTAAGAAATTGGGCATTCCCAGCAAAGCAACAAAGCAATACAAGGAGTAATGTCATTATACTTCTCTTGTACCCACCACTTTGTTTTCTTTCATTTGATCTAATAGTTTTCATTAGAAAATTTATATAAATTGTTAATAATAGTTTGTAAAAAAATCCGATTATTTCTTTCATTTACCTTTTGCATAAAACTCATTAAACCTTACTGTTTTAAACATCTGCTCAACCACATAAATTAGGCGCAAATGCTCCTCATCGTGCCCATGCTGCACTTCTATATTGATATATGGAATCTTGTTCATCTGGGCATACACAGACAAGGAACCATCCAGTGCACTTACACTTTGCAGAACTGTATTGATATTTTGCTGTTTCAGATAATTGAAAAAGATAGGCTCTGTAACAAAAATAAGGTCATCTGTATCCATTTCAGGATTAACATAAATGCTGTCAGCTACTCCAAATAAATACCCTCCGGGCTGATAAGATTGGATGCCAAAGTTTTCGTCGGTATTGTTATGAAGGGTTATTATATACCCTAAACTATCTGGCTTATAAACCTCAAATAATGATAGGGCGAGTCCACGAGCACGTTTTACAGCTCGCTCAACAGTTTTACCAATGCTATATTTCTTTAAGCTTTTCTCTAGCCCCATGTTATTAAAGATCTGATTTGGATCAAAAGCATACCTTGGTGGTTGTCCGCCAAAAGAAATATTTCTAACGTTTCCGTATTGGAGTTCAGTCAATGATCCACCATTACTTTTGCAAAAAGCTTTAGCCGCATTTAGACCTGTATTTTCATCATCATGCAATACCAAAAAACTTAAGTTTGGCTTTTCATATATAGACTTAAGAATGCCTATTCTTTTATCAGGTAAATCAAAATAAGCATACTCAGTGGCAATAGCTGTAGAATCTGATTGTCCACAACAGATGAAAGGACTAAAGCAGACAAGCGCCAATAAAACGATCACTAGCCTTAACATGGGTTACTTATTAAAAAAGAACTCTTATATCTAAGTGGGGTAATATTAAATGCGCTTTTAAACAGGCGGATAAAAGAACTCACCGATTCAAACCCTACCAACATTGAAGTGTATGCAATCTGGTAATCTGCATGTTCTAAAAAGTACTTCGCCCTTTCCAGCCTAACTTGTGTTAAAAACTGATATGGCGATATCCCATAAGCCTCCTTAAATGTCCTTAGTAAATGGTTTACAGATAAACAAGAAAAGCGAGCAACATCGTTCAGGTTAAACTTTTTATTGTAATTGTTACTAATAAATTCCTTTGCCAATAGCAATCGTTTAAACAACTCTTGTCTGGTGCTTGCTTTTAGCGCCCCGAGCCTTTCCATTCGGCTTTTAACTTCCCTTCCTCTTATTCGGTAAAAGTTGAGCAGGCAGTGATGCAGATACTCATTAATCAGTAATTCATTCGCCTCTCCTTCAACTAGGCGCTGATACAAATGCATCACCGTAAATCGCATATCACCACTAAAAGGGTAAAATGAATTCATCATTTCGGGCACTTCATTCGTAGCTTCTGTGCTAGTTGGCAACAAGCCTGTACCGCTATAGTAAGCGCTGTGGAAATCAGAAAGGAAATTAGCGCTTACCGAAATAGAAAGAACATCTACAGGATCGTAAGAATCAATAATACTTGTGTAATTCGTACCAGGCGAAAAAAATAGAAAGCTATCCGGAAAAATGCTAACCTTACGTTTTGCCATTAGGTAATCCTGCCGACCCTTTAAAACGAACTTAAATGTGTAATGATTCTCCTGTGTCTCCGCAGTAGAATTCCGAACAGTATCACAGGATATCCTGTTACAGTTACTCAACTCTCTAGCGTATCTCATCACAGAAAGCGTATGAAGATTGATAATTCCGCTCCTCAAGTATTGAACACTCATTACCGAAAGCATCAATAAAATCTGCTGATAGGCCGCGAGGGGAGTATGCGGGAGTTTTAATAAAGTTAACTCCCAACGATTTCAGCTCACAGTATTTCTTAATACAGTCGGATGTCGGGATAATGATTTTGGCAGCTATGCCAGGGATGTAAGTCTTTTCCATTGCCTTTAATTTTGTTTAAGTAAAATTAAAAGCGTGGTGTATGCGCCACATCCGCAGCCTGCGGTAGTTTTATAAATACGTAATTTACTTAGTTTTAGATAAGTCCTCTCTTATATGCTTCCTTAACAAGACTAACCATATTCTTAGCGTTTAGCTTGTGGCTAATGTTTAAACGGTGAGTTTGAACGGTTCTTAAACTAATGAAAAGACTTTCGGCAATCTCGTGATTGGTAAATTCCTTTGCTATTAGTCCTAATATTTCTAATTCTCTCTTTGTTAGCATTACCTGCTGAGCAGATCTTTTTTTCCCTAAAAGCATTTCATCCATCAGATTCTTTTGAATCTGCTTATCAAGGTATTGATTGCCCATCATAACCTCCTCAATTGCTTCTATCATGGTAAGCTGATCTGTATTTTTAAGCAAATATCCTGCTGCCCCATTTCGAATCATTTGTTTCACGTAAAACGATTCGTCCATATTCGTTAATACCAATATTTTTAAGGAAGGATATTCTTTTGCGATCTGATAGCAAAGGTCTAACCCACTTACATCGGGCAATTGGATATCTAATAGTAGTACGTCTGGCAATGAAATTTTTAAATTATTAAGTAAAGATTCCCCATTCTCTGCCGAGAACACAATGCTCAAATGGTTCTTTTTGCTTAGCATTGCCTTTATGCCTTGTATGACCAGCATATGATCATCGGCTATTCCAATAGTAATAGGTATCATAAATTTATAGTATGTATAGTCAATCCCTTTTCTTGCTTAATATGTTTTTTAACGTCAAACTCAACAAAAACAGTTGTTCCATTGCCCGGTGATGAATCAACTTCTATATAACCATTTACAGCATCAACCCTTGATTTTAAGTTACTAAAACCAAGACCTTCACTTTCGCCTATCTTTACCCCTACCCCATTATCCTCAACGGTTATTGACAATGCGTTTTCATGATAACTCATTTGCACCAAAACATAATTTGAATGCGCATGTTTGATCACATTATTTATCAGCTCCTGTATAACACGATAAACCAATAGCTCAAAATTGCTTTCTAATCTTGGCACTTCACCTACTTTTAAGTAATTAATTTTTAATCCTGGCGACTGTAGTCTTGAAAAATATGCGACCAACGCTTTATTTAAACCAAACTTCACTAATAACTCAGGGGCTAGATTATGCGCAATCATCCTAATTTCCTGGGAGGCACTATCCAACATCGACACAGTATGATTAAAATGATTATGGATATCTAGATAATTATGATCGTTTTGCAAGATACTTAAATGCATTTTTGTTGCCGATAGTAGTCCACCCACCCCATCATGTAAATCCTTGGCCAACCGTGATCGTTCAGTTTCTTCTCCATCAATCATAGCCCGAAGTACCTGCATTTCTTTTTCCTTTTGAAGCAAAGCAAGATTTTTGTTTGCAATCCTTTGTTTATTTCTATACCAAAAATAAATTAGGAGTGTGATTACAGCCAGAATAATAATGACAAAGATTGATAGTACAATATAGTTGTCCTTCTGAGATATTTTCAATTGGTTTTTAGCATTAAGAAGCTTTTGCTGAGCAATCTCTCTTTCTTTCACTGAGTTTTGAAATTCGGCTTCCAATCGCTGTATACTCTGTTGAAGATCTAAGCTTAAGAGCCTGGCATTTAACTGTTCGTACTCCTTCCTATAATGGAGAGCATCTCGTAATTCATTTTGCTTTTCTTTAAGCTCAGAGCCTAATAACAAAAGCTCTCTAAGCATATTTTCCGACTCCGCATTACGGGCATAATTTATTCCCTGAAGCAAATGGTATTCTGATTTTCTGTAATCGTTCAGCTCATAATAGACCTTGGCCAACCCTCCATTGGTATAAATTAAACAGTCTGGAATTTTTAATTGGACGGCCAGTTTAAAAGCTATCTGATAAAGATCTATTGCCTTTTTATACTTGTGCTCCTGAACGGCTAGTTCGGCCATATATACATAAGTATAGGTTAATGTCCCTACATCCTCCATTTTTTTGACCAACGGCAGTAACTTATCAAAAAGTGAATTGGATATTTCAAATTGATTATTCAGCGCTCTTGCTCTAGCCAACTGCATTAACGTCATTACATCCGCAGAGACATCCTTGTTGATCCTTCCCAAGCTTTCAGCCTTTAGCGCATACTCCAATGATTTCTTTTTATCCTTAAGTTCAGTAAAAACAATTGATAGAGTGTTGAATGATTTCTGTATCTCTAACTTGCTGCCAATCCTTTCCAAAATTATAGCTGCGTCAAGCAAATTATTAGCAGCCATTTGAAAATGCCCTAAAAAAATACCAACCAATCCCTTTCGTGAGTACGATTGAGCCAAATGTACATCACTTTTGATTTGTTTACTTAATGCGACCGACTTTGATGCCACATCGAGTGCATCGCGATATTTTCCTTTAATAAGAAGTACAATGACATAGGTATTGTTTGCAGCAATGACTCCTTTTAAATTCCGTGTATTATTAGCAATCAATAATGCTTTTTTGCAATAATTCTCTGCTTTATCAGGCTGGGCATCCACAATTCTAAATCCTGAATCTAATAACTGTTTAATGTGTATGCTTTCGGCCTTATATTTATCACTTTCGCGCCCAGATTTTATTTGCCCTTTTAACTCTCCAAGTACCAGGCATAAGAAAACCACAAGCTTTAACCGAAAAGAATATGATGAGAGATTTGACATTAACGTAAATGTAAATATTTTTATGGTTTTGGTTAACAAGAACAATCAAAAATAAGAACAGAATCTACTGAAAAACAAACAGATGCCGTTTGAAGCGACAGGACGAGACGACCATTTTCATGAGTAATCTTTGTTTCATAGTTTAGTTTTTAAATGAAGAATAAAGTAGCCCCTTAAAGACTACAAGGCGCAAATTAGGGTAAACACCTATTTAAAAATATCCGAGAAACACCAATTTGGATAAAACTAAAATAACCCAACCTTTCGAGAAGGCATAAGTCAGGATGAATTAAAGAATGATTTGTAAAAAAAGGCCTGCCTTAGAACGAAGACAAGCCGCAAGAAGTATTTTATTTGCCTTTTATAACCGGCTTGAGCATCTGAATATAAAGCTCAATACCTTCGGCAATTTCGTTTACAAAAACGTATTCATCTGCCATATGAGATCGTGCTGAATCACCAGGCCCCACTTTTACAGAAGGAATGCTTAATAAAGCCTGATCAGAAGTCGTTGGGGAACCGTAAGTGGTCCTTCCAAGCGCTATCCCCGATTGAACTAGCGGATGTTCTTTATCTATAGAAGATGGTTTTAACCTTATAGATCTTGGGGTCACCTCGCAATCAACATTAGTACGGATAATTTTTAGTACCTCTTCGTTGGTATACGCATCAGTAACACGAACATCCACGGTAAAAGTACATGTAGCAGGAACAACATTATGTTGAGAGCCCGCATTGATAATTGTAACCGACATTTTTAATGGCCCAAATACCTCTGAAACTTTGGAGAAGCGATAATTTCTGAACCATTCGATATCCGCGAGTGCTTTGTAAATTGCATTGTCTCCCTCTTCACGTGCCGCGTGACCTGCTTTCCCTGTAGAAGTACAATCTAAGACCAATAATCCACGTTCCGCAATTGCAAGATTCATTTGTGTAGGCTCTCCAACAATTGCAAATTCCAACTCTCCCAAATCAGGAAGTACACATTCAAGACCATTATTGCCTGAAATCTCTTCTTCCGCTGTTGTAGCCAGGCAAATGTTATAGCTTAACTCTTCCTGTTCATAATAATACAGAAATGTCGCTATAAGCGATACCAGACATCCTCCCGCATCATTACTACCTAACCCATATAATTTGCCATCTTCCACTGCAGCGTCGTAAGGATTGCGTGTATAGCCGGAATTTGGCTTTACAGTATCATGGTGGGAATTTAAAAGCAACGTAGGCTTGTTTGCCTCAAAATGCTTATTGTAAGCCCAGATGTTATTAAGCTTCCGGTATGTTTTTATATTACGTTGCTGCAAAAACTGTTCAATTGCATCAGCCGTCTTATCTTCCTCTTTACTAAAAGACTGAATGCCTATTAGTTTCTTTAACAATTCTAAACTATCTTTTTGCAGTTGTTCTATCATAAGTAATTATTCTTTAGTGTATAAAGCTCCGGCCTTGATAGCCGATAACTTAATACCCTTAATTAAAGATGAGCTGAATCCATTATGCTCCATCTCATTTAGTCCGGCTATTGTACATCCTTTAGGAGAAGTAACTTTATCGATCTCCTGTTCCGGATGTGATTGCATTTGCAGTAGCAGATCTGCTGCACCCTTTGCCGTTTGTACAGCCATCTTTAATGCTTCATCAGCATGGAAGCCAATTTCAACGCCACCTTGTGATGCTGCTCTAATCGCACGTAAGAAAAATGCAATGCCACAAGCACACAACGCAGTTGCGGAAGTCATTAGATCCTCGTTAATTTTAACAACAGACCCAACGGTTTCAAACATCCTGATCACCTCTTCTATATTTTCTTTTGAAGCATTGTCTGTGGCTACACAAGTCATAGATTGACCTATAGCTATTGCCGTATTAGGCATCGCTCTTACAACTTGTACTCCCTCTCCCAGTTTATTTCTGATATCAATACAGCTTACACCGGATGCCACAGAGATGAAAACTTGTTTCTTCGGATCAACAGCAGGGCGTATTTGTTCCAGTAACTGATTCAGTTGTTGTGGCAAAACAGCCAAAACCACAATATCAGCAGCAGCAACAACTGCAGCATTCTCTCCACTAACCATAAATCCCTGATCAGAAAATGCAGTTAAATTAGAAATGTTACGCCTAGTTAGCGTAATCTGTCCGGGTTGGGCATAACTCGCCTTAACTAGCCCTTTGGCTAATGAGACACCAATATTTCCGCTTCCTAAAATGGCAATACTGCCTTTAAACTGGTTCATAATTATCTGATTAATCGGGTTCCGAAATTCTGTTGATCTATTTGTGGTAATTCATCTGCCTTACCAATATATACTGCATTAACTCCACTTTTTATAGCCTCAAATGCATTGTGCAATTTAGGGATCATTCCTCCCGAAACTACGCCTTCATTTTTCAATGTTTCGAACTCTGCCATTCTAATCACAGGGACTAATGATTGGTCATCATCAATATCCCTCATTACACCTCGTTTTTCGAAACAATAAATCAAAGAAGTATCATAAAGAGAAGACATGGCAACAGCAACGGCAGAAGCAATAGTATCTGCATTGGTGTTTAATAATTGTGCCTCTCCATCATGAGTTATAGCACACAATACAGGAACAAGACCGGCTTTTAGTAAGCTATCTAAAGTATCTGAAGATACAGAAGACTCATCAAGGTCACCTACAAAACCGTAATCAATATCCTTTACAGGTCTTTTAGCTGCCTTGATTATATTTCCATCTGCTCCTGTTAAACCAATAGCATTACTACCTTTAGCCTGCAACTGAGCAACTATGTTCTTGTTAATCAACCCGGCATAAACCATGGTAACAATCCGCAGCGTTTCTATATCAGTAATACGTCTTCCTTCTACCATTTTGGCTTCTACACCTAATGATACACCCAGTTCGGTTGCAATTTTACCGCCACCGTGAATCAAAATCTTATCTCCGGGAAGTGCTGTAAAATCAAGTAAAAACTGATTTAGTTTCTCTGAGTTATCTATTACATTCCCGCCAATCTTAATTACACTGAGTTTCTTCATACGTACAGTCGTCTATTATAATTTTTCTAACATTTGTTTCAGTACCGCTTGAGCTGCCCATAAGCGGTTTCCAGCTTCATGGATCACTAATGAATTAGGCCCATCCAATATCTCAGAAGACAATTCAAGGTCGCGGCGAACAGGTAAACAATGCATAACTTTTGCATTGTTTGTTCCTATTAATTTTTCATTATTCAGCATCCATCCCTCCGGATAGGTAAGTACTTTTCCATACTCTATAAAGCTAGACCAGTTTTTTACATAAACATAATCTGCTCCCTTTAATGCTTCATCTAAGTTATGTGTAATGGTTGCGCCAGGAGTAAAACCCTCACTTAACTCATAGCCCTTTGGCTGAGCGATAGTAAAATCAAGCATTCCATCTGCTTGGGCCTTACACATCCATTCTGCAAATGAATTTGGAACAGCCTGAGGCAATGCCTTAATATGAGGCGCCCATGCCAATACTACTTTTGGCTTAGCTGCTCCACTCCAGGTTTCTTTAATGGTAACAAGATCTGCTAAACTTTGTAAAGGATGACGAGTAGCACTTTCTAAGCTTACTACAGGAACTTTACAATATTTAATAAACTTATTGAAGAAGTCTTCATTATAATCTTCATCTCTGTTTATCAGCTTAGGAAAAGAACGCAAGCCCAGAATGTCGCAATACTGGCCCATTACGGCAGCTGCTTCACGAATATGCTCAACAGTAGTTCCGTTCATTACCACGCCATCTTGTGTTTCTAATGCCCAGCCCTCTTTATCCATATTCATTACCATCACATTCATACCTAAGTTTAATGCTGCTTTCTGAGTACTTAAGCGAGTACGTAAACTTGGGTTTAGAAAAACCAGACCAAGAGTCTTGTTTTTCCCTAAATGCTGATGTGAATAAGGGCTTTCCTTTAGCGCCAATGCGTCTTTAACCAATTGGCCGATGTCTTGTACATCATTTACTGAGGTAAATTGGTTCATCCTTTTAAAGCAATTTTAAATTCGTTCAAAAATTGATCTGCCTGATCCTTAGTTAAATTTAATGCAGGTAAAAGTCTAATTACATTAGGCTTAGCTTCACCTGTAAATATTTTATGTTTAAATAAAAGGTCTTTTTTAACGTTAGAAAGACTTTCAGGAAGGTCAATACCTACCATTAAGCCACGTCCACGTACTTCTTTTACCTCTTCAATTTTCTTTAATTCTTCTATCAGGTAGCTACCTACTGTTTCGGCATTTTTCAATAAATCATCTTGTTCAATAACCTCAAGAACAGCCAAAGCTGCTGCACAAGCAAGATGATTACCACCAAAAGTAGTACCTAACATCCCATGCCAAGGCTTAAACTTTGGAGCAATAGAAATTCCGGCAACAGGGAAACCGTTACCCATTCCTTTAGCCATGGTGTAAACGTCAGCATTAACACCAGCATAATCATGGGAATAAAACAATCCTGTTCTACCGTATCCACACTGAACACTGTCTGCTATGTAAACTGAATTGTATTGATCGCAAAATGAACGGATCTTTTGTAAAAAGCTTACTGAAGCTTCTTTTATTCCTCCAACACCCTGAATTCCTTCAATAATTACTGCTGCCACATCATTTCCAAACTCAGCAAATGCCTGCTCTAAAGCACCTTCATCATTATGAGGTAGAAAAACGATGTTATCAGTTTCATTTACAGGAGCAATAATTTTAGGGTTATCGGTAGCAGAAACAGCTAATGATGTTCTACCATGAAAAGCTCCCTTAAATGCAATCACTTTCTTTCTGCCATTGTAAAAAGAAGCCAGTTTTAAAGCATTCTCATTAGCCTCAGCGCCAGAGTTACACAAGAAAAGCTGATAGTCTGCCTTTCCAGAAACCTCACCTAATTTCTCTGCTAGCTGTACTTGCAAAGGAATTTTAACTGAATTAGAATAAAAACCAACCTTATTAAGCTGGTCAGTTAGGCGTTGCACATAGTGAGGGTGAGTGTGCCCGATTGAAATAACAGCATGACCACCATAAAGGTCTAGGTATTCTTGTCCTTCAGCATCCCAAACGGTACTGCCTGATGCTTTAATTATTTCTATATTATTTAATGGATATACGTCGAATAAGTTCATTTTTTATTTTTTTTCGCCTTACCTCATCCTGACCTCAAAGAAGCTACGAAGCAAATTTAGTTCAGGATTTCGCAATAGCATGGGTTAAATGGAAACGGGTTAAATACAAATTAAAATGCAGCTGCCTTTAGCCGGAGTCCCGTTCCTTCTTCTAATCCAAATATCAAATTCATATTTTGCACCGCCTGCCCGCTTGCTCCTTTTAGCAAATTATCGATTATGCTTACAATAAAAAGTTTACTGCCGTGTTTCTCTACATGCACTAATCCTTTATTGGTATTTACTACCTGTTTTAAATCGATATTCTTTTTGCTTACATGAGTAAAAGGATGAGCCGAATAAAAATCCTCGTATATGCGCTGCGCCTCTTCAGCAGTTAAATCACTTTCAAGATACATTGCTGCCAAAATACCTCTAGTAAAATCACCACGCTGAGGAATAAAGTTTAAAATTTCATTAAACCCAGGCTCTAACTGTTTTAAACTCTCACCTATCTCATTAAGATGTTGATGTTCAAAAGCTTTGTACACCGACAGGTTGTTGTTACGCCAGCTAAAATGAGAGGTTGAAGCCAGGCTTTGTCCAGCTCCAGTTGATCCGGTTGTTGCATTGATATGCACTTCACTGCTCAACAAACCTTTTGATGCCAGAGGCAATAATCCCAATTGAATACAGGTTGCAAAACAACCTGGATTAGCAATATAACTTGCCTTTTGTATTGCTTCACGGTTTAATTCCGGCAAGCCATACACCCATTTACTTCCAGCATTAACTTTCAATCTGAAATCCTGACTCAAATCAATTATTTTAATGCGACTATCAATAGTATTCGCATCTAAAAACTTCTTGGCATCACCATGACCTACACAAAGAAACAAAACATCAATTTCTGATGATAGTTCACCTGTAAAACACAGGTCTGTATCGCCGAACAAATCTGTATGTACATCGGAAATAAGGTTCCCCGCATTACTGTTACTATGTACAAATACAATATCAACAGTTGGGTGGTTCACAAGTATACGGAGCATTTCGCCTCCGGTGTATCCTGCACCCCCAACTATACCTGCTTTAATCTTCATGATTGTTTACTTTATGCCAGATCATTACCTGGTTACCAAAAATCTTTGAAAAACCTTTAACGTCTTCGCCGCTCCATGCATTGTTCATTTCACCGTAGCTGCCAAATTTATTGCTCATCAAATCATGTTCTGATTCAATACCAATAATATTGAAACGATATGGCAATAATTCAACAAATACATCTCCACTAACTGTTTTCTGAGTATCTGCTAAAAACGCCTCTATGTTACGCATAATAGGATCATGGAATTGACCTTCGTGTAACCAGTTACCATAGAAAGAAGACAATTGCTCTTTCCAGGCAAGTTGCCATTTTGTTAAAGTATGTTTTTCAAGCGTGTGGTGAGCTTTAATAATCACCATTGGAGCCGCAGCCTCAAAACCCACACGTCCTTTAATACCAATAATAGTATCGCCAACGTGGATATCTCTTCCAATACCATAAGGTTGTACAATCGCCTGTAATTTTTGAATTGCTCTAACAGACTCAAAAGTTTCTCCATCAATACCTACCAATTCACCTTTTGCAAAGGTTAAGGTAAGCTTGCGTGGCTCAGTTACAGAAACCTGAGTTGGCCATGCTTCTTCCGGTAATGTCTCGTTAGAAGTTAAAGTTTCTTTTCCTCCTACAGATGTTCCCCATAAGCCTTTATTGATCGAATATTTAGCTTTTTCTGCGCTATAGTGAACACCATGATTGCTCAAATATTCTATTTCCGCTTCGCGGGATAATTTCAAATCTCTAATAGGAGTAATGATCTCTACATTCGGGATGATGATATTAAAAATCATATCAAAACGAACCTGATCGTTACCTGCTCCAGTACTTCCGTGAGCAACATAATCAGCACCTATTTTCTTAACGTAATTTGCAATTGCAGTTGCCTGACTTACTCGCTCAGCACTTACCGACAGTGGATAAGTTGCATTTTTTAATACATTCCCGAAAACCAAATATTTAATACAGCTGTCATAATAGTTTGTGGTTTCATCAACCACAGCATGAGAAACAACACCTAAAGCATAAGCACGTTTTTCTATTTCCTCTAATTCTTCATCAGAAAAACCACCAGTATTTACAATAACAGAATGCACTTCTAATCCGCGATCCTGTGCTAAATAAATACAGCAAAATGAGGTATCCAAACCTCCGCTAAATGCTAAAACAACTTTCTTCTTCATCTTTATAACAGCTATTTAAATAAAACGGTAAACATTAAAAATAGGGATTTCAATCCTCCTTTATTATTAGGTTTTGAGGTTGAACTCAACACCAAACGTTGCTTAATACGCATAAAACGTTCGTAAAGCTTAGGCTTTTTGTGTAATTCCTCTGCAAATTTCTTAGCAACATCATGTTTTTGTTCCACTGGATCATACAACATTGCTGTACACATACAATTCTTACGCTCCTTCATCTTTAAAATTTCGAAGTTCACGCAGCTTTGACAACCTTTCCAAAATTCTTCATCCTGGGTAAGCTCTGAATAGGTTACAGGCTCATACCCCAAATCAGAATTGATTTTCATTACAGCTAGTCCCGTAGTTAAACCAAATATTTTTGCTTTAGGATATTTTTGTCTTGAGAGATCAAAAATCTTTTCTTTAATAGCATGAGCAAGTCCTGCTTTTCTGTATTTGGGACTAACTATTAAACCTGAATTGGCTACAAATTGTCCATGTGTCCAGGTTTCTATATAGCAAAATCCTGCCCACGAGCCATCTTTATGAAAAGCTATTACAGCTTTCCCATCTGACATTTTATTTGCTACATACTCCGGAGAGCGTTTAGCGATACCTGTACCTCGAGCTTTTGCCGATTCTGCCATTTCTTCGCAAATTTCTTCTGCAAAGGCACGATGTTCAGGAAGTGCAACTTGCACTATAAAATCGTTGATATTCATTAATATGTTAACGAAAAAAAATAAATGTTCTGATTAATTGTTTTTTGAGAGGCAATCCTCTGTGGAAATGCGTAGAGACTTTACGCAGAGATTTACTCAAATCCTCGGCGTATAATTTTGCCGATTAGTGGTTACAAAAAAAACGGGTCGCAAACGCTCAATAAACAAACTTCTAGAGGCAATATTTTTTGCTTCTACAATAGAAAGTTTATGGGTCGTGTGCTTAATCATTTTCTGTGTATAATAATTCTTTAAATGAGTTGAGGCGCAAAGGTTTAAATAAATATCGAGTTGTGCAATACGTTTTTAATTTTTTTACATTTTTATAATGATTTTCTTCACTTAATTTAACGTCCAAATCTGAAGAAATGCGACAGAATATTTGGTCGCCCCTCCATCATCTCAATAATCATATCCATACCTATTACCGAAAAAGTGATCCCATTACCCCCAAAACCAAGCAAAAAGTGGCTTTTTGGGTATTTAGGATGCGTTCCTATATAGGGCAATCCATCCTTAGTTTCACCAAAAGTACCCGCCCAGCAAAAATCTTCAATGAATGAGCTATCAGGAAAATATTTTTTTAATGTTTTTTCTAATTTCTCCTTTTTTCTATTCAAAAGCAGATCTCTTCTCAGAGCATTCTTAAAATTTTCATCTTCTCCGCCGACAAGAAGTCTTCCGTCTGCTGTTGTCCTCATGTATAAATACGGAGAATCCGTATTCCAAAACAAAGTTTCTGCACATGCTTCAGCATGTCGATCCCCCTTTTCGCTAACCATTGCATAAGTGCTTTTTAATTGTACAATCGTCTCGGGTATCATATTTTGAGTTTCATATCCCGTGCAATAGATAATATGTTTAGCAGTAATTTCAGCCTCTGTGTTTAACCGGATTTTTACAAAGTCTTTTTCATAGCTTACTTTTTTAAGTTCAGTTTTATCAAATACGTTCAGTCCTCTTTTGGAATTATAATGCAGCAAATCATGGGTTAAACAAAATGCATCTACGCTGGCTCCATCCGCAGATAGAATTGCTCCTTCAGCATCGACGCCATAAGCTGTCCTTATTTCCTTTTTATCTAGCCATTTTATCTCAATACCGGCCAATTTACGTGCCTCATATTCCCGCTTTAACCATTCAACATCTTTACTTTTTCCAGCAAAATAAAGAGATTTCTTTTTTTCAAAGCCACATAAGGAGTCCACTTCTTTCACAACACTTTCCAGCTTATAAATAGAATCCCTGCAAGCAAGATAGCTTGCTATTGCTCCCGGTTCCCCTATCAATTCCTTCAATTTATATAAAGGAATATCAATTTCATATTGAAGCATAGAAGTGGTAGCAGAAGTGCTTCCGTTGGCAATCTCTCTCTTATCAATCAATATAGTTTCATACCCGTTAGTTACACAAGCATGTGCCATCAAGGCACCCGTAATTCCTCCACCAACGACCAACACATCGCAACTCGAATCTGTCCTTAAGGACGGATAGGAATGTATTATCCCATTTTTCACCAGCCAAAACGGCTCATTTGACCGAACATCCATAAGTTTCAATTAATCAAACTATAACAATCTTGTTTGATATGTGTTTTAAACTCACAAAATTTAAACTTTACGTAAGTTTAGCCCTATATTGAGATTTCCTTTACGGTTATCATGAAAAAGTATTTACTAATATTATTTCTTTTTGTTGCTGGCCCGGTTCTTTCGCAGGACCTTCACAATGCCCGTAAAATGGTAAAAGAACTTACTTCAAAAGCCATGTGGGGAAGGGGTTACACCAATAATGGAATGAGCAAAGCAGCAGATTTTATTTGTTCGGCTTTTAAATCCTACGGTCTTACCCCAATGGGCGGGACAGATTTCAAACAACCATTCACCTTTCCGGTAAATACCTTTCCTGGGAAGATGGAGGCTTCCATTAATGGTAAAAAACTTAGTCCAGGTAAAGATTTTATTGTAATGCCCCAAAGCATTGGACAAACCACCAAAGGAAAATTTGAACAAAAAGACAGCATTACTTTTACCGATACTAGCCAACGCATAGTTGCTGTACTTAAGGATAAACTTACCTGGTCCCCGGCCATTCAACAAGACGATTTCACTGGTATACAAATAAATAGAAAATCGATCAAGGGCACCCCTATTAACTTTAAAATCAACATTGAAAATTCATTTATTCCTCAATTTAATGCTGCTAATATTTGTGGAATAGTAAAGGGGACAGAAAAACCAGACTCAGTATTAGTTATTACGGCGCATTACGACCATTTAGGCGGAATGGGTAGCAAAACCTTTTTTCCAGGCGCTAATGACAATGCGAGTGGAATTTCTCTTCTATTATCTCTTGCAAAATACTACGCCTCTAACCCACAGCCATACACAATGGCTTTTATTTGTTTTGCCGGAGAAGAGGCGGGATTACTCGGCTCTAAATATTTCACAGAACATCCACTGCTGCCTCTTGAAAAAATTAGATTTTTAATCAATCTAGATATGGTTGGCGCAGGCCAAACAGGCATTACTGTCGTAAATGCAACCATTCATCCTAAAGAGTTTTCAATACTAAATCAGCTTAACGATAAAAACAAATACCTCTCAAAAATCAATTCAAGAGGCAAGGCAGCCAACAGCGACCACTACTTTTTCACAGAAAAGGGTGTTCCTGCATTCTTTATTTATACCACCGGGGGCATCGACGCATACCATGACATTTATGACCGGGCTAAAACCCTTCCTTTAACCGAATATCAGGATCTTTTTAAACTCTTTGTAGATTTCAACGCGGCCTTAATGAACAAATAACCCCTATTTTTCATTTTATTGAGTGTACTTTAAACCAAATTCCCTTAATTTCGTTTTATAATAAAAACAACAACTTATGTTCGATAAATTAATGGCAGCCCAACAGAAGGCTGATGAAATAAAAAAAAGATTAGATACAATTTCTGTTTTTGGAGAAGTTGAAGGAGGAGCAATACGTGTTACGGCAACAGCGAACAAAGCAATTACGGCAGTAGAAATCAGTGAAGAATTTCATAAACAAGCAGATAGAGAAGAACTTGAAGAATTGCTTTTGACAGCCATCAATAAGGCATTAACACAAGCAGATCAGGTGAGCGCTACCGAAATGCAGGCAGCAACCAAGGATATGTTTGGAGGATTAGGCGGAATATTTGGTCAGTAAAACACAAAAGCCTCGTTAGTATGAAAAATCATTCCAACGAGGCTTTCTTTATAGGTTAAAATTAATGTGCCGCTAACCAGTTATCTCCTTCACCAATCTCTACTTCAATTGGCACGGTCGTTTTGATGGCGGTTTTCATCCTATGAGAAATGATCTTTTTCATGACTTCAACTTCAGACCTTAACACGTCAAAAACCAACTCATCATGCACCTGCATGGTCATTTTTGATTGAAGTTTTTGATCTTGAATATCCTTATGAATATTGATCATTGCCACCTTAATCATATCTGCGGCAGAACCCTGTATAGGTGCATTAATTGCATTTCGTTCCGCAAAACCACGTACAGTTTGATTGGCTGAATTAATATCTCTTAAATATCTTCTTCTGCCTAAAATAGTTTCAACGAATCCATTTTCACGAGCAAAATTCATCGTATCAGACATATATTTTTTAATGCCTGGATATTGCTCAAAATACTGATCAATAATCGCAGCAGCTTCTTTACGTGGAATACCTAAATTTTGTGATAAGCCAAACGCCGATTGACCATAGATAATTCCAAAGTTTACAGCCTTCGCATTTCTACGCTGTGTTGAATCAACTTCTTCAATTGAAATGCCATATACTTTTGCCGCTGTAGCAGTGTGAATATCGATACCTTTATTAAAAGCATCCAGCATGTTTTCTTCTCTACTGATCTCAGCGATAATACGAAGCTCTATCTGAGAATAATCCGCAGATAGCAAAACGTGGTCTGCATCTCTTGCAATAAATGCCTTCCGCACCTCTCTACCTCTTTCAGTACGGATAGGAATATTCTGAAGGTTCGGGTTATTGGAACTTAACCTTCCGGTTGCAGCAACAGCCTGATTGTATGAAGTATGAACACGGCCGGTTTTAGGATTAACCAGCAATGGCAATGCATCAACATACGTAGACTTTAATTTCTGCAACTGTCTGAAATCTAAAATATCCTGAACGATATCACTTTTATGAGCAAGTGCCAATAGTACATCCTCACCGGTCTGATATTGACCTGTCTTTGTTTTCTTTGCTTTCGGATCTAACTGCAACTTATCAAACAGAACCTCTCCAAGTTGCTTTGGTGATGCCAGATTAAACTTTATACCGCATTTATCATAAACATTCTGTTCAAACTTTCTGATATCAAGTTCAAGCTCCTTAGAATAGTTGATCAACGTATCCATATCTATTCTAACCCCTTCCTTTTCAATATCTGCAAGTACATAAATCAAAGGATTTTCAACTTCTGTGACAAGCTTCTCAGCGTTAAGCTGTTTCAATAATGGCTCAAACACATTAGCAAGTTGCAAGGTTATATCTGCATCTTCTGCAGCATAATCTACCACTTGCTCAACAGGAACATCACGCATATTTCCTTGTGACTTCCCTTTAGGGCCAATAAGTTTAGTTATTGAAATTGGCGAATAGCTCAAATAGTTTTCAGCCAACACATCCATGTTATGACGAGTATCAGGGTCAATCAAATAATGCGCGAGCATGGTATCAAATAGCTTCCCTTTTACCGATACATCATACCATTTTAATACAAGCATGTCGTATTTAATGTTCTGACCTATTTTGGCAATATCTTCATTTTCAAAAACTGGCCTAAATTCTTCAACTATAGCCTGAGCTTCTGCTCTTTCCGCAGGTACCGGGATATAATACCCCTCACCTGGCTTTATGCTAAATGACATTCCTACAAGATCTGCAAGATTGGCATCAGTACCAGTTGTTTCAGTATCGAATGAAACACTTTCCTGCTTTAAAAGTAGCTCTACCAACTCCTTATAAAGCTCCGGAGTATTTACTAATTTATATTCGTGTTCAGTATTCTCAATAGTTTTGGATGCCACAACCTGCTCAAATACTTCCGAAATTGCCGGCTTCGACTTGCTTTCAGGTTGATCTACCGCATTCCCAAAAAGATCAATTTGTTGAGATCCCCCGGTTTTGCCTTCGTTTACACTAAAGCCATCCCCAAAAACACGTTTACCGATTGTCCTGAACTCTAGTTCAGCAAACAAAGGCTCCAGTAATTCTCTGCTAGGTTCTTCAAGCTCTAACGCTTTCTCATCAAATGGAACAGGAACATCAAGTATAATAGTTGCCAGTTTTTTAGAGATCATTCCCTGTTCAGCATAAGCCTCTACATTCTCGCGCTGTTTTCCTTTCAGCTCATGTGAGTTTGCAATAATATTCTCAACAGAACCATATTGTTTAATCAATGACTTCGCAGTTTTTTCTCCGATTCCAGGAATTCCAGGAATATTATCGACAGCATCACCCCACAAACCAAGGATATCAATTACCTGCTCAACATTCTCAATTTCCCATTTTGCCAATACTTCTTTCACACCTAAAATCTCCATATCATTACCCATTCTGGCAGGCTTATAAATGAAGATATTTTCAGATACCAATTGTGCAAAATCCTTATCAGGGGTCATGCAATACACTTGAAAGCCTTCCTTTTCAGCCTCCTTAGCCAAGGTTCCAATAATATCATCCGCCTCATATCCATCCTTTGTAATTACCGGAATATTAAATCCTTCTATGAGTTTAAAAATATAAGGAAGCGCTGCAGAAAGATCCTCAGGCATTGATTCCCTATGAGCTTTATATGCTTCGAACTCTATATGTCTTTCAGTAGGCGCCTCGGTATCAAATACTACGGCTATATGTGTTGGTTTTTCCTTTTTAAGTACTTCTAGTAGAGTATTTGTAAAGCCCATAACTGCCGAGGTATTAACTCCTGTAGAAGTAAACCTTGGGTTTTTACTTAGTGCAAAGTGAGCCCGGTAAATGAGCGCCATGCCATCAAGAAGGAAAAGTTTTTTCATTGGTATCTGATTCATTTAATGATTGTGAAAGTTACTACCCTCAACATATCTCAAAGTTAATAATAGAGATCGGATTAGATAACAAACACAAAAGAAATTCCGTTATTTGAGTAATTATGAACAGAGCACTTAAAACCTTCGCTTTTTTGACAATGCTTTTAGTAGCTGCATTGCACTCATCTGCACAGGATGCAGTAGTTATTGCTTCAGGAAACTTTGTTAGGGGAACAATACAGGGGACTGATTTTTCGACGGTTATTCTTAAGAATGATGACGAAACCATCTCTCAGTATAAAGCTAGCGACATTAAAGAGTTTTTATGGAATGGCGAAACTTACGTTAGCAAGCCCATTGTAATTAAAAAGAAAATGGAACATCGCTTCTTTAAAATCATAGAACAAGGTGCTGTAAATTTATACGCAATTGGGGGTACTACCAGTATTGAACAACCCCAGCCAAAACGAGCACGCATTAGGCCATCTGTCGGCATTGGAACAGGAACCGGTGGTTTTGGCGGAGTAGGCGGCGGTGTTGGCATCTCCTTTGGAGGAGGCAGAAGAAATGATTCTGAACCTACCAATCGCAACCTCCCAACTGCCTATTTTATTGAAAAATTTGGAACAGGTCCGATGCAGGAAATCCCTGCGGACGGCGGTAATTCCGCGGGAAAAACACAACTCATAAAAAGTATTTTACTTCAAAAGCTCACCAACGACGAAGATCTTGCAGAACGCATAAAAGCAACAGAAGCTTTTGACGCCAAATTGATTAAAGCTTTTGTTGCAGCATACAATGATATGCAGAAAAAATAGCCCTTGATTACCTGCTAATGCAACCCTCTACATGATCGTTTACCATCCCAGTAGCTTGCATGTGAGCATAACAAATTGTTGTTCCAAAGAATTTAAAGCCTCTCTTCTTCATATCCTTGCTAATCAAGTCTGAAATCTCAGTTCTTGGAGGTACATCACCCAAAGACTTAACAGGATTAAGAATAGGTTTTCTATCCGGTAAAAAGCCCCACATATAATCGGAAAATGAGCCGAATTCTTTTTGTATTCCTATAAAAAGCTTCGCGTTGTTTATAGCTGCATTAACTTTCAACCTGTTTCTAATGATACCTGCATCATTCATCAACCGTTCCACATCAGCTTCTGTAAAAGATGCAACCTTTTCTACATCAAAGTCAGCGAAAGCTTGTCTGTAACCCTCTCTTCTCCTTAAAATAGTGATCCAGCTTAAACCAGCCTGAGCACCTTCAAGAATTAACAATTCGAATAAAGTTTTATCATCATAAACCGGCTTACCCCATTCTTCATCGTGATATTTAACATACAAAGGGTCAGTTCCACACCAACCACACCTAACTATTTCTGACATCGTTTATAAACTAAGTTCGTCCCAATATTCAACTGCCCTCCTGTAGTGAGGAATTACTATAGAGCCTCCAACCAAATTGGCGATCATGAATATTTCATTAAGTTCTTCGTTGGTTAACCCCTCGTCGTAACATTTCTCCAGGTGGTATTTAATGCAATCATCACAACGCAAAACCATCGATGCCACAAGACCAAGCATCTCTTTAGTTTTCACATTCAATGCCCCATCAGCATATGTGGTGGTATCTAAAGCAAAAAACCGCTTGATATTTGTATTTGCGGTTTCCATTATCCTATCGTTCATTTTAGAACGATAGTCGTTAAACTCTTCTACTAGTTGTCCCATTTTATTAAAGTTAATTCTGAGTGCTTGTTAGCTAAAACTCAAGTTTCAATCTTACAATTCAATCAGAGGATCCCAGAAATGCACGTTGAAATTCTGGATTTTATCATTTTTAACTATCACCCCTTCTTTCTCAAGCATTTCCTGCATCAAATTAGGCTCCGAGAAGTGAAATCTACCGGTCAATAACCCGCTACTATTAACCACTCTGTGAGCAGGTATTGTTGGAAGGGCAAGATGCGCATTACTCATTGCATAACCCACCATTCGGGCCGATCCTCCAGCACCAAGGCTTTTAGCAATTGCTCCATATGAAGTCACTCTCCCTTTCGGGATTAACCTCACTAGCTCAAAAACCTGGTCGTAAAATGATTGCTCCATCTAATCCATTTATATTCAGTCCTATATTAATCAAAAGAGAACTGAATGTAATTTATGTTTTTATCGTGTTTCAGATAAATTCTTTCATAATGCGTTTTGATCGCTAAAACAGCATCAGCGAATTCCGATTTATACAATTGATCTGTATTTTTATGACAAATCAATCCCAACTCCTTAACTGTTTCGACAGTATAAAGATACAAACCATCATTATCTGTTTTCAAGTTTATTTTGCCCCCTGGCTTTAAAAAAGTTTTGTATCTATCTAAAAATCCTGGAAAGGTTAAACGCTTTTTCTCGCGACTATCTTGTGGTTGCGGATCAGGGAAGGTTATCCATATTTCGTCTACTTCATGCTCACCAAAGAAGTCCACGATATCTTCAATCTGAATCCTTAAAAAGGCAAGATTTGATATACCCTCATCAACTCCAGTACGCGCACCACGCCAAATTCTGTTTCCTTTAAGGTCAACGCCAATAAAGTTTTTCTCAGGAAACATCTTCGCCAATCCAACAGAATATTCGCCCTTGCCGCAAGCAAGTTCTAAAACAACCGGATTGTTATTTTTAAAATGCTGAGAGGCCCACTTACCCTTTAATTCCTTACCCGCATCAAGCTGATAAACATTAGGAAAGGTGTCTATTTCTGCAAATTTTCTTAACTTATCTTTACCCACTACTAAAATTATTTTTATACAAACTTAGGCAAATTGTTATTCCATACATATTGTCGTCTTGAATTTATTTCAGAATCCCTCATTTGTCAGACCACCTTTACATATTTCCAATTCTAATCCATAAGGATGACAGTAGGATTTTGTATTTTTGCAATAATCATTAAAGATACATTGGAAAAGAACGCAAAAATATATGTAGCTGGTCACCGAGGTATGGTAGGCTCAGCAATTTATCGTAAATTGATTAAGGAAGGTTTTACAAATCTGATTACCAGAACTTCGACAGAATTAGACTTGCGCAATCAACAGGCAGTAACTGATTTTTTTGAATCAGAAAAACCTGAGTACGTATTTCTGGCTGCTGCCAAAGTAGGCGGCATTATTGCCAACAATACTTACAGAGCTGATTTTCTTTACGAGAATCTTTGCATCCAAAACAATGTAATTCACCAATCGTATAAAACCGGTGTAAAAAAGCTGATGTTTTTAGGCTCAAGCTGCATTTATCCAAAGCTTGCACCCCAGCCTTTAAAAGAAGATTATCTGCTTACAGGATTATTGGAAGAGACCAATGAGCCTTATGCTATTGCTAAAATAGCAGGTATAAAAATGGCCGACGCTTATCGTTCGCAGTATGGCTGTGACTTTATCTCCATAATGCCAACTAATTTATATGGTTATAACGACAACTATCATCCACAAAACTCTCACGTACTTCCTGCTTTAATCCGCAAATTTCATGAAGCAAAAGTCAATGACGCTCCGGAAGTTAACATCTGGGGTTCTGGATCTCCAATGCGCGAATTCTTGTTCGCTGATGATCTGGCAAATGCTTGTTACTTTTTAATGCAGCAGTATAATGAACCAGGTTTTGTAAATATTGGAACCGGAAAAGACCTGACAATAAAAGATCTTGCATTATTAATCAAACGCATTGTTGGATTTGAAGGCACATTAACCTTTGATAGTAGTAAACCAGACGGCACACCTCGCAAATTAATGGATGTTTCTAAATTACATGCACTAGGTTGGAAGCATGAAATAGAGCTTGAAGAAGGCATTAAGCTAGCTTATCAGGATTTTTTAGAGAAGCATAGTTAAAATTGATATATTTGCTAAAGAAAATAAACTTTAGCTATATGACCTTAGTTCAATTAGAATACATCATAGCGGTAGATACTTACCGAAGTTTTGTAGGCGCCGCCGAGAAGTGTTTTGTTACCCAGCCCACACTCAGTATGCAGGTACAAAAACTTGAGGAAATGCTAAATGTAAAAATCTTTGATCGCAGTAAACAACCTATCATTCCGACAGAAATAGGGGCGCAGATTATCGAACAGGCGCGCTTAGTTCTTCAGGAAAGCCACAAAATTAAAGAGATAATTAGTAGCCAGCAGCAAGATGTTGTTGGCGAGCTTAAGGTCGGTATCATACCCACTGTAGCCCCTTACCTTTTACCAAGGGTGATTGCCTCAATGATGGAAAAATACCCTGACCTGAAACTCCTGATTTGGGAATATACCACCGAAGACATCATTCATCATTTAAAAACTGGCATACTTGATTGCGGAATATTAGCTACTCCGCTGGGAGATAGCTCAGTAGAAGAAACCCCGATGTATTATGAAAACTTTGTTACCTACATCAGCAAGAACAGTAAGCTATATAAAAAGAAAACGATAGATGCTAACGACCTGGAAGATGAAAATATCTGGCTATTAAATGAAGGGCATTGCATGCGATCTCAGGTGCTAAACATTTGCAGATCTACTAAGCAAAATCGTCTTCAAGGACTAACTTACAATACAGGAAGTGTTGAAACACTTATTCGTATGGTTGACATGAATAACGGAGCTACTCTGTTGCCAGAGCTTGCATTAGAAGAGTTAAGCAACAAACAACTCAGCAAAGTAAGGCATTTCAAATCTCCCGAACCTGTTCGCGAGATCAGTCTCGTTACCCATAAAAATTTCATTAAAAAAAGAATGCTCAATGCACTAAAGGAAGAGATTTTAGCTATTATCCCTAAAACAATGCGCCAGAAAAAGAAAAAGGATGTGGTAGGGATATAAAAACATCTTAAGGCACCTAATTCGGCTTTTAAACAGAAGAGGCCGGTGATCAATATCACTGGCCTCTTGCTTTATCAATTTTTTAAAAAACTAATTATGCTTTTTTGAAACGTTCTGAAACTGCATCCCAGTTAACTACATTCCAGAATGCTGAAATATAATCAGGACGTCTGTTTTGATATTTCAAGTAATATGCATGTTCCCAAACATCCATACCTAAAATTGGAGTGCCTTTTACTTCAGCGATATCCATTAATGGATTATCTTGATTTGGAGTAGAAGAAACTACTAATTTTTTATCAGCACCAACGCTTAACCAAGCCCAACCTGAACCGAAACGAGTTGCCCCAGCTTCGGCAAACTTAGTTTTGAAGTCAGCAAAAGATCCAAAGGCTGCATTGATAGCTTCAGCTAATTCACCTTTAGGCTCACCACCTTTATTTGGACCAATAACTTCCCAAAACAAAGAGTGATTGTAATGACCACCGCCATTATTTCTTACTGGAACTGGAAATTTAGAGATATTTTTAACGATTTCTTCGATGCTTTGGCTAGCTTCAGGCTTGCCTTCTAAAGCTTTATTTAAGTTGGTAACGTAAGCTTGGTGATGTTTACCATGGTGAATTTCCATAGTTTGTTTATCGATATGCGGTTCTAATGCATCTGTTGCGTATGGTAACGCAGGTAATTCAAAAGCCATATTATTTATGATTTAAGTTTAAAAAATATTTTCGGACAATCTTGGTTAAATCGTTTTTCAAAAGTTCAGGATTAAAAGCTGAGAATAACTAAAAAACAATTCAACTGAGCAAATATAACATTCGGAGGTTAAGTTTTGTTCAATTATTTGTCAATATTAACCCCTTTTATTTATAAAAAAACGTTTCATCAAATCTCCACATTGAGGGGCTAAAACATTTCCTTTCAAAATTGTCTTCGGATGTAATAAAGCCACTCCCTTAGTTGTAAAGCCTCTTTTGGGTTCTGACGCACCGTAAACTATCCGACCTATCTGCGTCCAATAACTTGCACCCGCGCACATTACACAAGGCTCAACAGTAACATAAAGGGTACAATCTTTTAAATACTTACCTCCTAAGGTCTGCGAAGCCGCTGTAAAAGCCTGCATTTCTGCGTGCGCAGTTACATCATTTAATTGCTCTGTTAAATTATGTCCACGACCAATTATCCTGCCCTTACAAACTACTATCGCTCCAATCGGAATCTCATCTGCATCAAATGCTTTTTGAGCTTCCTGAAGTGCTAAAAGCATAAAATGCTCGTCTTCTGCTGCCGGGTTCTCTTCTTCTGAAAAATTATAATAACTCATTTAGCACAATTTACTGCCATTAGGCACTTTGCCATTTAAGGCCGTTAACACAATATCTCCATTTTCGTCGGCAAAACCAGTTACTAAAAACTCAGACATAAATTTCCCGATCTGTTTTTTAGGAAAGTTAACTACTCCCACTATTTGCTTTCCCACAAGCTCCTCCTTAGTATAATGAGCTGTAATCTGCGCACTGCTCATCCTAATTCCAAGCGCTCCAAAATCTACCCTTACTTTATAGGCGGGTTTCCTTGCCTCCGGAAAATCAAAAACTTCAAGAATAGTTCCCGCTCGAAGTTCTACTTTTTCAAAATCATTCCAGGTTATTTCTTCCATAAAATATTATTCTGTATCATCATTTACAAAAACTGTAAATTTATTAAATTACTTAACAATCTACTAACCTCTTAACTTTACTCCCACTGCTCACCTTTCCTTTACAACCTACTTACTCCCATGCTTTCCTACTCTTACTAACCTCCCTGCTTTCCAAAAAATTAGTATCACAAAACAGGCATTGTCAGGTTGTACCCTCTTCGGGCACCTAGCTGGCGCAGCCTGTGAAGAGATTACTAATTTTTTCTATTACTTTTGCACCATGATTGATGTAATACTCAAAAAAGGTAAAGAAAAAGCGGCCATACTTCGTCACCCATGGATTTTCTCTGGTGCAATCGATAAAGTTAAAGGTAAGCCTTTAAATGGCGAAATAGTATCCGTATGGTCGGCAGAGAAAGAATTTCTGGCCTATGCATATTACAACGACCAATCGAGAGTAGCCTTACGCTTGTTAGAATGGGATCAAAATACTGAAGTAAACAAGGCATGGTACCAGCAAAAGCTTAGAAGCGCAATTGCATCACGCAAGCATGTATTAAGCGAAAACACCAATACTTGCAGGCTTGTATTTAGTGAGGCCGACTTTTTACCTGGATTAATTGTAGACAAATATGCTGATTTTCTGTCTCTGCAAATTTTAAGTGCAGGCATAGAAACAATTAAAGAAGATATCATCAATATTTTAAGGGAAGAATTAAATCCAACCGGAATATTTGATAAAAGCGATGCCGGAGCACGTAAGCACGAAAATCTGGAAGCTACCCAAGGGTTATTATGGGGAGAAACCCCTCCGGAATTTATTGAAGTAAAAGAGAACGGAGTCGTTTACCACATCAATATAGCGGACGGACAAAAATCGGGTTTCTATTGTGATCAACGCGACAACAGATTAATTCTTGCTCAATATACCAAAGACAAAACGGTATTGGATTGTTTCTGCTATAGCGGTGGTTTTTCGTTAAACAGCTTAAAGCAAGGTGCCTCTCACGTAACAAGTGTAGACAGTTCTGCTCTTGCTATAGAGACTTTACAGCATAACCTAAGCCTCAACGGACTCGATCAGGATAAACAAACTAGCATCCAATCAGATGTAAACAAACAACTTCGTGTATTTAAGGAAGAAGGTAAAAAGTTTGATGTTTTAGTACTTGATCCACCAAAATATGCACCATCACGCTCTGCATTAGATAGAGCTGCGCGTGCCTACAAAGACTTAAACAGACTTGGCATGCTTCTATTGGAAAGCGGCGGCATACTTGCTACATTCTCTTGTTCAGGCGCTGTAGATCTTGAAACATTCAAACAGATCATAGCATGGGCTGCATTAGACGCGGGCAGAGAAGTACAAATCATCAAGCAGTTTAGTCAACCTGAAGATCACCCAGTACGCATTTCTTTCCCTGAGGGGGAATACCTAAAAGGATTGCTTTTAAGGGTATTGTAATATTTAACTATCGTCATGCTGGCCTCGAAGAAGCCGCAAAGCAAAATAAATTCAGCATGACGATAGATTCAAAATTTAATCTTCTGGCAGCCTATCATACTCCCCTTTTAAAGCATAGTAGCCAAAAACAACAAGGCCCGCACTGATAGGGATAAAAATAAATAAGATAATCCCCCACTGCAAAGCGGTGTTTGTTTTTGCCACTCCTTCTGGTGCAAGTCCTACCTTTTCAATAGCCTGCATAAACATAAATATGATGGATACCGGACCAAGTATGATCCAGAATATTCCTAATGCTTTTTTTAATCCGTTCATCGTAATTTCTCTTTTATTTGATTTTAATGATCAGCCTCGCCATGATCCGGCTTTTTGTTTGATAAATAAATTGCTCCTATTACAAAACTTAATGCCGCTATCCCAATTGGATACCACAAACCAGATAATGGCGTAGAACCCGAGAAACTAGCTATAAGTGTTGCAATAAAAGGCACCAAGCCCCCGAACACTCCGTTACCAACATGGTATGGCAGTGACATTGATGTATACCTAATTTTTGTTGGGAACAACTCGACCAAGAATGCTGCAATTGGCCCGTAAACCATAGTTACCAGCAAAATCTGGAAGAAAATCAGGAACACAAATTTCCAGAAAACCGGAGTAGAAAGTTTTTTATCCTTAAAAGCGTCTGGAGAAATACTTACAGACTTGCTTAAATCAGCGTATTTAGTGTGCGCCTGTATCTTTGTAAATGACCCGCCATTTAGTAATGTAACCTGAGAGGTGGTTGTAATTAAGCTGTCGGAAGTATTCTCAATCAAGGTTCTCGTAACAACAGGATTTGAAACCTCTTTAATATCATTTTGCGTTACCTGACTTACATCAGTGTCGTCAAGAAATATCTGATATATCGGTCTGTAAAAGATAATCCCCAGCAGCATCCCTGTTAGCATAATCCATTTTCTACCCACCTTATCGCTCCATGAACCGAATATCACAAAGAAAGGAGTGGCAAAGGCTATCCCCCACAAAAGAATGTATCTGGAGTCGTTAAAATCGACTTTACATGTATTCTCAATAAATGATTGGGCGTAAAACTGACCAGTATACCAAATAACACCCTGACCCATTGTAGCACCAAAAAGAGCCAACAAAACCATTTTAAAGTTTGCCTTGTTGCTAAAACTTTCCTTCAGTGGATTTTTAGAAACATTCCCCTCTGTTTTTAATTTGGTAAACATTGGCGACTCATGCATTTTCATTCTAATGTAAATGGAAACACCTACTAATAAAATAGATAGCAAAAACGGAATTCTCCATCCCCAGGCAGCAAAATCCTCTGCGCCTAGTATATTTTTAGTCAATACAATTATCCCTAATGAAAGGAACAACCCTCCAGTTGCCGTAGTTTGAATCCAACTGGTAAAGAAACCCCGTTTATTTGCTGGTGCATGTTCTGCCACATAGGTTGCGGCTCCACCATACTCGCCTCCTAGTGCAAGGCCTTGTATCAGGCGCAAAATCAACACTAAAATTGGTGCGGCATAGCCAATACTAGAATAAGATGGGATAAGGCCGATAAGAAAGGTTGACCCACCCATAAGCACCAGGGTTAAAAGAAAAGTATATTTTCTACCTATAAGATCTCCCAAACGGCCAAAAAACAAGGCGCCAAACGGGCGAACAATAAACCCTGCTGCAAATATTGCAAGGGTATTTATTAATGCTGAGGCTCCTGCATCTGCAGGGAAAAGTTGTGATCCTATAATAGTGGCAAGACTCCCAAAAATGTAGAAATCATACCATTCGATTAATGTCCCCAGGGACGATGCCCCGATTACTTTGAAAATGCTGTTCTTTTGCGGTTCAACGTTCATATATAGTTTAGAATATTTGGCTAACTACTAAACTACAATTATTATTAATTAACAGCCAAACATTTTAACTATAATGCTAAAAGTAATTACTCTTCCTCTCTGAAATAAACCTTATAGTAATTCATAGATTTATCATCATCGAAGCCTTTTTCTATCAGCTCTTTATCGCCATGGATATAAATATGAAAGTTTTTATCCAGCTTAAGCACACTTTTAAAAACACGGGCTTGCTTCTTTACCGCAGCACCAGAAATATCAAAGCTATCGGGAATAGGTGCATCAAACTCCTCTTCGTAGCTTTTCTTGTAATTTTTGAATGCTTCAATACCTTCCGAATTACCAATAACTTCATTCGAGAACTCATCAATATCAAAGCTTTCTTTCTCTTTAAAGTATTTCATAGACTTGTTTAACAAATCTATTTTATCCGCCTTAGAAATATCAAAATCCTGATCTAATTTCTCGGTAACAAAGTTCTTGTATACACCAAGCACATTGTTTGTCTGATTGAAATTATCGTTTCTGGTTTTCAATTTCAAAAACTCATCCTTCCAATAAACAGCCTCTGCACTACGATTGGTTTGATCTATTACCGCGACTCTGTAGCCTTCTTCTTTGTCGGTATTAAAGATAAGACAGCCTTTATCAAGTTTATTGATGTTGATCGCTTCCTGCTCATAACTTAACCCAAAACCGCTATTCTCTGGATATACTTTCAAATAGGTTTCTTTGGTTTCTGATTTAAAGATCCCAATGGCATCATGAAGCTCTCCTTCAATTTGCACATTTTCAAAGTAAGCCAGGTAGAGTTCTCCTGATTTTATTTTCGGATGTCCCGATACATCATATAGATATTTGGCAAGCTCTTTACTGTTTTCATGAAAGGTCTCTCCTTTTTCAAATATTTCTGAGGCAAAATGATAAACTTCATTTAAGTTCAGATCTGAATTAGGATGAAAAAAACGATAAATCTCGTTTACCTTTTCATATGGGCTAAGAAAATATTGCTGCAACAGGTTACTCAAAATATTGTCTTGTATTGCTACAGACTGCTCAGACAACACGTAAAATTCATCCTGCGATTTATTTCCAATTCTATGAATGGAAAGCTCAGCAAGGGAAGCTTCAAAAAAAGAAATCATTAATGGTATTAGTTTTTAGTTTCCTCTTCGCGAGGGGTATTTCTCAACTCAATAGGTTTTTTAGCATTTTTCTTCATTTTCAAATTCAGCATCTCTACTAAAATTGAAAAAGCCATTGCAAAATAAATATATCCCTTAGGAATATGCTGATCCAACCCCTCTGCCAGCAGCGAAACGCCAATTAGCAACAAGAATGATAATGCAAGCATTTTTACAGTAGGGTGGTTGTTCACGAAATTACTTATTGCGCTAGCGGATACCATCATGATAATTACTGCAATAACAACCGCAGCAATCATTATTTCAACATGCTCTGCCATACCTACAGCAGTAATTACTGAGTCTAAAGAGAATACGATATCTAAAAGCAAGATTTGAACTATTACACCGGAAAAGGAGTGCACTTTACCTTTCAGTTCTTTTTCTTCTTCACTTTCTAACTTATCATGTATTTCATGAGTACTCTTGTAGATTAAAAAGAGACCTCCTATAATAAGAATTAAATCACGACCGGATATAGATAATTTCTGTAACCATTCTGCATTAGAAACACCAATTAAATCCCCCAGATTAAATAGTTCTGAAGTTAAAGTCATCACCCAGCTAAGCGACAATAATAACAGAACACGGGTAATCATTGCAAGGGCCAAGCCTATCTGTCTGCCTTTTTTTTGCTGATCGGCTGGTAATTTACCTGACAAAATAGAAATAAAGATAATATTATCTATCCCTAAAACGATCTCTAAAATGGTCAGGGTCAATAGTGATATCCAAGCCTCCGGGCTACTCAAAAATTCCATACTATGTAAAATTTATTCTGGAGCTAAGATATAAAAAAAGCTTGCTGAATTTATCAACAAGCTTTAGTCGTATTTGGTTTATAGTATTATTTAAATGACACTGACCCGTAGTCGGAACTGATTTTCACTTTGGCTCCACCTCCGTTACCTATTTTACCAGTGTAATTTTTAGTGGTTGAATCTCTATCTCCTCCATCGATAATTCTGGCAGAAACCCTGTTACCATAATTAAACGAAGCATAACTAGTATGAACATCGAAATCTGCGTTAAAGGAATTATTAAAATTAATACCTATTCCAAGATACGCTCCATCAACAGTTAGCGATTTGCAACCATTGGTTACTTCATTAATACTTAACTTATTGTATTGCATATCAAACTTACCATCTCCTCTTAAGGTACCTATACTTGCGCTTACATATTGAGCATCCAAGTCTAAATTTCCTACAGTAGAAATCGCTATGTTGTTGTATTGCTGGTTGATTTTAGCATTGCCTTTAACGGTATTGATGTTAACATTAGCATATTGAACATCCAGATCCAGATTCTCTACAGAACCAATAGTAAGACCCGAACCGTATTGTTGTTTGACAATAGCATTCCCTTTAATATTAGTTACATTAACTCCGGTATATTGAGCGTCAATATCAAGTGAATTAGCCGTCCCAATGTTCAGTCCAGATCCGTATTGCTGCTTAACAACAGCCTTGTTTACCGCCTGAATATTGGTTTGCCCATACTGTACTGATATATAATTATTTGTATTGCTTAAGCTCTGTGCGGTAAAATTACCATATTGAACTTTTACATAAAGAGGCCCATTTAGATCTCCCATATTTACATCACCATAATTTTGCGATACGGTTAATGAATTGGCTGCCGGCATATAAACAACATAGTTTACCTTCACTTCTCTTCTCCATCTTCTACCGTTTCGACTTCCATTCCCCCAATTGCCATTCCTCTGCTCCATTTTAGTTTTAAAAATAACCTGATCTCCAGATTTACCAGCTTCGATGGTAATGTTGTCCAATAGTTTCTGAACGTCAGCATCATTACTACTGTAAGCTTTAATGTCTACATCTACCTTTATTTCCTTTCTATCCCAAGTTTTAATCTGTATTGATCCGTATTGATTACCAAGTATAATTTTATCAGAATTATCTAAAGCAAAGGTTTTACTAAACGTTTTTGAACGCATTGGATCATCTTCTCCCTCACTTCCATTCTGAGTAAAGCTGACAGGCTCAATTGCTTCAATATTTGCTTTACTCGAACCATTAACTGCCACCTCCGTAGTTATTGCGCTTTCAATATTTACAGTCTGTGCATTGGCGATGCTTGCTAGAAGCAACAGAGCTACAATACCTCCCGTTAAATTTTTCATATTTTATTCTCCTTTTTATATTGACTCACCTCATTAATAATAGATAATTGCTGATTGATTACCTGTAGCTGTAACTCTAGATTTTTTACCATTGCCCTAACCACCAATTTCTGATTCGGACTATTTTGCAATTGTTTCTTTAAGTTTTCATAGTCAGCACCCAACTTTTCTAAATCCGAGCTAAATTCACCGTACAACTTTGGATTTTCCTGCGCATAAACCATCAGGCTATCTTTTTTCTGTTCGATAAGACTGGCAAATTTCATTTCCTTTTGTGCATACATTGGATTTACATCCGCTATATCAACCCCTGCTTGTTTGCTACGATAAGTATATATAAAAGTAATCGTCATCACCACGGTCAGGGATGCAGCTATAGCGAACCACAACGGCACCCTCAAAGGCTTTTTTACTTTTTCTTTGTCTAATGCTGTTTCAATTTTACTCCACAACTCATCTGAAGGTGTTCCAACATCAAAAGATTTTTTATGCTCTCTGATATACTCTTCTAACTTTTTGCTCATCTTATACTCCTCTCTTTTCTAATAAGCCATTCAACTTCATTTTGGCTCTCATGTATTGTGTACGTGATGTATTTTCTGATATTTTTAGAATATGAGATATTTCTTCGTGATCATATCCTTCAAATAAATACAGCGTTAACACCACTCTATAACCATCAGGAAGCCTGGCCACTGCCTCTCTGATTTCATTTACCTTTAATTCTAAATCTTCTTCATCCTCAGCAGCACTTTCCGGGATATCTATCTCATCAATATTTATAAATTCTGCTTTCCGCTTTCTTAGCTGATTAATGGATTTATTAATGATGATCTGCTTTAGCCATAATCCAAAAGTTGTTTCACCCCTAAAGGTTTCTATTCTTGTAAAGACATCTAAAAATCCCTCCTGTAAAACATCTTCTGCCTCAGCTTCATGGTTAACTATCCTCAGAGCAACATTATACATAGCTTTTGCATACAATTTGTAAATTTCAAATTGCGCTTTCCGATTGCCTTTTCGGCAATCTTCAACTAGCTCTACGTGCTTATCTATGTATACTGTTTCCAATGTTTTTCTGATTCGTTTAATATGACAACTGCTTTTTTAAAACGTTGCATGCATACTTAAAAAACTTTTCATTTTCTTTAGTTTATTAAAAACTTAAAGAGATAATAAATTAAATATAACAAGTAAAATCGCCAGCCTTTAAAATATGTGGTTCAAAATGAATATTTTTGCCGCTTAATTATTTTAATAATGTTAAGAACAACTACTTGCGGCGCTCTAACCATTCAGAACTTAGGAGAAAATGTAATCCTTTGCGGTTGGGTACAGAAATCAAGAGATTTAGGAGGCATGACCTTTATAGATATCCGTGACAGATACGGGATTACCCAGTTGGTTTTCAATATGGATGATAATCGTGAATTATGTGAAGCTGCCCGTGGTCTAGGAAGAGAGTTCGTAATTAAAGCCAGCGGATTGGTGGTAGAACGCTCTAACAAAAACCTTAAAATGCAAACAGGCGAGGTTGAGATTAAAATTACTGCACTTGAAATATTAAATGCAGCAAAATTACCTCCTTTCTTAATAGACGACGAAACCGACGGCGGCGATGATTTACGTATGAAATATCGTTACCTGGATTTACGTAGAAATCCGGTTCGTAACAACATGATTTTACGCCACAAAATGGCTCAGGCTGTACGCCGATATTTAGACGGGTTAGACTTCATTGAGGTTGAAACTCCTGTTCTTATTAAATCTACACCTGAAGGTGCAAGGGACTTTGTTGTTCCAAGTCGCATGAATGCAGGCGAGTTTTATGCATTACCTCAATCTCCTCAAACCTTTAAACAGTTGTTAATGGTGTCTGGTTTCGACAGATACTTCCAAATTGTGAAGTGCTTTAGAGATGAGGATTTACGTGCTGACAGACAACCTGAATTTACTCAGATAGACTGTGAGATGTCTTTCATTGAGCAAGAAGATATATTAAACACCTTTGAAGGCTTAATTCGTACCTTATTTAAAGACATTAAGAACTTCGATTTACCGGAGGTGCCAAGAATGCAATATGCAGATGCAATGCGTTTTTATGGTTCAGATAAGCCAGATACCCGCTTTGAAATGCAGTTTGTTGAAATCACCGACCTGGTTAAAGGAAAAAATTTCCCTGTATTTGACAACGCAGAACTGGTTGTTGGTATTAATGCAAAAGCTTGTGCAAATTATACACGTAAACAGGTTGATGAGCTTACAGACTTCATTAAACGCCCGCAGATTGGTGCAACGGGCCTAATTTACCTGAGACACAATGAAGATGGTTCATTAAAATCATCTGTAGATAAATTCTATAATGAAGATGAGCTAAAGAAATGGTCGGCAGCATTTAATACTGAACCAGGCGACTTAGTATTGGTTATGGCAGGTCTTCAAGACAAAGTACGTAAACAATTAAGCGAACTACGTTTAGAGATGGGTAATCGTTTAGGATTACGCGATAAAAATAAATTCAGTGCACTTTGGGTCCTTGACTTCCCATTATTAGAATGGGATGAAGAATCTGAAAGATACCATGCAATGCACCATCCTTTCACCTCTCCTAAGCCTGAAGACATTGCACTTCTTGACTCTAAACCAGGTGAAGTAAGAGCCAATGCTTACGATATGGTAGTAAACGGAACTGAAATTGGAGGTGGTTCAATACGTATCCACGACAGAGCTTTACAGGCTCTAATGTTTAAACATTTAGGTTTTTCAGCTGAAGAAGCACAAAAACAATTTGGGTTCTTAATGGATGCATTTGAGTTCGGCGCCCCTCCACATGGCGGTATCGCATTCGGTTTTGACAGATTATGCTCTATTTTTGCCGGCCTTGACTCAATTCGTGACGTAATTGCATTCCCTAAGAACAACTCTGGCAGGGATGTTATGATTGATAGCCCTTCGACAATTGATGATAAGCAACTGAATGAATTGAAAATAAAGACAACTGTTTAATACAAGAAACAGATCTAATATAAAATGCCTGCATCATGATTATGATTCAGGCATTTTTTTTTGTAAAACGAACTTAGGTGACATCCTGGAATAAATTCAGGATGATGCGATAGTGTTAATATGTTTCACTATCTGGTGGAATGCCATAGTCAACATCTGCACCTTCTTTTATTTTCTTTTTCTTAGACCCTGTAAACCATGATTTAACAGAGTTAAAAATAGCAGACAAATGTTCTGCATCTAAAGTTTTTCCTACTTTATTTGACGCCAGTCCAATTAGCGTTTTAGTAAGAAAGCCAGACCCTCTGAACAATGTGGTATTCATAATAAAAGGCAACACAAAAGACATCACACTACTGCTCAAATTCAGTTTATCATCTATCTTAAGAAAAGCAGATGGAGTTGCATATTTCTTAATGAAGCCTCCTAAGGTAAACTGCCTCAAATACACTTTGGTATCGCTAAATAATGCGCCTTCCTGCACTGTATATTCCGCTTTTAAAGCAGCTACCGTTGCATGTAAGTCTTCAAGGTTACGAATATTATATTTTCTTATCTTCTTCATCCTTATCCGCCAATTTGTTAAAGTAATTTCTGATAGTAAAGTTGATTATTGCCTTCTCGATGTATTTTTCTTTCGTGTAATAAACGATCAGTGCCAAAAAGATATAGATTAATGCCACGCAACCAAAACCTCTTGTATAGCTTCCCAAAAGGTCTGACAAGAATAAGGCTAATGTAAAAGTACCGAACAAAAAGGCTAGCATAAAGCATATAGCCACTACAGCATTGGTTACTAAATCTGCAAATATCTTTGATATTTTCTCTACAAGATATAGTCGCGTATACTCAACCCTGGTATCTAAATAACTTTTTGCGTCTTCATATAAGTCCTCAATACCTTTTTCTTTATTTTCGTGATTTTCCTCCATGCTGTTGGTCTAAAACTTGATTATTAAGCGTGTTCTACATCGTCAACAAATTCTTCCTCAGATTGACGTAGTTTGCTTTTAACTGAATCTACAACCTTATCTTTTAAGCTGGTGAGGTTATTTATTTCATCTGCTGCTTTGTCTCTAATAGAATCCGCAAGATCTTTTAATGATTGACTTAACTTATCTCTGGTATCACTTCCTTTTTCAGGCGCCAATAACAATCCCAATGCTGCACCCGCAGCCAAACCGGCTAAAAGCCCTACTAATACTTTTGAATTATCACTCATGACATTTTAATTTTATGTTTAACATTTATGTTTTATTTCCAGGATCTGTATTATTATAACTCACTATGCTCTGAAATTGTTTTAATTCTCTCCAATCTTTCAGATGCCATAGCACTAGTTTCATATATTTTTATCAATAATACAAAATAAGATATCAATAATGGCCCAAATACCAGCCCCAATATCCCAAACAAAGGTATACCAATAACTACGCCAATTACAGTAACAATTGGATGAATATTTCCAATCCGTTTTGCGATCATAAAACGAATCACATTGTCGATATTAATAATCACTACAAAGCCAAAGATCAGCATTGCCCATCCTCCAAAATTGTTTCCTTCTGCAATTTGCAACAATGCCGCCGGAACAAAAATAACAGGAGGCCCAAGTATTGGCACAAACGAAATAAAGGCTGTAATCACCCCCCAGAATATCGGATCAGTATAGCCCAAAATATAAAAAGCAAGTCCTAAAAGAGATCCTTGTACCAGCGCAATAAAACCCTGACCTACAACATTGGCATAAGTTGTATTTCGCATCTCTTCTGCAAACCGTTGTGCATTCTGTTCTCTAAAGGGTGCATATTTTACCAACGCAGATTCAAATGTTTCTCGCTCCACCAGCATAAAGTAGAGCAGGAAATACATCAAAAGCAAGCCAAGAACGATATTAAAAGCACCTGAAATAAGTGAAGGAAATAATTCAGTAGCCCAAACGCCGGCCTTTTTTACGCCTTCCTCAACAAGATTTTGAAGATCCCCTCCAATAGGAACCAAGTGTTTTAGTTTAAAAATGACGTTCTTAAAATACGATGGATCGCTTTGTAATTCGGCAATCTTATTAATCATCATACTGCTCAATGCATAAAAAGGCAGAACGAGAACAACCAATGAGATGAAAAGTAATAAAATAGCCGAAAAGCTTCTGTTCATCCCTTTCTCGTCAACAAAATAAATAAAAGCTGGTCGCAGTAAGGTATACAACACAAGGGTGCTTAGTATCGACCCAAAGATACCTTGTAAGGAGAAAGCAATTAAACACCCAAGGGCAATTATAATTACCAGATTGATATTATTTCTCTGCTTATATGTAAATATTGACATATTTCTTTAAATTTTAAAACCAGAGTGTTCCCTCGTGATATATTGGAATCCTGATCAGGAATAAACTTCCCTGAGCCAATCTTTTAAGCTTGATGGAACCATTATGGGTGGTTAATACACGTTGAGCATGTGTTAGTCCCAGACCACCAGCCCTTTTCTTTGTTGTAAAAAATGGTTCAAAAATCTTTTCTTGATTTTTAAGGTCCACACCTACTCCATTGTCTTCCACTCCAATCTCATACATACCCCCGTCAGCCGTGCTTGTAATATGAATTATTTTAGGGTAACTCTGCATAGACTCAACTGCATTGTTAATCACACTAATCAGTGCATTTTTGATTTTTGGCTTATCAAGCAGCACTTTTTGTTCCGATTGATGAAACTGAGTTGTCAACTTTATATTGTGCCCCACTATCAAATCCTCAACATCAGAAATGGCCTCTTCAATTACCGTTAAGATATTGTGTCTCTGAAGATTCAGCGTTTTAGTTTCCGTACTGGAGATAAAGTTTTGCATCAGCTGATTTACCCGATCACAGTTACTTTTTATGATTTCCAAACAAGACTGAACCGTTTCATTATAAACAATTGCAGGCTCTGCAGCCAGTTCATCTAATGCCAGGTTTATGGTGCTTAGTGGATCTCTGATTTCCTCGCCTAATCCCTTCGCAATATGTTCAGAAATAGACATTTTACCCAAACTAACTGATTGCTCTTCTATATTTTTTCTATAACTAAGGTCGTGGATTATGGTATGGTAAACCTCTTTAACATTAACCATATCCGTTTGAATAAATGAGGATAAACTACAATAGAAAACCACGGCTCTACTCGAAATTAATTCACATTCAAAGTCACTCAGAGAACCGCTACGCTCCATTAGCTCCCTAAATTTTTCGCCATCTTCAGTATTATTAAAAATAGCGCTTGTATTTAATTGGAGTATTTCCGAACGCTCATAGCCAAGAAATTTTAATCCTGCACTATTAATGTCATAAATTTTCCCGGAATAGTCTGACACCAAAATTGGATCCTTTGCTTGTTCAAAAATAGCCCTGTACTTCCGTTCGCTATCTTTCAGCGCCTTTGTTACACTCGCCTCCTTAATAGAATAACGAATGCTACGATCCAATGAAGCGGGTTCTATTTCGTCCTTCACCAGGTAATCTGCCGCCCCCATGTTCATGGCTTGCTCGTCAATTGCTAAATCACCCTTACCTGTAAGTATGATTATTGGCTGCTCACATCCTGAGTTAATTGCTTCATTAAGTAAATCAATACCAGTCCCCTTTCCCAATCTATAATCTACCAGGTAAACATCAAATTGTTTCTTTAAAATAGAGCTAATCCCCTTCTCATAACTATTAACCCACGATAACTCATATGACGACGAAATCTGATCAAACACCCCCTTAGTAAGGATATAATCATCTTCATCATCATCAATTAATAAAACTTTTACCTGTATCATTATTACACTCTTTTCATTTGTTTTGCTTCTTTGGTAGAATAACTACAAAAACAGCCCCATTTCCAGGTCTGCTTTCTGCAGAAATAAATCCTGAATGGTTATCGGTTATCCGCTTACATATCGCCAACCCAATACCAGTCCCCTCATAATCAGCGCGCGAGTGTAGGCGATGAAAAATGTCAAATATTTTCAAAGCGTCCTCGGCTTCAAAGCCAATTCCATTGTCCTTAACTTCAATCACACAATATGTTTGATTTTTATTGGCCTCAGCTATATTTAGCTCATGGCCATATTTCATACTGCACGATATTTCTATACAAGGTGACTCATTTTCATTGGTAAATTTCAACGAATTCCCAATTAGATTCTGAAAAAGCTGCATCAATTGACTTTCAACACCTTCTATTTCATCATCTTCAAGATCAATGTTTACCCTTGCCTTCTTGGTTTCTATTGTAAAATCAAGATCACTTAATGTTTTGCTTATGATATCTGTCAATCTAAGTTTAGTGAAACTTTTATTGCCTCTTGTAAGCTTGGAAAACGTTAAAAGGTCATCAATTAAGGCTCGCATTCTATCAGATGCCCCTCTCATTCTACTAATATAATCCTGGGCTTCCTCATTCATCTGCCCTGAATACTTGTCCTTTAAACGATCACCAAAAGCTTGTATCTTTCTTAGTGGCTCCTGTAAATCATGTGAGGCTACATAAGCAAACTGCTCCAAGTCCTGATTGGAACGGTTCAGTTCAATAACCTTTTCTTCCAGCTGCACCTGCGCTTCTCTTAGCTGGGTCACATCCTGTGTGTTACCAATATAAGCATAGTTATTATTAAGGCCAATTCTTTTATATTCAGCAGTTGTAAGCACGTGCCTGATCTCGCCCGAAGGCAATACAATCCTATAATTTATCTTAAAGAGCGTTTTATCCCGCTTGGCTTTGTGAAAATTATCCATAAAGAACTGGATATCATCTTCATGGACAAGTGTCTTATAAAACGTGAAATTAACAAAGACGGAATGAGGTAGAAACCCATGTATGTTATACATTTCGTCAGACCAAAGAATGAACTCTTTTCCATCAACCCACTCCCAACTTCCACTGTGAGAAACCATTTCTGCTTCTCTCAATAGAGATTCATTTATTTTAAGCTTTAAAACAGCTTCCTTAAGCTCAGTAACGTCTTGTATGGTACCAACAAGCTTAGCCTCCCCTTCGATATAAAACCCCTGCCCAAGAACATATTTTCGGGTACCAGTTGGTTGAACAATTTGGTATTCTACTGCAAAAGAGGTTTTATTTTCAACTGCAGATTTTAACTCTTTAGCTACCTTTTTTCTATACTCTGGAGCAATAACCTGCTCATTGATTTTAGCATTCGGCAAAAAGTCGTGATCCTTAAAGCCATAGACCCTGTAAAGCTCTTGAGACCATTTAACTTGTCCACTTTCTACAAAAACCTCCCAGCTTCCAAGATGGGTAATACGCTCAGCCAGGTTAAGCACTTCAACCCGCTCATTCAGATACTTGTTCTGCTCTTGGAGCCCTGCTACCTCAGTCTTTAACCCACTAACTACCGACATACTTCTAAAAAGGAAATATGCTAGAGCCAACAGTCCGATAAAGATGACAGCTGCTACCAATAACACTTTATGTATCCAAATTAATCGCTCTCATTTTATTGTATAATGTTTTGCGGTCAATATTTAGAATTTTTGCCGCTTTGGTTTTATTGAAGTTAACTTCTCTTAAAACTTTCAAAATAGCATCATATTCTGCTTCCAGAGCTGCATTTTTTAAATCTCTTGGCTTCTCAATCCTTGAAATCGAGCTTTCTATAGCTGAGGCCTTAGCGTAAGTAGAAATTTCAAGCGGAAGAGCTTTCAGCTGTATTTCCTGACTTTCAGTTAGCAAAGTTGCTCTTCTCACCACGTTTTTAAGCTCTCTCACATTTCCTGGCCAATTGTAGGTTAAAAAACAATCCATAACCTCTTCAGAAAAACCCTGAACATTCCTAGAAAGCTCCTGGTTTGCAACCTCCAAAAATGTGTGTGCAAAAACCATGATATCATCACCGCGGTGACTTAAAGGTGGTAAGCCAATAGAAAACTCATTAAACCTATGGTAAAGATCTTCTCTGAATTTCCCTTTCTGAATAGCATTCGAAAGGTTTTCATTGGTTGCAACGATAATTCTTACATCCAAATCAATCTCTTTTGTACTCCCAATTCTCTTGATTTTACGCTCTTGTACAGTTCTTAGTAAAGCAGCTTGAATATCATAAGAAAGATTTCCAACCTCATCCAAAAATAACGTGCCACCATTCGCCATTTCAAAATGACCTATTTTAGTATAAAGCGCCCCTGTAAACGATCCTTTCTCATGACCAAAAAACTCACTTCCTGCCAATTCCTTTGTTAGTGAACCACAGTCCATCGCAACAAAAGGGCGGTCTTTTCTCGGGCTATTTAAATGGATGGCTTTAGCAACAGATTCTTTTCCCGTGCCACTTTCTCCAGTTAAAATTACACTATATGATGTTGGCGCAACCAATTGAATTTGCTTCAATAGTTCTTTTGATGCAGGGCTTTGTCCGGCAACAAAATTATCCACTTGTTTATATGCTTGCTTGGCGGCCTTTTGTTTAGGCGTTTCAGACGAAGTTTCAGATTGATTGGTATTTAAAGCAATCTGCGTTTCAATTGCCTTATTTATTGTATTTAAAATTTCATCCGGATATAAAGGCTTAGTAATATAATCATAAGCTCCCAGTTTAATCAATTCTACAGCCAGCTTAATATCTGAATAGCCGGTTATAATAATCACACCTGTACTAGGATAACTTTCCTTTATTTTAATTAACATCTCTCTTCCATCCGTATCTTCAAGCCTGTAATCACACAAAACGAGATCATAAGACTCTTTTGCCAGGTAATCCATAGCAGCAATGCCACTCGTTGCTGTTGACACACTGAACGAGTTTCTTGTTAAGAATTTTGACAACAACACACCGATGTTTACTTCATCGTCAACAATTAATATTTTTCTCATATTATCAAAAAAATTTGAGCGCATTTGACGTAATAAATATAACTAGTTTTTCTTTGCCTGGGAAATATTTTCTACAGTTTTATACAAAAAGTATACAGTTTTTTTCACAAATTACGACAAAGCCCCATCAAATCATAAAAAAAATTTGATGGGGCTTTGCTATTTGAGGACTTTATTTCCCGATAAACACCGGTTTTCTCTTTTCAAGAAAAGCTGTAGTTCCTTCCTTAAAATCTAAAGTATCAAAGCATTTGCCAAATTCTTTAATCTCAGTATCAAAACCATCGACATTATATAACAATGACGCGTTTATAGCCTTTATGGCACTAGCCAACGCTAACGGGGCACGTAGCTTTATTTTATTTAAAATCTCCTCAGCTTTAACAATAAGTTCAGCTTGCGGAACAGTATAATTTACCAACCCTATTTTTTCTGCCTGAGCAGCGGTAATCATATCAGCTGTTGTAATCATCTCAATCGCCTTACCTTTACCGACTAACTGAGTTAATCTTTGTGTACCCCCGTAACCTGGAATTAATCCCAGACTAACCTCTGGTAAGCCTAATTTTGCATTATCCGAAGCAATGCGAATATGGCAAGCCATTGCCAACTCAAGTCCACCTCCTAAAGCGAAGCCATTTATAGCAGCAATCACCGGCTTAGGGCAACTTTCAATAGCATCAAATACATTTTTATGTCCTGCTCTTGCAAGCGCTTCGCCCTCTTCAATACTGTAATTAGAAAATTCCGAAATATCAGCCCCGGCAACAAAAGCTTTCTCCCCGGCTCCGGTAAGCAAAACTCCTCGTACCTCGTCACGATTCGTTGCAAGCTTAATAGCCTCGGCCAATTCAGTCAATGTATCTTTATTTAAAGCATTTAATTTATGTTCACGGTTTATGGTGATGTAAAGAACATTGTCCTTTATTTCCGATAAGATATTTTGATTAGCCATAATCTAGAAATTTCTGTTTTCAACAACCCAATTTTTAATATAATCTACTATTGTCGCCATTGTAGTCCCAGGCGCAAACAACTCGCCCACACCTATTTCTTTAAGCTTTTTCATGTCGCTTTCCGGGATAATCCCACCGCCTGTAAGCAAAACATCGGTCAATTGCTTTTGCTTCATGATCTCTACAATTTTTGGGAAAACAGTCATATGAGCCCCTGATAAGATGGAAATCCCAATGGCATCAACATCTTCCTGCAAGGCTGTATTTACAACCATTTCAGGAGTTTGTCTCAATCCTGTATAAATTACTTCCATACCGGCATCCCTTAAGGACGTTGCAATAACTTTTGCGCCTCTGTCATGACCATCCAACCCAACCTTTGCCACTAAAACCCGTATCGGCCTGTTTAACGTTTTGCTCATAATTTATACTAATAGTAGGTGGTAAATGTAAGTAAATTAGCGCTTTTATGTTAACTTTGGCACTAAATTTACAGTTTTTATGAGTGAAGAAAGATCATTGAACTTCATTGAAGAAATCATTGAGAACGATTTAAATAGCGGAAAATACGAAACACTAATCACACGTTTCCCACCAGAACCGAATGGATATTTGCATATAGGCCACGCAAAAGCTATATGCCTAAACTTTGGACTAACAAAAAAATACGGCGGCTACACAAACCTTAGGTTTGACGACACCAATCCCGTTACTGAAAAAACCGAATACGTAGACAGTCAACAGGCCGATATTAAGTGGCTTGGCTTTGAATGGAAAAACGAATTATATACTTCTGATTATTTCGATTCACTATATGAATTTGCCGTAACTCTTATTAAAAAAGGTTTGGCATACGTAGATGATAGCACTGCTGAAGAAATTGCCGAATTAAAAGGAACACCTACTGAAGCAGGCAAAGACAGTCCATACAGAAACCGCAGCGTCGAGGAAAATCTTGATCTTTTCAGCAGAATGAAAAGTGGAGAGTTTCCTGATGGAACTTGTACCCTGCGTGCGAAAATAGACATGACCAGCCCTAATATGATTATGAGGGATCCTGTAATCTATCGTATTAAACATGCAGAACATCACAGAACTGGCAACAAATGGTGCATCTACCCGATGTATGATTTTGCACACGGGCAAAGTGATAGCATTGAAACCATTACACACTCCATCTGTACCCTTGAGTATGTGGCGCATCGCGAACTGTACGATTGGTTAATTGAGAAACTTGAAATATTCCCTTCTAAACAATACGAATTTGCCCGTTTAAACCTTTCTTACACCGTTATGAGTAAGCGTAAGCTACTTCAATTGGTAAACGAAGGTGTGGTAAGCGGCTGGGATGACCCTCGTATGCCTACAATAAGCGGATTAAGACGCCGTGGTTATACTCCGGAAAGTATCAGAGAGTTTTGTGAAAGAATCGGAATTGCTAAAAGAGAGAACCTTATTGAACTTAGTCTTTTGGAGTTCTGTGTTCGTGAGCACTTAAATAAAACTGCAAACAGGGTTATGGCGGTATTAGATCCTATCAAAATGATCATTACCAATTATCCTGAAGGACAAAATGATATCCTTATTGGCGAAAACAATCCTGAAGCAGAAGATAAAGGTGGCACAAGAGAGATTCCTTTCAGCAATGAACTATGGATCGAACGTGAAGACTTCATGGAAGAGCCTGCAAAAAAATGGTTCAGATTGGCTCCTGGAGCAACGGTAAGACTTAAGCATGCTTACATTGTTAAATGCGAAAACTTTAAGAAAGATGCAGATGGCAATGTAACTGAAATATATTGTACATATATCCCTGAATCTAAGAGTGGGGAAGATACAAGTGGCATCAATGTTAAAGGAACCATCCATTGGGTAAGCAGCAAACACGCAAAGAGCGCTGAGATAAGAATGTATGATCGTCTATTTACTTCGGAATCTCCGGATGCTGAAGAAGGTGATTTCAAAGACTATTTGAACCCAAACAGCATCGAAATCATAAAACAAGCATACATAGAACCTTACTTAGCAAATGCCGATAAAGATGAGCGTTATCAGTTTATCAGAAAAGGATATTACTGTTTAGATAAAGATTCCACTCCGGAAAATCTGGTATTTAACCGTACCGTTTCCCTTAAGGATGCCTGGGCGAAAGCCAACAAATAGGTAGGATTTTTGTTCTAACGACTAAAAAATGGCCTGATCAGTATGATCAGGCCATTTTTTTACATATACTTTTTATACAAATTAAACAGAATCAACTTAACTGCCGGAGTTAATTCTGGGGTTACATCTGTTTGTACAAAGTGAATTTTAAATGCTACAATTGCAGCCGGCACATTGCTAACATCATATCCGATTATCTTTAGTGCAAGCGTACTATCGAAACTATCTGGGGGCATTACAAGCACACTATCATACCACAATCCATACCCCTTTTCAGCAAATCTTTTCCATGGGAAATTAGCAGGATCAACCTTTCTTCTTGGTGCCACATCTGAATGGCCTATAAAGTTTGCTGTTGGGATTTTATACCTGGTTTTTAATGTGGAGAGCAAAGTCATCAGGCTCTGTAACTGAGCTTCCGAATAAGGCTCAGCCCCCGAATTATCTATCTCAATTCCAATAGAAGAAGAATTTAAATCCGTATCGTTACCCCATCTGCCAACACCGGCATGATTGGCTCTTAAATAATCATTTACCATTTGAATTACCTTTCCATCTCTTCCAACCACATAATGTGCACTCACCTCTGTTTTGGCGATTGTAAAAGTTTTTATAGTCTGATCAGAAGATTTCTGAGCAGTATGGTGAAGAATTACAAAATTAGGTCTGCGTATTCCAAAATTAACTGATCCAACCCAGGATTGAAGCGCTGGATCAGGAAGTGCAGCACCCTGATTTGTCGGAGGCATTGATTTTATGGTCTCGGCAAACTCTCCAGCCTTTTTCTTATATATCTTATTTGTAGCCGCGTATTTACCTGTAGAACAGGACGCAAGCATAAGTACAGTTAAAATATAGAAGTAGCTTTTTTTTAATTTGATCTGATGTATCATAATGAAAAGATAGAGGGTGTGAAATTACTATTTTTTACTACTTTAGTCGCAATTAAATCTGTGCTACCAAACCTGCTTTGCCTAACGCAGGCTATGTAGTCATAAAAATACTAACTAAAACATGAAACTATTATAAGCCGTATTTGCTCATATAACTAACGTATAATTGCTTATGATAGCTTCACAGGTGCAAAAAAAATCATATATGAAAAACATTAGCAAAGCAAGTCTTTTTATTGCTGGATGCTCAATAATTGCTGGAATCGCCTCATGCGGCGGTCCTCAAGACAAAAACACAAAAACTACGGAAAAGACAACATCATCAACCGATAGCTTACAGAATTATGTAAATGAGCGCATTGATATCTACGAAAAGGTAAAGCTTACAACCAATTTAAATGATTTAACCATAAACGAGCGCAAAATCCTTCCGTTGCTAATACAATCTGCTCAAATAATGGATGAGTTGTTTTGGAAGCAAGCCTACCCTCAAAGAGATAGTTTATTAAACACGATAAAAGATGAAAAAACAAAATCATTTATCTGGATTAACTATGGTCCATGGGATAGACTGAATGGCGATAAACCATTTGTAGCAGGCATTGGCCCTAAGCCAGATGCAGCGAGCTTTTATCCTGCAGGCATGACCAAAGAAGAGCTCAAAAACTCAGATGTAAAGGATAAATACGGCCAATACTCCGTTGTAAAAAAGGATAGCACAGGCAAATTAGCTTCAATTCCTTACCATGTGCTTTTTGCTACTGAACTTCAAAAAGCTTCGAACCTTTTAAAACAAGCTGCATTACTTGCCGAAGACGCTGGACTGAAGAAGTACTTAACACTACGTGCAGATGCCTTGGTAACTGACAACTACACTGCAAGTGATTATGCATGGTTAGACATGAAAACCAATAATCTCGATATTATAATTGGCCCTATTGAGAATTACGAAGACAAACTATTCAATGCACGCGCGTCTTACGAAGCTTATGTATTGATAAAAGATAAAGTATGGAGTAAGCGCCTGGCCAAATACGTAAGTATGCTTCCGCAGTTACAGCAAGGCTTGCCTGTCGATGCTAAATACAAGAAAGAAAAACCAGGTACAGACTCTGAATTGAATGCTTATGATGTGGTCTATTATGCCGGTGATTGCAATGCAGGATCAAAAACAATAGCCGTAAACCTTCCAAATGATGAGATCATTCAGCAAAAGAAGGGCACAAGGCGCTCACAGTTGAAAAATGCTATGAAAGCCAAGTTCGATAAGATTCTTATCCCTATTGCTAAAGAACTTATTGATAAGGATCAGCAGCAATACATCAATTTTGATGCATTCTTTGCCAACGTAATGTTCCACGAAGTTGCTCATGGCTTAGGAATCAAAAAAACAATTACAGGTAAAGGATTTGTTAAAGAAGCCTTACAGGAACAATATTCATGGCTTGAAGAAGGCAAAGCTGATGTTTTGGGCCTTTATATGGTTACCGGATTGCTTAAAAAAGGAGAGCTGGAAGGTGATATAAAACAGTTCTACACTACCTATATGGCCGGCATCCTTCGTTCAGTAAGATTTGGAGCAGCGAGCGCACATGGTAAAGCGAATATGCAATGTTTCAACTTCTTTAAAGAGAATGGAGCTTTTGTTAGAAATGAGAATGGCACTTACAAAGTTGATTTCGCCAAATTTGAAACGGCAATGAATAAGTTAAGTAATTTAATTATAACACTTCAAGGAAACGGAGATAAAGCCGCAGTAGAGAAAACACAAAAAGAAAACGCGGTTATTTCTACAGAACTTCAAGCAGATTTGGATAAACTAACTAAAAAAGGAATTCCTGTTGATATCATTTTCGAACAGGGGGTTGATGTTTTAGGTGTAAAGTGACCTAAGCAAAACATATAAAAAACGCCCTGCATCATGAAATTGATGCAGGGCGTTTTTTATATGTTTTTTAAACCGAAAGGTGCTTACTTATAATATCTTCCAGTTCCTGAATATCAAATGGCTTAGACAGATAACCATCTGCTCCTGCTTCCGCAGCTAGGGCTTTTACGTCGTTATTAGCAGAGAAATAGATTACCGGGATACTTTTCAGCGTCTCGTGCCCCTTAAGCTCTTTGGTGGCATCTATACCGCCCACATCAGGAAGCCAGTTGTCCATAAAAATAATGTCCGGTATATAAGATAACACCTGGTCAATAATATTATTGGATGTCGAGGATGTTCTAATGTCGTAGCCTGCATCTTCAAGAATAATTGTGCATAATTCTAAAATTTCTGCATTATCATCAAATACAAACACTTTTTTATTCTTCTCCATTTTGGGGCTATGGTTAACTATAGAGTTTAAGATAACAAATTTATGAATTCTGCAATATCTTCTATACTTAAAACGTTATCTATTTTCACATTGGCTTGCGCTTGAGCTGGCATGTAAGCTACCTGAGCAGACTTTGGGTCCTGAATTAAAGCCATCCCGCCCCAAAGCTTAACGCTTTTAAGTCCATTTACCCCATCAGAGTTCGATCCCGATAACAGAAGACAGGCCAATTTTTCTTTATAAACCTCTGCAGCAGTTTGAAACGTTACGTCGATTGCGGGCCTAGAATAGTTGATTTTTTCTGAATAGTCCAATGAAAATGTCCTATCCTGCTCTATCAATAAGTGATAGTCTGAAGGAGCGATATAGATGGTACCAGCATTTAATGGCTCCTTTTCATCTACCTCTTTAACTCTAAGTTTAGTACGACTCGATAATAATTCAGGCAATAAGGAATCCGTTCCATGCTTACGGTGGATAACAATAACCATTGGAAACTTTATTGTAGCATTAATCAGCGGCAGTACTTTTAAAAGCACATCCAAGCTACCCGCAGACCCTCCTATAATAAATGCCTCACATTTTTTCATCATTCCATTTTCCTCCAGATTTTCTCTGAATCCAATCGTTTATACTTGTCAGTGATTCCTGAAAAGTTAATCGTTTCCTTACTCCCAAGTGCCAAATAACCCAATTCTTCCAGACTTTCATCAAAAAGGTTTAATACTTTCTGTTGCAGTTCGCGGTCAAAATAGATCAGCACATTTCTACATAAAATGAGCTGAAACTCATTAAATGAGTAATCAGAAACCAGATTATGAGTAGAAAATATAATCTTACTTTTTAGTTCGTCATCAAACTTTGCCAACGAATAATTAGCTGTATAGTAGCTTGAAAAATCTTTTGACCCACCCGATAAGATATAATTTTCAGAATATTGCTTCATGCTATTCATCCCAAACATACCTTGTGCTGCTTTCTCCAATACTATCGGATTTAAATCTGTTGCATAGATTAAAGATTTATGCAACAGGTTAAGCTCTTTCAAAATAATAGAAATCGAATATGCTTCCTCTCCTGTGGAGCAGCCAGCAAGCCAAATCCGAATAAATGGATAGGTGCCTAGTTTTGGTAATACTAAATCTCTCAATGTTTTAAAAAAAGAGGGATCTCTAAACATTTCAGTTACATTAACTGTAATCTGCTCTACAAACCGTTTAAAGTATAAACTATCATTATTTATCTTATACCTGAACTCTGCAAAACTTACCGCCCTATCCAGGCTGTACAACCTTGCAATTCTTCTCTTTAAAGACGCTCTTGAGTACCCAGTAAAATCATATCCATACTGTTCCAGTAGGTCTGAGAGCAAAACCTCAACGTGATCGTCATTAATTACAGAGAGTTCCAATTCCGTTAAATATACTTTATGAGTAAACTTGTTAACTCTTCAACATTAATAGGTTTAGAAACGTAACCAACTGCGCCCGCATTAATACAACGCTCCCTGTCTCCAACCATAGCCTGCGCAGTAACCGCTATTACCGGGATATGCTTAATCTCTGGACTTTCATCAATCTTCGCAATAGCTTCATATCCGTCCATTCCGGGCATCATCATATCCATTAATACCACGGCTATCTCTTTATTCTCCTTAAGCAGGTCTATTCCCTCTTCGCCACCCGTGGCAGTTAAACATTGATAGCCCTTTGCTTTTAAAACAGCAGATAAGGCAAAAATGTTCCTATTATCATCATCAATTATTAAAACTTTCTTCGTCATATAGTTACACTTTATTGTAAAGCCAAACACGCAACAGAGAGATCAGCTGATCAATATCCACAGGTTTCGAGATATAATCCGACGCACCTGCGGCAATACATTTCTCCCTGTCTCCCATCATTGCCTTGGCAGTAACAGCCAAAACCGGTAATTGTTTATATGCAGGAATCTTTCTAATCTCCTTTGTGCTTTCATATCCGTCCATCTCAGGCATCATCATGTCCATAAGCACAATATCTACCAATGGATTCTCTTTAAGCATTTGTAGAGCCTCTTTCCCGTCTGTAGCAGCCAACACTTTCATCTTGTGCTGCTCCAGTGCTTTTGTTAATGAAAATATATTTCTCACATCGTCATCCGCAATCAGTACTGTTTTGTTATTCAGCACTTCATATAAGCCCCCAAGCTTTTCCGATGCTTGCTTTTTATGCTTACCATCATGCTCTTTCTCTTCTATAAGATGTAAAAACAGTCCTGCCTCATCTAAAATCCGCTGATAAGAATGAGCAGTTTTTACTACAATGGAGTCTGCGTATTGCCTAATTCTACTTTCTTCTCCTTTTGATAAATTCTTTCCCGTAAAGATGATAATAGGCAAGTTTTCCAATCCCTCACTCTTCTTTATGGTTTCCAGCGTCTCGTATGCATTTTTATCAGGGATGCCCATATCCAGAATCACACAATCCACTTCTTTTTCCTGTAATGCGCCAATCCCTTCCGTAACATTATTGGCTACTTGGGTATTGATGTTATAGTTGCTTAAGAAATAACTTAAAGCCTGTGCATGTTGCTTGTTTTCTTCTACAATAAGCACCTTTTTAGGGCCTTTAGTTAACGCATGTTCAAGCTTTTGAAAAATCTGAGCCATGTGCTCCAATGCAACCGGTTTATTAATGAAATCTACCGCTCCCTTTAACAGACTTTCCTTTTTAACTTCAAGCGACGACATGATGTGAACAGGAATGTGCTTAGTCAAAGGGTTCGACTTTAACTCTTCCATTACCTGCCATCCATCTTTAACAGGGAGTTGAATATCTAATAAGATAGCCAATGGCTTATAATGATTGGCCAACTCTATCCCAACATCGCCTCTAACGGCTACAATACCCTTATAATTCCTTTTCCGGGTAAAATTTAAAAGGGTTTTAGCAAAACTGGTATCATCCTCAACAATTAAGATTACTTTATCATCTTTATTGATGTTACTTCTGTCATCGGCTACCTCTTGCGGGATATGATCAACAGTAAACCGCTCCAAAACAACCTCTTTTTGCTTTTCTACCTGAGCTAAGGCCTCTTCTTGTAATTCTTCTTTTTTAATGATAGCCGATCGGTCAACAGGTAAAGACAAAGTGAACTCACTACCTACATTTTCCTTACTGGTCAACTCAATTTCACCACCTAAAAGCTTCGCCAACTCTCTACTTATCGAAAGCCCAAGCCCTGTACCACCAAACTTCCTTCTGGTCGAACCGTCAGCCTGCTGAAAAGCTTCGAATATAAGCCCAAGTTTGTCCCCCGGAATACCAATTCCTGTATCGGTAACTTTAAACAACGTATACTTATTCGCCTCATCTCTTGATACCGTTAGGGCCACTTTACCATGGCTTGTGAACTTAATCGCGTTAGAAAGCAGGTTCTTTAGAATCTGCTCTAACCGCATTATATCGGTGTTTATGATATTTACACTTTGGTCTACATCAATAACCAGATCCAACCCTTTACTCTTAGCCAACGGATCAAATAAAGATCGCATATCGGTTACAACCTCATTAATACTGATGTCATCAAACTCCAGCTTCATTTTACCTGCCTCTATTTTAGACAAGTCGAGTATCTCATCAATCAGCCCTAGCAATCCTTGTCCAGAGCTTTGAATTACGTCTGCATACTCTACGTATTCTTTGTCGAGTTCTTTATTCTCCGACATCAGTTTAGACAACAAGAGTATCGAATTTAAAGGCGTACGCAATTCGTGCGACATATTTGCAAGGAATTCCGATTTATACTTAGTGCTTTGCTCTAGTTGTTCTGCTTTCTGTTGTATATCCAAATTCCTCTCCTGAATCAACTGGTTCTTTTCCTCCAGCAAACTGGTTCTTTCTTCAAGCTCCTGATTACTTTGTAGTAATTCCTCCTGCTGCACCCTTAACTCTTCTTCCGAAGTCTGTATTTTTTGCGTTTGAGCTTCCAGTTCGGCATTTAGTCCTTCCAATTCACTATGCTGAGCCTGCAATTCTTCTGCTTGTGCCTGAGTTTCTTCCAAAAGCTCCTGCAACTTTTTACGGTTCTGCGCTACATGTATTGCAACGCCAATATTACTCGAAGTACTATTAAAAAATTCCAATTGCAGCGGACTATAAATGCCCAAAGAGCCCAATTCCATTACACCTATCACTTCATTGTGTCTAATTATAGGAAATGCAACTATATTACGAGGCTTGGTAGTTCCGGCGGTGTAGCTAATCGTCATTTCCCCTTCAGGGATGTCATTGATTAGGATTTGTTTGCCCGATTTAAATACTTGCCCAACAATACCGTCTCCTACTTCGAGTCTTTCTTTTATCCCATTTGTTGCCAACGAATAACTACCTGTAAGATGCAATCGGTCATCATCTTCTAATAAGTAGCAAGCACCTACCGCACTATTTGTATGCGCTATAATATCCTCAATAATGTTGTTTGTTAGCTCCTCAACGCTCTTTTCACCCACCATTTTATTGTTAAGAGAGGCAATACTTGATTGAAGCCACTCCTTATCCGCTAAAAGCGCAAAAGAATACTGAAGCGATTCAGCCATTGAGTTCAATGAGCCGGATAAACTACCTAAACCATCTTTCTGTTCATCATCCATTCTGATCTGATAATTTCCACTTGAAATCTGAGCCGCAATCTCCTGAATAACCTCAATTCGATTGTCCATCTCACCTTTCTTTTCCTGCAGTTCTTTCTGCAATCTCCTTCGGGTATTAAAATCGGATGAAACTCTTCTATAAAAAAACACAGTAATTAAAATGGCAAAAAAAGCGGCAATTAGAATCAAAACCGGAGTATATCCTGCCAGTTTATTCATATTGGCAGTCCTACTCTCAAGCAATCTCTTTTCTTCGTCCTGCATTTTCTTTATGGTCGTCCTGGCTTTATCCATATACACCTTTCCATCCAATAGCTGACCTGTGCTAACGCTTCCTCCTTTGCCTTTTAAATCAATAGTTTTTTCAATAATGTTAAGCCTACCTTCAATAATATCCTGCAACTGTTTTGTATTTTGCTGCTGAAATGGATTATCTCGCGTGTCTGAGCTAATTTTGTTTAACAGATCAATTGCGGTTTGCTTTGCTCCTCTATATGGTTCCAGAAAAACTCTATCACCGGTAAGCAGGTAGCCTCTTTGTCCTGTTTCTGCGTCCTTTAGTGTCGATATCACCCCATCCAGATCACCAATAACCTCATTACTGTGCGCAACCAGCTCGCCGCTATGGATAAGATTTTTTATACTTATAAAAGATGCCAGTGAGGAGATAAAAAGTATCAATAACGATAGCCCTAAGCCAATTCGCAGATTATTTCTTAAAGATTCTTCTTTCATAAAATTAATGTCTTTTAATCTATTTCAGCTAGTCTGTCTCAGAACCAGAATTTATAGGTAAAATGAAATAAAACTCAGATCCCTCACCCGAAATACTTTTCACACCAACCTCTCCCCCATGCCTTTTTATGATTTCGGCAGAGATAAACAGTCCAATGCCTAGACCCTGAAAATGTATTGCCGTTTCTTCAACCCTATAAAACTTATCGAATACTGATTTTTGCTGATCAGGCGCAATACCAATCCCAAAATCGCGAACCCCTACATAAACCTTTTCTCCGATCACATTCACATTGATCTGTATTTCGTTAGTTCCAGGAGAATATTTAATGGCATTCGTTAAAAAATTAATGATTACCTGTTCGATTCGCATTTCATCGGCATAAACTTCCAAGCCTATTTTGCCTTTTCTAAGGATATTGAATTCAGGGTTAGTCTGGCGAATAATATCAATTACACTATCCAGCAAATCATCAATTGCGAAACCTTTTTTATTAAACTTAAGCTTCCCGCTCTCAATTTTTGAGATGTCCAGTAAATCTGCGATTAGCTCATTTAGTTTTTCTAACTGAATCTGTGCTTTTTCCAGGTGTTTTTTAACGGTCGGGATGTCTCCCTTTTCAACACTTCTTCCCAACAATTGCATATATCCCTTAACACTGGTTAACGGAGTCTTTAATTCATGACTGGCAATGCTGATAAATTCATCCTTTTTACGCTCCGCCTGTTTTCTATATTCTATTTCATCAAGCAGCGCTTTTTGAATTTCAATTAGCTTTCTGCTCTGTTCATAAATCCGGTAAAACGTTTTTACTTTTAAAAGCAAAATATCCATATCAACGGGCTTTGTAATATAGTCAAGGCCGCCTGATGAATATCCTTTCGTAATAAACTTTAGTTCTTTATTTACTGCCGATAAAAAAATAATAGCTGTTTCTTTAGCCTTGCTATAACCTGAGATGGCTTCTGCGACTTCAAAACCGTCCATTCCCGGCATCTGTACATCCAGAATAATCAGGACATATTCATTTTTAAGAACCTTTTTTAAAGCTTCTTCACCTGAGGATGCGGTATCAACTTCAAAATTATGCCTTTCAAGAACCCTTTTTAAAGAAATCAGGTTCTCTGGAGTATCATCTACAATTAGTATCATTAGTAAAGAGGAATAAGCTTCTAATTAGCATTAGCAAATAATTTGTATAGTAGTTTTGATCTAAAGTTAAACAACTCCAGAGAATATTAAGCGTTTAAACCTATATATATCCCAAAGAAATTACAAACTAATAGGCTTATTTATAATTGTTTTGAACTAAAAGTATCCCCTTGATTGATGTCTCCAGTCTCAAAACCCTTTTTAAACCAATACATTCTTTGTGCAGATGTTCCATGGGTAAAAGCATCAGGAACAACCTCTCCCTGCGCTTGCTTTTGCAATTTATCATCCCCAATAGCATTGGCTGCATTCAAAGCCTCCTCAATATCACCATCTTCTAATTTAAAATCTTTTAAGTTTTGAGCCTGATGCGCCCAAAGGCCGGCAAAAAAATCTGCCTGTAATTCTAGTTTAACAGATAAACGGTTATACTCAACCTCGCTTAACTGCCCTCTGGCTCTCTGCATTTTATCAGAGATACCTAACAAATTCTGCACATGGTGCCCCACTTCATGAGCAATGACATAAGCCTGAGCAAAGTCGCCGGCTGCACCGAACCTATCCTTTAAGTCCTGATAAAAGGACAAGTCAATATATACTTGATGATCTCCCGGGCAGTAGAATGGCCCTACAGCAGAGCTTGCATTTCCGCAGGCCGATTGCACCATATTGGTAAACAACACCATCTTCGGTTTCTCGTATTCCTTACCTAAGCTTTGAAACTGTTGCTCCCAAACCTGGTTTGTGGATTCCAGAACGCCATCAACAAATTTTCCTTCTGCATCAGTCGGATCGCCTTGTTTACCTTGAGATTGTGTAACGTTATTTACGGGAAGTTGGCTAACTAACCCTGTTAGATCTTTCCCAAAAAGAAGACCTAAAACTACAATGATAATACCAACGCCACCTCCTATGGTGCCTCCACTCATTCCCCTTCTATCGTCGATATTACCGCTTCCTTTTCCGAACCATTGCATATAATTATTCTTTAATTTGGTATGACAAGAACCTGAGACAATTGTCATACCAAATTACGAATAATTAGTTAAATGCAGTTAATGCATTCTTTATTCTTTGTATAGCTTCTGCAGCTCCTAAAGCAACTGCAATATCAAATACTCCAGGGCCAAATTTACCACCAACAAGCATTATCCTAAGTGGCAACATTAGCTCTCCTGGTTTAAATTGATGCGTTGCTGCAAGCTCTTTAAATTTCTCTTCTAACTCCGTAGCAGTAGCGTTATCAGTTATCACTGAGGCATAAGTATCAAAAAATGCTGCTTTCTCTGGTGTCCACTTTGGTTTTACCGCAGCCAAGTCATACTCAACAGGAGCAACAAAGAAGTAAGCACCCTGTGCAACGAAATCGCCCAACAAGCTACACCTATCCTTAACCAAATTGATTACGTTCAATAAAGCCGCATCATCCTTAATTTCAATGCTTTGCTCAGCAAACGCTGCCTTTACCATTGGCAATAGTTTTTCAGCTTCTGCATTTTTAATCCACTCGTGGTTGTACCATTTCGCTTTTTCGAAATCAAATTTTGCGCCTGCTTTACTAATACGCTCAACAGAGAACTTCTCAATTAGCTCTGGTAAAGAGAACAATTCCTGATCTGTACCGTCATTCCAACCAAGCATTGCCAATAAATTCACAAAAGCTTCGGGCATAAAGCCAAGCTCTTTAAATCCTTTGGTCAAATCACCGGTTTTAGGGTCAGTCCAGTTTTGTGCATAAACCGGGAAACCTAACCTGTCGCCATCACGCTTGCTTAATTTTCCGTTTCCATCTGGCTTTAATATCAATGGTAAGTGAACCCACTGAGGCATGATGTCTTCCCAGCCAAGGTAACGCCATAACAAAATATGTATTGGTGCAGATGGAAGCCATTCTTCACCTCTAAAAATATGACTGATTTCCATTGCCTTATCATCAGCCACAACAGCCAAATGATAAGTAGGCATGCCATCAGCCTTCAATAAAACTTTATCGTCTACAAGATTTGTATCAAAACTTACATGTCCTCTAATCAGATCGGTAAAAGAAACCAATTCGTCTTTAGGCATTTTAATGCGGACAACATGCGGGGTGTTATTGGCCAAAAGTTCAGCTACTTCACTTTCACTCAAAGTAAGTGAATTGCGCATCGCTTCGCGTGTTGACAAACCATAAGTAAAATTAGAAACCTCCTTACGTTTCGCATCCAATTCTTCAGGGGTATCAAAAGCATAGTAAGCGTAACCATCAGCAATTAACTGATCTGCATATTGTTTATAGGTCGCTTTACGCTCACTTTGACGATAAGGGCCAAATTCTCCGCCTTTCTGCGGACTCTCATCCGGAGCCATTCCACACCATTCCAAACAAGAAACAATGTATTCTTCTGCTCCTTCTACAAAACGCGTCTGATCTGTATCTTCAACACGTAAAACGAATGTTCCATTGTGCTTTTTAGCAAACAGATAATTAAACAAAGCGGTACGTACACCACCTAAATGCAGCCCTCCTGTCGGACTAGGGGCAAATCTTACTCTTACTTTCTTTTCCATAATAACACTGCAAAGATATATTTTTGTAATTTGCCTTTTTCATAATCTATGAATCCTTACGAGAAAAAACGACGATGGAAGTTCTTTTTGCTGTTCTTTGCCATTATTATTGGAACAGCCTCTGTTTTTTACAGCGACTTCTTTGTTAAAAAAATGGAGCGCGAAGAGCAGTTACAGCTTCAGCTTTATGTAAAAGTAACAGAACAGTCGCTTATTATGTACGATGATGACCGCTATACCAGTTTAATAGAGCTCATCAGAACCAACACTAAGCTACCTGTCATCATGACTGACTCCACCAAGATGGAAATCCTTAGTTTTAATGGTTTAGATTCGACAAAAACCAATTACGATCTTGAAAAAAAGATAAACGTAACCTATGATCCTGCCTATTTCGCCCGCGAACTAAAAAAGATGAAAGAGCAGCATCCTCCAACACCAATTACCGGTTTGGATGGCACAAGATGGTGGATTTTCTATAAAGATTCTCCTACTTTAACGCAGCTCCGTTACTTCCCATATATACAATTAGCCGTAATAGCCCTGTTTCTACTTACAGCATACGTGGCATTCAGCTCGGCACGAAAAGCAGAGCAAGATCAGGTATGGGTAGGTATGGCTAAAGAAACCGCACATCAGCTTGGCACTCCAATCTCATCCCTCATGGCCTGGGTTGAACTGATAAAATCACGATTTGATGCCGAAGATGATCCGCTAATAGCCGAAATGGAGAATGACATTAAGCGTTTGGAAGTGATTACCGATCGCTTTTCAAAAATAGGCTCTAAACCAATAGTAGAAGATCATGTGGTGTACACCGTAATCTACAATTTTGTAGAGTACTTTAAATTACGTACCTCCGACAAGATCATTTTCACCATTAGCGGTGATGAACAGGTTCGTGCTTTATTAAATGTCCCTCTTTTCGACTGGGTAATCGAAAACCTTCTTAAAAACGCGGCCAATGCCATCGAAAACGAAGGCACCATTGCTATAAACATCATTGAAAACTTAGCCAAAGAGGAAGTCTTTATTGATGTAACCGACACAGGAAAAGGTATTGCCAGATCTAAATTTGATGCTGTTTTCCAGCCCGGTTATACAACCAGAAAACGCGGATGGGGTTTAGGGTTATCCCTTACCAAGCGTATTATCGAGAACTATCATAGCGGACAAATATTCGTCAAAGAATCTGAACTTGGAAAAGGCACAACATTTCGTATCGTTTTAAAAAGCAGCATAACTTATGAACCGACCTCAAACGCATGAGTACCCAGTATGGGCTGAAACATACATCAAGCTTGTTGGCGATGATGTACTGGAACAACTGGAAAAACAGTCCACAGAATTTCCAGATTTTATTAACTCCTTAATAGAGAAGGCCGATTACGCCTATGCTCCCGAAAAATGGACCATCAAAGAATTGATTGGTCATATTATCGACTCCGAGCGCGTATTCGTTTACCGGCTAATGTGCTTTGCCCGAGGCGAGCAACATGCCTTACCCGGCTTTGAAGAGGATGACTACGTAGCTAATGCACACTTTTCGGATAGAAGTTTGTTAAGTCTATCAGAAGAGTTTGCCCTTTTACGAAAGTCGAACCTATATTTATTCAAATCTCTAACAGAAAAGGAGCTTAACCGAAGCGGAACTGCTTCCGAAAGACAAATAACTGTTAGGGCGATCCTTTTTGTTACGGCAGGCCATATTATGCATCATGTAGGAATTATTAAACAACGATATCTATGATCTGGTTTACTGAATTTTCTCCGGCAAAACTAAATAACCGTCCCAAAAACCACATGGGAGGCTTTTTAGACATACAGTTTACAGAAGTTGGCGAGGACTCTTTAACAGCAACCATGCCGGTTGATGAACGCACTCATCAGCCTGCTGGAATACTACATGGCGGAGCTTCGGTTGTACTCGCCGAAACCCTTGGTAGCGTTGCGTCCTATATGTGTATCGATCCTGAAAAGTATGTAGCTGTTGGCTTAGAGGTAAATGCAAATCATTTGCGTCCCGTAAAGAGCGGTCTTGTAACCGGCATTTGCAAAGCACTACATATTGGCGCGAAAACCCACGTCTGGGAAATCAAGATTTATAGTGATAAAGGCAAAATGAATTGTGTGAGTCGGTTAACTGTAGCGGTTATTAATAAGCCTTAATTCTTTAAGTAAAACCAGTATAAGACACTCGAAAACTGTTCGATCATCTTTTGGTCAAAGTCCATGGTGAGTCCATGGTAAGTCCATGTCGTGTCCATGTATTCCCGAAAAAACACGGACTCAACCTGAATGCAGTCTAAAATGACTGTGGAATGAATTTAGTCTGTACATGCCTTTACATATTTCAAGCCAATTAAAGATTAAATTATAGACAGATAAAATAAATCAATATCTTTGCCGCCTAAGTATTTATTATAATGATTGAACAAGAAAACAACAACAGTTTTGACTGGGTTTATTACATTTTAGGTATGTTCTTTGGAATTTTAACAGCTGTTATTGTAACAGGAAGTTTCGGCGCTGCTATTCTAGGAGGCATCATCGGCTTTATTTTCGGCGCCATTTTCTTAAATGGAATCGTAAAAGGGCGCGAATACTAAACCACGGTTTTCTTAACCACACTTTCTCCCTATGAAGAAATTAGTGTTTTTTGCGCTATTTGCAATGTTGGCCGGCAAAACAATTGCACAGGATGTAAAATTCCCTGCTGTTGACTCTAGCCCTGCTGATATTGCATATTTCCCTACCAATGTTGCGAAAGCAAAAGACGATACCGCTCCTCTAATCAAGGTAGTCTATTCTCGCCCTTCGAAAAAAGGTCGCGAAATTTTTGGTGTGCTTGAGCAGTTTGGTAAAGTATGGCGTGTAGGTGCAAACGAGTCCACGGAAATTAAATTCTTTAAGCCGGTAGTTATTGGTGGGAAAAAGATAAAAGCTGGTTCTTATAGCTTATTTGCCATTCCAAATAAAGACATCTGGACGCTAATCATCAATAAACAAACTGATAAATGGGGTTTATTCTATAACCAGGACAAAGACCTGATAAGAGTAGATGTTCCGGTAAAAGCACTAACCAGCACTGTTGAATCACTATGTGTTACTTTTACAGCACAGGACAAAGTGGCTAATTTAATTATTGCCTGGGATAAGACTTTTGTTGAGCTTCCTATAGAGATAAAATAGTATTTAAAGTGTTCTAGCCCTTTTTCTTCTTAGGATGCTATCAAAGTATATTAATGCGATAATAACATCTATAAATAGAAAGGCAACTAAAAATCCTGGGGTTAAGGCCTTATTAACTGCTCCACTAAGGTCTATTTTAACCTCTGGCAATTGGTGCGTAAAGCTCGTATTTACTATAGCATATATAAAAACGCCAACAATAAAAGTCGCAAAAATAGCAGAAATACCATAGATAATCCGGTTATCGACCCGTGTTTTTAAGGATATCGGAGCCTTTTCAAGCTTAATCTGCTCCATCACATTGCGAGTAAACGACATAGATGGCTCTTCTAGCTCCATGTCTTTCAATAATCTGGTTAATTCTTCGTCGTTTAGTTCCATAACAATTCCTTTACCTCGTCTTTTAATAAAAATTCTAATCGCTCTTTGAGCTTTGCTCTGGCTCTGTGCAACCTGATTTTGACTGTATTAGCAGGCATATTTAATACTTGGGCAATCTCTTCTAAGCTTTGCTCTCCTTTATAAAACAGCGTAACAATCATCACATCATCTGGCTGAAGAGTAGCAATTGCCTCATCCAGATATTTATTAGTCGACCTGCTTTCTGCTAAATTACCACTTAGATCTGATTTATGTCCTTCTAATTGCAGCTCGTTTTCTTCGCCATGTATGGATTGCGTTTCAATTCTCTTTTTGCGCAAAAAAGACATCGCTGTTGTGTAGGTTATAGTATATAGCCACGTAGAAAACTTAGAAGTTTGCTTAAATGTACCTAATGCTCGATATGCTTTTATAAAGCAATCCTGAGCTATTTCTTCTGCATCTTCTCTGTTTTTAGCAAAGCGCACAGCAAGGGTAAATACAAAGCGCTGATGGCGCTTTACCAACTCCGAGTAGGAAGCGGCATTACCCATCAGAACTTCAGTAATTAAGTCTTGGTCTGTTTGCTGTCGTTGCATATATAGACTATGACGCTAGTGAATGTCTGCAGGTTACAGCAATTGATTTAAATTAATGGCTTCCGGCAAAGAACTTCAATCCCAATATTGAGCCAATCAACGTTACAATGAAAAAAATACGCCAGAAATTAGCCGGCTCCTGAAAACATACAATCCCTACCATTACTGTCCCTACAGCGCCTATACCTGTCCAAACAGCGTATGCGGTTCCCATTGGTAAGGTTTGAGTCGCCTTATTTAGGAAGTAAAAGCTTAACGATATACAAGCCGCAAAAGCAAGGCTCCACTTAAGGTTAGTAAAGTTATTGGATAGCTTTAAACACGTGGTAAATCCAACTTCAAACAATCCGGCTATAATTAAAATGATCCAGTTCATGATTTTTTTCTGCAAAATTAGGGTGAATGAACCGCCGATCACTTTACATATGATAAAAAATGAGCTGCTGCTTAAATAAAGATAAAGTATCTGCAAGAAATATTTTTTTGAAATCTGTGTAACCGAATAAATTTTGATGTAGTCATAGCACACAGAACACGAATTCGGAATAACAAAACATTAAAATATAACAGAACACTAAAATAGAATAATATGGGACCAGAATTAGTATTTATAAGCCTTTTTGTTTGCGCAACAGCAATGGTTTTTGGCATAAGATACATGTCGAACAAAGAAAAAATGGCAATGATAGAACGTGGAATAGATCCGGGAATAGCAAAAGCCAGACAAAGTGCCCCTACTCCTTTTTTAAGCTTAAAATTTGGATTATTAATGGTTGGCTTAGGGTTAGGGCTCCTAACTGCATTATTCATCGTGATGCAAACAAACATCGAAGACGAAAAAGCAGTAGCACTATTTTTTGGATTAATCTTCATTTTTGGAGGCCTGGGGTTAATTATCTCTTATGTTGTAGAGAAGAAATGGCTTGATCAGCAGAAAGGGTAAGTTTACAAAAACCATAGGTAAAGGGCTTGATTCAGTTGAATCAAGCCCTTTTTTGTTTATATCTTTTGCTAGAATCGCCTCAACCATCTGACTTTTGTCAACTCAAAGTCAATAAACAATCCGTCAATAAAAATAGATATAAATTAATCAATCGATTGATTAATTTTGCTGTCACAATTTGATTACATGGAAAAAGTAGATAAGAGATCGAACATTTTAGAAGCAGCATCAAAGCTGTTCTCTGAATTAGGATATGAAGGAGCCTCAACCCGTCAGATTGCGAAAGAGGCAGGCGCAAATATGGCTATGATTAACTACTATTTCGGCTCCAAAGAAGGCGTATTCGTTGAAATGATGAATATGCGGATCCAAGGATTCAAAGAAGAGCTGAATAGCATTAGCAAAGACAAACTTTCAGGAATGGAAAAGCTATTAAAAGTTGTTGATGGTTATGCCACCCGCATCCTTTGCAATCACGCTTTTCATAAAATGATGCACAGAGAGTTGTCTTTATCCCAAAGACCTGAAATGTTTATCACCATAAAAAATGCAATGGCGGAAAATCTTTTGGTCATTCAACATATTATAGAAGACGGAATTGAAGATGGAAGCTTCAGAAAAGTAGACGTTAAAATGCTTATTGCCACTGTTATGGGCACCATCAGTTATGTAGCCATCTCCCCTTCTAAAATAACCTCAGGAACTACACTTGACATCAACAACAAAGACGACAGAAAAGTCATTACCGATCGCTTGATTACCCATTTGAAAGACCTCATTACCATTTACCTAACACCCCAACAATGATACACAACACCATTAAATTAAGTCTTGCAGCATTTCTGCTTCCCGGAATGCTTTATGCACAAAACATAAAAAAGTTAAGCCTGCAGGAGGCAATTGAGCTAGGCATAACAAACAGCAAGAATTTAAAGCTCTCGCAAAGCAAAATTGATGAGGCTGTTTCTAAGCTCGAGTCAGTTAAAGACAACGCCCTGCCTACAGCCAGTGCCTCATTTTTATACAACCACGCAGAGATTCCTACCAACAAATTGAGCGTCGGTGGCGCAGATCCGATTCACTTACCTAACAGAGCAGATGCTTTTATAGGTACCGCAGCAGTAGAACAATTAGTATACGGTGGTGGTAAATTGAAATATGCAGAAGCTTCAACTAAATTGCTTACTGATGTTGCTCGCCTAGATGCGGATAAAAACAAGGAAGAGGTGAGCTATGCAGTGATAAACACCTATTATTCGTTGTTTAAGGTTTTGCAAAGCAAAAAGGTTGTTGCACAAAATCTGGAGTCTATTGCTGGACAATTAAAGCAATCACAACGATTCTTTGAGCAGGGTATAGTCACTAAAAACGATGTTTTAAGGTTCCAATTGCAGCAAGCGAATGTTTCGTTAACCGAAATGGAGATTGAAAACAACAGGAAAGTAATTAATTACAACCTTGATATTCTATTAGGACTAGATGAAACAACAGCTATAGAAATCGCCGATCCTGACAATGCATTAAAAACGGTTTCGCCATTATCATCCTATATGGATTTGGCTTTATCTAACCGACAGGAGTTAAAACAGGTTGATTTACAGAATAAAGTTGCCGACATAAACATCAAATCTATTCAGGCAAATACATTGCCTACGGTTGGTGTTGGTGCTAACTTGTATTACATTAATCCAAGTGGCAAATTTATTCCACCAACCAACCAATACATTGTCCCAATGACTCTTGGAGCCAATATTTCATGGAACATTGGAACTTTATGGACCAACAAGAATAAAGTAACAGAAGCGAGGATTCAACAAAAAAACGTAAGCATCCAGAAAGATATTTTATCTGATCAGGTGAAAACTGAAATCAATAAAAACTATCAGGATTACCAACTGACTTTAAGCAAAATTAAGGTGCTTGAAACCTCAATTGCTCAGGCTACTGAAAACGATAATCTATTAGCTTCAAAATATAAAAACAACGTTGCCTCTGCTACAGACCGTATTGATGCTGAAACCTTATTGTATCAAGCTAAAATCAATTTAGAATTGGCCAAAGCAGATGCCGGACTTGCTTACTATACATTATTAAAATCAACAGGAAAAATCTCCCAATAACTACCATAACAAACTACAGCAATGACAACTGAAAAGAAAAAGAAAAACAAAGTTATACCAATCATATTAGGGGTATTAATTGTAATTGGAGCCATATTTGGTACCAAAGAGTATATTTATTACAGCAAACACGTGGATACTGACGATGCGCAGATTGATGGCGATATCAGTCCGGTGGTTGCTCGGGTTGGGGGATATGTAAAGGAGATTAAATTTGAAGAAAACACGCCTGTTAAAGAAGGGGATATTTTGGTAACGCTTGACAATAGCGACTACAAAGTGAAGCTGGAACAAGCTATGGCAGGGCAAAAAGGTGCCAGTGCAGGTGTAGGCGTTTCGGAGTCGCAAATTGCTGCCACTGCAGCCAACACAAGTACTGCAAGAGCTAATATTGAAGCTGCAAAAGTTAAGTTGTCATTGGCTCAAAAAGACTTTGAGCGCTATGCAAATCTGATTAAAGATGGCTCTATTACACAACAGCAATTTGACCAGGCTAAGGCACAGAAAGAATCGGCACAGGCTGCTTTTACTGCTGCTACAGACCAATACAACGCCGCAGTTAAGCAAGTTGGCACTACACAGTCACAATTAATTGTAAGCAATACCGGTGTTACACAGCATCAATCAGAAGTTGACTTCGCTAAATTACAACTGTCATATACCGACATTAAAGCACCTGCAACAGGAATCGTTTCTAAAAAGAATGTTCAAAAAGGGCAGTTGGTACAAGCAGGTCAGTCGTTGTTTTCTATTGTAAATGACAACAGCATCTATGTTACTGCAAACTTTAAAGAAACCCAGCTTGAGGACATCAAACCGGGGTTGAAAGTTAAAGTTGAGGTTGATGCTTATCCTAATTCTGAAGTTGAAGGCGAGGTTTACAACTTTGCCCCTATTACTGGCGCAAAAGGTTCGTTATTGCCTCCTGATAATGCTACAGGTAACTTTGTAAAAGTAGTACAACGCGTTCCGGTAAAAATAAAAATCACTAAAGCACCTAAAGATATTTTGGAAAGATTACGTCCTGGTATGAGTGTTAAGGTTTCTGTTTCTATAAAAGACTAAAAATGGCCGAGAAAGGTTTAAAAAAGTGGATAATAACCTTTACAGTGATCACAGCCTCGTTGTTGGAGCTGATTGATACCACCATTGTAAACGTTGCTATACCCCAAATACAAGGTAACCTGGGCGCCACTCTCGAGGACGTTGCCTGGTTATCGACCGGCTATGCCGTGGCCAACGTAATCGTTCTACCTATGTCGGGATGGCTTGGTAGTCGATTTGGCAGAAAAAACTATTTCCTGTTCTCTATTATACTTTTTACCATCGCATCTTTCCTTTGTGGAAATGCAACTAACCTTGAAGAACTGATCATGTTCCGTATATTACAGGGACTAGCTGGAGGGGGCCTAATCTCGACTGCTCAGGCGATATTAATTGAAACCTGGCCTCGTGAAGATGTTGGTATTGCTACTGCTTTATTTGGACTTGGTGCCGTTGTAGGCCCTACTGTAGGACCAACTATTGGTGGTTATTTGTTAGAGATCAGTTCATGGCCTCTAATTTTTTACGTAAACATTCCTGTCGGGATTCTGGCGGCCTACTGTACGTACATGTTTGTGCGAGAGACACCCAAGGACGGGAAAGGGATGCCTGTAGACTGGTGGGGTATTGCATTACTTGCAATTGCTGTTGGAAGTTTACAGACTGTACTTGAAAAAGGTGAAAGCGAAGATTGGTTTGCTACCCCTTACATTACAGGGCTTGCAATTACATCTGTACTTGGCTTATTGCTGTTCATTTGGAGAGAGTTGAGTACCGACCACCCTATTGTGAACTTTAAGATTATGCGCCACAGAAGTTTCTCTGTGGGTATGTTTACCTCATTCATTTTAGGTTTCGGGCTTTACGGATCCGTTTTCGTGTTCCCTGTATTTTGTCAGAATTTGCTAGGCTTTTCAGCATTGCAAACTGGAGAACTGTTATTTCCGGGAGGTTTATGTACCATCGTAATGATGCCATTTATCGGGATATTCCTTAAAAAAGGCATTCCTGCTCAGTTTATGGCCACCATCGGGATGTTCCTTTTCTTCGTATTCTGTTCAATGCTGAGCAAATCGACACTGCAATCGGGAACTAACGACTTCTTCCTGCCGTTGATGATCAGAGGTGTTGGTATGGCTTTATTATTTGTTCCGCTAACCACCTTGGCTATTCAGGATTTAAAAGGTGCTGAGATAGGACAAGGTTCTGGTTTGAACAATATGATGAGACAACTTGGAGGTTCATTTGGTATCGCTGCATTAACTACTTTGATACATGTTCGCCAAGGTTATCACCGCAGTAATTTACTTGTAAATATTAATGACTATAACCCTGCATTTACCGATCGTTTTAATGGCTTCATAAAGAATTTTATGGCCAAGGGATATAACTATTTAGACGCAAAATCTTTGGCCATAAAAGCCATCGAAGGAACGGTTACCAAACAGTCACTATTGCTTACCTATAGTGATGCATATTGGGTGGCCGGTTTGATCCTTTTGTGCTCAATTCCGCTACTGTACCTTCAGAAGTTCAAAAAGAATGTTCAAGTTCCAGCTGATTTACATTAAACAAAATAGCCGTTAAGAAAATCTTAACGGCTATTTTACCCCAAAAAATTAACAATTAAATTGCTTGATTTATTGCGTTTCCGCACTCAAATCAGCACATAAGTTTAAAAGGATTTGTTTAACCTCTATAGTACTAAGTTAGTTTTTTTTGGAAAAAAATCAAAATTAAATTAATAGCACTTTTGGGTCTTTTTTTTGAATCATTTTTGGTAGCTTAAGCGCGAAAAAATACCCTTTAAATATGATGCAGAAACAACGCGCAAAAGGTCAGAGAGAATCAGTATTTAACAACGAAGTAGTATCCAGATTTGAACTCTATAACAGCCTTTTCCTTACCCTTCCTTTTTACAAAATTAAAGACACCGGCACCTTGTTGCCGTTGTTTATAAAATACTGTGAAGATGGTGTAAATAACCATGAAACTCCGGCGGAAATTATCAATGCTTTTTTTAAGAAGTACACGCAAAATAACGGAGCGAAGGACGTGATTGATCTTCTGTTCAGATTTATCCAATACATAGAGCGCCAGGTGGTGTTATTTGATGCTGTTGAAGATGCATCTTTTAACAAACTAAACGCTTCTGATGAGCATAATGCATTGCTGGCTTATCTAAAAAAAGGACTTGACGACAGTTCTTTAAATCAGAAAATAGAAAAGCTGATTGAAGAATTCTCTTTAAGATTGGTATTAACCGCGCACCCTACTCAGTTTTATCCTGGAAGCGTATTATCGATCATTACAGACCTTACCGCAGCGATCAAAATTAACGACATCACCAGCATTCACCTTTTGCTTCAGCAATTAGGTAAAACACCGTTTTTCAATAAAAAATCGCCAACCCCGGTTGATGAGGCACTGAGCTTGGCATGGTATCTTGAAAATGTGTTCTATTTTGCAGCCGCAAACATTCAATCGGAAATAGACAAAAGCCTGAATGATTACAATCTGGAGTCTAAAAAGATCATAGAATTAGGTTTTTGGCCAGGTGGCGATAGAGATGGTAACCCAAATGTACATACTGAATCGACGGTACAGGTATCAAAAATGCTTCGTCAGATCTTATTCAGATGCTACTACCGCGATTTTAGAAACCTGAAAAGACGCATCACATTTAGAGGTGTTGACGAGCCTATTTCAGTAGTTCATGACATCTTGTACAAAAATGCTTTTGATCCTAATATTGAAATGGAGAACATTTCGGACTTTTTGATCGAACACTTAAACAAAATTAAAAATACACTGATAGACAGCCATGACGGCCTGTTTGCTGATATCGTTTCTGACCTGATTCGTAAGGTTGAGCTTTACGGTAGTCACTTTGCTTCTCTTGACATCAGACAAGATAGCCGAGTTTTAAGAAACGTACATGCTTATTGCAGACAAAGCAAACCGATCAATTCTATGTTCCCAGAGAACTACGATAGCTTATCGGAAGAAGAAAAAATTAAGGCGCTTACCTTTAAAAGCGCCAGAGTTTCTCATAACAACAAGGCTGATTCACTGGTTCAGGATACACTTCAAACCATTACCGAGGTTAAGCAAATACAACAAAGCAACGGAGAACTTGCTTGTCATCGTTTCATTATCAGTAATTGCCAGCAAGCGAGCGATATTTTGCAGTTAATGGAGCTTTTCTTATGGAATGGATGGGAAGAAGACAATCTTTCTATTGATTTTGTTCCGCTATTTGAAACGGTACATGACCTTGCTGATGCAGCCGCAATTATGGAAACATTGTATGCTCATCCGGTTTACAAAAAGCATTTGCACAAGAGAGGCAACAAGCAAGACATTATGCTTGGATTCTCTGACAGCACAAAAGACGGTGGTTATTTAATGGCAAACTGGTCTATCTTTAACGCCAAGGTTGCTTTAACTGAGACGGCAAACAAACACAATATTCAACTTGCTTTTTTTGATGGCCGCGGTGGTCCACCATCAAGAGGTGGAGGTAAAACGCATCGTTTCTATGCCTCTATGGGTAAAGAAATTGCGAACAAAAACATTCAGCTTACCATTCAGGGACAAACAATCAGTTCTCAGTATGGCTCTATTGACAGTGCTGAATTTAACATTGAGCAATTGATAAACGCAGGTATTTCTGCGGGAGTTAAGGAAAGACATAACATTTTATTAGATCCTGTTCATAAAAACCTTTTGGATATAATGGCGCAGGAAAGCTATGAATCGTTTGTAGCCTTACGTAAACATCCATTGTTTTTAAGTTACCTGGAGAAATTCTCGCCACTGACTTTGTTGTCGAAGATTACAATTAGCAGCAGACCGGTAAAGAGAAATTCTGGAGAGGCATTAAAACTTGAAGATTTAAGAGCGATAAGTTTTGTTACGGCATGGAGTCAGCTTAAACAAAACATTCCTGGGTTTTATGGTATGGGTACGGCTTTGAAAAGTCAGGATCAGGCTGGCAACTGGGATAAAGTTGTTAAAACTTATCAGGAATCGGGTTACTTTAAAACAATCATCGATAACTGTATGATGTCTATGAGCAAATCAGACTTTGCGGTTACTGCTCACTTTATAAACGACAAAGAGTACGGTGCTTTCTGGAAGATTCTATTTGATGAATTTACGCTTTCTAAGGAGATGCTTTTAAAGTTAGCGGGTCATGAGACACTAATGGAGAATTACCCTGTAGAAAAGCGTTCTATTGCCGTTAGAGAGAAGATTGTATTGCCTTTGGTACTTATCCAGCATTATGCTTTAGAGCAGCTACAAAACGAGATAACAGAAGAAGAGAAACAATCGTATGAGAAGCTTGCAATCAGAACGGTATATGGCATTGTAAATGCGGGGCGTAACCTGGCTTAAAAGCTTAAGCAATAAAAAGGGATCTCGTTGAGATCCCCTTTTTATTATATTGCTAAATTAATGTCTATCGATAGATCCCATTACCTTTTGACTAAATGCATTTAATGCATCTTTCTCGACTGCTCCTGCTTGTACGTTCGCATGAACCTCAAGCGCTCCGCAGATATTGGTGATCATCTCTCCTGCTACATCAATTTCTTCCTCACTTACCCCTCTGAATTCACAAAAAGCTTCTAAAACAGTTAAGGTTGCTTCAAGATTTTCTGGAGTACTATTTTGGAATAGCTGTCTTATAACCGGAATTTTCATTACTTTATTTTATTAAATAATTCATTTAATACTTCTGCTTTGTTCGTTTGAACCTGCTCTACCAAAACGCCACCTTCAAAGGCCGCAAAAGTTGGTAAATTGTCCACTGTTGCTAGTTTACGTGAATCCGGAAGTTTTTCGGCATCCACAATCAAGAAAGCAACATCTTCGTTTTCAGCAGCTAGTTTCTTAAACTTCGGCTTCATGATTCGACAATTACCGCACCAAGATGCAGCGTACTGAACCATTACTTTCTTGTTTTCAGCAACATATTGTTGAAGATTATCTTCTGTTAATTCTAAAAACATAATTTTTATTTTTTGATTAGTTAGCGCTTAAGTACTCCGCTACGCCGGTTCTGTTTGCATTCATTGCTTCTTTACCTTCTTCCCAATTTGCAGGGCAAACTTCGCCATGTTTCTGAACGTGAGCGTAAGCATCAATTAAGCGTAAATATTCTTTAACATTTCTACCTACTGGCATATCGTTAACACTTTCGTGGAATACTTTACCTGTTTCGTCAATTAAGTAAGTTGCTCTGTAAGTAACGTTTGAACCAGTGAATGACTCATTTCCGTCTTCATCATATTCAACTTCTTGCTCAACAATACCTAAAATATTAGATAAATGTCTGTGAGTATCAGCTAAAATCGGGTAAGTTACACCTTCGATGCCGCCGTTATCTTTTGGAGTGTTTAACCATGCAAAGTGAACTTCGTTTGTATCACATGATGCACCAATTACAATTGTGTTTCTTTTTTCAAAGTCAGGTAACGCTGCTTGAAAAGCGTGTAATTCTGTTGGACAAACAAAAGTAAAATCTTTTGGATACCAGAATAATAAAACTTTTTTCCCTTTACTTACTGCTTCTTCAAATACATTGATCTTTAAATCGTCACCCATTCCTGACATCGCATCGATACTAACACTTGGGAATTTTTTTCCTACTATAGCCATAATTATAATTTGTATTTATTGTTCTTTTTTGATGATGCAAAGGTAAGGCTATCGCTACTCAAAAACAACCATATTCAAGATATAACAGATACTTAATCTTGATAGGCACATAGACACAATCTATAACTCAGAATAAAAAATTAGTTTTTATCTATTTTTTGTTTTTACCTCAATACTCTTCCGGATTTATCGATATTAACCCCAAATGATTTTAAATAATCATTTACCAGAACGGCAAATTCTCGGCGTGTAATATTGCGCTTAGGATCGTATTCAGTTTTAAACTTATATACCTTACTCCAATTCTTTTTAATCTCGTCTTCCGTGTTCTTAGGCGATTTACCGCCTACATAACAAACAAGGCTCAGTGTCGCCCCTATAGTCATTTGAGGCTCTTTATTGTCATCAAACCAGATCTGCGCCTTATAGTAATACTCCTTAATAGGCTCCTTAATTTCCGAGGTTGAAACCAATTGTTCCGGTTTAAAATTAGCGATACCATTTACAATATCAGCCTTCAAAAATCCCGAAAGCCCAAAGAACTGAATAGCTTTCCAATTGGAATCTGTTGGCTTAATATCTGCAAATGGCATCGGGGCTAACGAGTATCTAATTAACTCCCCTTGAATCTCTTTTAAAGGAGCCTGAGAAATTTTTGTTTTAAAAAAGGCGGCATAGGCAGCCAAAGCCCCTGCAGCTTGTCCCGTGATAACGCTTTCCGTCTGTGGGTTCAGCATTACGAGATTCTCTTGCTCAGGAATAACCAAATCGCTTACAAAGAGGATGTTTGAGGAAACGTTTTGCACCTGTTGCCCTGCAGCAATGCTTGTTCTGTAAAGATTGTTGTTGTAAGTAAGCGCATGCCAGGGTTTATTTACATTTTGCACCAGAATGGCTTCACTAACCTTTCCTGACCTATCTGCATTGATTAAAGCCGTAGCCTTTACCGTCCTGCCATCGCTTAGCTGAACACTCCAACCGCTTCCGGATCTTTTTAGCTTGATCCAGCTTGCATTCTTTATTATGGTTAAATTTTTAAGGGTATCCGTCCACGACTTTATCGCTGAGCTAACTTTAGCTCTATCCATAAAAGACTGATCCTGAACTTCTTTACTTTGATCTGAAACCTTTAACCTCTTAATCAGCTCTACCTCTATTCCGGAAGATAAATTTCCACCAGATAGTGTGGCTTCGAAGTCTTGGCCGGGCAGCAACAAAACGGTTTTTGCACCGGAAACACTGGATTGAATACTTGCCCCTACCGCATTGCTTCCATCACCAATAATCAAAACACCGGTCTTAATGGTTTGAGCGTTCCCAAATTGAAGAAATAATATAGTAGCAAGCGCAGTAAGAAATCCCCTTTTCATTTTGTATATTTATTTTACATGTGCAATATCCCTTAAATGAATCTATTTTCAATACAATAGTATTTAAGGACAATTAATTTAACCTATTTTAACAATTTTAGGCCGGTTTGGCAAGCTAACATGACTCAAACGATCAACTCTGTTTTTAATGCCCAGCAAGCGCATAAATATACGCTTAGGACAAGCAATGCCGCGCAAAGAATTAATAAATTAAAAGCATTAAAGCGCGGTATAGAAAAGTATGAAACTGAGGTTTATGCTGCATTACAACAGGACTTACGCAAAAGCCAGTTTGAAGCTGCCGTTACCGAACTGATATTTACTTACGCTGAAATTGATTTCGCCATTAAGCACCTGGGAAAATGGATGAGGCCAAGGCATGTTGGCAAAACAATTACCAACCTTTTTGCCAAAAACAGACTTTATTATGAGCCAAAGGGCGTCTGCCTGATCATTTCGCCATGGAATTACCCTTTTCAATTGCTAATGGCGCCTTTAATATCGGCAATTGCTGCCGGGAATTGTGCCATATTAAAACCATCGGAACTTAGCCCTGCAACCAGCTCAATTATTGCTCGGATTATTGCCGAATGCTTTGAAGAGCAGGAAATCTGCTGCTTTGAGGGTGACGCATCGGTTTCTACAGCACTTCTGGAACAGCCTTTTGACCATATTTTCTTTACCGGGAGTACGGCCATCGGAAAGGTAGTAATGGAGGCCGCAGCGAAAAACCTAACCTCGGTAACATTGGAATTGGGGGGTAAATCGCCCACCATAATTGACGATACGGCTAACTTAAAAAATGCTGCAGAAAAGATTGTCTGGGGGAAATTGATGAATGCGGGACAAACCTGTATTGCTCCTGACTATGTTTTTATTCCCGAAGCGCTGCAAACAGCTTTTATTGGCCATTACAAAGACCAGGTAAACAAGATGTTTTGCAATGGAAACAACACCATCGACGATTCGGTTTATGCCAAAATCATTAATGACAGACACTTTAAAAGACTGTCAGGACTGATCGCAGATGCAACCAATAGAGGTGCTAATGTGGTCTTAGGTGGTGAAACAGATGAGGGAAACCAAACGATTAACCCTACCCTTCTTACCGGGCTAAACGATGATTCGAGCATCATGAACGAAGAGATTTTTGGCCCTCTACTGCCAATCATCACCTACAAAAATTTAGACGAAGTAATTGACCGCATCAATAAAAAAAGCAAGCCATTGGCTTTATATATCTTTAGCGACAGCAAAGAAAACATCCGCAAAATTATAGCAAATACCAGCGCGGGGGGCACTTGTGTTAATGATGTGCTGATTCACATCTCGAACCCGAAACTTCCTTTTGGAGGAGTAAACGGGAGCGGTATGGGCAGTTGCCACGGAGAGTTTGGCTTCAAATCATTTAGCCATGAAAGGGCTGTTGTTTTTCAATCCAAACTGGATATGACCTCGATTATTTACCCTCCTTATCATGGCAAGGACTGGGTATTAAAGCTATTGAAAAAGCTAATGTAACTAGCCTACCTTAACGGAAGTCATTGTTAATGACCCGCCGACAGCTTTATCGTTAAATAAGGAAATCTCCTCACTATCATTTTTTAGCCCTAAGGTGTACATTAAAGGTAGGTAATGCTCTGGTGTTGGAATTGCCAGCATTGCCTCTTTACCCAGCGACTGATAGTTCATTAATGGTTGATGTTCGTTGTTTAATATCAGGCTTTTAAACTTATCGTTCATTTGTAAAGCCCAATCGTAACCTCCACCATTGATCATTGCCCAGCTCATCATCCGTAGGTTATGGACCATATTTCCGCTTCCGAGGATTAAAACGCCTTTCTTTCTTAAAAGCTGTAATTCTTTGGCTAGTTCGTAGTGATATTTGGCATCCTTAGTATAGTCGATACTCAATTGCAGTACCGGAATATTTGCCTCTGGATACATATGTCTTACAACTGTCCATGCACCATGGTCGAGCCCCCAGTCATGATCTAAACCGACACGAGTGCTTTGTACAAGACTAGCTGTTTCTGCGGCCAACTCTGGATTTCCAGGTGCAGGATAAACCACATCAAAAAGTTCTTTGGGAAACCCTCCAAAATCATGGATGGTTTTAGGAAAATCCATTGCGGTAATGTGTGTGCCCTTGGTAAACCAATGAGCAGAAATTACCAGCACAGCCGTTGGCAATGGTATATTTTGAGCCATAGAAGCCCATTTGCTACTAAACTCATTGTCCTCAATCCCATTCATTGGAGATCCATGACCTACAAATAGAACAGGCATAAGCTTTTCCTGAAAAGGTAACCCGCTTGTGAATGTTTTGAATTGGGATAAGTTTGTCATGATGAATGGAAATTAAAACAATCCATCTGGTTAGCGCGATGAACGCACTGACCAGATGGACTTTAAATTAACTATTTAGCCTGAACAAATTCCAGGTTTAAGCCTATTTTAACGTCTTTACCAACACCCATTCCGGTTGGATCGTATTTGATGTTATAATCTAACCGATTGATTGTTGTGGTTGCAGAAAAACCTGCTTTGGTATTTCCTTGCTGATCTTTAGCTGTTCCGCCATATATAACACTGAACTTAACATCTTTAGTTACATCACGAATTGTCAATTTTCCGCTCAACTCATAGTTGTTGCCTTTCAATTTTTTAAATGAAGTGCTTTCGAAAGTCATGTATGGAAAAGCTTCAGCATTAAAAAAATCATCTGATTTTAAATGCTTATCACGAGGCTCAACACTTGTAGAAATGCTATTTACATCAACAGAAAAGCTGATTTTAGCATCAGTTAGATCCGCTTTAGCAGATGTAACAGCACCATCAAATTTTTTGAATGATCCATCTACAAAAGAGATTCCCATGTGTTTTACCGAGAAATTCACAAATGAGTGCATTGGATCTACTGTCCACTTTGTTTGTGCGAAAGACGCAACACTGATTGAAATTGCAACCAGGAACAAAAATACCTTTTTCATAATTTTTTTGAGTTATAATTTTACAAAACTACATTACTTTGGCTTAACCACTCTTGATGTATGGTAAGAAAGGTAATCAATAAAATTGAAATGAGGCTCATTCCAATAAAGCCATTTTTAACTTACCTTAGCTCCAAAAACGTATTTATATTAATGAACAGAATTCTTACCTTGTTATTGTGTTTTGGTGCTTTCGCTGCCTTTGCTGCAAAGCCGAAACATCAATATATTAAAATTAAGACAGATATGGGCGAATGCATAATTATGCTTTACAATGAAACGCCTCAACACCGTGACAACATAATATCCTTGATTAAAAAGGGCGTTTATGAGGGCACTTTATTTCATCGGATTATCAAAGATTTCATGATTCAAGGTGGTGATCCGGATTCAAGAACTGCGAAACAGGGAGATTTGCTTGGCGAAGGAACCGTTGGCTACACCGTTCCCTCTGAGTTTAGGGATAGTTTATTTCACAAAAAGGGTACATTAGGCGCAGCAAGAGATAATAATCCTGAAAAAGCCTCCAGTGGTTCCCAATTCTACATTGTTCAGGGTAAAAAATTTACTGATCTGGAGTTGGATGCCTTAGAAGCAAATCGTCTTAAATTTAAAATACCGGTTTGGCAGAGAGAAATCTACAAAACTGTAGGTGGCACCCCTCACTTAGACAGGAACTACACTGTTTTTGGAGAGGTAGTTCAGGGTGTAGATATGATAGATAAAATTGCCGCTGTCGATAAAGATTCAAACGATCGCCCTGTTACCGACGTGAAGATGACTGTTTCCATTTTAAAGAGGCGTGCAGCAAAAAAGCTAGAAAAAGAATTGACCAAATCGATTAAAAACGAGTCATTTACAATTAATTAATTCAGTACCAATATATATTTTATGAAGATTATCTCTTACAATGTTAACGGCATTCGCTCTGCATCAACTAAAAACTTTTTCGGCTGGTTGCAGTCAACGGATGCAGATATGGTTTGCTTGCAAGAAGTTAAGGCATTGCCTTCCCAAATTCCGGAGATCCTGGTTCTAATTGAGCAGTTGGGGTATCACCATTACTGGTTTCCGGCAGAGAAAAAAGGCTATAGTGGCGTTGCCATCCTTACCAAAATAAAACCAAACCATGTTGAATATGGTTGTGGGGAAGAGTGGATAGACAAAGAAGGCCGCATTTTGAGAGCTGATTTTGACGACTTCTCTTTAATGAGCCTCTACATGCCGTCAGGATCAAGCGGAGACGACAGACAGGTTAAAAAGTATGAATTCATGCGTTTCTTTGACACATATATCGGTGAATTACGCAAAGAGTATCCTAATTTGATAATTTCTGGCGATTATAACATTTGCCATACTGCCATTGATATCCATAATCCGAAATCAAATGCGAACTCTTCAGGCTTCTTGCCGGAAGAACGCGAATGGATGGAGTTATTTTTAAATAATGGATTCATTGATACTTTTAGGCACTTTAATAAGGATCCTCATCATTACACATGGTGGAGTTTCAGGGCAAATTCAAGAGCAAAGAACCTTGGGTGGCGTATCGATTACCACTTAGCAACTCAACCTCTTTTGAATAAGCTGAAAAACGTCAGCATACTCCCTGACGCTATTCATTCAGACCACTGTCCTGTTTTATTGGAGCTAAACCCATAATCTATGTCAGCCCTCTTAATAACAGATATTGGCTCGCTTGTTGGCACTCACCCTAAAAACATTTCCGTTTTAAAAGGTAGGAGCATGAATACCTTGCCTGCAATAAACAATGCCTGGATATTATGTGAGGGTGGACTAATAGCCGATTTTGGCAGTATGGACAACCTTCCTGCCAACTCGCCTACATCATTAACCTCCATTTCTGCTAAAGGGGGTTATGTTTTCCCCTCTTGGTGCGACTCGCATACGCATATTGTGTTTGCAGCATCCAGAGAGGAAGAATTTGTAATGAAGATTCAAGGCAAAAGCTATGAAGAAATAGCCGCCGCAGGAGGAGGTATTTTGAATTCTGCACGGAGACTTCAAAACGAAACCGAGGATCATCTTTTTGAAAGTGCTTCCATGCGCTTAAAAGACATGATTAAGCAGGGAACCGGTGCTGTTGAAATTAAGAGCGGCTATGGCTTAAGCTTAGACAGCGAATTAAAAATGCTTAGGGTTATCCAGCGACTCAAAAAGACTTTTAAAATTCCAATTAAAGCGTCATTCCTTGCCGCGCATACTTACCCCGAAGTCTATAAAAATAACCATAAGGGATACATTAAGCTCATTATAGACAAAATGCTTCCTAAAATAGCAGATGAAGGGTTAGCTGATTATATTGACGTTTTTTGCGAAAAGGGCTTTTTCTCAGTTGATGAAACGGAAGAATTGCTGGAAGCGGGGGCAAAATATGGACTTCCACCTAAAATACATGCAAATCAACTATCTATTTCGGGTGCCACTCAGGTGGGTATAAAACACAATGCCATCTCAGTAGACCATCTGGAGGTTACAGATGAAGATGTGATTAGCAGCTTAAGCAGTAGCAATACAATCGCGACACTACTCCCATCCTGCTCTTTGTACCTTGGTATTCCCTTTGCAAATGCCCGTGGATTAATTAACGCAGATATTCCCATTGCCTTAGCCTCCGATTTTAATCCCGGCTCTACTCCCTCAGGAAACATGAATTTCGTAGTTTCTTTAGGTTGTATTAAATTAAAGATGCTACCAGAAGAGGCAATTAATGCTGCTACTTTAAATGGCGCTGCCGCAATGCAAATATCCGATACCGCAGGAAGCATTGCCATTGGAAAGAAAGCGAACCTATTCATCACCAGGCCAATGAGTTCTTTAGCTTACCTACCTTACAGTTTTGGGCAGTCTCAAATAGAAAAAGTAATTTTAAACGGAGAAATGTACTAATGGATGGCCTTAGGATTTACAGCAAAAACGATGTTCTAAAGCTTGTTAACCTTAGACCCGGAGAAACAAAGCTAGGCGAACGCGTGGGGGTTATTTCTTCTTTAGAAGACCTAAATACCTTGGAGGCTCGCTTTGTTTTACTCGGAATTCCTGAAGATATTGGAGTAAGAGCTAATTACGGTCTGCCAGGGGCATCAACAACCTGGAAACCAGCCTTAAAAGCACTACTAAATACTCAAAGTAACCATTTCTTAGACGGAACAGAATTATGCGTCCTGGGTCATTTTGAATTTACTGATCCTAAAAATGATAGTATTGAAGAGTTGCAGCAAAAAGTATTCGAAATAGATGAGGCGGTCTCTTTATGCATCGTTAAAATTATAACTAGCGGCAAAATCCCTATTGTAATTGGAGGAGGGCACAATAATGCTTACCCTATAATAAAAGGTCTTGCTTTTGCTAGAAAGCACCCTGTACATATCCTCAATATAGACGCGCATGCTGACTTAAGAGAGCCAAACGGGAGACATAGCGGCAACAGCTTCAGTTATGCCTTAAAAGATGGCTATATGGCCAAATACGGCATCTTTGGGTTACATCAAAACTACAACAATGCGGCTACACTAAAAGAAATAAAAACAAATGAAAAAATACGGGCTGTCTTCTTTGATGACATGCTTCTTAAGGGCTCCCTTTTAAGCGCCTGGGATCAACTACTAAATGATTTTGAGGCTCCCGGCTTAGAAATCGATCTGGATAGCATAGAGCATTTCCTTTCGAGCGCCGCTACACCATCCGGATTTAGCCTAAACGACATTAGACGACTCATTCTAGGATCATCAAAACAATTTGCTTATTTGCACATCTGCGAAGGGGCCTCTGAAATGGCTGATGGAAAAACCAGCTCCCTTACGGGTAAAAGCATTGCTTACTTAATCACTGATTTTCTGAAATCATATACTTTATGAGGGGTAATGCATAGATCCAATTGGATATCGTACTCATTAACATCCTCAATATTATCTGCTGGTTCAAAAAAGGAAATCCCCACTTTTAAAGTTTTTAATCCTTCTAAAAACCGATCATAAAACCCCTTTCCGTAGCCAACTCTGTAGCCTCGTTCATCAAATGCAAGCAATGGAACAAGAACCATTTCAACATCCCCACTATGCAGCTCTGCTTTTTGAGGCTCAAGAATATTATATAAGCTTTTTTGCAGATCTTCCCTACCGGAGTAAACATAGTTGCTCATTAAAGCCGTTTCAAAATCGGCCTTTGGAACAATAATTTTAACATCTGGATGGTTGCTTCTGAGCCAATCAATGAAAAGAAACATATCTGGTTCGTTTTTTTCTACAATAGGCAAAAAAAGATGTATCGTCTTTACTTCTGAAAAATCAAGCTTAGAGAAATGAGATAATAATTGGTGGGAAAGTTCGGATGCTGTGGAGGAAGAGAGCGATCGTCTCTGGTTCAGTGCTAATTTTCTAAGTTCTGCCTTTTTCATCTCCTTAACTTGCATTTATTTCACCAAGATACACCTTCTAACTAGCTGAAAATGCCTTCTTATTAAAAACAAAGATAAAAAAAGATGGCTTCGGGAACCACTCCGAAGCCACAATCAACCTAAACCTAAAACTAAACTATGAAAATTCTTATTTTACTCTTTCAACATAGTCACCAGTACGTGTATCAACCTTAACTTTATCGCCCTGATTGATAAACATTGGGACTTTTATTTCAACTCCGGTCTCTACAGTTGCATATTTTAATGCGTTTGTAGATGTATCACCTTTAACTGCAGGCTCAGAGTAAGTTATTTCTAATTCAACATGCGAAGGTGCTTGTGCCATAATCGGCTCTTCACTTTCAAATGCTATAATTACATTCGCTCCTTCTTTCAAAAAGCGAAGGCTTTTACCAAATAATACCTTTGGTATGTTAAACTGTTCGTAAGTAGTATTATCCATTACTACTAGTGCCTCACCATCTTCATACAAATACTGGTAATCGCTGGTTTCAACACGGCAAATCTCAACGTCTTCATCAACCCGGAACCTATATTCAACAAGTTTCCCTGTTTTTACATTCCTCATTTTTGCTTGATAAAAAGCGCGTAAGTTACCTGGCGTACGGTGTAGAAACTCTTCTACTTGCACTAATTCTCCGTTGAAACGAAGGATATTACCACTTTTTACTTCTGATGCCTTTGCCATTTTATTCTGAAATTTTGCCTAAACCACCGGCTCTTTTTCGTGCCGCAAAGGTATAAACTATTTATTAATTCTACAATAGTAATTTAAAAATTTATTTTAATCGTTCTTTAACGCTCAAATCGACCGCTTTTGGCCTCTACACAAATATAATTTTTGTTATTTATAATCTGTGATTTGAACAAAATGGTTACAAAAAGAATATTCTGCTTCCTGATTAGAACCCACAATTACAAGCCTATTGGCTGTAAAACGTTCCATTAACTCATGATACCACGAAACCCCTTGCTTATCCAGATTTGAGGTGGGTTCGTCTAATAAAAGTATTGGTGTTTCTGTGCAACAGGCCAGAACAAGCTTAGTTCTCTGTTTCATGCCTGAGGAGAAGTGCTTTAAAGCCTTATCTTGCGATTTCTTTAGGCCAAGCAGCTCTAACACCATTCCTTCATCAAAATCCTTGTGCAGCTGCTTAAACTTGAAATGGAAATCTATAGTTTCCTGTAGTGTGAATTCTTCAATCAGATCTAAGTAAGGAGCGGCAAAACTAACATATTGATATATTTTTTCTACCGCTATACTCTTCTCTTCTCTATAAGTAATTATTCCTTCAGAGGGAGATAAGTTACCTAATATAATACTCAATAGAGTGGATTTACCAGAGCCATTTGGACCTAAAATTGCGTATTTACCGCCAGAATTGAATTGATAGTTTATCCCTTTAAATATCCACTCCTGGTTAAATCTTCGTCCAATGTCCTGTAAAGTAATTGTCATTGATGATCAATTAGCTCCCAGAACCAAAGCCCTTCATCACACCCCTATTAGAGTTTCTGATAAAATCTACAATTTCATCGCGAATTTCTGTAGGCTTAAATTCTGCTTCAATCATATCTAACGCCTTTGTAACGTTGTTATGTTTCACAAATAAGACCCTGTAGATCTCCTGTATTTCGTTAATCTTTTCAGAAGAGAAACCTCTTCTCCTTAAACCAACAGAATTAATACCTGCATACGAAAGCGGCTCTCTTGCTGCTTTTACATAAGGGGGAACATCTTTTCTTACCAATGAACCACCGGTAACAAAAGCATGAGCGCCAACTTTTACAAATTGATGAATAGCTACCAATCCCGCTAACACAACATAGTTACCAATTGTAATGTGCCCCGCAAGGGTTGTGCTGTTCGAAAAGATGCAATAATCCCCCACTTCGCAGTCATGGGCAATATGTGAATATGCCTGTATAAGACAATTACTGCCTATTACAGTCTTCCATTTATCTTTTGTTCCTCTGTTAATAGTAACACACTCTCTGATCGTGGTATTATCTCCAATTTCAGCTGTAGTTACTTCTCCTGCAAACTTTAAGTCCTGAGGGACTCCAGAGATCACAGAACCAGGGAAAACCCGGCAATTCTTTCCTATACGAGCGCCATCCATGATGACAACGTTCGATCCGATCCAGGTTCCTTCACCGATCTCAACATCCTTATGTATTACTGCAAAAGGTTCAATTACCACGTTATCGGCAATTTTTGCCTGTGGGTGTATATACGCTAGGGGTTGTATCATGCTACGGGTTCGCTATCTTTTACTTTTACAATTTGTGCCATCATCTCTGCTTCCACAACTACTTTGCCTCCAACCATTCCGACGCCTTTCATCTGGGCAATTCCCCTTCTGATAGGTTCCATCAAATCGCATCTGAAAACAATAGTATCGCCTGGCGATACCTGAGCCCTAAAGCGTACATTATCTATTTTTAAGAACAAAGTAAGGTAATTTCTTGGATCTGGCACTGTGCTCAGAACCAAAATACCTCCCGTTTGCGCCATTGCCTCAATCTGAATTACTCCAGGAAAAACTGGTGCTCCAGGAAAATGACCTTTAAAAAACTCTTCGTTCATTGTTACATTCTTAACACCAACTACGTGTGTTTTAGAAAGTTCCAATATTTTATCGATAAACAAAAAGGGCTGTCTATGAGGTAAAATATCCATAATCTGAACCACATCATACAGTGGTTTTACAGATGGATCATAAACGTGCTGTACTTTTTTATTTTTTTCTTTTTTGATTGCGGCCTTGATCTTTTTAGCAAATGCAACATTCGCTGCGTGACCAGGGCGCGCAGCCATAATATGGCCCTTCAAGTGTACTCCAACAAGCGCTAGATCACCAATCATATCTAATAATTTATGTCTGGCTGGCTCGTTTTGATACCTTAACTCCATATTGTTTAATATCCCTTGTGGAGCAACTTCAATCGCTTTTCTGTTAAATATTGTAGCCAAATGATCAAGTTCTTCTTTCGTAACTTCCTTGTCTACAATAACAATAGCGTTATTTAAATCGCCCCCTTTAATCAGGTTATTTTGCAATTGATATTCAAGTTCATGTAGGAAACAGAAAGTCCTGCATGATGCAATTTCCTTCTTAAATTCAGCAATGCTTGAAATGCCAGCGTGCTGACTTCCTAATACCGGTGAATTGTAATCGATCATACAGGTAAACCTATAGTCATCAAGTGGCATTGCAACAATCTCTACTTTTCTATCAGGCTCTGCGTAAGTAATGTTGTGTGGTATTTGGAAATACTCACGGTCTACTTCCTGTTGCTGTATCCCTGCCGCTTCAAGTGCATCCAAAAATAGAATTGCACTACCATCCATAATTGGCGTTTCAGGACCGTCTACTTTCATAAGAACGTTATCCAGATCCATACCAACAAGTGAGGCCATAACGTGCTCAACGGTACTTACACTAGCTCCATTCTGAGAAATAGTTGTTCCTCTGGCTGTGTCAGTAACATTATCACAATCTGCATCAACTATTGGGTTTCCAGGCAAATCAATTCTTTGGAATTTAAATCCATGATTTTCAGGCGCCGGACAAAAAGTTAATGTAACATTTGCTCCAGTATGCAGGCCTACCCCTTTTACGGAAACTTCGTTTTTTATGGTCTTTTGTTTAACGTTCATTATTATCTTGTATTGTACTTTTTTGTTCAATTAAAGCTCTTAATTGAGAAATTGTTGTTTCTAAAGCTGCTATTCTTTTTTCAACAGAAGGCAACTGTTTAAATATTACAGATGCACGCATCCAGTCTCTTAATGGTTGAGCAGGACTGCCGTGCCATTGCTTATTCTCTTCCGTTGTGCTAAAATTAATTCCTGCCTGAGCACCTATCTGCGTCCCTTTTGCCAGGGAAAGATGCCCTGCGATACCAACCTGGCCACCAACTACCGACTTTTCGCCGAGTTTAGTGCTTCCAGAAATACCGGTTTGTGCAGCTACAACACTATGCTCACCAACATCAACGTTGTGGGCAATTTGAATTAGATTATCAAGCTTAACTCCTTTTCTTATAAAAGTTGAGCCCATTGTTGCCCTATCTATTGTAGTATTGGCACCAATTTCCACATCATCTTCAATAACAACATTCCCAATTTGGGCAATTTTTGAATATGTTCCGTCTGGTTGTGGAGCAAATCCAAAACCATCACTTCCTACTACTGTATTCGCATGTATAAAAACGCGATCACCAATAACAGTTCTATTATAAATCTTTACCCCAGGAAAAATAGTACATCCGGTTCCAATCTTGGTATCTGGACCAACATAAACCTGAGCTAATATTTTCGAATTATCTCCTATTTCAACGTTCTCAGCGATGTAAGAAAAAGCAGCGACAAAAACGTTCTTACCTAATTTTGCAGTAGGATGAACAAAAGAAGGCTGTTCGATTCCTGAAGAATCACCCAGCTGACTAATCACTTCATTATATCGATCTAACAGGACAGAAAATGCACTATAAGGATCTGCAACCTTAATCAAGGTGCTTTTCACTGCCTGAGATGGCAAGAAATCTTGACTAACAATGACTACAGAAGCATTGGTAGAATATAAATAATTCTCGTATTTAGGATTAGACAAAAAGCACAAAGATCCAGGCTTACCATCTTCTATTTTAGAAAGCTCTTCGACTATTGCATTTTCGTCGCCCTCAATGGTGCCATTTATAAATTCGCTTATCTGCTTGGCAGTAAATTGCATTTTACAAAGTTATATGTTAAATTGATATGAACAAATAAACCTATTTAGGTTATTATATAATTCCTCCTTAGATTTAAGAAACTAAAAACGGGATTAAAAATTAATTATTTTGTTAAAGTATGCTAAATTATTCTTGGATAGCATAGTATGTGCTTTTTAACTGTTTTGTCTAAAGATTCTAAGTTAGATAAATCTGATGCTTTTGCAATATCAATTATGATATTGTTTTTCAGTAATATATTAATATTACTGTGCCCCGCATCATATGCCCTGTTTCTCACTACGTCTGTAAAGACAAAATAGGACACTTCATCCTCAGTTAGTTTCAAAAATTCAGCAGTGTTCTCTTTAAGCACATCTACTCTGGCCTGATCAGGTGCGTCGTTTGTAATCTCTACTTTATAAAGGTTTCTATTGGTAAGCATTTTGCATAGTTGTGCCAATATCCTGTCGGGATGATCGCGCCAAACCTTTATTGAGGCAAATATATCCTGGTCGTCAAGCTTAGTAAACATCGACAAATGAATGTCTGCAGAAAAGAAATCCTCTTCAGTGACATCATTTTTTAAAAAATGCTGAAGGGCCGGGGTAGCAAAAAGAGTTTCTCCTTTTACTGCCAGTTCCTTTGCTCGTTTTAAAATTTTAACCAGCACCATCTCTCCTGCAATAACAGTTTTATGCAAATAAACCTGCCAATACATCAGTCTTCTGGATATCAAGAAATTCTCAATAGAATAAATTCCCTTTTCCTCGATTACCAGGTTATCATCCAGCACATTAAACATCTTAATAATGCGGTCAAAACTAATAACTCCTTCACTTACTCCAGTAAAAAAGCTATCCCTGTTCAGATAATCCGTTCTATCCAGATCTAACTGACCTGAAACAAGTTGAGCAAGAAAATTTTTATGATACTTACCCTTAAAAATATTAATTGCCGGAGTTAGCCTTCCATCAAACTCAGCATTCAGCTTCTCCATAATTAACATGGAAATATCTTCATGCTTTATTCCATGGACCAACGAATATTCGAGTGCATGTGAAAAAGGGCCATGTCCGATGTCATGTAGTAAGATTGCAATTGTGGCAGCCTCTTCTTCTTCCCGGTTTATCTCATGCCCCTTGCTTCTCAGAATTTCAATAGCCAATCCCATCAGATGCATCGCTCCTAAAGCATGGTGAAACCGGGTGTGTAATGCTCCCGGATATACCAAATGGGTCATTCCCAATTGCTTTATATACCTCAACCTTTGAAAATATGGGTGAGATATCAGATCAAATACTATTTCTGAAGGAATGTTTATGAATCCATATACCGGATCATTTATTATTTTCTTTTTGTTCAACCCTTAAAAATAAATTATACGGTACAAAAATTGCTATTTTTATCCATAGTAAGAAAGACACACACTCTTTTTGACAAATTAAATTCACATTATATAAATACGATAATGCAGGAAACCAAGATTCTATGGGCCGACGATGAGATAAACTTATTAAAACCACATATATTACTTTTAAACGAAAAAGGATACCATGTTACCACTTATACCAATGGTAATGATGCCCTTGAAGCATTTGGTAAAGAACACTTTGACCTTGTTTTTCTTGACGAAAACATGCCAGGAATGAGCGGTCTTGAAACACTTACCGCAATAAAAAATATCAGAAATGACGTCCCTGTTGTACTAATCACCAAAAGTGAAGAAGAAAACTTAATGGAAGACGCCATTGGGTCTAAAATAGATGATTACCTTATTAAGCCGGTTAACCCTAAGCAGGTTTTATTAACCATAAAGAAAATAATAGACAATAAGCGCCTTGTAAGTGAAAGGACGTCGATGGCCTATCAACAAGACTTCAGACGTTTGGGCATGACTTTAAATGACAAGCTAAGCTATGAAGAATGGGTTGACGTTTACAAAAAACTAGTATTCTGGGAGCTGGAATTGGAAAAACTTGACGACCCGCAGATGCATGAAATTCTTACCATGCAAAAGTCTGAAGCCAACATGCAATTCTCAAAATTCATCGAAGATCATTATTTAGGCTGGGTTAACGGAAAAGGGAAAGCGCCGTTGTTATCAAACGAGCTCTTAAAGAAAAAAGCGTTCCCTTTACTAAGCAGCAATGTTCCTGTCTTTTTTATCCTTATTGATAACTTACGCTATGATCAATGGAGAATTATCAATCCCCTAATTACTGAGCACTTCCGTTTGGATGAAGAAGATACCTATTCAAGTATATTACCTACCGCAACGCAATATGCACGTAATGCTATATTTTCGGGCTTAATGCCTTTAGAAATGGAGAAACGTTTCCCTGGGTTATGGCAAAATGACGATGATGAAGGCGGCAAAAACATGCACGAAGGTGCCTTTTTAGCGGACCAGATTAAACGTAGTCTACGTAAAGATTGTAAGTTTAGCTATAACAAAATACTAACTTATGATGATGGAAAAGCACTAAACGAGCAAGTTAACAACTTGCTTCAAAACGAGTTTAACGCCATTGTATATAACTTTGTCGATATGCTATCACATGCTCGTACAGACATGCAGATGATTCGTGAGCTCGCTAACGATGACGCGGCTTACAGATCTTTAACACTGTCGTGGTTTGAGCATTCGCCATTAATGGATCTTTTGAAAAAAATTGCTCAGAAGAATGTTAAAGTAGTTATTACAACAGATCACGGAACGATTAGGGTAAAACATCCAAGCAAAGTTATTGGCGACAGGAATACGAACACGAATCTTCGCTATAAGCAAGGACGTAATCTTAACTTCAATGCAAAAGAGGTTTTTCTAATTAAAAATCCTCACGAAGCTCAATTGCCAAAAATCAATATTAGTTCTAATTACATTTTTGCTAAAGAGGACCGTTATTTTGTTTACCAGAACAACTATAACCAATTTGTTAACTATTACAATGAAACCTTCCAACATGGAGGTATTTCTTTAGAAGAGATGATTATACCAATTGCCACATACAGTTCAAAATAACAATGAATATTAATGTAAACAGCTTGTCTGATTTAGATCAAGCCGCTATTTCCCTTTTAGATTTTGCCGGAGCTGAAAAGATATTTGTTTTCGAAGGAGACATGGGTGCTGGAAAAACTACTTTTATTAAGGTTTTAGCTAAAACTTTAGGCGTAAAAGAACTGGTTTCCAGTCCAACCTTCTCAATTGTAAACGAATATGAAGGAGACGGTAATACCTTTTACCATTTCGATTTCTATCGCATTAAAAACCTTCAGGAAGCGTACGATATTGGGTACGAAGAATACTTTTATTCAGGAAATACCTGCTTTATCGAATGGCCTGAAAAGGTTGAAGAGTTATTACCAGAGCACTATATAAAAGTTGAGATCAAAATGTTAAGCGAAAACGAGAGGGTACTGTCCATCAATAAAATATAAAATGGCAAACTCTGATTTTTAGGTTATTTTTCTTAATTTCAAGCTAAAATATCACATAAACAAATATGGCTACAGGATTACGCGAAGGTATGGCCTCCATTGCTCAAAAAGGGCTTTTACAGCCTAAAGAGACAATGTCAGAAACCAGTCAGAAAAGCAATAGTTTGTATATTGGCATTCCAAAAGAAATCTCGTTTCAGGAAAACCGAATTGCCCTAACCCCATTATCCGTAGCCCTCTTGGTCAATAACGGTCATAAGGTTGTTATAGAAACAGGAGCTGGGGTTGGCTCAAACTTTTCCGATAACGACTATAGCGAGCAGGGCGCAATCATCACTTTTAACAAAAAGGATGTTTTTAATGCCGATATTCTGGTTAAAATAGCCCCCCCAACGTTAGACGAAGTTGCCCTTATGCATAAAGGGCAAACGTTGATATCAGCCCTTCAAATGGGCGGTTTAAAGGAAACCTATCTCAAAGCTCTTCTTAATAAGAAAATCAATGCCATTTGCTTCGAAAATCTAAGAGATGAAGGAAACATCTTAAGCGTAGTTCGTGCTATGAGCGAAATTGTTGGAGCAACATCTATTTTCATCGCTGCAGAGTATCTCAGCAATGTAACCGGAGGAAAAGGCCTCATGCTTGGTGGTTTTACCGGTGTTCCACCAACGGAGATTGTAATTCTTGGCGCAGGAACCGTTGGTGAATACGCAGCGCGTACAGCCCTTGCATTAGGAGCAGAAGTGAAAGTGTTCGATAGTTCTATTTATCGCCTAAGACGGCTTCAAAATAACCTTGGCAGCCGGGTTTTTACTTCTGTTATGCAGCCAATAGTGCTTGGAAAAGCAATTACCACCTGTGATGTTGTCATTGGAGCTATCAGAGCAACCCACGGAAGAAGCCCATGTATCGTAATGGAAGAAATGGTAACCAGAATGAAGCCCAATTCCGTTGTAATCGACGTAAGTATAGATCAGGGTGGATGTTTTGAAACATCCGAAGTGACAAACCATAAAGATCCGGTATTCAGAAAACATGATGTAATACATTATTGCGTGCCTAATATCGCTTCCCGCGTACCTAGAACCGCCTCTTATGCCCTCACGAATATATTTACCCCGATCCTTGTGGATATCGGTGACATGGGCGGATTAATGAATGTAGTATGGAGTAAACCAGGCATTAGAGAAGCCCTATACATCTATCAAGGCCATTTAACGAACAAAGACCTTGCAAACATGTATAACCTTCCCTACAAGGACATTGAGCTTCTTGTGGTCTCAAATCAATAGTCAGACGAATGAAAAAACACCTGTATTTATTGCTGCTTATTCCATTATTTACAGCTGCGCAAAAAAATACCGGCAATCCTTATGGGCTACGGATAATCAATTCTTATGAAGATTATCGCGCTTCATACACCAAAACCCCTGATAACCAGCTAGTAGAAATCAAAAAGGTAATACCAAATATTACGCTCGATATCAGATACGCTACCAGAAATAATTTCATGAATCAGGTAATGTACAAAGAGGCTCGGGCCTTTGCCAGAAAACCTGTTGTAGCACAATTAAAAAGAGTACAATTAGCGCTAAATAAAAAGGGCTACGGATTAAAAATATTTGATGGATACCGTCCTTATGCCATTACGCAAGCATTTTACAAAAAGGCCAAGAATAAAAATTTTGTAGCAAATCCTAAAAAAGGATCTAAACACAATCGTGGTTGTGCTATAGACCTAACTCTAATAGATTTAAAAACAGGAAAGGAAGTGCAGATGCCTACACCATACGACAGCTTTGCTCCCGAAGCTTCTCCATCCTATTCAAATCTGCCACCATCAGCAATAAAAAACCGGGCCTTGCTGATAACCACCATGCAATCCTACGGATTCCGTGTACTAAGTAACGAATGGTGGCATTTTGATTTCATCGGATGGAAAAAATATGATCTGATGGATATCCCTTTTGAAAAGCTGTAATCTTAATAATTTTCGTGAATATAACTTATGATTTTACCTATTTCGTCTCTAACCGCAGTTGTAGATGAGACAAAATTATTATTCACAAAAGAGAACAAGTACACTTTATTTTTCTTGGTTACGACATAACCACTCTGACAATGAATATTTGATAGGGTTCCTGTCTTACCAAAAACAAAAGGTTCATTCGTTTTTGGATAAGCATTTTTCAAGGTCCCGCTCTTCCCGCCCGCTGGAAGCATCGCAAACAACCTCTTTTGATCATTCACTTCTTTATAGATCAGTCCCAGAAGCTTTATAATGTCCCTAGGTGTAATTAAATTATATCTGGATAGCCCAGAACCGTCAACCCATACAGGCCTATCCTGTAGCTCTTTTAAATAGTTTTCTTTGATATATTCAATTGCCTTTTCAGCACTCAGATCTCCACCAATTTGATTGCAATAAACCAACAATAGCTGTTCAGCGATAAAGTTATCACTCGGCACCATCATCTCTTTAAAAACAGAATCTGCTTTTAAAGAATATAGCGTTTTGGCATTTACTGGCATTTTTATGTTAATTAACCCAACCTCTTTATCAAGCGTATCAGACAATAAGGCAAGTGTTGTAGACAAGCTTACTTTATACGGAATCTCTTGTGTATAGCCCTCCCCCGCCTTTATGGCAGGATAATTAAATCTGTTTGAATTGAAATCCCTTTTTATCAAAAAGGAGGGCTCTTTTACTGAAGAATCCGGCATAAGACAATCAGCAAACAGCTGAGGAGAAACAGTCAGCGCACCTTGCTTTTCCTTAACCTCAAGCAAGTTTCCCATTATCGGGAACTCATTAATCTCTGCCTGATAATAATCGTTATAATCATCCCATTGCCAGCCTTTTCCATAGAAATCACCCGAATATCTTCCCGGTGCAAAATAAAGCTTCCTATTTGTTGTCTTCAAAAAATCAAAAGCCCTCGTTCCCTTTAATTTTGCATATAAAAAGGAGGGATCTCCTGTCCCCCAAAATATAAGGGAATCTCCCTGTTCAATATACCGCAAAGCAGGAATTGAATCGGGTGTCAATTTTAATCCTCCAAAAAAGGTAAATAATTTAGTGTTTGATGCCGGAGTAAAGTATCTATCCGCGTTACTTTCAAACACCATTTTTTCGGTAGACATATCGTACAAAGCAAACCCCACATAATGCTTCTTTAACACCTCAGACTCTTTAAAAAGGCCATTAACCTTTCTTGACATGCGACGATCAACAGCGCAACTACTCAAAAAAAGTCCTGCAGAAACAGCTAGTAAAAGAAATAAGCCATTAATTTTAAATTGAGATCTACACATACTGACGACTAATTTATTAAATTAGTTCAATGAATCCGCTTATGCGAGCTGTTAATTTCTTTTTCTTAAAAGTTATTCTGATTTCCATAATAATTGGAATTTGCACTGCATGTGCTTCAAAAGCCCAACAATTTAGCTTTAATGGCTCCCGAACAAAAAACGCCGTTAATTTTGCCCTTGTTCGCAACCTAATTATCATCCCTTTATACATCAATAATAAGGGGCCTTATAATTTCATTCTGGATACAGGAGTTGGTCCATTGGTGATCACAGATACAACAATTGTTAAAGAATTAAACCTTAAAGATCTTCGCCCTATTAAAATAAGCGGGCTAGGAAAAGGAATGGAAATAGATGCATTTCTTTCTAACCAGATCTCGGCCCAGATTGGCAAAGCAACCATAGATTACATACCGACTGCGATACTGAAAACAGATATTTTAGGCCTCTCAAACTTCATGGGCACCAGGATTTATGGCCTTTTAGGCTATTACTTCTTCAATAGCTTTACAGTCGAAATAAATTACTCTTCCAAAAGGGTAATTTTTAATCTGCCCGGAACGAAAAAGAAAATAAAGGGTGAAATTATTCCTTTGCAAATCATCAACAACAAACCTTACATTAACGTCGAGTTAGACATTAAAGAACTAGGCCCAATCAATGCCAAAGTTGTGGTTGATAATGGGGCTAGCCACGCCATTTCACTAGAAACACTAAACGAAAAGCCTTTCCCGGTCCCTCCTAACTCTATTCCTGCAAATCTCGGAATAGGGCTAAGTGGCCCAATTAGTGGAAACGTAGGTCGCGTTCCAAAAATGAGGATTGGAAATTTCGAATTAAACAACGTCATTTCCTCTTACCCAATATATGATGACGCAGCTGCAAAAACACTTATTTTAAGTCGAAATGGCAATCTTGGGGCTGAAATACTAAGCAGATTCAACATTACGTTCGACTATTTCAATGAAATCATGTACCTCAAAAAAAACCAATTCTTCAATCGTCCATTTGAACATGATATGTCAGGTATTGAAGTTTATGTTGAAGAGGATCCTGAAAAGCGCTACTTTATAAGTAGAATTGAACCGAATTCTCCCGCCCAATTAGCTGATATCCATGAAGGTGATGAAATTATATCCATCAATTTTACCACCGCCAAAACACTAAATCTTAACGACATCACAAAGACACTACGGTCTGTTGATGGTCGTGGTATTTTCCTCACCATCAACAGAAATGGGGAATTACTCATCAAACTTATAAAATTGAAGAAACGGATATAAATATTTATTTTTACCCTTTCCATATGGATAAGAAACATCTTCTTTAAAGCGAAATGAAGCCCCAATTTATATATCAGGAACAAGTACCAATATGATAAAGATACCCCATTTGACAACACTACTAAGCTTAATCCTACTCCTTACATCTTATGGCTGCAATACCCCTAAAGAAGAGAAAAAAGTCGTAAAAAAGCTCTCTTTTGATTCCATCATCGGCATTCGATATCAGGAAGTAAAACGCCGGTTTAGCAATGGTCTTTCCTTTAATGAAATGGGGTTCCAGCAAGAACCATCATGGATTATTCAGTTCAAATCAAACGATACCGTGATGGCCTATAGTCCTCAGAAGAAAAAAATGCAACCATTTTTCCTGATGTTTGATCATGGTGACGTGTATAATTTCGCAAATGAATATTTCAGGATAAAAAAGGTAAGTAAAGATAGTCTTGTTTTTCAAAGACTTCACCTTCAAAAAAAGGAGATTTCAAAAGACATCAGATCCGATGTCAACATCACCTATTATTCGGATAATTACCTGAAAAATGTATTAAAAACAACGGCTAAAGAGCTACAAAAACCTTCCAAAGCTGATACGCTTTACATTCAATGGCTCTCTGCCCGCTCAAACCGTAATCCACAAAATTTAGATAGCGCCTTTGCAGGTAGACAGCCTGTAGAATTTACACCTGTCAGCAAGCTCATTAAGGTAAAAAAAATAACAACCATTGACCCTTTTATGGGCAGAACCCTATCTTACGATTACTTATTCCCTTATTATCGTATCGACATTGAAAAGGCTTACAAGAACTTTGCCTATGAGTTTAATGTGCTGGTAAATGCTAATGGGAAAATGTATCTAACCTCATTTGGAAACGTTCTACCGGAACACAAAGAGGCACGAAAAAAGTCGTTGGAAGCAATTATTAGCGTTTATCTTCAAAATCTACTGGCAGTTACACCAGGCAAAACACTTGGGATACCGCATTCTAGCGAAATTAAATTGGTTGTTCAGGGGAAAAAGGATAATAAATGATGCTTTTATCATTTTCTATAGGTCAAAAAACAAATCATTTGCATTTTAATAAAAAAATAATATGTACATTGCACACTTAATTTTTTAATAAATAATACAATGCAAGAAGGAACAGTAAAATTTTTTAATGTAACTAAAGGTTTCGGATTCATCATTCCAGCAAACGGAGATAGCGAAATTTTTGTACATTCAACAGGCCTTATCGATGAAATTCGTGAAAACGACAAAGTTGAATACGATGTTGAAAGCGGTAAAAAAGGGTTGAATGCGATTAATGTTAAAGTAATCTAGATTATTAAAAACATAAATTGTACAGCATCGCAGATAACCTGCGATGCTTTTTTGTTTTATTGCAATTATTTATTCTCTTCTTTTACGGCATTAATGGTCTCAAAGGCCAATTCAGGCTCGTTGGTAGTAATAAACTCCACCTTATTTTTGAGTAACCATTTCATCTCATCAGCATTATTAACGGTCCACGCATTAATGGTTAAACCGAAGGCTTTAGCCTTGGCAAACCACTCTCCTTTTTGATAAACGCTATAATGATAATCGGCACCATAAAACCCATCTGCTTTAAGTTTCTCCAAAGAAGCATCGCCGTTTAAATAAGCTACCTTAGCCTTAGAATCCAGCACCAAAACACGCTTCAATATATCATAGCTAAAACTAATGTAATCAACCCATTCTTTGGCTTTTAATTTCTTAACCGTAGCAACCACACGATCTGTCATTTCCAGATCTCTTTTAGGATCCGCCTTCGAAGGCTTTATCTCCAGAATCAGCTTCATTTTCTTCTGCTTTATTCCTACTTTTAAATACTCCTCCAGGGTAGGAATATGCTCCCCATTAGGATGCTGTTTAGTTAAAAGCTCCTTGTAGGTTACCTCCGCAATATGAAGTCCATAAAAATCAGCATCGTGGTTAATTACCAAAACACTGTCCAAGGTCATATGAACATCGAACTCAGACCCATAACAGCCTAATCTAGCTGCTTCTTTTAGGGAAGCAATAGAGTTCTCTGGTAAATTATTCTTTTTCCAGGCTCCACGATGAGCTATAACAGGATTATTATTCCAGGAATGTCCCTTAATATTTGTTTCGGATTGAGGATCAAAACTTTTCGTAAATAACGCCATAAGGGTGATGACTAAAATTGATGATTTCATAAAAAACTTTTTCTAAAAATACTCGTTAAATGTTTATATAAACGTTTTCTTAAAGTTATTTTCTAACTTTATTACCCATTCCTCTGTTTTAATGAATAACAATTACGACATTTTAATAGCTAAAATTAATGAGTTTACGCAAAAGTTCTATCTAAACAAGCTTTTGCGGGGATGCATTTATGCCATTACACTACTGCTTATATTCTATCTTTTTCTCTTTCTCTTTGTTTACTATGCAAATCCAGGCGTAAGTACAAAAACCACACTTTTTTTCTCATTTATAGCCCTTTCAGCAGCCGTAATATCATTTCTCATCATTAAACCCGCACTTTCATATTTCAAATTAAGTAAGAACTTGAGTATTGAAGAGGCTGCAACACTAATCGGCGATCACTTTTTTAATGTAAAAGATAAGTTACTGAATACCCTTCAACTACAGGCGCTTGCCAACCAGCACCCAAATAACAATCAATTAATTTTAGCCGGTATCGATCAGAAAATAACAGAACTGAGGCCTATTCCATTTGCAAGCGCAATTAAGCTAAAAGACAACAAAAAACACGTTAAATATGTCCTAATACCGCTTTTTATTATTATTCTTATTGGCATAATTGCACCAGCCATTTTGAAAGAGGGAACCAGCAGTTTCGTTCAATACAACAAAGAAATTCTACCCAAAGCTCCTTTTAATTTTGTGATGCTAAACAAGAATCTAATAGTTGCCCAGGGCGATGATTTAACCATAAAGCTTAAAATAACTGGAAATCAGCTTCCACAGGAAGTATATGTTTCAGATGCAGCTAACACGTACAAACTGGAAAAAGAAAGTCCCGACCGCTTTACCTATACCTTCAAAAACCTTCAAAAGAACAAAACAATTCAGTTCTCTGGTGGTGGCTTCAATTCACTCTCTCACACCATAGAAGTTAAGCCTCGGCCCTCTGTATTAAATATTTCAGCCAAACTTCAGTATCCTGACTATCTTAACAAAAAAGAAGAGATTATTCAAAATGCCGGAGACCTGTTGTTGCCGGAAGGGACAGTTGTAACCTGGTCATTAAATACAGAGAACAGCAACAACCTAAGCTTTATCATTGGCAACAAACAGTACGCCCTAAAGTCAGAGAACAATAGCTTTAGCTTCACCAAAAAGCTGCACGAAAACACCGGATATCAAATTATACCCAAAAACAGCTTCATAAACAGCAGAGACTCCATATCCCATCAAATAGATATCATTAAGGACGAATTCCCTAATATTTCAATTGTAGAAACCCCTGACTCTGTAAGCAGCAAAGCATTATATTTTTCAGGAAATATTTCAGATGACCATGGGTTTAGTTCACTAAAATTTCAATACAACATCAAAGAAAACGGGGTTCTAAAAAGTACCGTAACCAAGTCCTTATCTGTCAAAAAGGGTCAGCTTGAAAATGCTTTTTTCTTTCTCTGGAATTTAAATGAAACGCCTTTAAAACCAGGACAAGCCCTTGAGTATTATTTTGAAGTGGCAGATAACGACGCCGTTAATGGGCCTAAAAAGACAAAATCAGTTATAAAAATATTCGAAGTCCCAACGCAGCAACAGGTTGCTGAAAAATTAAATCAGGGAAGTACAGAACTTAAACAGAAAATGGAAAAAGCCATTAAACTGGCTTCGGAGGTTGAAAAAGAAAGTAAAAAGCTCGGAGAAACCCTTTTAGATAAAAAGCAACTCTCTTTCGATGATAAAAAACAGATTGAGCAGCTATTAGAGAAGCAACAGCAGCTTGAAAAAGCAGTAGACGAGGTCAAGTCTTTAAACGAAAAGAACACGCTTCAGAAAGAAGAAAACAATACATTAAAAGATGAATTAATTGAGAAACAAAAGAAAATAGATGATCTGTTTAACAATGTTCTCAATGAAAAGACCAAAGAGTTGCTTCAAAAGCTTCAAAGCTTAATGGAAGAAAATAACAAGGATCAAACCCAAAACGAATTGTCTAAAATGCAAATGGACAATAAGTCATTAAAGAATGAACTTGATAGAATTTTGGAACTTTACAAACAATTGGAATTCGAACAGAATTTAAAAAACAATACTGATAGGCTAAATGATCTTGCTAAAGAGCAAAAGGAGCTGTCTAAGAAAAGTTCCGAAAAAGAACCCTCTTCAAATAAATTAAAAGAAGAACAGAAAAAGCTATCTAACGAATTTGATGATATAAAAAAAGAGTTTGAAAAACTAGATGATAAAAATCAGCAAATGGAGCGTCCTAATCCATTTAAAAACCCAGAAAAAGAAACGTCAGAGATTAAGCAACAACAAAAAGATAGCGAGAATAAATTAGATCAGAACAACAAAAAGGACGCTTCTAAGAGCCAACAGAAGGCCTCAGAGCAAATGGAGAAGTTAGCTAAGGAGATGGAACAGCTGCAGCAGGAATCAGCAGAGATGGAAAGCAACCTAAACATTCAAGAACTGCGTCAGCTCTTAAAAAATTTACTAAACACTTCTTTTGACCAGGAAAAGGTGATGCTGAATCTAAAAAGCATGAATAGCAATGATCCTCTTTATACGCAAAACGTTCAAAAACAACGCAGCATTAAAGACAATATGAAAACAATTGCCGATAGCCTATTCTCCCTCAGTAAAAGAGTGCCACAAATCCAAACTGCCGTTAACGAAGAGATGCAAAAAATCAACTTCAACATCGATAAAAGTCTTGAAAATCTTGGTGAAAGAAATACTGGTCTGGCCAACAAAAACCAGCAATACACCATGACTTCGATCAACAACCTTACGCTAATGCTAAATGAAGCACTTGATCAGGTGCAAAACATGAAGAAAAATGGAAAAGCTGGCGGAAGTGGAAAGGGAAGTATGCAACAACTGCAGCAAATGCAAAAACAGCTTAATAACAGCATGCAAAAGGCCCGCGATGAACTGCAAAAGAATGGCAACAAAGGAACTGTACCCAAAGGACAAATGAGTCAGGAGTTTGCTAAAATGGCTCAACAACAGCAGATGATCAGAGAGGCACTTCAAAAGATAAATCAAGACCAGAATAAAGACGGTAAAAATGGCTTAGGAAATCTTAATCAAATGATTCAGGAGATGAAGGCGACTGAGAGTGATTTAGTGAATAAAAAGATAGAACAGGAAACACTGAACCGTCAAAAAAGTATCCTCACCAAATTACTGGATGCAGAAAATGCCGAGCGTGAACAAGATCAGGATTCAAAAAGAGAAGCTAAATCAGCAAAAGACTTCCCTCCATCCTACAAACAAATGCTCGAGAAATTTAAAAAAACTCAGCAATCAGAAACAGAATGGCTTCAAAAACTACCCCCTGATTTAAACTTCTTTTACAAAAAGAAAATAGCTGAGTATTTTAAATTGCTAAATTTGCCCAATAATTTATGATCTGATGAGCAAAGCGAGCATTAATTTTTTTACTGAGGACACCAATTATACCGTTAAAAAGAAGACAATCATTAAGAATTGGCTTAAATCTGCTGTTGAAGCAGAAGGGTATCAGTTAAAGGAATTAAATTTCATCCTTTGTTCAGACGAATATTTATTGCGTATAAACCAAGATTATCTTAATCACGACACCTATACCGACGTGATAACTTTTGACAACTCAGAAGAGCTTAAAACTATTGTAGGCGATATATTTATAAGCATAGAGCGCATAAAGGAAAACGCAGCAACATTTAAGCACACTATTGAGCAGGAATTGTGCAGGGTGATGATTCACGGCGCACTTCACCTCTTAGGATATAAAGACAAAGGCAAAGCGGCAAAAACAAAGATGACTGATCGTGAAGATCATTACCTTGCCTTTTTTGCTAAGACCTAATATTCGATTTCTAAATGCCTCTTCTTTCAAATCGCATGACTTCTCGTCAAGAAAATCGACGAAAAGATCTTCGTTTTTTATAAAAACACACAAAAGTCAATTTAGCTCGTTTTTAAAGCATTTAACGCACTCTAGGTATTTTATGATAAAGATACTGGAGACACAACAATTATTGCAGCAGACGAGAGCTGAAGGCGTCACTTTTTACCTCTATTTATCGTTAAAACAAGGGACGGATTCTATTTTTCTATTTAACGCAACATTTTTGTTACAAATAGTAGTACGAGTTATGTTTATCTAAAATCAAAATCCGTTATATTAAATAGGCCCAACTACATACCAAATAATTATTGCTTACTTTTGTAGTAATTTCTTATCTCTAATATCGTTAAACACAGACTTTGAGCACACTTATTGCAGCCGAAAATTTAGGCCATGCTTATCACGACGAATGGCTATTTAAAAACTTAACCCTTGGGATCCAAACTGGGCAGCGCGTAGCGTTGGTAGGTATTAACGGTGCCGGAAAAAGCACCTTGTTAAAACTTCTAGCCGAAAGGTTTTCTCCATTGGAAGGAAAAATTGTAAAGAATAAATCCGTAAAAATCGGATTTCTTGATCAGGAACCATCTTTTCCGGATGGTTATTCGATCAGCGAATTTATTTTTTCATTAGAAAATAAACAACAACAGCTCATCAAAGAATACGAAGAGCTAATAGAGGATCCTAACCCCGACGAAAAAACATTAAATCGCCTGTATGAAGAATTGAGCGAACACAATGCATGGGAATATGAGCATGAGATAAAAACTATCTTAAGCCGAATGGGGATCAATCACTTGCAACAGCAGATATCTACCCTATCTGGTGGACAGAAAAAACGTTTAGCATTAGCTAAACTACTTATAGAAGATCCAGAAATCTATGTATTAGATGAGCCAACCAACCACTTGGATATAGACACAATCGAGTGGTTAGAGAAATTACTTACCTCAGGAAACAAAACAATTCTCTTAGTTACGCACGATCGTTACTTCCTGGATAATGTATGTAACACTATAGTAGAGTTAGATAGAGGTAAAATATATAACTACAATGGCAACTATGCTTACTTCCTTGAAAAGAAATTTGAAAGAGAAGCTGCCGACGAAAGCACTTTTCAAAAGAACAAAAATCTTTTAAAGAAAGAATTGGAGTGGATGAGAAGGATGCCACAGGCGCGCGGAACCAAATCTCAAGCTAGAATTGACGCATTTTATGACTTAGACAGCAAAACCAAGCAAAGAACTGACAATCAAAGCATTACTTTAAATGTAAAAATGGCACGTCAGGGAAACAAAATTCTTGAGCTAGATCACATCGGTCAGTCATTTGATGATAAAAAAATCATAAATGATTTCAGTTATACCTTTAAACGCGCAGATAGAATTGGATTGGCCGGTAAAAATGGAACAGGAAAATCAACATTATTAAATATCATCACTGGTTTTCTTAAACCTGAAAAAGGAAAAGTTAGCACAGGAGAAACAACTGTTTATGGATACTATAAACAAGGCGGTTTAGCATTCAATGAAAAAGAACGTGTTATTGATATTGTAAAATCTGATGCCGAATATATTAAAATGGCAGACGGACAAACTATTTCAGCTTCCGCACTTTTAACCTTATTCCTCTTCCCACCGAAGAAACAACACGGCATGGTTGAGAAATTAAGTGGGGGTGAAAAGAAGCGCTTGCACCTCATGAAAGTCTTAATGCAAAATCCAAATTTCTTAATTCTTGATGAGCCAACAAATGATCTTGACATAGATACATTAAATGTTCTTGAAGAATTTCTTGAAAATTTCCCAGGTGTATTAATTCTTGTTTCACACGATAGATACTTGCTAGATAAAATGAGCGAGCAATTATTTATTATGGAAGGTAATGGAGAAGTGACTATTTATAACGGAAACTATTCAGAATACAGATTGAGCCTTGATGCTGCAAAAGAAAAACCAGAAGTAAAAAAGAAAGAAACACAAATCTCTACTCCTGCCCCAACGGCTCAAAAAAAATTAAGCTATAAGGAACAGAAAGAACTAGAAGATCTTGAAGACCGAATTCCTCAAATTGAATCAGAACTAGAAAAACTAACTCAATCCTTATTAGATATTGATAGTTCAAACTATATAGAAATTCAGCTAGTAACCAAATCTATTGAAACTTTAAACAGCGAAATGGACGCTGTAATGGAGAGGTGGTTAACACTCTCTGAAAAATAAAAACAACCATGAAAAGGACAAATCAAACATGTTTTTATGAATTAAGCATAGCCAAACTAGCTTCGCCGAATGCTAAATCATTGTGTGCAAACAACAGTTCCACGCATGATTCAAAAATCAAAGAAACTTATTCAAATGAGACCTATTCCATTTACAATATCCCTCAAAAGGCCTTTTCAAACATTATTCCGAAATTAAACTCACAAGCCAGGGCTCGTTTAACGAGCCCTGCTTCATCTTTAATGAATATCTTTACAAACATGTTCCACGTGAAACAATCGCCCCAGAGGGCTCAGAGTTTCACGTGGAACATACATAATATACTAAGCTATGTTTAATGAATATGATGTAATTGTTGTCGGCGCAGGACACGCAGGTTGTGAAGCTGCAGCCGCAGCAGCGAACCTTGGCTCCTCCGTTCTATTGATCACAATGAACATGGAAACCATCGCACAAATGAGTTGCAATCCGGCAATGGGCGGAGTAGCAAAAGGGCAAATCGTTAGAGAAATTGACGCGATGGGCGGCTACTCTGGGATCATCAGTGATAAGACCACTCTTCAATTCCGCATGCTAAACCTTTCAAAAGGCCCGGCGATGTGGAGCCCAAGAGCACAAAATGACCGTAAAAGATTCGCAGAAGAATGGCGCTTAGCTTTAGAGCGCACACCAAATGTGGACTTCTGGCAAGACATGGTGAGCAGCCTAATCATTAAAAACAATACTGTAGTCGGAGTCAAAACTTCACTAGGAGTTGAGATAAAAAGCAAATCAGTTGTCCTTACAAATGGGACATTTTTAAATGGTGTTATCCATGTTGGCGAGAAGAAATTTGGCGGCGGTCGTACAGGAGAAAAGGCAGCAACAGGAATTACCGAACAACTAACCGAACTGGGTTTTGAAGCTGGCCGAATGAAAACAGGTACCCCACCCCGCATAGATGGGAGATCTTTAAATTACAGTCTAATGGAAGAGCAATGGGGCGACGAAACCCCAGGAAGATTCTCTTTCACTGATGTAGCCAGACCAACAGAACAACGCTGCTGTTGGATAACATATACAAACTCTGAAGTTCATGAGACCTTAAAAGAAGGCTTCGAAAGATCTCCAATGTTTACGGGACGTATCAAAGGATTAGGTCCAAGATACTGTCCCTCTATTGAAGATAAAATCAATAGGTTTGCAGAACGTGAAAGACACCAGATATTTGTAGAGCCTGAAGGATGGAATACATGCGAAATATATGTTAACGGATTCTCTACCTCTCTACCTGAAGATGTACAGTATAAAGCACTAACTAAGATACCGGGCTTTGAAAATGCTAAGATGTTCAGACCAGGTTATGCCATAGAATACGACTACTTCCCGCCTACCCAATTGTCGCTAACACTTGAAACTAAATTGATCAGTAACTTGTTCTTTGCAGGCCAAATAAATGGCACAACAGGATACGAAGAGGCTGCTAGTCAGGGTTTTATAGCTGGAATCAACGCGCATCAGAAAGTGAAAGACAAACATGAGCTTATCATGAAACGCTCTGAATCATACATTGGTGTTTTAATAGATGACCTTGTAACAAAAGGAACCGAAGAGCCTTATAGAATGTTTACTTCCAGAGCGGAACACAGACTTTTGCTTAGACAAGATAATGCTGACATCAGACTCTCCCCTATTGGCCACAGTCTTGGATTAATAAATGACGAGCGTTTAGATCTTGTAAAGAAAAAAGTTGAAAATTCTGATGCAATTGTAGAGTTCTCTAAAAAACAGGCAATTGACATGGCTCAAGCTAACTCCCTTTTAGAAGAATTAGGTACAAGTGCATTAAATCAAACAGTTAAGATATATAACCTCCTAAGCCGCCCACAAGTTGGCATAAATGACATAAGAACGGTTAATCCTAACTTCAATGAGTTCTTAGATCAGTTCGATAAAGAAACTATTGAGCAAGCTGAAATAAAAATCAAGTACGAAAGCTATTTCGAAAAAGAACAGGAAATTGTAAATAAAATGCAAAAGATGGAAGACAAAGACATCAATCCAAATTTTGACTATTCACAATTAGTATCTTTATCAAAAGAGGCGAGAGAAAAACTATTGAAGATAAAACCAAGAACTCTTGGACAGGCATCCCGAATTTCGGGAGTTTCACCATCCGATATATCAGTTTTAATGGTTCATATCAGCAAATAAATCGTAACTAACTGTATAATAATTAATTAAATACCGAACGAGTGTCTTAAAACTAGGCTTATTTTAAAGCCCTTTAAGACACTTTTAGAAAGTTTTAATAATATCCATTAAAAAAAGGTTCAAATTCAATACAACTCACATAAATGGCTAATAACAACAACATAGTTTTAATAAGAAATTTCACAGCTCTATTTCTGATAATTTCCTTAGTATACAGCTGTGCGAGTATTCAGCAACCCCAGGGAGGTCCGAGAGATACTACCCCTCCCAAGGTTTTAAAAATGGAACCAAAAGATCTAACTACAAATTTCACCGCTAAAAAAGTTGTCATTGAATTTGACGAATATTTTAAGATACAGAATGAGTTTAAAGAATTTTCCGTTTCCCCTGAAATGCCTAAACCCCCGGTACTAAAAACAAAAGGAAAGAAATTAGAAATCACTTTACCGGATAGTCTCGAAAAAAATACAACCTATACATTAAATTTTGGAAAAGCTATTGCTGATGTAAATGAAACCAATCCTGTCAAAAATTTAACCTACGTATTCTCAACCGGTCCAAAGCTAGATTCATTAAGTATTAAAGGAAAAGTTACAAACTCTTTAACGGGAGAACCAGAGTTAGATGCAATTGCTTTCATACTTCCGCTAAACAGAGATACACTTTTTGGTAAGGGAAAACCATCAATCTATACGTTAACAGATAGTAGCGGCAATTATAGTTTAAATAATTTAAGAAGTGATACCTATAGATTATATGTCTTAAAAGAGAAAAATGGCGATAAGATCTATCAACAAGCCACAGAGGACATTGGTTTTATAAAAGATTCAATAGTTCTAACTAAAAATCTGGACAGCGCGAATGTAAAGTTATTTAGAGAAGATGCAACCACATTTAGAATATTAGACAAGCGTTTAAACCCTGACGGAAGTATAACATTCGTCTTCAACCAAAAGCTGAAAAAACCTGAAGTTATTATAATGGATCCCACAGCTTTGGATGCGTCCAAAATATTCAAATTCAGTAAAAACAATGACTCATTAAAACTGTGGCTTACAGATTTAAGCTTTGATTCAACCAAAATAAGTATCAAAGAAAACGGGAAATTACTTCAGACATCAACACTTACAAGAGGTAAAAAAGAAACTTATACCAGAACGTTAACTGCCATAAATAATCTTGATAATCGTGCATTACCACCAGGTAGAACATTAAAATTCACTTTCAACTTTCCAATAGAAAGTTTTGACCCAACTAAAATAAACCTATTAGAAGACTCTGTAGATAATAAAAATTTCACAGTAACTAAAGATAGTCTGGATCGCCTTTCTTTCTATTTCAGGCATGCGTGGAAGCCAAAAACCATCTACGATATTAAGTTTGCTCCAGGTGCATTTACAGCAATTTTTAAAGCTCAAAACAAAGAAATAAAGACAACCCTTGAACTTGGCAAGAAGGACGATTATGGAACTTTAAAAGTTAAAATAGTACCGCCAGAAAAACAGAAAAGCTATATCCTCGATATTATTGACGGTAGCAAAAATCTGATAAATACTATAGTAGTAAAGCAAGATACCACAGTAGCTTTCAGCAACTATAAAGGCGGAAAATATTTCATAAGAATAACCTATGATACCAATAAAAACGGCGTATGGGACACTGGAAATGTCCCCCTAAAACTGCAACCAGAAAAAATATGGAACGAACCTAAAGAACTTTCTATCAGGCCAAACTGGGAAAGAAATGAAACAATTACTATTCCTAAAGAATAAACTATCTAAACCAGTCAGAATATATAATATAATTATCTGGTAACTTATTTAATAAAGCCCTTTGCTCATCAGTAATGGGCTTTATTTTTTTTGCAGGAGTTCCTGCATAAATAAAGCCACTTTCGCAATGTGTATTCTCTAACACAACAGCTCCGGCAGCAATTATAGTATAATCTTCAACAATGACATTGTCCATTATAATTGCTCCCATACCAACCAGTATATGGTCGTGTAAAGTACAACCATGAACAATTGCATTGTGCCCAACAGATACCCTATTTCCAATCTTTGTAGCTGCTTTTAGGTAGGTAGCGTGTATAACAGCACCGTCCTGAATGTTACTGTCGTCACCAATAGTAATGCTATTTACATCTCCTCTAACCACTGCATTAAACCAAACAGAGCAATTTTTCCCCATAACCACATCACCTACTATAGTGGCATTTGGAGCGATAAAACAATTATCACCCCACTTAGGATGAACATCTTTAACTGGTAATATAACTGGCATAATTAAAAAATTGTATCGGTTAATTGTTCTGAATGTTTAGTATAATCTGTGGTAAAATGAAGTCCCCTACTCTCCTTTCTAGCCATTGCCGATTTTATAACAATAAAAGCAACCTGAATAACATTCCTCAACTCACAAAGTTTTACTGAAACCTTATTTCCTTTATAAAAATCCTCAGTTTCCTGATATAGCAAATACAAACGTCTCATAGCTCTTTCTAACCTAAAATCAGAACGAACAATACCCACATAATCACTCATCAGTTTCTGCGTTTCTCTTAAATTATGAGTAACTAATATATCCTCATTTGACTGAGTAACACCATGATCATTCCACTCCGGAATATTATCAGGGATAATGTTATTCTTAAAATTAGCAACCGCATGTTCAAATATACGGTGAGCAAAAACAGGTGCTTCAAGTAACGAATTAGAGGCCAATCTGTTAGCACCATGTAAACCTGTCGAAGAACACTCTCCACAGGCATACAAATTCTTTATAGTCGATCTTCCAAACTCGTCAACCAATATACCTCCACACATATAATGAGCAGCTGGAGTAACCGGTATAAGATCCTTTGTCATATCTATACCTATAGATAAACACTTAGCATATATATTAGGAAAATGCGCTAAAATATCAGCTTTCTTTCTATTTCTAATATCCAGATAAACGAAATCTTCACCCGATTTTTTCATTTCAGCATCTATAGCTCTCGCCACAATATCCCTTGGCGCTAATGATCCACGCTTATCATATTCGTACATAAATTCATCACCATTCTTCCTTCTAAGTACCCCTCCAAAACCACGAACAGCCTCCGAAATTAAGAATGCAGGATACTCTCCAGGGTTGTATAAAGCTGTCGGATGGAACTGAATAAACTCCATATTCCTAACTTTTCCCTTAGCTCTATAAACCATAGCCATTCCATCTCCTGTTGCAATAACTGGGTTTGTTGTGCTGGAATAGATGTGCCCTGCACCACCCGAAGCCATGATAGTCACATTTGCCAATATCTTTTCCACATCGTTAAGCTCTGTGTTAAAGGCATATATGCCATAACAGTTGATATCTTCGCTACCTTTATCAACATGTATCCCCAGATGATGTTGGGTAATTAACTCCAAACAGAAGTAATGTGTTAATATCTCTATGTTCTCATTCTTATGAATCTGCTTCAATAACACACTTTCAATTTCGTAACCTGTTACATCCTTATAATGCAAAACACGATGTTCAGAATGACCACCCTCTTTAGCTAAGTCATATACACCAGCACCATCTCTATCGAAATTTGTTCCATAGTCAATGATCTCCTGTATACGCTGGGGCCCCTCAGTAACAACTATTTCCACAATACGTTTATCACATAGCCCGTCTCCGGCAATCAGCGTATCTTCTATATGTTTTTCAAAAGAATCATCTTTATCAACAACTACAGCAACTCCGCCCTGGGCATATTTTGTATTGGATTCGTCCTCATTAGACTTAGTTACAATTAATACTCTACCATGTTTAGCTGCCTTCAATGCAAAGCTCAAACCAGCAATACCCGATCCTATGACCAAAAAATCTACTTTTCTCATTAAAATGTGTTATTTCCACTACTTTGTTAACAACCATTATATAATTGTTAACTACTTGTCTAAATAAATAGAACAATTTTATTTGAATGTTTAAAGCTAAGCTAAAATGGTAATTTGACACAATATTTTAACTTATTTTTAAGCAGAAACACTTGAGTTATTAACTTTTTATTCACCAACTAAGAATACACATATTGGTATTGATAAGTTTTAGCTCCAATTAATATATCGTTGTAAATCAGCAGATATTTTTGTTAAAAATGTAATATAAATGTTAATAAGTTACTAATAAGTCATAAAGACGCATTTTTTTAAAGTACTTTTAAACAATACTAACACACTAATAAACAATAGTAGTTTATCTATATATAATAATTATATTTTATTGAAGTGTTGAAAGCTCCGTACATTTACAAAAGTTCCAAAACAGATATTTAAAATTTATCCTGTTCTTTGTACTGCGTTAAATCGAAATAATAATAAAGAAAATATCAACTCATTAAAATGGACACCTTAGAGGAAATTAACAGAAAAGGTTTTGTAGATGAAAAGATCGATCCCACGCTTGACCTTTTTGAGGAAATTGAAAAATTAAAAAAGGAAAAGAATGCGATAATATTAGCTCATTATTATCAGGAGCCTGATATTCAGGATATAGCAGATTATATTGGAGATAGTTTAGGACTTTCTCAGGAAGCTGCTAAAACTGAGGCAGATATCATTGTTTTTGCCGGAGTACATTTTATGGCAGAGACTGCTAAAATTCTTTCTCCCAATAAAACAGTTTTATTGCCAGATGTGAAGGCAGGATGCTCATTAGCAGACAGTTGTCCACCACATTTGTTCAAGAAATTTAAAGAAAAATACCCTGATCATCTGGTAATTACCTATGTAAATTGTACTGCAGAACTGAAGGCATTGAGTGACATCGTTTGTACATCCACAAATGCTGTTCAAATTGTCGAAAGTTTACCAAAAGACCAGAAAATAATCTTCGGACCAGATAAAAATCTAGGTGCCTGGGTAGCAAAAAAGACCGGGAGAGATCTTGTATTGTGGAATGGAGCGTGTATGGTACACGAAATATTTTCAAGAGAAAAAATAACCAAGCTAAAAGAGCGCCATCCTAATGCAAAATTTATTGCGCATCCAGAATGTGAAGAAGCTGTGCTAAAAATGGCTGATTATATTGGTTCTACAACAGGATTATTGAAATATTCTATCAATAGTGACGCTCAGGAGTTCATTGTAGCAACAGAAAGCGGTATTATTCATCAAATGGAGAAGGCAAGTCCGACAAAAACCTTCATTCCGGCACCACCAAACAACAATTGTGCGTGTAATGATTGTCCATATATGAAAAGAAACACCTTAGAAAAGCTTTATTTGTGTTTAAAAAATGGAAGTCCAGAGGTAACAGTGCCTGAAGATATTATTGTAAGGGCAAGAAAACCAATTGAAAGAATGCTTGAGATTTCCGCAAATTTAGGTTTGTAAATTCAGTATGACGAGCCCTTTTCAGATAATAAAAGAGCTGTTAATAACTATGTTAATTAACTGTAAAACAATAATATAATGTTTGAGAATAAAGAGAGAACTGATATTTCAGAGTTGGGTGAATTTGGGCTGATAAAGCATTTAACAGATACTTTCAAAATAAGACATGAAAGCAGTATTAAGGGGATAGGTGACGATGCAGCAGTATTAAATTTTAAAGATAAACAAGTACTGATTTCTACGGATCTTTTACTTGAAGGAATTCATTTTGATCTGGCTTATGTGCCGTTGATGCATTTGGGCTACAAAGCCGTACAAGTGAATCTAAGCGATATTTACGCTATGAATGGTATAGCAACTCAAGTAACTGTTTCTGTCGGCTTGTCGAGCAAATTTCCATTAGAGGCAGTGGAAGAAATTTATAAGGGAATTGAGCTTGCCTGCAATAAATTCAATATTGATCTTATAGGTGGTGATACTTCAGCTAGTAAACAAGGATTGATAATTAGCGTAACCAGTATTGGTTACGCCGAAAAAGATGATGTTGTTTATAGAAATGGAGCTGGTGAAGGCGATCTTTTATGCGTTTCAGGTGATTTAGGCGGTGCTTATGTTGGTATGCAAATACTTGAAAGAGAGAAATTAATTTTCCTTGAAAATCCTAATATTCAGCCAGACTTAGAGGGTAAAGACTACATTATTGAGCGTCAGTTAAAACCTGAAGGAAGAAGAGATATTGTTGATCTTTTAGCCCAAATGGAAATAAAGCCAACGTCAATGATTGATGTATCTGATGGCTTAGCTTCTGAAATATTACATATTTGTCAGCAATCAGAAAAAGGATGTAACCTTTACGAAGAAAAAATTCCAATCGATCCAATGACTTATGAAACAGCACGTGAATTAGGCTTGGATCCTACCGTTTGTGCTTTAAGTGGGGGTGAAGATTATGAATTACTATTTACAATCAAGCAAGAGGATTATCCTAAGTTAAAAAACGATGTGGATATTACTATTATTGGTCACATTACCGATAAAAACTCAGGTTGTAAAATGATATCAAAATCCAATGTTGTGCATGAATTAAAAGCACAAGGATGGAATGCTTTTAAACTATAAACTATCTTCCTCTTCTGGTAAGGTAGCATCCAGAAATTTGGTGTCAATCTGCTTAGTAGCTTTGGCACCTAATTTCTTTATTTTCTCAGAAGTAGTAGAAAGATTTCCTGCACCGGTAGAAAGCTTATTTAAAGCCTTATCATAAGAATCCTGGCTTTGTTTAATATTCTTTCCAATACCCTCCATATCAGTTAAAAAACCAACAAATTTATCATACATATTACCACTTAAACGGGCAATTTCAAGTACATTTCTATTCTGTCTTTCCTGTTTCCATATGCTTGCAATGGTACGTAAAGTAGCAAGTAAAGTAGAAGGACTTACAATTACTACTTTTCTATCCCAGGCATAATTAAAAAGTTCAGCATCTTGCTGAACAGCAATACCAAAAGAAGATTCTATAGGTATAAATAACAATACAAAATCAGGAGAATTGATTTGATAAAGTTCATGGTAATTCTTAGCAGATAATCCTTGAATATGAGTTTTAATGGAAATAAGGTGCTGTTTTAGATGCAATTCCTTATCCTCATCAGTCTCTGCTATAACGAAGCGTTCGTAAGCCAATAAGGATACCTTAGAATCGATTATTATATGTTTATCATCCGGAAGGTCAATAATAACATCTGGTTGCATTCTACCCCCATCAGAAGAGCTTAAACTGGTTTGTATCCTGTACTCTCTATCCTTAGCTAAACCTGATCTTTCCAAAACACGTTCAAGTATTACCTCGCCCCAGTTTCCTTGCTTTTTATTATCACCTTTCAGAGCCTTGGTTAAATTATTGGCATCTTCCTGAATCTGCTTGGTCTGATCCATTAATTGTGAGATCACACCCTTTAAGATATTTCTTTCATCAGATTCAGATTTATAAACCTTGTCCACTTTTTCTTCAAAAGCTTTAATGTTCTCCTTAAATGGATTTAAAATAATATCAAGATTTGTACGGTTCTGTTCAGTAAATCTTAAAGTTTTTTCTTCAAGTACTTTATTTGCTATATTTTCAAATTCGAGCTTAAATCTCTGTTGCAGCTCAGCAATATATCTATCCTGTTCAACCTGCTTTTCACGCTGCGCAATAAGCGATTCTTCAGCTTTAATAACCTTGCTGCGCTCGTTCATATAATTGCTGCGAAGATCATTCAGCTCATCTTCCATTTTCAACTTTTCTTCCTTTAACCAATTCAATGATTTTTGGTGTTCAAGTTCCTTTAACTCCAATAGAGCTATATGATTTTGATTAGCCACCGGTTTTTTTAATAATAAAAAAATAAGGACAACTAAGATGATAACTAATAATACTATTCCTGCTATTTCCATACTAATATTGTTATCAAATGTGGTTATAATAACTTTAAAATGCAAAAATAAATAGTATTTTATTGATTGAATTATAGTGAATTTATCACGAGCCTGGCGGCATCTTCTCCGGTTTGACTGCCCATTGCGATACCCATTCCATTACACCTTACTGCGCAGAAAACATTGGGTTTTATAGCTTTAATTATAGGATCTATCGAAGATCCAAAGGCCATTATACCACTCCAGCTTTGTTCTATTTCAAAAGAATAATCAGGTAAAATTACTTCTGATAATAGCTTTATCAAAGCATTTTGAACCACTTCAGTATTACCAAATTCAGTGGTTTCCTCTGTTTTAAAATCAAGGTTTCTACCTCCACCTAAAAGTACTCTATCGTCTATATTTCTGAAATAATAGTATCCTTTATCGTAGTGAAAAGTGCCATTTATTTTTAAATTGCTTATAGGTTTAGTAATGATTACCTGCCCTCTTCCAGGCACGACATCTAATGATGTAATCAAGTCTTTTACAAAAGCATTATTACATAATAGTACCCTTTTGCAACTAAAATTACCATCAGGAGTAACAATTATTTGTCTATTATCTTCTTCTTTCAATTCAGTTACATTACAAGAATTAAAAACAACTACACCTTGTTCTCTTGCCTTATTTAATAAAGCAAACATCATTTTTCCGGTATCAATTTGTGCTTCTAAACTATTTTCTAAAAGAACTTCTATACCCTTAAAACCAAATTCGGCTACCCTATGAGCAGCATTTTTAAAAACATCCTCTTTTCCCGATACTTCCTTTAAAATATGATTGTAATGGCCAATTTTAGAGACACACAATGAAGATAATTCATTTTCTAATGGCTTAAATAATTCATAACCACCATAATTATGATAGGAAATAGAACTGTCTCCTAATAGCTTTCGGAGTTTTAACAGACCATTCCAACGTTTATAGATTAAATTATATAAACCGGTAGTTCCTATAATTTTCTCTTGTTCTATCAATTCAGAAATGCTTCCGAAACAAGCAAAACCTGCATTCTTTGTACTTGCTCCTGAAGGCAAGAAGCCCCTTTCCAATACAGCAACACTTAAATTTGGAGACTCTGTTTTTAAGTAAATAGCCGAATTTAGGCCCACAATTCCACTTCCTATGATGATGATATCATAATTATAGAAGTGCTTTTTTTCCCAATAAGAAATGAATGCAGACATAATATAAAATTATGTTATTTTTTGATTTCCAGATCAATTGGGAACAATTTTTGATTTATAACAAGCAATAGACAAAACTAAAAAAATGGGAATTTATTTGTTTTTAATAATCCCGATTCTAATATTGAGCATGTTTGTACAGTGGAGATTTAGGAGTAAGTTTTCAAAATATACAGAAATGCAATTGAATTCGGGATTTTCGGGAAAGGAAGTTGCAGAGAAAATGCTGCACGACAATGGGATATTTGATGTGAGGGTGATGAGTACCGATGGACAATTATCAGATCATTATAATCCAACAGATAAAACTGTTAACTTGAGCACAGATGTTTATTATGGGCGTAGTGTTGCAGCTGCAGCAGTTGCCGCTCATGAATGCGGACACGCTTTACAGCAAGCTAAATCTTACAACTGGTTAAACCTCAGAACCAGTATGGTGCCTTTGGTAAGTATCTCTTCTAACCTCTTGCAATGGGTATTAATACTGGGAGTTTTATTGATAGCTTTTACCTTTAATCCTTTTGTTTTAACAATTGGCGTATCAGGATTAACACTGATTACTATTTTTAGTGTCATTACCCTGCCTGTAGAGTTTGATGCCAGTAGAAGAGCCCTAATGTGGCTTAAAAACAATAAAGAGGTGCTCTATACATCCGAAGAAAACACTCAGGCAAAAGATGCGCTCTGGTGGGCTGCCATGACTTATGTGGTAGCTGCGTTAGGAGCTATGACTAATCTTATTTATTTTGTTTCTGTACTATTTGGAAGACAAAAAGGTTAGTTTAATCTGTAAGCAGCAATTAAACTAAATTTTGGAATACCAACAGTAAATTCAGTATCATCAACCAAACGAGCCATTAAATAGCTTCCGCTCATGGTGCCCATATCTGTAGTTAAATTACATCCTGAAACGTACGAATGGCTTTCTCCTGGTTCTATTACTGGCTGTAAACCGACAACACCCTCGCCTTCTACCTCTCTTTGAGTGCCACTAGAATCAAAAATGAACCATTGGCGTCTTTTAAGTTGTATAGCGTAATCTGAAAGGTTTTCTATAATGATGCGATAAGCAAAAACGTAATGATCATTTGCTGGATTTGAATACTCATCCTGATACACTGTTTCTACCGAAATTTTAACACCGTCTGTTATTGCTGTAATCATTACAATTTTATTTATGTTAATGTTTTTCAAAAATCAAGCCATTTCCCCAACCGGGAGAACGTTATGATATTTATCTGCCACTTCGTCTAAGATACTATGAATAGTTTCTATGTTATCTTCTTTGACAAGCAGCATTCTATAAGGTTTAAAATCTGGTAAACCCTTAAAATAATTGGCATAGTGGCGTCTCATTTCGAATACACCAACTTTAGGTCCTTTCCATGCAATTGACTTTTCAAAATGCGTTCTACATACATTTACACGCTCTTCAACGCTTGGTCCGGCTAATATTTCACCTGTATTAAAAAAGTGTCTTATTTCTCTGAATATCCACGGATAACCAATAGCAGCACGGCCAATCATAATTCCATCAATCTCATATTCCAATCTCCAGTCTGCCGCTTTTTGTATGCTGTCCACATCACCATTTCCAAAAATTGGGATTTTTATACGTGGATTTCTTTTAATTTGCCTGATAAGTGACCAGTCTGCCTCACCTTTGTAGAGTTGAGCCCTGGTTCTACCATGGATTGTTAAAGCTTGTATGCCAATATCTTGTAGTCTTTCTGCAACCTCTTCCACGTTTTTAGTATTGTCGTCCCAACCCAATCTGGTTTTAACGGTTACAGGTAAATGAGTAGCTTTAACAACAGCCTCAGTCATTTTAACCATCTTGTCTATATCCTGAAGCAAGCTAGCTCCAGCGCCTCTGCAAGCAACATTTTTAACCGGACAGCCGTAATTAATGTCCATCAGATCTGGTCCGGCAAGAGTAGCAATCTCAGTAGCCTCTCTCATGTGCTCAATCTCACTTCCAAAAATCTGGATACCAATAGGGCGCTCATACTCGAAAATATCAAGCTTGGCCCTGCTTTTTGCCGCGTCTCTAATTAATCCTTCCGATGAAATAAATTCGGTATACATCATGTCTACCCCGCTTTGTTTACAAACAAAACGAAAAGGAGGATCGCTCACATCTTCCATCGGTGCAAGCAATAAAGGGAAGTCTCCCAGGTCAATATTTCCTATCTTTACAGACATTTTTCTATCTTCAATGCAAATTTCAAGCTGCAAAGGTACAAATAAACAGAATAATGAATTTCATACAAAAGCAACAAGACGAAAATAGTCCTTATACGCAGCTACTTATGCTCTTGGGATACGCAGTAGCAGGCATTTTTATTTTTTTACTTATTGGTCTTGCTATTATAGTTGCCATGTATGGATTTGGAGCGCTTACCAATCCGGTAATACTTTCAGGTGGCGAAGCAAAATACCGTCCTGCATTACAAATTTTGCTAATAGCTCAATCTGTCGGATTATTTTTAGCTCCTCCTTTGTTCCTTGCTATAACCGAAAGAAAGAAAATAAATGTGTTTTATGGCTTTAAAAAACCAGAGCCAAGCCTGTTATTTTTAGTCTTTTTAATTATGATAGTTTCCATGCCTTTTATGGAATGGACGGCAATAATTAATCAGAAAATGATACTGCCTGATTTCCTGCAATCCATAGAAAGCTGGATGAGACAGAAAGAAGATGAGGCTATGCAAACCACATTATTGCTCTTAAAAATGCAACATATCAACGAGTTGGTAGCTAATCTTTTTCTAATAGCCTTATTACCCGGCATAGCCGAAGAATTGATGTTCAGAGGGGCTGTGCAACGCTCCGTCGGAAGAATTTTTAATAATCCGCATGTTGCAATATGGGCTTCTGCTTTCCTTTTTAGCGCAATTCATTTACAGTTTTATGGCTTTTTACCACGCCTGTTATTGGGCGCAGGCTTCGGATACATCTATTATTGGAGTGGTAGTTTGTGGTATGCAATGCTGGCTCACTTTTTAAATAATGCTTATGCAGTATGTGCAGCATGGTATATGCAAAAAAACAATATACCTTTGTCTGAAGCAGACAACACAAGTCATTTTGCCTGGTACGGTTACCTGATCAGTTTCATTTTAACAATTCTGGTATTCCGATATTTTAGAACTAAAACATCAAACTCATATGAACAGCAACTGGATTAAAGTTTACGAAACGGAAGACCAATTTCAGGCAGAAATACTTAAACAAGGATTATCAACAATTGATGTCGAGGCAGTGGTTTTAAACAAAAGGGACTCGTCTTACACGTCGTTTGGTATATTATCAGTCCTTGTACATCCAGATAAGCTGGAGCAGGCGAAGCAATACATTTTAGAAAACAATATTTAATGAAAACCAGAGCAATAACCGCTTTCTTTTTTACTATCGTGATGCTGGGCTCCATCTTTTTAGGTGGTTACACATTTACTATTTTTTATCTGCTATTGAGCCTTGCGGCCTTACTGGAGTTCTTTAAACTGATTAAAACTGCCGGAATAAGACCACATAGAAATATTGCCCTTTTTGCTGCTACATTAGTCTTTTTAATGACCGCAGGATACCATTATCTACAGTTTGAAACCAAATACATGTTGCTTTTAGTACCGTTGTTATTTTCGGTATTTATTAGTGAGCTATATAAAAAGGCAAAAATCCCTTTTGCCAATATATCTTACACTTTTGTGGGCTTTGTGTACGTTACAACGCCGTTTTGTTTCTTTTATTCGCTTGGTTTTTTGGTTAACAGCCCCGAATATAGTTTCCATTTACCGCTTGCCTTTTTGTTGATGCTTTGGGCAAACGATACAGGCGCGTACCTATTTGGTATGAAATTCGGAAAAACACGTCTTTTTGAACGCCATTCTCCTAAAAAATCATGGGAAGGTTTCTTTGGAGGAATGTTTACAGCGGTATTGGCTTCTTACCTCATTTCATTACAATTTACAGAAATAAGCAGCTGGATTTGGGCCGGAATGGCGCTTTTAATCGCAAGTTTTGGTACACTTGGAGATCTTGTTGAGTCTATGCTAAAACGAAGCCTTGACGTTAAGGATTCGGGGACATTTTTACCTGGCCATGGTGGTCTGCTAGACAGGTTTGATGGTCTTTTGATTGCTGCCCCAGTAGTTTACACTTATCTATACCTGATAATACACTAATTGTTTCCTTAAAATAGCATTTAAACGTAGCTTAACTTAGTTCGTGTATGATTGCATAGTGAAGTTAATGAAAGTGAAAGATAAGTCCAAGGTTTTCACGGAAATACATGGACACAACATGGACTTACCATGGACTCAACATGGACTTTGACCAAGCTAAACTCCAGCACAGAACACCCTTCAAAAAGATGTGATTTTAAAAAAACAGGATTAACGATTAGGGTTTTTTAACGGTTGAAGTAAATACTCCAACCCATTCAATTTAATTTCATAAAGCGTACCAAGCATTTCACCAAGTTTCCCAGGAGGAAAACCCTTTGAGTGAAACCAAACCAGATAAGTTTCTGGTAGATCGCACAAAATACGGCCTTTAAATTTGCCAAAAGGCATTTGCATGGTTACCAGATCTTTCAGTATTTGGGGATTCATTTCGCTTTAAGTTAATTAACTACCATTTGGAGCATTTCTACTGCTTCATCAACTGTGTTAAGGTTGTCAAAGGCAATTCTGAGACTGTCTTTAACTTCTTTTAAGTTACACAATCGAGGGTGAATCTGCGCAAAGTGCAATATTTTATTGAACATTGTTGAATCAAAGAATGATGATTGCTTATCAGCGATGAAATAACCACGTAAAGTGCCTTTTTTAAATGTAATCTTCTCGAAAGCTAGCTTTTTGGCCACCCATTGCAATCTTAGCACATTTAGCATGGTTTTAACGGGCTTCGGAACAGGCCCAAATCTGTCTTTTAAGCTTAGCTCAAAGGCTTTTAATTGAGTTTCGTTCTCTATTTTAGAAAGCTCAGTATATAAATTATACCTCTCGGTAATGTTGGTTACATAATCATCTGGAATGTACAACTCCAAATCGGTGTCTATCTGCGTAAAAGTCACAAATGCACGTTCGGGTTCATCCTTGAATAGACCTTTAAATTCGTCTGCTTTTAGTTCCTGAATGGCTTCATCCAAGATTTTATGGTACATTTCGAATCCTATTTCGGCGATAAAGCCACTTTGCTCTGCTCCTAGCAGGTTTCCACTACCACGGATGTCTAAATCCCTCATCGCGATGTTAAAGCCGCTCCCAAGGTCCGAAAACTCTTCAATAGCACTAAGCCTTTTGCGTGCCTCAGAGGTTAGCGTAGAAAGCGGGGGACTAAGCAGATAACAGAAAGCCTTTTTGTTGGATCTACCTACCCTGCCACGCATCTGGTGAAGATCGCTCAATCCGAACATGTGAGCGTGGTTAATGATGATGGTGTTAGCGTTTGGAATATCCAAACCAGCCTCAATAATTGTTGTGGCCACCAATACATCTTTTTCACCATTAATGAAATCGAGCATTACATCTTCAAGAGCATCGCCATCAAGTTGTCCGTGGGCGATACCAATGCGCGCTTTTGGAACCAATTTTTGTATTAAACCACCCAATTGCGGGAGGTCGTTTACACGGTTATGGATAAAGAACACCTGTCCGCCACGATCAAGTTCATATTGAACAGATTCCTGAATCAGTTTGTCGTTAAAAACGTGTAATTCTGTATTTACAGCCTGCCTGTTTGGTGGCGGAGTACTCATGATGGAAAGATCCCTCGCCCCCATTAACGAAAAGTGTAGGGTACGTGGAATCGGCGTTGCGGTAAGGGTTAGGGTGTCTACATTTACCCTTAATGCCTTCAGTTTTTCCTTCGATGTAACCCCGAATTTCTGTTCTTCATCGATAATCATGATGCCCAGATCTTTGAACTTTACATCCTTGCTAAGCAAGCGGTGTGTGCCGATAATGATGTCTACTTTACCATCTGCTACATTAGCTAGCGTTTCTTTTATCTGCTTGTTGGTTTTAAAACGGTTAATGTAATCGACAGTACAAGGAAAGTCTTTTAAACGGCCCGAAAAGGTTTTAAAATGTTGGAGGGCTAAAATGGTTGTTGGCACTAAAACAGCTGCCTGTTTGCCATTTGCAACGGCTTTAAAGGCAGCACGTATAGCGATCTCTGTTTTACCGAAACCTACGTCGCCACATACCAGCCTATCCATTGGATGTGGGGCTTCCATATCCTTTTTAACGTCGTTGGTGGCTTTTTCCTGATCGGGAGTATCTTCATAAATGAAAGAGGCCTCCAGTTCTGTTTCCAGATAACCATCTGGCGAGAATGCGGTACCTACCTGCGATTTTCTTAAGGCATAGAGCTTAATCAGATCGCGGGCTATATCTTTAACTTTTTTTTTGGTAGTCTTTTTAAGCTTGTCCCATGCCTCAGTGCCAAGCTTGTTCATTTTAGGTGCGGTGCCGTCTTTTCCACTATATTTTGCAATGCGGTTTAAGGAGTTGATGTTTACGTACAGCAGGTCGTTGTCTGCATATACCAAACGGATCATTTCCTGCGTTTTTCCGTTTACTTCTACCTTTTCTAAACCGGCATACTTGCCTATTCCGTGGTCTATATGGGTTACAAAATCGCCGGGCTTTAAATCTCTAAGCTCTTTTAAAGTAATGGCCTGACTGCGTTGATAACCTCTTTTGAGCTTGTATTTGTAGAAACGATCGAAAATCTGATGGTCGGTATAAAAGGCCACATGTTGTTGCGCATCTACAAATCCTTCTCTTAAAGGGATGTTTACCGGAGTGAACTTCGCTGTTTTGTCTATATCGTCTAATATGGCGTATAAACGTTCGGTTTGCTTTGTTGACGAGCTAAATATGAAGTTATGGATACCTTGCTTTTCATTCTCTTTAATGTTATGAATAAGCAGGCTAAAATCTTTATTAAATGATGGCTGAGGTCTGGTTTCGAATTGGAAAACTTGTTCTGTTTTGTAAAAGAATTGCTTTCCAAACTCTACCAAAATGAAATCCTGAAGCATATCGGCCGTCATTTTCTCGTCGGTAAAGGCGAATTTTGGGTCGATCCAGTCCTGGTTTTCCTCTTTTTCTTTTACGGGTAAGGCTTTCCAAAGCTCAACCGCTTTTTTATAACCTGATTTAATAATGTCGAGGGTAAACTCTACATCTCTAAACCAAAGCTGAGTGTCTTTTTCTATATAATCAAGCAAGCTAATGTTGCTTTCTGTAAGGTATTTTGATTGAACATTTGGGATGATGGTAAGGCTTTTTACATCCTCTACAGACAGCTGACTTTCGATTTCGAAAGTACGGATGCTTTCAATTTCATCACCAAAAAACTCTATACGGTAAGGCAGATCGTGTGAGAAAGAGAAAATGTCTACTATACCCCCACGGATTGAAAACTGACCGGGCTCGTAAACAAACTCGGTGCGGTTAAAATCGTAGTCAATTAAAAACTCGTTAATGAAATCGATGCCTAGTTTGGCTCCAAGGCTAATTTCTAAGGTGTTTTTTTCTAGAAGAGAGCGGTTTATTACTTTTTCTGCAAGGGCTTCGGGGTAGGTAACTACTATTTTTCCATATTCAGAATGGTGGTTTAGTTCGTTTAATACTTCGGCTCTGGCAAGTACGTTTGCAGTGTCTACTTGAGTAAATTCGAACGCTTTTCGGAAAGAAGATGGAAATAAAAGTACTTCTTTATCCAGAATGCTTTCCAGATCGGCCAGAAAATAAGACGCCTCTTCCCTATCCGGTAACACAAATAATATTGGTTTGTGGAGCAGAAAATAGGTAGCTATTGCAATTGTTGCATCGGCAGAACCAACTAGTCCTTTTAGCTGAAGTTTGTTACCTTTGCCCGAGTTAAGGGTCTTGGCCAATGCTACAACGCGTTCATCTGTTTTGTATCGATTAATTAAGTCGCGGATGTTCACAACACAAATGTAAGATTTATGATTAGCTTTAGATGTAACAATGTGTCTATTAATCAATCTAAAGTAAAAAGAGGATAACATGAAAATGCTGAGCCGCATACCATTAGAACTCATTTTTTGGATAACGGCTTTAGTGTTGCTAGCTTTAGCAAAACCAGAATTGCATGGACATGAACATCATTTTACCCTTTGTCCGCTAGCAAACATGGGGATAGATTGGTGTCCGGGATGTGGAATTGGAAGAGCGCTGACGCAGTTGTTTCATGGTAATGTTGCAGAGAGCCTTAAGCTCCATTGGTTTGGAATACCTGCGCTGCTGATCATTATTTACAGGATTGTTGTGCTGATAAAATTAAATATTAAAAGGAATAAATTTTTAAAATATAAGGAGGAAGGATATGTTTGATTCACCATTTATGTCATTGCCGGGTATCACGCCTCAGGAATATTCGTACTTGCAGACCGCAACTACCGGATTTAGTGAACAACAGTTGAGAGGATTTTTAATGATTTACGGAAGCAAAAGAAGAAATCCGGACGATATGGTGCTTTATTGCATTTTAGGGTTCTTTGTTCCGGGATTGCCAAGGTTTTTGGTGAACCAGATTGGTATGGGAGTATTGTATTTCTTTACGATCGGATTGTGCTTTATAGGAACTATAATTGACTTGGTAAACCATAAGAATCTTGCTTTTGAGTACAATCAGCGCATGGTATTTGAAAGTTTGCAAATGGTTAAAATGGGAAATATTCAGTAATTTCCTCATCGATGGATTGAGGCCGGTGCAATTAATTGTTCCGGCTTTTTTATTTTGAAGTGAAAATTTGTTGTTGATATTGTAAATTTACATTTTATGAGATTAGCGATTTTAATAAAGCATCTGGAAGCGTTTGCTCCTTTAAATTATCAGGAAGATTACGATAATTCGGGGCTACTGATTGGGCATCCTGATCAGGATATACATGGGGCTCTGGTTGCGCTTGATTGCACAGAGGCTATCGTGGATGAGGCAATTGCTCAGAATTGTAATTTAATCATAACCCATCATCCAATAGTTTTTAAGGGGCTTAAAAAGCTTACAGGTAAAAACTATGTGGAAAGAGTTGTATTGAAAGCAATCAGGAATAATATTGCATTATATGCTATTCATACTAATCTTGATCATGTGAAGTATGGCGTGAACGGGGTGATTAGTCACCGCCTTGGACTAAAAAACATTAAGATTTTAAGTCCGAAAGGATCTCTGCTGAAAAAACTAGTGACATTTTGTCCGACTGCCCAGGCTTCTGTCCTGAGGTCTGCATTGTTTGAGGCGGGCGCAGGTCGTATCAGTGACTACAGCGAGTGTAGCTTTAATACGGAAGGTACCGGAACATTTAAAGCGGGTGAGGATACCAATGCCTTTGTTGGCGAGAAAGGTGTTCAGCATCATGAGTTTGAAATAAGAATTGAAACTGTTTTTTTAGCTCAGGATGAGCGGAAAGTGCTTTTAGCCTTGTTTGAAAATCATCCTTATGAGGAAGTTGCCTATGATATTTATGCTCTGGAGAATCGTTTAGAAACGGTTGGAGCAGGGATGATTGGCTGGCTTGAAGAAGAAATGGATGGGAAAGACTTTCTGAATTTGGTTAAGGACAGGATGGATGCGGTAGTGATTAGACATACTAAATTGCTCCCTAAGCCGATTAGAAAGGTTGCTGTTTGTGGAGGATCTGGTAGTTTTCTGCTTAAGGATGCTATCGCCGCCGGCGCCGACGCTTTTGTTACAGCAGATTTTAAATACCATGAGTTTTTTGATGCAGATGAAAAATTGGTTGTCGCTGATATCGGACACTTTGAGAGTGAACAATTTACATCTAATTTGTTGATAGATATTATTCAAGAAAAATTTCCTAACTTTGCAATCCGTTTAACGGAGCATAACACAAACCCCATAAATTATTTCATTTAATGGAACAAACTGTAGAGCAAAAGCTAAAAGCTTTATACGAATTACAAACCTTACATACTAAGATCGATAAAATACGTCAGATACGTGGTGAATTACCAATGGAAGTAGCTGACCTTGAAGATGAGGTTGAAGGACTGGAAACACGTATACAAAAATTCAAAAGCGAATTGGATGATACTGAAGATGCCATTGTAACGCGTAAAAATATGATCAAGGAAGCTCAAGGCCTGATCAAAAAATACGAGACCCAGTTAAAAGATGTTAAAAACAATCGTGAGTATGACGCTTTGACTAAAGAGGTTGAGATTCAGACTCTTGAGATTCAGGTTTGCGAGAAGAAAATCAGAGAGTTTGGTTTTGACATTACTTCAAAAACTGACGTTTACGAAAAAGCACTTGCTGATTTAGAATCAAGAAAAAAAGATCTTGAGATAAAAAGAGGGGAATTACAAACAATCACCGCTGAAACCGAAAAAGAAGAGCAGTCATTGAATAAAAAAGCTGAAAAAGCTGAAACTCAAATCGAGGAAAGACTTTTAACGGCTTATAAGAGATTAAGAGGTAATGCTAATAACGGCCTTGCTGTTGTTACTATTGATCGTGATTCATGTTCAGGTTGTTTCAACCAGATTCCTCCTCAACGTCAATTAGATATCCGTCAACGCAAAAAAATCATTGTTTGCGAGCATTGCGGAAGAATCTTAGTTGATGAAGCGCTTACGCACGAAGAATTGCCAGCTTAAGCAAACACAAAGGATATTACTAAAAGGCCAGAACATAATTCTGGCCTTTTTTGTGGAAGAATTTTTGCTTAAAGAAATGCGGCAAATGATTTAGTTAGTTTTGCCTCATGAATATTTTGCCTCATTATGAATATGATTTCCGGTTCTGTAAGTAAATGTGTTCTGTTTGTGCTGTTATTGCTGTCGCCAACAGCTATTTATGCAAACTTTGACTTCAATGCCAATTGTCAAAAGGCTTACCAAAACATATTTGAACTTAAGTTAAATGCCGCCAGACAGCTAATCGCTACTGAAAAAAAGCTTCATCCTGATAATGGGATTGTTCCTTTGCTGGAGAATTATGTTGACTACTTTTATTTGCTTACAACAGAGAGTAAAGACGAGTTTGATAGGTTAAAAGAGAATAAATCTAAACGTCTCGATCTAATCGCTGATGGCGATGAATCGTCTCCGTATTATTTATATGCTCAGGCAGAAATAAACTTACAGTGGGCCTTAATTAGAGGACGTTATGGTGAGTATTTTACTGCTGCACGTGAAATTAAAAAGGCCAATGGTTTATTGCAAGACAATAACAAGAAATTTCCAGCATTTGCATTAAATGTGAAAGGCTTGGGGCTGATCAATGCTTTTTTGGGCAATTTGCCTGATGGGATTTTGAAGAGCACACTAGCTACTTTTGGTATAAAAGGAAATCTCCAAAGTGGAATAGCAATGCTCGACAAGTTATCTGAAAGCTTACCACAGTCTAAATTTGAGCCATTTTATGAAGAAGTAGTGTTTTATTACGTGTTTGTATTAAACGACATCGCGCATAGCTCGTCGGCATATGGTAAAACGATGAAATATACTTCCAGAATTGCAGATAGCAGTTTATTAAAAACGTATTTACAGGCCCTTGTTTGTTCGAGGAATGGGCACAATGATGAGGCTATCAGTATTTTAAACAATAGGCCGACAGGAGCCGAGTATCAGTCTTTTCCTTATCTCGAATTTTTGCTGGGGTCTGCAAAGCTCAATAAATTAGATTATTCATCTGTACAGAACTTTAATCGATTTTTGCAGCAAAATAAAGGTGTTAATTACATTAAAGATGCAAACTTACGCTTAGGTTGGGTTTCATTATTAAAAGGCGATATGGGAGCTTATTCTGTGTTTATGAATAAGGTTAAGTCTGTAGGGTATACCTTTCAGGAAAAAGATAAGCAGGCACTTAATGAGGCAGAAGAATCTGTGCCAAATAAAGACTTGTTAAAAGCAAGGTTGCTATTTGATGGGGGTTATTATAATAAGGCCCAGGAAGAGCTAAAAGAGAGCAAAGGAGAGGATTTTACTCCTGGTAGAGATAGAACGGAATACTATTATCGTATAGGTCGTTTATACGATGAATCAGGAAAGGATGATTTAGCGCTTACCAATTATCAAAATGCAATTAATACGGGTAAAAACCTGAAGTATTATTTTGCTGCAAATTCTGCATTACAAATTGGGAAAATCTATGAAAAGAAGAGGATCTTCCCAAAAGCTAAGGCCTTTTTCAATGTTGCTATTCAGATGAAAAATCATGACTATGAAAGCAGCATTGAAACGCAAGCAAAAGCGGGCATTAAAAGAATTGATAAAAGCGCTGATTAAAAACGATATACAAAAGCATTAATGTGCATTCCTGCGCCAACTGATGCAAACACTGCATATTCACCTTTTTTTACTTTATATCCTTCTACTTTTTCCTTAAGAACAAGATCCAGAAGCGTTGGTATGGTAGCTACAGAGCTATTGCCTAACCAGGAAATCGTCATAGGAACAAGGTTTTCCGGTACGGTATCCAGGTCATAAAGCTTAAATAAACGCTTCATTATGGCGGTATCCATTTTTCCATTTGCCTGATGTATGAAAACGGTCTTGATGTCGCTAATGTCTATTCCCGCCTTGTCTATAGCCTTTTTTACCACTTGAGGAACGTTTATAACAGCAAACTCATAAAGTTTGCGTCCGTTCATTTTAAGGTAAGTATTGCCATTAGATTCGTTAGGGTTATTGCTTTTGCCCATTACTAGTAGTGATGCATAATCAACGGCAAAGGTTTGGGTTTTATGGGCTATGATTCCTAAAGGACTTTCTGAATCCTGTGCTTCAAAAATAACTGCTGCAGCACCATCAGAGAAGATCATGCTATCGCGATCATGAGGGTCAGTTATTCTGGATAGTGTTTCTGCTCCAATGACCATTACTCTTTTGGCATCGCCACTTTGAATTAGATAGTTGGCCTGTATTGCGCCTTGTACCCAGCCCGGGCAGCCAAAAATGATGTCGTATGCAACACAATCAGGGTTTACGACGTGAAGGGTTTGCTTTACTTTGGCAGCTAAAGAAGGAAGAATATCCATTCTGTTGCTGCCGCTTCTTACATCTCCGAAATTATGACAGAAGATGATGTGATCTAATGATTCTTTGTCGATTCCGGCATCATCAATTGCACGTTGAGCGGCTATTGCGGCGATGTCGCTATTTACAATATCTTCATCTACATAACGCCTTTCCAGAATCTCTGTGATCTCTGCAAATTTGTTTATTACTTCGTTGATGTCTTTTTCTAAAGCCACCCCATTATCGTAAAATGTAGAGTTTAAAAAAGAGGCGCCAGTAATGACGTTTTCGGGAATATAGCTACCTGTACCTGTAATAACCGAGTGTAAGTTTGTTTTATTGCTCATTATGAACCGCAGACTGTTTTGGTATACAGTATAAAAATAGAACTATTATATCAGAAATAAAAATTTTAAGCGAAATCTTCAATTAAAAATACAAATAATTCTTTTGGTCCATGAGCTCCGAGAACCAAAGTTTTTTCAATATCTGCAGTTCTGCTTGGTCCCGTAATGGTACTGATCATTGATGGGATTTGATTGCCATATTTGTCTTTAATGAGCTTAAATGCGTCTTTAAGATCCATTACAAGCTGTCCGGTTCTGGCAATAACAATGTGGTGATGAGGGAAGATGCTTAACCTGCGACCGGCGGCATTTTGGTTGGAAACCATCACGGAGCCATTGCGAGCTATTAGGGCTTCACATAATGTAATTCCTACCTCGGCAAGGTCAAAATCTTTATCTGTTTTATAAAAGGGGAATTCGTATTCTGATAAGAGTTCTTGTAGTTCAGGCTCCCAGCAGTAAATTTTGCGCCAGTTAAAGCGGTCTGCAAGCTGAAGGATGTTTTCAATAAACTCAATTCCGTTTTCGCAGTAAATGAAGTTTCCGGAAACGGCAGTAAGTTGTTCTGCAAATAATACCTCTGGATACTCTGTATTTTCGGTATACAGTGGGGTATCTTCTAAGTTTGGATAAGGGTTGTCTCTTTTTTCAAGAAGCGCCTTCCTTATCTTTTTCAGCATTAACTCTTTGGAGGAAATATTTTCTTGCATAAAAAAAGGGATTTGCAGCCATTTCGTTTATAGCGAAATGGCTGCCCCATGAATATTGTAATTAAGACTCTGATTTAGCTGGCGTGATAGATGCTGATGGATCCGTTGTTTCTCCAACACCTTCATGTAAAAGGCCTTCTGCAGCAGGTTTTTGATCGCCTGTACCGTTTACAAATTCGTCGTAAGTAGTGCGGTTATCAAAAGGACGTTTTCCTAAGATTTCTTCTAAATCTGCCTGGAAAAGAATCTCTTTTTCTATTAGCTTCTGAGCAAGTTTTTCTAAGCCATCTCTTTTGTCTGTAAGTAATTGTTTTGTTCTTTCGTAAACCTCTGAAATTAATATACGAACTTCATTGTCAATCATTTCAGATGTTTTCTCTGAGTATGGTTTATTGAAGTTGTACTCATTTTGAGGATCGTGGAATGAAACATTACCAATGGTGCTGTTCATACCGTAGATAGTAACCATTGCGTATGATAGCTTTGTAATCCTCTCAAGGTCATTTTGAGCCCCTGTAGAGATTTTACCAAATACAATGTCTTCAGCTACTCTACCACCCATTGTCATACACATACCGTCAGTTAGTTGCTCAGTAGTGTATAAGAACTGCTCTTTAGGTAAATATTGTGCATATCCTAAGGCTGCAACACCACGAGGAACGATAGATACTTTTACTAATGGATCTGCATGTTCCAGGTACCAACCTGCAATTGCGTGACCAGCTTCGTGATAAGCCACTATTCTTTTTTCTTCTGGTGAGATGATTTTGTTTTTCTTCTCTAAACCACCAATAACACGGTCAATTGCATCCTGAAAGTCTTGCATGTCAACGCTTTCTTTATTGCGACGAGCAGCGATAAGTGCAGCCTCGTTACAAACGTTAGCGATTTCTGCTCCGGCAAAGCCTGGGGTTTGCGCTGAAAGTTTTTTAGCATCAACTTCCTGAGATGTTTTAATTGGGGTAAGGTGAACTTTGAAAATCTGCTCACGACCAACCAAATCAGGTTTGTCGATTGAGATTTGTCTGTCAAACCTCCCTGGTCTTAACAACGCAGTATCTAAAACATCAGGTCTGTTGGTCGCTGCGAGAATAATAATTCCTGAATCAGTACCAAAACCATCCATTTCAACCAATAGCTGATTTAGCGTGTTTTCACGCTCATCGTTACCACCCATCATGCTGTTTTTACCACGGGCACGACCGATAGCATCAACCTCATCAATAAAGATGATACAAGGTGCTTTTTCTTTAGCTTGTTTAAACAAGTCGCGAACACGTGATGCTCCAACACCCACAAACATTTCTACGAAATCAGAACCTGAAAGTGAGAAGAATGGAACTTGTGCTTCGCCCGCAACGGCTTTAGCTAATAGTGTTTTACCCGTACCTGGCGAGCCTACTAATAGTGCTCCCTTAGGGATTTTACCACCCAGGTTGGTGTATTTTTTAGGGTTTTTAAGGAAATCTACAATTTCCATTACCTCTTGTTTTGCTTCTTCAAGGCCTGCAACATCATTAAACGTTACATTTACTTGGCTCTCTTTATCAAAAAGGGTTGCTTTAGATTTTCCGATGTTGAAAATCTGACCGCCACCACCGCCTGCACCACCGCCCATACGACGCATAATGAAGATCCAGAAGCCTATGAATAACAGGACAGGGATAATTACGGTGAAGAACCATGAGTTAAATGAACTTTGTCTGGTTTCTTTTTCCGCTAATATCTGCTGATCCGGGGGAAGGTTTTTCTGCGAATCTTTTAATTGTGTATCAAGCGCATCCATTGATCCGGCAGTAAAATAAGCCAGAGGACCATTATTTGGGCCGAAATTGCTTTTGCTTTGGTAATCTTTATATTTAGGCTGATCGATTTTGTCCTTTTTAATGTATACTTCAACCTTTACCAGGTCTTCGTGTTTGTAGGCGACCAGTTTTTGTACATCACCAGTCAACAACATTTCTTTTTCGAACTGTGGATAGGTAATTTTTTTGCTGTTATCAGTACTAAATAAGAACTGTAATAATATCAGTCCTAAAATAATAGCGGCATAAACCCAGAAAATATTGAATTTAGAACCTTTTTGAGGCTTCTTCGGAATATTTGGAATTCTCTTTATTAACTTGGGTTTTGTATTCGGGTTCTCTTTCATCGTTATATCAAAAAATGTGGAAGTAAATGATTATGCGCTTTTATAGGAGGTTGCCTGGGCATCGCCCCATAGGTCTTCTATCCCATAAAAGTCTCGCTTTTCAGTTTTAAATATGTGGATTACAACATCAAAATAATCCAGGATTATCCATTCAGCAGCTTCTTGCCCTTCTTTGCGCCACGGATTAGTTTGGGTATTCTTATAGATTTCTTCTTCTACGCTGTCGGCAATAGCCTTAACCTGAGTGGCTGAGTTTGCACTGCAGATAATAAAGTAGTCAGAAACTGAACTGTTAAGATCTCTTAGGTCCAGGCGGACAATATCATTGCTTTTTTTTTCCTGTATGCCATGTACGGCTATTTCTGAGAGGTATGTAGAAAGGTTTACAATTTTCTTTTTTACCATTAAAATGTTTTAATTTTGATAAACAAATATACAATCAACACTTGCAAAATAACACTTTTTCAACATTATTTGTTGGTCAAAATCTTATCAGATTATCAGCGGTTGATTCTACTAATAACTTTTTGAAGATGATGGTGTCAAATTCCGAGCCATTACCCGAAGGGACTGTTATTATGGCAGATAACCAATTTGCGGGCAGGGGGCAACAGGAAAACACCTGGTATAGTGAGCCTGGGCTAAACCTAACTTTTAGCATATTTTTGAAGCCGGCATTTCTACCTATAAACAAGCAATTTATGCTAAATGTAGCTGTTAGTAATGCGATTAACAAGGCATTGGGGCACTTTGTGGAGGATGGAGTGAAGGTGAAATGGCCTAATGATATTTACTATAAAGACCGGAAAATTGGGGGTGTTTTAATAGAAAATAGCATCTTCGGAGCCGCGTTTAAATCAAGCATTGTTGGCATAGGATTGAATGTTAATCAGCAAAAATTTGATACTGAAAAGACTAATGTAGCAACTTCGTTATATGAAATTTTACAGCACGATGTTAATTTAATTGAGCTATTAGCAGAAGTTTGTAGTCATATTGAAAGTGAATACCTCAAATTGAAAACAGGAAATTACAATAGCCTGATGAAATATTACCTTGAAAACCTGTACAGACTTAACAAATTGGGTTTGTACAGACAGAATGGCGAGGTTTTTGAAGCTACATTAACTGGAATTACGGATGCAGGACAGTTAATTCTTTTAACCTCTGGTAAGGAAAAATTATATAGCTTTAAGGAGGTCGAATTTTTAAGGGATTAGAAAATATAAATTAAAAACAATTACAGATGAAAAGAATAAGTTTGGTATTATCATTAGTCTTATTTACAGTTCTAGGAGCGGTCGCTCAAATTGAGAAACCTGTTACCTGGGCATATGCCGCTAAAAAAGTAAGCAAAACAGAAGCGATACTTTATATTAAAGCTAATATTGAAGATGGATGGCATATCTATTCTCAGCATGTAAAGCCTGGAGGCCCTAGTAAAACAGAATTTACCTTTACGCCTTCAAAGGATTTTGCGCTTGTCGGAAAACCTACGGAGCCTAAGGCAATAAATTATTACGATGAGAATTTTAAAATGAATGTGAGTTATTTTGGAAATGGAGTAACTTTTCAGCAAAAAATTAAATTGAATACGGGAGCTACTACTGTAAAAGGTAAAGTTGAATTTATGGTTTGTAACGATAAGCAGTGCTTACCTCCTGAGGAAGTGAATTTCAGTATTCCGGTAAAGTAATCGGATAGAGATAAAATTAAGGGCGTTTTGAGTTTTCAAAACGCCCTTTTTTTGTTTAAGGCGTTTTAAAAGATTATTAGCTCATGGTAAAATTAATGCTTAGGGGCTACAACACAACCTTTAAATAAAAAATTATAAGTAATTTCACGCCCTCATCGTGAAAAAGAATGTTTTTCATGATGTTTAAAACAGGAAATAGGAATGCGGATGAAAAAAACACTTTTAATACTGAGCTTGTTCTTTCTTTTTGTCATAGCAATTACGGGGCAAGGATTTGCCGCTACTCAGAGTCAGGATTCAACCGGGACAGATGATCTGGTGTTTACTGAAGTTGGATCTGCGCAGGATAGTGCAGTAAACAACATTGTAAAGGATACTGTAAAAAAAGATACAGTAGTGCAGGGTGCTTCGGTAGAAAAAGCTCCGGATAAATCTGTTACGACAGCTTCATCTGATGAGGCTGATCATAAGAAAACACTATGGCAGACCTTTATTGCCGGTCTTGTTGGAGGGTTTTTAGCGTTTTTAATGCCATGTATATTCCCAATGGTGCCGCTTACTATTAGTTATTTTACTAAAAGAGCAGGTAGTAAAACCAAAGGAATTGGTCAGGCACTTATTTATGGGCTTTCCATTATTGTTATTTATGTAGCGTTTGGTTTGCTAATTACTGTAATATTTGGTTCGGCAGGTTTAAATGCGTTAAGTAGCAGTGGGCTGTTTAATTTCTTCTTCTTTATATTATTGGTGGTTTTTGCAATCTCCTTTTTTGGAGCTTTCGAGATCACATTACCAAGTTCTTTCGTTAATAAAATTGACAATAAGGCTGATAACAGTAAGGGTTTAGGGGGCATATTTTTTATGGCCGCTTCTCTTGCATTAGTTTCATTCTCATGTACAGGGCCTATTATAGGGACGTTGCTTGTGGATGCGAGTTCAAAAGGTGAGTTACTTGCTCCGGCAATTGGAATGTTTGGCTTTTCGCTGGCATTGGCACTTCCATTTACATTGTCGGCAATATTCCCTGGCTTTTTAAGCAGTATGCCTAAATCTGGGGGATGGTTAAATAGTGTGAAAGTTTGTCTAGGCTTTCTTGAGCTTGCTTTAGCATTGAAGTTCCTTTCTGCGGCCGATTTAGTTTGGCATTGGGAATGGTTTGATCGTGAGGTGTTCCTTGTGTTATGGATCGTTATCTTCTTCTTGATGGGGCTTTATTTATTAGGAAAGCTTAAGTTTTCGCATGACAGTGATCTGCCATATGTTTCGGTACCTAGATTATTCCTTGCTATATTTTCATTTTCATTTGCCGTTTATATGGTGCCTGGTTTATGGGGTGCACCGGTAAGTGTTTTAAGTGGTCTAGCTCCACCAATGAATACTCAGGACTTTATTCTTAGTGGAAATGGAGGCTCAAATGCAAAAGTTGATACTGAATTTCCTTCTAAAGTGAAATACGATGACGTATTTAAAAAGCCAATAGGCTTTAATCCATTTTTCGATTTAGAAGAAGGATTGGCGTATGCTAAGAAGGTAAATAAGCCGGTAATGATCGATTTTACAGGTTGGTCGTGTGTTAACTGCCGTAAAATGGAAGATAATGTATGGATAAACGAAGAAGTTGGACGTATAATTAATGAATATGTGTTGATACAGCTTTATGTGGATGAACGTAAAATTAAAATGCCGAAAGAAAAAGTTCACTATTCGGAGATTCTGAGAACAACTACAGACGACCTGGGTAAATGGAACGGTGATTTCCAGGCGACAAAATATGGATCTAATTCTCAGCCATTCTATGTATTGGCAGGACATGATTTAAATCCCCTAGTTAAACCACAGGGAGCAGTTTTTGATGCAAATGAATATGCTGCATATTTACAAAGTGGTTTAGATAAATTCAAACAAGCTGAAAAACCAAATGAATAAGATTAAAAACATAGGTGTATTAACATCTGGAGGCGATGCTCCCGGAATGAACGCTGCAATAAGGGCAGTCGTAAGGGCAGCAGTTTACTACGATTTACAGGTTACTGGTATTTTAAGAGGCTACGAAGGACTGGTGAATGGCGACTTTATTGAGATGGACCGCAAGTCGGTAGCAAATATCATTCAACGTGGTGGAACAATTTTAAAGACAGCAAGGAGCGAGTCGTTCAGAACCAAGGAAGGAAGAGCGGAGGCTTACGACCAATTAAAGAAGAATAACATTGATGCATTAATTGTTATTGGTGGCGATGGGACTTTTACAGGAGCAGATTTGTTTACTCACGAATTTGATTTCCCTGTTATAGGTTTGCCGGGAACTATTGACAATGATCTTGAAGGAACTGATTTTACAATTGGTTACGATACTGCAATTAATACAGTTATTAATGCTGTAGATAAAATTAGAGATACTGCAGAGTCGCATGACCGTTTATTTATTGTTGAAGTTATGGGCCGTGATTCTGGCCTTATTGCTTTAAGAAGTGGTATCGGCGTAGGTGCGGAGGCGATTATGATTCCTGAGGCGAATATGGGTATTGATGGTTTGATTACCAGACTTGAAACCGGCCGTAAGGACAAAGCTTCGAAAATAATTATTGTTGCCGAAGGTGATGAGATTGGTGGTGGTTTTAATGTTGGTGAGGCATTGAAAAAGAAATTCCCTACTTATGATATCAGGGTTTCTGTATTAGGGCATATTCAGCGTGGTGGTAAACCAAGTTGCATGGATAGGGTTTTGGCTAGCCGTTTAGGTGTGGTTGCTGTAGAGGGGCTCATAGCGGGTCAGACGGGCGTAATGGTTGGACAAAAGAATAAGGAAATTGTTTTTACACCATTTAATCATGCAATAAAGCATATTGATGCAAAAGAGATTAGTCCTGCCTGGTTAAAACTGGTAGAGATATTATCATTATAAATACAACAAGGCCCTAAATTTTAGGGCCTTTGTTTTGTTATTCTATTATTACTGCGGTTCCTGTTGCGGCTACCATTAGCATGCTACCCCCACTACCCACTGTTTCATAATCTAAATCTACTCCGATAATTGCATTGGCCCCCATTGCGGCTGCATATTGCTGCATCTCATTGATTGCGGTGTTTTTACCTTCTCTTAATACTTGTTCATACGATCCTGACCTGCCTCCAACGATGTCTCGTATTCCCGCAAATAGATCTTTAAAAATATTGGCACCGATAATGGTTTCGCCACTTACAAGGCCTATGTATTTAACTACTTTTTTGCCTTCTACTGAATTGGTTGTTGTAATTAGCATCTTTTAATTGGTTTTTAGGTTTGATGATGATTTTATGAATTTGTTACAATAATTTATCCAGTACCTGTTGCCATGTATCTACACGCTCATAGTTTGTTAGCAGTAAATTGTGTGGAGAGGAGAATAATAGTTTTCGGCCTTTAAAGCCAATAAAGTTTTTGGCCCTATCATCAATCATTACATCTACATCAACAATTTTATCTCCGCAAAACATGATATTTCTCCAGGTAATAAAAGGGAAGTGATCTGAAAGCCAGTCAAGTTTGTCTTCAAGAGAGTTTCTGAATTCAGTTGCCGCAGAAACAATGTAAACATCATGATGCTCTTGTAGTTTCTTTACGGCCTCTACACTGCCGTTTATTAGTGGAAGATCTCTAAAGAAGCCTTTTTCATTAATATAATCGAACCATTTGTGGTTAATGTGTTCGGGCATGTGGTGGTAAATTTCATTTCCGGGCTCAATAACCAAATCAAGTGGGATTCCGTGGTCTCGGTTATAAAGGTGTATGAATTTGTGTATTGGATCGGCTAAAACCTCGTCCATGTCTATGGCTATTCTCATTGTATGTCGTTTGTTCCAAATATCTTTAATTGACGAGACAGTTGTGTTAAATGAATTTAAAATTATTGCATCTTGTTAATCATTAGTATTTTACTTACTTTTGCAGCCCCGCAAGCATGAAGCTCCGGGAACTATGTTGAATACATAAACTTAAAGAGAAATGGCAACTAAAATCAGATTGCAAAGATTCGGTAAAAAAGGTAAACCTTTTTTCCACGTTGTGGTAGCGGATTCCCGTTCACCAAGAGATGGTAAATTCATTGAGCGTTTAGGTTCATACAACCCAAACACCAATCCAGCTACTATCGAGATTAACTTTGACAAAACTTTAGACTGGGTAAACAAAGGCGCTGAGCCTACGGATACTTGTCGTGCTATCCTTTCTTACAAAGGTGTTTTATACAAAAAGCACTTAGAAGGTGGTGTTAAAAAAGGTGCGTTAACAGCAGAACAAGCAGAAGCTAAATTTGCTGAGTGGTTAAGCGCTAAAGACGGCAGAATTGAAGGTAAAAAAGATGGCTTAACTAAATCGAAAGATGAAGTTAAAAAAGCGGCTCTAGCTGCTGAAGCTAAGAAAAATGCTGATCGTGCTGCTGCCCTTGCAATTAAAAATGCACCGGTAGAAGAAGTTGTAGAAGAAGAAGAAGTTGTTGAAGAGGCTCCAGTAGCTGAAGCTGCAACTGAAGAAGCTCCTGCAGCAGAAGGTACAGAAGAAAACAAAGAAGAAGCATAATATTTTTGTTATTCTGAATAATAGCGAAGAATCTTTTAAATGATTTCTTCGCTATTTTTTTATTTAGACTTTTGAGGAAGTCTTTTCGCGTTATCCTGAGCGTTTGAGAGGACGTTTAATTAATATACCAATGAAAATAGAAGAAGCATTTTATATAGGATACATCACCAAAACAAAGGGTTTGAAGGGTGAGGTTCAGTTGTTTTTTGAATATGATGAGCCTGATTTGCTGGACTTAGATGTGGTTTTTGCCGATATAAATGGTAAAATGGTGCCTTTCTTTGTCTCTACTTATAAGCTTCAGACAAATAATACGGGTAATTTCTATTTTGACGACATCGATCATATTGATAAAGCTCAACCTCTTTTAAGAAAGAAAATCTATCTGCCTTTAACTAAGATGCCTGATCGTTCTGATGAAGATTTTCATTATAATGATTTAAAAGGTTTCGTTGTTTTTGACGAGACACATGGTGAGCTTGGTGAAATCATTGAAGTAAATGAGTATCCTCAACAATTTGTTGCAACGGTATCTTATCAGGGTAAAGAGATCTTGTTTCCTTTAAATGATGATATGATTGTTGAGATTGATGAGGATGAGGGCACTTTACTTGTTGATTTGCCAGAGGGCTTATTGGACATATATATCAATGCTTAATTTTATCTTTGCATCATGCGTTTTGACATTATAACTGTTTTACCCGGCCTTTTAGATAGTCCTTTTGCTCATTCTATTTTGCAACGAGCTCAAAAGAAGGGAATTGCTGAGATAGTAGTGCACAACCTTAGGGATTATGCTACAAATAAGCAAAAAAGTGTAGATGATTATCCTTATGGTGGTGGTAGCGGAATGGTGATGTCTATTGAGCCTTTTGCAAGGTGTATTGAGGGGCTAAAAGCCGAACGCAATTATGATGAGGTAATTTTTATGAGCCCGGATGGCGTGACCTTTAATCAGACAATAGCAAATGAATTATCTGGAATGGGTAACATAATGATTTTGTGTGGCCATTATAAGGGCATAGATCAGCGTATAAGGGATATATTTGTGACGCGTGAGATTTCTATCGGAGATTATGTTTTGTCTGGTGGTGAGCTTCCTGCGGCCGTTTTGGTTGATGCGATTGTAAGGCTTATTCCGGGTGTTCTGAATGATGAAACATCGGCATTGTCTGACAGTTTTCAAGGGGAGTTATTAGATGCTCCTGTTTATACCAGGCCAGCTGACTGGAATGGCCATAAGGTTCCGGATGTTCTCTTAAGCGGACATGAGGCGAAAATTAATGAATGGCGTCATGATCAGGCACTTTCCAGAACACAAGAACGTCGCCCAGATTTGCTTGAAGATTAGTCTTCTTTGCTTAAAAGGGAAATAATCTTATCCTTATCTTTTATCTGATCTTTTAGTGTTGTAAGCATCTCCTTGCAGTTTTTTAGGCTACTCTTTAGGTCAGAATACTCTTCTTTTTGGTCGCCCACAAGACTTTGTGATGCCTTGCGAGTATATGGAGCTACTTCCGATTGAAAGAAGGTAGCAGGGGTTACCTCAAGCACTTTCGCCATCGTTATAATGTCATTATATTTTATTGAGCCCCTTGTTAAACTTAGTTTCAGGCCATCAAAGGTTTTCTCCATTTCAGTAGAAAGCCAAGTCAATGATCGGCCTTTTTCTTTGAGTAGCTCGTCGACTATACTCTTTAGCACCATAAAAAATTACGTATAAATTTGGCTATCACTTAAAATATTTAGTATATTTTTGCTATAAAATCATGGATAGCGACACATTATTTTGATAAAAATACAAAAAATAAGTGTAACCAATATGCCGGATTACAAGGCGGCACTAAGAATCATTCCGCGTGAGCTTGGAATTGCATCGAATACTTTTCATAATTACAGGAAGCTAAAAGTTACTGATAAGACAGATATTCCATACGAGATGGTGAGAAAACTTGAGCTAATGTTTAAGATGGAAATGAGTACTTTAATGCCTTTTTAAGGGACTTTTTTTGTCTATTAATTGATTGTTAGACTGAGCAGGCGGGCTTTTGATAATGTGGAAATTATAAAGAATGTGGAAAAAAATAAAAATCGCTTTTATTTTTAAAATAAAATTCCTAATATTGCAGTCCGATTTTAAACAACAAAAAATCGGCTTAATAGCTTAAAATCATGGATTTAGTAAAATTTGTTGAAGAGCAGGTAATCGCAAAAAATGAGTTTCCTGCATTCAAATCAGGAGATACAGTGAGTGTTCACTATAAAATTCGCGAAGGTAATAAAGAACGTATTCAAATTTACCAAGGCGTAGTGTTACAACGTAATAGCGTTGG
>Ga0182008_10000024_pt1 | contig 199978 bp, 155 predicted proteins | sample Sormic07211129_1_FD_120482 | JGI IMG/M metagenome (GOLD analysis project Ga0182008, IMG submission 120482) | Rhizosphere microbial communities from Sorghum bicolor, Mead, Nebraska, USA - 072115-129_1 metaG | ecosystem: Host-associated > Plants > Roots > Rhizosphere | place: USA: Nebraska... | reverse complement strand
TGAACTCGCATTCCTTAAAACCAAAAGAGACTAAACTCCTTTACAACCTTTCAAATCTCCCTTCTCACTAATCAACCTCACTGTTTCTCTTCCTCCGAAGCGGGATGCAAAAGTAGGAAAATTACTCCAACCTCCAAACCATTTCCCGTTATTATTTCATTAATTCGCATAACTCGCTAAAGATTAGGTAGAAAATTAAATCGCAGCACCTAAAGAGCACAACCCTCCTACTCCTTTTTTAATCCTTAAAACCAATCATGAGAACAAACAGAAAAACAGCAAGCTTAAAAATCCAGGAAAATACGAAGAAGTACGCTATGTCTGAATCCAGACCTACACTATTATATATAACCTTATATAGGCATATATATATAAGGTATAGAATTTATACAGGGTTGCAACAACATCCTAATTTCCGCAGCAATCAACATAATCAAACAACAAAAACTAAAATCCACAACCTCCTAAACAGAAAATGGATTATATTTATATACTGATACAATACAATTATTCATTATGGATTATAACGACAAATCATTGTCTGCATTCCTCCAGGGAAAATCACCTCATGCGCTTGACCTTTTCAATCACTTTCTTTCCTGCTACCAGCAAATTGGCGATGTAAAATTTCATGCGACCAAAACTATGATAGCATTTTCTACCAGAATCAATTTTGCCTACATTATACAATTTGGCAAAAACTTCATTGATGTTGTATTTCCCTTTAGACAGCCTTACGAAGATAACATGTGTTTCCAAAAAATAAAGCTTGTTCCTGGAAGTGAAGATTACAATCACCACCTCCGGATATATTATAAAGAAGACATAAATGACGAGGTATTAATGTACATGAGTATGGCTTATAAAAATGGAAACGTTAAAATATGTTAAGCACTTGATAGGATGAATGCCTTTACATAGCTTAGCGTCCTATTATTTTTAATTGACGGTATCGTATTATTAACTTATCTTTGCAGAATGTTTAAAATTAAACACGTATTACTATTAAGTTTCACCATTATAGCCCTTACTATTGCTGGTTGTAAAAGTCAGTTTGAGAAAATCAGACTGAGCAACGACGTAGCTAAAAAGTATCAGGAGGCCATGAGGCTATATAACAAAAAGAATTATTCTAAGGCATTGATCTTATTTGAAGACTTGTCTCAAAAATACAGAGGAAGAGCTGAAGCAGAAGAATTGAACTACTATTACGCGCTAACTCTCTACAAATTAAGAGATTACACCACTGCAAGATATCAATTTAAATCATTCGCCGACAGTTATCCAACTAGTAAATACGCAGAAGAATGTAGATATATGAGCGCTTATTGCTATTATCTGGACTCTCCAAGACCTAGTTTAGATCAGGAAAATACTTACAAAGCTATTGATGCATTGCAACTTTTCATCAACTTTTATCCGAAAAGTGAGCGTGCTGTTGAGGCCGCAAAATACATTGGTATTCTACGTACAAAACTTGAAGATAAAGCATACGCTAATGCTAAAATGTATTACGAAATAGGTGGTAATGGCGGTGAAGCATCTAACTACAGAGCTGCTGTTATTGCGTTAAAAAATGCGCAAATCGATTATCCAGATATTAAATATGCTGAGGAAATGGATTTGTTAATGATAAAATCGCAATACGAATTTGCTAGAAATAGTATCGAGGATCGTCAGGAAGATCGTTTCAACGAGGCTATTACCTATGCTAATGAATTTGCAGAAGCTCATCCCGAAAGTAAACTCTTAAAGGAAGTAAACGGCTTAAAGAAAGACAGTGAAACCGGAATAGAAAGTGCTAAACGCTTTATAGCCGAACGCCTTGCTAATTACGAAAAATATAAATCTCAATTATCAAAAGAAGCTAAAAGAGATAGTACTGCAATTAATACAATTAAAACCCCCAACAGATAATGAATACGAATAAACCCGCAATACCAAATACTACGGTTACTAGAAATGTTAATGATCTGGATCAAAAAACCGGAAACATCTATGAGTCTTTAGTAATTATTTCTAAAAGGGCTAATCAGATTTCTAATAACATGAAGGAAGAGCTTCACGGCAAATTAGCTGAGTTTGCATCTTCTAACGATAATCTTGAAGAGATTTTTGAGAACAGGGAGCAAATTGAAATCAGCAAGCACTATGAGCGTTTACCAAAACCTTCATTAATTGCTATTGACGAATTCCTGAACGATAAAATTTACCACAGAAATCCTGCTAAAGAGCAACAATAATATCACGCATAGGTATTAACCATGCTAAAAGATAAAAACATCATTCTAGGCGTTTGCGGCAGCATTGCGGCATACAAATCAGCAACACTGGTAAGGCTACTGGTAAAAGCTGGCGCAAACGTCAAAGTAATTCTTACTGTAGACGCGGCAAATTTCATTACTCCGCTAACTCTTGCAACATTATCAAAACATCCTGTATACACTCAATACTTCGAAGAAGAAACCGGAGTTTGGAGCAATCATGTAGAGTTAGGTGTTTGGGCCGACTATATGCTGGTTGCCCCTGCAAGTGCAAATACATTGGCCAAAATGGCTACAGGACTGTGCGATAACCTACTCACTGCAGTTTACCTTTCTGCAAAATGTCCTGTATTGGTTGCTCCTGCAATGGATCTCGACATGTGGAAACATGAAACTACACAAATCAATATAGAAAAGCTACTTTCGTATGGCAACCTCCTTATTGCCCCAGGTAAAGGAGAACTAGCAAGTGGTTTATATGGCGAAGGTAGAATGGCTGAGCCCGAAGAGATTGTTTCATTTCTATCAGAAACCATCCGAAAAGACCTTCCCTTATTAGGAAAAAAAGTATTGGTAACAGCAGGTCCTACTTACGAAGCTATAGATCCTGTACGTTTTATAGGTAATCATTCGTCAGGCAAAATGGGTTTTGCCATTGCGGATCAGTTTGCAAGCTTAGGAGCCGATGTAACGTTAATTACCGGACCAACGGCTGAAAAAAGCGCCCAACAACTCAATAGAATTGATGTGGTAAGTGCAGCACAAATGCTTGCTGCATGTGAAAAAGCATTCTCCGATGTACAAATCACAGTAATGAGCGCTGCAGTGGCCGATTATACTCCAGTTACAACAGCCAGCCAGAAAATAAAGAAAACAAGCAACGAATTTAGTCTGGAGTTAAAAAAGACCGAAGATATTCTGGCTACTTTAGGCAAGTTAAAGACCAAAAATCAAATACTTGTTGGTTTTGCTTTAGAGACTGAAAATGAGGAAGAACATGCTAAAGGAAAGCTCACAAGAAAAAACCTCGACCTCATTATCCTTAATTCGTTAAATGATAAGGGTGCAGGATTTAAAATGGAAACCAATAAAATAACTATCTTTAATAAAGCATTTGAGAAAACAGTTTTTGAAATGAAATCTAAAACTGAAGTCGCCAAAGACATTTGCAGTGAAATTTTAAAGCTTATTTAAGCATGATAAAACGCTACTTACTTATCTTATTTACCCTTTTTACTTGTCAAACCTTTGTTGATGCACAAGAACTAAATGCAAGAGTTCAAGTTCAGGCTCCTACTGTCCCTAACATGGACCGAAGAAATCTGGAAGTGCTTGAAACCACATTACGGGAATTTCTAAATAACAATAAGTGGAGCAACGAAACCTATACACCTCAGGAACGTATTGAGTGTAATTTCGTAATCACGATAACTGACTGGGACGGCAGTTCTGCTTATAAAGCAGAAGCTCAGCTTCAATCGAGCAGACCTGTTTATGCATCGGCTTATAACAGTACCCTGCTTAACTTAAGCGACAAAGATTTCGACTTCAATTATGCTGAAGGGCAATCTTTAGACTTTTCTGATCAGACTTACATTTCTAATCTTAGCTCTCTGCTAAGTTTTTATGCCTATACCATTATTGGGCTAGATAAAGATAGCTTTAGTAACCTTGGTGGCACTCCGTATTACAAAAAGGCATCCACTATTCTAAATAATGCCCAAGTATCTGCAAATAAAGGTTGGAAAGCTTTTGATGGACTGCGTAACCGCTATTGGTTAAATGAAAATCTGCTAAATAAAACATTTGAAGACCTTAGGGCTTTCATCTATGATTACCATTTTAATGGGCTTGATCGCTTACAAGACAATACAGGCAGAGGTGTTAAAAAGATGATAACCTTACTAAGCGGATTAAAGCAAATGGACAAACAGAAGTTGGGTTCTATTTTCCCTAACTTTTACTTTTCTACCAAAGCTGATGAGGTTGTAAATGTGTTTTCTATCCCTACCGGAGATCCAACAGATCGTATAAAAGCCTATAACCTGCTTGTGCAAATTGATCCGGCCAACATCAATAAATACGAAACGCTTAATCAAGCGGCTATCCCTCTTAATCAAGGACTTAAAAAAAATCAGTAAAAAAATGTTAAATATATTTTGTTTATACGAATACATTCGTACATTTGAATACGAAACAATTCGTATAATCGAAATATGACAATATCAACGAACCTTAAGCCTACAGAAAGCGAGTTAGAGATCTTACAGATACTATGGGAAAAAGGTAATTGTACGGTGAGAGACGTTCATGAAATCCTAGAAAAAAGTAAAGATTCTGGTTATACCACTACGCTAAAGCTAATGCAGATCATGCACGAGAAAGGACTTGTAGCTCGTGATACCTCTTCTAAAACTCACATCTATACTTCACTGGTAAATCAGCAAAAGACAGAACAACACCTGGTAAATAAAATGATCGATAATGTTTTTAACGGATCGGCGGCGAGATTGGTAATGCAGGCATTGGGTAACCACACTGCAAGTAAGGATGAAATTGATTCGATAAAAAAATATCTTGATGAATTAAGTAAATAATTAACCTTAAGAACCAAACTCAAAGATATGGAAGCAATAGTAAACAGCCTGATTAAAGCTACCGGATGGAGCATCTTCCACTCCTTATGGCAGGGCGCAATCATTTATGGCGTACTTATAGCCATTACAAGTGCATTTCCTAAAATAAATGCCAGAATTAAACATAACCTTGCTTATGGGGCATTATGCCTTATATTTCTAGGTTTCTGTATCACCTTCTTTTCAATATTTAAGCTTCCTACAAATAATGTTGCCATTGCAACAAATCAGGCAGCTAACGTTACACAGAACGAATACCTGATCCATTTACCACAGGATATGAGTAGTATAACGGAAAACTTTTTCCCTTATCTGGTGAGCATATATAGCATTGGGCTACTATTTCAATTGTTTGTTTTGGGTGTTGGCTATAAAAAACTAATCGATCTAAAATGGGCTGAACGTAATCCTGTACCTGCTTCATGGCTTCCTGTTTTTGATTCAATGGTGGCCAAGCTAAATCTCCGTCAGAGTATTGAATTCTATTTGTCTTCAAGAGTGAATGTTCCATTGGTTATTGGCTATTTGAAACCTGTAGTACTGTTTCCAGTTGCACTGGCAGCTCAGTTAGATATTAAACAAGTTGAGGCAATACTAATACATGAGCTTTCGCACATACGCAGAAACGACTACCTATTAAATCTTATAAAAACCGGTATTGAAACGATACTGTTCTTTAATCCATTTGTATGGTTAGGTGGCAGATTAATAAATATAGAACGCGAACACGCTTGTGATGATCTTGTATTAAAGTTCACTGGTAATCCACTAACCTATGCACACGCACTTTTAAAACTTGAAATACTAAAAAACAAAACCAGCCCTACCCTGTCTATGGCAGCTACAGGAGATAATCAACATTTGTATCAACGAATTAAAAGAATAACGGATATGAAAACGAATTACATGAATGCCAAACAACAGATTTTGGCGATAACGCTAACAGTAGCAACCATAATATCATTAGCGTGGATTAGTCCTGCTAAAAAAATACCTGCTGTAAATAAGGGCAACAAACTCAGCAAAAAAATAGAGGTTGAGGGAACGGCTATAAAATCTAAAATACAAGTATTGCCTGTGGCTGTACATGCTAAAGATTGTGATGGAACGCTATCAAAAACAGACACCACAAAGAAAAAAAACAAATTTAAAATTGTTACAGTTGATGCTAAGGGAAATAAAGTAGAATACAATTCTCTTAAAGAAATGCCTGATAGTTTAAAACAGGAAGTAGTAAATGAGTCGTTTATAAATGATTTTAAGTACGACTTTAAATTTAATATCGACTCCATAACAAGTGCAAGTATGGCATTTATAAAATCTCCTGAATTTAAACAACAACTAAAAGATATTCAAAAGAATGCAGCTGAGATGACTAAACATTTCAATTCACCAGAGTGGAAGAAACAACAAGAGATGGCTATGAAAGTTGCTGAGGATATACGCAAACAATTCAATTCACCAGAATGGAAAAAACAACAAGCTGATATTCAAAAAAGTGCCATAGAAATGAGCAAAAGATTAAAGTCTGATGAATGGACAAAGCAACAAGCTGAAATGCAAAAGAACTTAGATGAAGTGCGTTTAAAAATGGACTCCTCTCAGTTTAAAAAAGAATCAGACGAAATGAAAGAATTAAGGAACTCACCTGAATTTAAAGAGCTAAAAAGCAAATTTGAAAAAGGAGTTGACAGTATTAAAAAGAAAAAAGGAATCAAATCAGGTTGGCAAGTATATTAATTGCACTTAAACATCAGGGATGTTGCTTCCTACTAACCATTAAACCACACAATAAAATTAGATTGAGGGCAGAAGAGAAATCTTCTGCTTTTTTGTTTATAAGAATAAACTACCATTGGTTAAGTTTTCATAATTTAGCAGAGTAATATGCTACAAAAACTTTCTATTCGTAACTATGCTTTAATAGATAGTGTTGATTTGGAACTTGATAAAGGTCTAAATATCATCACTGGTGAAACAGGTGCAGGTAAGTCAATCATGCTTGGTGCACTATCTCTAATATTAGGTCAACGTGCCGAAACCAAATACTTCTTTAATCAGGCTAAGAAGTGCATTATCGAAGGTCAATTTCTGCTTAACGATGCTACATTACAATTTATTTTCGAAGAAAACGATGTCGATTTTTATAAGGAAAGCACTTTAAGAAGGGAAATATCGACAGATGGTAAGTCAAGGGCTTTTATAAATGATACCCCCGTTACACTTACTGTAATGAAACAGGTTGGCGAAAAACTCATCGACATACATTCACAACATGCCACATTAGAGGTAAACGATCCTGGATTTCAGTTACTAGTTGTGGATACTCTGGCAAATCACCAACCCCTGTTAGCACAGTACCGCGAACAATATAAAATTTACAAAAAGGCACAGCAACAGTTATCCGTTTTACAAGAAGCTGCCGCAGATGCACGCAGTCGCCAGGATTATGAGCAATTCCTCTTTAATGAGCTAGAGACCGCGGCCTTAAAAACTGGCGAGCAGGAACAGCTTGAAACGGAACTCCAAATGTTAAGCAATGCCGAAAACATTAAAAGAGGTCTATTAACTAGCTACAATCTATTAAGCGAGCAAGAAACTGCAGTACTACCTTTATTAAAAGAGGTTATCAATCAACTTCAAAGCATTGAGAAGTTTAATGCTGACTATGCCTCATTAAATGAACGTTTACGTTCATCCCTAATAGAAATTAAAGATATAGCTCAGGAAGCCATCGCATTTGAAGAAGCGATAATCTTTAATCCCTCAAGGATTGAAGACATAAATTCACGTTTGGATAGTATTTACAGTCTACAACAAAAACACAGGGTAAATACTATTGAAGAGCTACTGGCTATTGAAGAACAGCTATCGAAGAACTTAAGTGAAATAATGAGCGGCGATGAGGAGATTGAGCGACTTAAAAAAGAGATTAGCTTGATGAAAGAAGATTTGGAGAAGAAAGCGACTGAACTCTCCTCGAACCGCAGCAAATCTATAAGTAGTGCAGAAGATCAGGTAGCCAAAGTACTTACTCAGGTTGGTATGCCTAATGCTAAAATTAAGATTGAGCAAGCGGCGCTTCCAGAATTGAATAAAGATGGGAAAGACAGCATTACACTGCTATTCTCTGCCAATAGTGGACAGGCACCGGCACCCGTTGGTAAAGTTGCTTCAGGGGGTGAACTTTCCCGATTAATGCTCGCTATCAAGTCCATCATGGCTAAACATACTTCATTGCCTACCTTAATATTTGATGAAATAGATACCGGAATTTCAGGAGAGACGGCTGTCCGTGTTGGTAATGTTATTGGAGATTTGGAGCAGAATATGCAGGTAATCTGTATCACCCACCTTCCACAAATTGCAGTCAAAGGCGAAGCGCACTATTTTGTTTATAAAAATGAAGAAACCGATCGGACTACTACAGGTATTAGAAAATTAACGACAGAAGACAGAATAAAAGCTATTGCTGAAATGCTTAGCGGTAAAGACCCGGGAGCATCGGCACTTAAAAATGCACAGGAGTTACTCGGCATAAGTTAATTGATAACTGCCCCACATATCTTTTATATTTTTATTACTTTCGATAAATCATAAGAAGAACCAAAAATAAAAGATATGTACAATTTACTAAAAGGTAAACGCGGTATCATTACTGGAGCATTAGATCAAAATTCAATTGCTTGGAAAGTTGCAGAGAAAGCACACGAAGAAGGCGCTCAATTTGTTTTAACCAACGCTCCTATTGCAATGAGAATGGGCGAAATTAATGGCCTGGCTGAAAAAACAGGCTCTCAAATCGTTCCTGCCGACGCTACCAATGTTGATGATCTTACCAACCTATTTACACAATCGCAAGAAATACTAGGCGGCAAAATAGACTTCGTATTGCACTCTATTGGTATGAGTGTAAACATCCGCAAGAAAATCCCATACACAGAATTAAACTACGACTATTATCAAAAAGGGATAGATGTATCAGCCTTTTCATTACACAAAATGCTTGCAGTTGCCAAAAAACTTGATGCAATAAGCGAAGGTGGCAGTGTTGTGGCACTAACCTATATGGCAGCTCAACGCACCTATCCGTTCTATACTGATATGGCGGACATTAAAGCAATGCTTGAATCTATTGCCCGCAGCTTTGGATATCATTATGGCCTAGAGAAAAAAGTACGTATCAATACGGTTTCTCAATCTCCTACTAAAACCACAGCAGGATCAGGTATTAAAGGTTTCGGCGATTTCTATGATTATGCAAATGCAATTGCGCCATTAGGCAATGCCGATGCTGAATCATGTGCCGATTACTGTATCACCCTTTTCTCAGATTTAACTCGAATGGTAACAATGCAAAACCTTTTCCACGATGGAGGATATTCATCAACCGGAGTAAGCGACATTGTTATGCAAAAGATGGGATTAGAAGAATAAATCATTTATTCATAAAGCCCCGACATACCTTAATATTTGTCGGGGCTTTTTCTATTTAGCAAATCCATACAAACCAAAAAAAAGTTAGCTTTATAACCATGATCCGTCAATTACTATTAGCCATTTCTCTGGTATGTTTTTCTTTTAGTGTTTACGCACAAAATTCATATTCAATTAGTGGAGTTGTAAAAGATCAGAAAGAAACTTTGCCCGGTGCAGGCATTTACATAAGCGGTTACAAAATAGCTACAGCGGCAGATAATAACGGAAATTTTAAGATTACTAACCTTAAGCCAGGAAATTATGATCTCCTCGTTCAGATGGTAGGCTACCTACCCTATTCTAAAAATGTTGTGATATCTGATAAGTCTGTAGAGGTGGTATTAATTTTGAAAGAAAATACAGTACAATTAAATGAGGTAGTAATCCGGGCAGACCCTAATCGTGCAAAATACATTGAACAGTTTAAAGAGTTCTTTATAGGAAAATCTCCAAATGCCACTCAATGTAAAATACTAAACCCGCAGGTTCTTAATATCGATTACGATCCAACCAAGAGCCTTCTTACAGTAAAAACAGATGAATTTTTGGTTATAGAGAACAAGGCATTGGGCTACCGACTAAAATATATGCTCGATAATTTTGAGTACAATTCCAGAACTCATATAATTTATTATTCCGGGCATCCATTTTTTGAAGAACTGAAAGCTTCTGCAGCCAGAAGAAAAAAATACATCGCGAAGCGAGAAATTGCATATTACGGATCCTCTCAGCATTTCTTTAAAGCACTTTTTCAAAACAAGACCAAAGAAGAAGGCTTCATCATTAACAAAATGGTTAAAGTCCCCAATCCAAGCCGCTACCCCGATAAAGTAATAAACGATAAATTAGCCAAACTGAGAACCATCCCTCCAAGAACAGGGATCTTTAAAACCGACGCTAAAATAGACACAGCCCAAGTTAGCTTCTGGCTAAAGCAACAGGATATGCCAAAATATTTGGAGAAAATGGATCGTGCAGAGGTAATCCCTGATACCCTGGTCCATTATTACAATCAAAATCTAAAGTATCTTGATTATACAGATGCACTATGCATAGTATACACAAAAGAAAGGGAATCATTAGTCTATTCAAAAAGCGGCTTTTGGATTTTTCGGCCGCTTGATATGCCCGATCATGAAATTTCTGTGGCCAATTTAATTGGTGGACCAATCCGATTTTATGAAAATGGAGGAATTCACGACTCCAGATCCTTTTTATATGAAGGTTTCTGGGCTTACGAAAAAATAGCAGACATGGTGCCTATGGATTACATCCCACTCAAATAGCCTAATAACTATGACTAAATCGCTTCTCATAACCATATCCTTATTACTTGTTGCTCTTTTTGCCAGCAGTCAAAATTCAGTCTCCATATCCGGAACTGTTAAAGATGCTAAAGGAGAAATCTTACCAGGAGCAGGCATCTATTTAAGTGGCTATAAGATTGCAGCAGTTTCAGACAACAGTGGGAAATTTACTTTAGCTAACCTAAACCCCGGCAATTACGACGTACTTATTCAAATGATGGGGTTTTTACCCTTCTCAAAAAATGTGGTCATTTCTGATAAGTCTATTATCATTGAAGCTACTTTACACGAAAGTATTACCCAGCTCAAAGAGGTGGTTATTAACATAGATCCTAACAGGCAAAAGTATATTAATCTGTTTAAGGATCGCTTTATAGGGAAAACACCTAATGCAGAAAAATGCAAGATTTTAAATCCTGAAGTCTTAATAACAGAGTATGATAAAGCGAGAAGGATTTTAAAAGTTACAGCCGATGAGTTTCTAATTGTTGAAAACCAGGCATTAGGCTATCGAATCAAATATCTGTTAAAGTATTTCGAGAATGATTTCAATTCAAACATTATATTCTTCTCCGGAATGCCACACTTTGAAGAGCTTGATGGCTCAAAATCGAAAAAGAAAAAGTGGCTAAAAAACCGGGAGATAGCGTATGCAGGTTCTACTCAGCACTTTTTTAAATCACTCTACAACAATAAAACAAAGGAAGAAGGTTTTATCATCTATAAACTTAGAGAGGTAGAAAATAAGAACAGATTACCTGACAGGCTTATAGATTATAAGTTAAAGCTTTTTACATCTCAATCTAAAAATGCATTCTTAACGGACCCCAGTAATGATTCTCTAATTTATTGGCAAAGAAAGAAGAATGAGCCAAAAACAGTTGAAGTATTAAACAGAGCAGAAGTATTAACAGACACTTTGGTAAAAACAATTTACAAGGACCTAAAAACAATAAATTACAATGATGCTTTGTATATCATGTTTACAAAAGAAAGGGAAACTAAGCTTTATACATCAACATCGGGACATTCAGTAGGAAGGCCCACTGACATTCCAAATTACCAAATATCCGTTATGACCATGATAGATGGCCCAGCTAACTTTTATGCAGTTGGCGCTGTACAAGATCCAAAATCATTATTGTACTCTGGATTTTGGGGCTACGAAAAGGTTGCGGATATGGTACCATTAGATTACACCCCTTCAAAAAAGTGAATAACTTCTCTTCAAATATACTAATATTTTTAGTAATTTTAACTAATGATATTAGACAAAGAAACACCGGACAATTACCACAAAGGTAGGGGGGCACAATTTAATCCCCATAATCGTTTTGCTAAGAATGATTATGTCAAAGAACACGACGAAGGTATTGATGAATGGGAAGAGGAAGATCATAAAACAACTTTCATTTTTGGGAAGTCAAAATCTATCGTTAACAAGGTAGACAGTCCCGATGTGGGTATGCTCTATTCTCTTAATCCCTACCAAGGATGTGAACACGGCTGTACTTACTGCTACGCAAGAAACGCTCATGAATATTGGGGCTTTAGTGCAGGTTTAGATTTTGAGCGCAAAATAATTGTAAAGACGGATGCACCTGTTTTGTTTAAAAAGTTTCTTGAGCGCAAAGGGTGGGATGCCGCTACCATTTCATTATCCGGCAATACCGATTGTTATCAACCTGCAGAACGGAAGTTCAAAATAACCAGGCAGCTTCTGGAAATTGCGCTTGCTTACAAGCAACCCATAGGCATGATCACCAAAAATGCCTTAATTCTTCGCGACATAGATATCTTACAAGAAATGGCTAAGCTCAACTTGGTTTTCGTTTATGTTTCTATCAATAGCTTAAATGAAAAACTGCGCTCAAAAATGGAACCACGAACAACTACAGCTAAACAACGCTTAAAAATAGTAGAAGACCTTAGTAAAGCGGGAATACCCATGGGTGTTATGGTCGCTCCGCTTGTTCCAGGATTAAGTGATCACGAAATACCGGCTGTCCTAAAAGCAATTGCAGGATGTGGTGCAATATCAGCCGGGTATACCGTGGTACGACTTAACGGAGCAATAGGAGGTATATTTGAAGATTGGCTACGCAAGAACTATCCAGATCGGTTTGAAAAAGTATGGCATATGATTCAATCTTGCCATGGAGGTAATGTAAACGATAGTAGATTTGGAGATAGAATGAGAGGCGATGGCAACATTGCCAAATTAATAAGAGATAACTTTAAACTTCACTGCCGTTTAAACCATCTTAACGAAAAAAAAATCGAGTTGAACTCAGGCCTTTTTAAAGTACCCCAAGCTCAACTCGATCTATTTTAAACTAGGAAAGGAAATTATCCTCTTCTCTGTATGCCTGTATTACGCGAAGTTCGCCTTCTTTACCAGATTTAGAATTACCATGTTCCATACCCATAACACCTTTGTATCCTTTTTCATAAAGATGTTTGAATAAGTTCTTATAGTTAATCTCTCCTGTTGTCGGCTCATTTCTACCCGGATTATCACCAATCTGAATATATGCAATCTCATCCCAACATCTGTCAATATTCACCATCAACTGCCCTTCAGTTTTTTGCATATGATAAATATCATAAAGAATTTTACAAGACGGACTTTTTACTGCTTTACAAACTGCATAAGTTTCATGAGTTTGCTGTAAAAACAATTCAGGTGTATCACTTAAAGTTTCAAGCACCATAATTAAACCATGTGGTTCAAAAACCTCCGCTCCAGCTCTCATTGCATCAACAACATTAGCAAATTGGTTTCCATAAGGCAGGTGACGCTCATAAAATCCAGGAACTACTGTAAGCCATTTTGCATTACATCTTTTAGCCGCTTCTACAGATCTTTTACAGGTTTCTACAAATTTATCTTTAAACTCTTTTTTACCTGTTGTTAAAGATGTTTTCCAGTTGTCACCGCCATCAACAACAAAAACACCCATTCTCATGCCCAATTTGGCTAGCAAATCTCCAATCTTTGTTTGTTCATCAACAGATCTTCCTAAAAAGCCATTGTCCTCAATAGAACGAAAGCCCTGATCATGCATAAATTTAATCTGATCCAGGAAACTGTTACCAGCATTGTTCTTAAACATTCCCTCATGAGGTGCATAATCAAGATTAAAAGTTTTACCAGCCAAAGCTGAGCCTTGCCCTACTGTAGTTTTATCTGCAGCAATTCCATTTAATGAAGACCCAGCAACAAGCGCACCAGTGGCCATAAAGCTGTTTCTTAAAAATTCTATTCTGTTCATATTTTTGGTATTTGGTTAGGTACTTATTTTAATGATGGATTACTCTATTATCATCTTTTTAAACCCGGCAGTAAGCGTATCGGCTACACTCCCATCCTTACGGCGATAAATAATATAAGCTTCCATGTTTTTTTTAGCTGATATAAAATCTAATGCTTCATTAACATTCATGGCCATTACAGGACTATCATATCCATCAGCAGTAATAGCATCCTTTGCATAAATGGTTACACTAATTAACGCGTTATCTAAAGGATATCCGGTTTTAGGATCTATCAAATGGGCTACCTTTTTAGAACCCTTTTGTAAAAATTTCCGATAATTGCCGGCAGTTGTGATAGCGCCATCATTAATAGCTATTACATGCCGTACTACAGGCTCAGCATTAGGCGAATCGGCAGGCCCCTCAATACCAATATGCATTGCGGTACCATCAGGTTTTGGTCCTTTCGTCCTCAATTCACCCCCTATTTCTACCACAAAAGATGTAATTCCCTTTTTAATTAAATAGTCGGCAACTATGTCAACACTGTAACCCTGAGCAATTCCATTAAGATCTACGTTTACACACGACTTCTTCTTTTTAAGGAAATTACCCTTTAAGCTCAGGTTGTTCATGCCAACGCACTTAAGCAATTCCTTAATCTTAGCACTATCGGGAAACTTGTCTATCTGCTTTGCTCCAAAACCCCATGCTTGTACCAATGGCTCTACTGTCACATCAAATTTGCCTTTCGTGGCTTTATAAACCTCAAAAGATTTTGCCATTACTTTAGCAAAATGAGGATCTACCACTAACCCATCCTTAGAAGCATTAAACTTATTGATTAAAGAATATGATTTATACAACGACATAGACGAGTCTATAACCATCAGAATGCTATCAACATTCCCTTTAGTTACAATGCTATCTCTCGCAAAATATTTGATAGAATAGTCGGTACCCTGAGCATATCCATGAATAGCATACTGTCGCAAATCTTCCTTCTTAAAAAGAAGAAAAATTTGCGACAGCAGCAATAAAACAAAAGCTTTATTTATGGTAAACATTACGTTAGTAACGTTTAGATCACCTTAGTTTGTCCCGGTGTAGGAATTGGATACAATCCATTAGCATCAGGTAATAACTTTGGTTTTGCAGTCCAGCTCAACTCATCAGGGAATAAACTGTTGTCTGCTTTTAAAGCATCATCCCATTTAATGGTTTTTCCAGAATAAGTTGCATAACGTCCAATAATTGCAGTCATACAGCTTTTTGCACCACGTTCTGCATCCTCGAATTTATACTCACCTTTAGCAATTGCAGCAAAAAGCTCATCATGCTCAGTTTGGTAAGGATTAGGATTTACTTTAGCACTATAGTTATAGATCAATTTATTTTTTGAATCGTATAATCTTCCTTCGTTACCAGCAGATAAGAAAACACGACCTTTAGTTCCGTGGAAGCTTTCATCAACACGATTGTCAATACCTTCAAAGTGACGGCACTGGCTATTGATTACAGATCCATCGGCATAAGTTAATTCTACAGAGTGATTGTCATAAATCTCACCATAGTCTTTTCCAGTTCTCCAGGCACGACTACCTGTACCTTGAACAGAAACCGGATAAGCATTCTTAACCCAGTTAGCAATGTCAATATTGTGTACGTGTTGCTCAACTATATGATCACCACATAACCAGTTAAAATAGTACCAGTTACGCATTTGGTATTCCATTTCAGTTTGGCTCGCTTCTCGTGGTTTTACCCAAACACCCCCACTGTTCCAATATACCTGACCTCCAGTGATATCGCCTATAGCTCCATCCTGAATACGTTTAATAACATCTCTGTAGTTATTTTGATATCTACGTTGCAGACCAACAACTACGTTTAATTTTTTAGCTTTTGCAATTTTAGCAGCATCTAAAACTTTACGGATACCCGGTGAGTCAACAGCCACTGGTTTTTCCATAAATACGTGTTTGCTCTGGTTAACAGCCTCCTCAAAATGACTCGGTCTGAAACCCGGAGGAGTTGCTAAAATAACAACATCAGCTAATGCGATTGCTTTTTTGTAAGCATCAAAGCCTACAAATCTGCGTTCTTTAGGAACATCAACTTTAGCACCAAATTTATCAGAAATCTCTTTGTAAGCACCTTCTACTCGATCGCTAAAAGCATCAGCCATGGCAACAAGTTTAAGGTTTTGCTTAGTACTCAATGCCTGAAAAGCGGCACCGGTACCACGACCGCCGCAACCAATCAATGCAATTTTGATGGTGTCATCTACAGATGAATGAGCTCCGCCGTTAGCAAAAGCAACTCCATTCAACATAACACCTCCGGCAACAAGAGCCGAAGTTTTTAAAAATTCGCGGCGTTTGTCGCGCAGTTCTTCATTGTTCATTGTAATTTAGGTTTATATATGGTTCTTAGTATGTGTGATTTTTCTAGTAATCTTTAATTGGTGCTTTGCTGTAATAAGCTTCGATCTCTTCTTTAGATGGCGGCGTTACAGGTCTAACTAACCTCATTCCAACAAAAGGAGCTTCAGGGAACCACCAATTACTTTTCGGAATCTGAGGATCTAACTGTTTCCAGCTTGGGTCTGATGCTAATCTTGATGCTGAACGTGCATCTTTCGCTTCATCATTATATGCGCCCCCTCTTACTGCATTTGGATATAATTTCTCCGGAACAGCAACAGGATCATTTGCTTTATCTCCTTTTACAGAAGCATAGAAATCAGGAATATATTGGTCATAAGTCCATTCTGCTACGTTTCCATACATATCATATAATCCCCATGCATTAGGTTTTTTCTGACCAACAACATGTGTCTTACCATCACTATTACCGTTAAACCAAGCATAATCACCTAGTTTAGATCCGTCGTTACCGAAAGAATATTCTGTAACAGAACCTGCACGACAAGCGTATTCCCATTCGGCTTCAGTAGGAAGTCTGTAAAAAACTCCAGTTCTGGCATAAAGCCATTTACAATACTGAATAGCGTTGTAATGAGTCATTGCAAGAGCAGGCTGTCCTTCTTTACCCATTCCAAAAGTCATATCTAAGTATGGCTTGGTAGGTCTTGTTATTGCATCAACATTTTTTGGAATTGGAGCAGTACTGTGTGCCGTTTCATAATCTTTATATAAAAATGGCTCATAATTATCCCAGATCACTTCATAAGTACTCATCCAAAATGGAGCAACCTTAACTTTATGAACCGGTTGTTCATCTGCATTTCCTTTTTTACTTCCCATCATAAATTCACCACCTGGAATGGCAACCATGTCGAAAGACAACTTTGTTCCTTCCAGTTGTTGTTTATAAGATGCGGGTTTCTCCTGTGCTAAAGCTGTTTGAACAGCAAGGAATGCTAAAGGCACTAATAATGATAATTTCACTTTCATTTATAAAATTTTGATACAACAAATATTTTAACCTAACCTATTGATTCTCTAAAATAGAGTCAATAATTGATAAACCAAAATCTGCGCCCATATAATTTCATAAAATGTGTAAATTAAACACTAAGCCAACTGCAAAAAAATAAAACCAACACAAAAAAAACGGCTGTTAGATGATCATCTAACAGCCGTTTCTTATTAACCCAAGGTATTTTACTCTACACTTCCCTCTTCTTTTTTCTTTTTCTTACCCGGGCTTTTATTTTCTACAACAATTACGTCTCCTTCTTTGTCGTAATCAATTTCCAAAATATCTCCATCATGAATCTCTCCTTTAAGGATTTCCTCTGCAATCGGATCTTCAAGGTACTTTTGTATCGCACGTTTCAATGGTCTTGCACCAAAGGCCGAATCAAAACCTTTCTCAGCTATAAAATCTTTCGCTTTATCAGTCAATTTAACTTCATACCCTAAGTTATGAACACGACCAAATAATGATTTCAATTCTATATCAATGATTTTGAAGATCTCCTCTTTACCTAATGAGTTGAAAACAACTACATCATCAACACGGTTAAGGAACTCAGGAGCAAAAGCACGTTTTAAGGCACTTTCAATAACACCTCTTGAGTGCGAATCAACCTGATTAACTTTAGCTGAAGTAGAGAAACCAACACCTTGTCCAAAATCTTTTAACTGACGGGCACCAATGTTAGAAGTCATGATGATAATCGTATTTCTAAAATCCACTTTACGACCTAAACTATCAGTCAATTGTCCTTCATCAAGTACCTGCAATAAGATATTGAATACATCAGGGTGAGCTTTTTCGATCTCATCCAAAAGAATTACTGCATAAGGTTTACGTCTAACTTTTTCCGTTAACTGACCGCCTTCTTCATAACCTACGTATCCCGGAGGCGCTCCCACTAAACGTGATACCGCGAATTTCTCCATGTACTCACTCATATCAATTTGAATTAGTGAATCGTCACTATCAAACATAAAACGAGCAAGTTCTTTAGCCAATTCAGTTTTCCCAACGCCTGTAGGCCCTAAGAAAATAAATGACCCAATTGGTTTTTTAGGATCTTTTAAGCCGGCTCTGGTACGTTGAATAGCTCTTGTAAGTTTTTTAATGGCATCGTCCTGACCAATAATTTTCTGTCCAACAGTCTCGTACATGTTCAATAGCTTAACGCTATCAGTTTGTCCAACACGTTGCAACGGAATACCGGTCATCATAGAAACAACCTCAGCCACGTTATCTTCAGTAACAGTATAACGTTTAGTTTTTGTTTCATTTTCCCATTCAGCCTTAGCACGATCCAGCTCTTCCAAAAGATTCTTTTCAGTATCTCTTAATTTAGCAGCCTCTTCGTATTTCTGGCTTTTTACAACTTTATTTTTTTCAAGTTTGATCTCTTCAATCTTGTTTTCAATGTCGATGATATTCTCCGGAACATGAATATTGGTTAAGTGAACCCTAGAACCAGCCTCATCTAAAGCATCAATAGCTTTATCCGGCAAAAATCTATCAGTAATGTATCTTGATGTTAAAGCCACACAAGCATTAATTGCCTCATCGGTATAAGTAACACCGTGGTGATCTTCGTATTTCTCTTTGATACGGTTTAATATCTCGATAGTTTCATCTGGTGTAGCAGGCTCAATCATTACCTTTTGGAAACGACGATCTAACGCACCATCTTTTTCTATATACTGACGGTATTCATCAAGTGTTGTAGCACCAATACATTGAATTTCGCCCCTTGCCAAAGCAGGTTTGAACATGTTCGATGCATCTAATGAACCAGAAGCACCACCAGCACCTACAATTGTATGAATCTCATCAATAAATAGGATTACATCGGTTGATTTTTCAAGCTCATTCATCACAGCTTTCATACGCTCTTCAAACTGACCACGATATTTAGTACCTGCAACTAATGATGCAAGATCTAAAGTAACTACGCGTTTGTTAAAAAGAACCCTCGAAACTTTGCGTTGTACAATCCTTAAAGCCAAGCCTTCAGCTATTGCTGATTTACCAACACCAGGCTCACCGATTAAAATAGGGTTGTTCTTTTTACGACGAGATAAGATCTGAGACACACGTTCAATTTCTTTTTCACGACCAACAATCGGATCTAGTCTACCTTCCTCAGCTGCTTTCGTTAAATCTCTACCAAAATTATCTAAAACCGGAGTTTTAGATTTTATGTCTGAAACTTTTTTAGGGCTACTAAAGCTTTCTTCTTGACGATAATCTTCATCACCACCTGTCGATGCACTATTTTGAGTCTCGTCTTTGAATCCGTTTTTATTCACTTCAACCTCCTGCTTAAAGATTTCGTAATTTACGTTGTATTGTAACAAAATCTGAGACGCAATATTATCATCATCACGAAGGATGGACAACAATAGATGCTCTGTTCCTATCAAATCGCTTTTAAAGATTTTAGCTTCAAGATATGTTATCTTTAAAACCTTTTCAGCCTGCTTGGTCAAAGGAATATTACCCAGATTTACTGTAACACTCGAGGTACCTCTTACAGAATCCTCTATTGAACGGCGAAGTTTTGAAGTATCAACTCCTAATGATTTCAATATCTTGATGGCCATACCATCGCCTTCGCGAATAAGGCCTAACAAAAGATGTTCTGCGCCTATGTAATCGTGACCTAATCTCAGGGCTTCTTCCCTGCTAAAAGAAATCACGTCTTTTACTTGTGGAGAAAATTTAGCTTCCATATATACCTTTCTAAAATCCGGAATGCTCTAAACTATAAAAATTGTCTTAATAAAAAGCATCCCTGATTTTTTTATTTTATCAACAATTACGCCATTGACTATTAATTAGATGTTACGACTGCCGTTATTTCATAAATCTTACTAATCTTTGACTAATTTACTGATATTTGCAAGTTAAGACGCAATTATGTCAGAAGAAAAAATAACATTCTAAAACTTTTGACAGCCAAATAAAAATATGGCCTCAGGGCTATTCAAGCTATTTCTCGCTTTTATTTTTTTAAAATCTTATTCCTAAATTTACCATTTTATCCCCAAATTGCCTCTGTTTTACAAAAAAATAAATTGTGCTTTTTCTTTAAACGCGAATTCAAAAAAGCTACTCATCAAAACAATTACCTGTGGAAGGTTGAAATAACCAATTTAATGTAAAATCAAAATTTTCTAAAACAAGCTAGCTATACTGCAGACCTAAACACGACTAGCTTATAAATAACAAAAGCTCGACCAGGGCTGTATTTGTATATTTCGCAGATAGTGGTTCCTCCCCAATTTTGGTAGTAAATTCTTGAAATAAACTGGCATTCCATCGTTAGTAACTTAATGAATGTCAACAAAGTAATCTTCAATAATACCAGTCTATTTAAGGTTGTTTCACTGGATAATGAGACAGACAGCTTCATCATCTATATTTTAAGCAAGAATTAAAAGACACTTTGTCCAAATTGCGAGGAATCCTCATCAAAAGTTCACAGTTATTACACAAGAAAGCTTGCGGATTTACCGACATTCGGAAAGTATTCGAAAATCGTTTTGAGGGCACGAAAATTTTATTGTAGTACTCGGGAATGCCCATTGAAAGCAATTCCGTCAGATGATGCTCAAGGACCAAAGCAGTGAAGGATTAGACTCATGGATTTCAAAAGCGATAAGCTCCTGTATTGCTGAGCTATGTGGATTTGCAAATGGATTAAAGCTAGATCTGAAATCGATAAAAAATGCTTTCGACCTAACCTGGAGCAATGGACTAATGGAGGGGGAATGTAAATGAACTTAAAACTTTAAAACGGCAAATGTATGGGAGATACTCACTATGCCTTTTGGAAAAAAGACTTGTATTGACTCCTTCATAACCACCAAAATTGGTGAAAAACCACTATTTGCGGAATATAAACTTTAGTGTCACTCGATGCGAAAAAAGCATCATTTTGTTACTCCATTCCTAAGCGATGATTCTCTGATATTCAGTCTTGCATTCAGCGTAATACATTTATTCAATACAGCCTCGTCTTTCTTGTTTTTAAGTTGCTCCAATAATAATTCAGCCGCTATTTTTCCCATTTCAAACGTTGGCTGCTCAACACTGGTTAGATTGGGTTCTACGATCATTGCCATCTGTGATTCCGAAAAACCAACGACCCCCATATCTCTGGGTATACTAACTCCATTTTTTTGCAGGGTTTTCATTGCTCCTATAGCAACAGGATCATTCACTGCAAAAATAGCATCAGGTTTATCTTCCATTTCCAGTATACGGTGGGCAGCCAATACACCCTTTTCCATGACCAGCCCGCAAGGAATGATGAATTTATCCTCAATAGGAAAATTATGCTTTTGCAAAGCATCTATGTAACCTTTTTTCCGCTGACGAGATAATTGGAGGTTATCCGGACCGGCAAGGTGGACTATTTTCTTAAACCCCTGGTCGATTAAATGCTCAACTGCTTCAAAAGCCCATTTATAGTCATTAATCACTACCCTTGGAGAATCAAGGCTATCACTAACCCGATTAAACAACACCAGCGGCGTATTTCTATCCAGCAGTTTTTGTAAATATTCCGTATTGACTGACACTCCCGTTAACGAAATAATAAATCCATCCACGAGTCGGGCTTCAAGGGTCTTAATGTTTTTAAGCTCCTTCTCGGAAGACTCATTGGATTGGCTGATTAAGATACTGTAACCTTCGGCTTCAAGCGTGCTTTGTATCCCAATGATTACTTCAGGGAAAAAAGTATTCATAAATTCAGGAATAACCACTCCGATAGTCATAGTCTGCTGTTGCTTCAAGCTAAGTGATATCGGATTAGGCCTGTAATTCCATTTTTCAGCTAATTCTAATACAGCTTTCCTTGTTTCAGGATTAACATCCCATTTATCTCCTAAAGCTCTAGACACCGTTGATGTTGATATCTTCAATTCTTTAGCCAACTCTTTTATGGTCACTCTATGTTTAGTCATTATCTTGGTTTAACCGGAATTACAGTTTTATATGAAGATCGGATTTTTTAGTATTATATGATTACACAGCTAAAAAATTCATTAAAACATGTTTAGTTTGTTTTCTGTCGGCTGAGCAAAAACCATGATTTTATACATAAGCCTGAATACTTACTGGTCTATTTTTAGCAGCTGATAACCAAATTCTTTTATTGTACCCTCCCCTGATCGGGGACTTGTATCACCCCATATTGAAGGCAGGTTAATCGTGTAGCTAAATGGATTATCCTTAGCCTGATCATTTAAGAAAATTACATAAAGTGTCTTCATGTCCTTACTTTGTGCTGTGAGGTAATCAATATTAGGATTATTGGTTTTTATCAAATCCTTTTTCAAGATCAGATCAACTGGCTGACCATCAATCAAACCTGGTGCAAATCCCGTTGGTTTCTGAGGTCCTACCTTAGCCGTCATAAATCCACGAGGAAAACTAACTCTACCTTCTGAGCGCAGCTCTGCCTCTGCCAATAGGTAATCATAGATCCATCCAATCTGCCACCATGCATGATGGGGATAGGGCCCGGATCCATTGTTCGAATTTACCCAATAATAAGAAGCTACGCCTGTTTTTTCATTGACAAAAGCATCCTTTCCAAGTGCCCCCAGACGTGCCAAATCACGAAAAAAATCATCTTTAGTATTTTGATAAAGTTTTAGAAAAAAAGAAGCATGACTGGTTAACAATATCGGACCAGCGTAAACAGCCGATCCCATTGCTCCTCCATGCTCAAAGTTTAGGCCTATCTGGCTCATTTGCCAATCTTCAACACCGTTACCTTTCAAAGTCTTCACCTCCTTAGTGGGAATGGGATGTGTATAAATGGAAGTTGTATACATTTTAGCAGTTGCAACAGCTGCATCCAAATACTTTTTATTTGAAGTGATTTCATATAAATCAAACATTGCCGAAGCAATTTGTATGGTTGCAAAATCATTTACAAATCTAACATCACCACACACACCAAGAAAATAACCTTTATTAATGGAATTATTGATCAGCCAATCTGCCCCACGTTCTGCTGATTCGAGGTATTTTTTATCTTTAAATAGTTTATAAGCTACAATAAGTCCATAGAATGTTGGCCGATAATCTTTCAGATCGGTGTAAATAGGTTTATGAGTATTTCTATCATAAGCAACCGCCCAACTCCCATCCTCCTGTTGCCATTTTAGCAAACGCTCCGCTCCATTTTTCAGCAAAGTTTTTATTTCCTTATTTTCCGGTTCAAAAAGGAGGATGTTACCGAGGTCAGACATAGTATAGTAAGTGATTGCAACAGGTTCAAAATGATTTCCCCACTCTTCTGTAAAACGTTTGGACTTAGCCAAATAATATTGACCTTCTACCGCCCCTTTAAAAAAGCCTCTTTCGGCTTGTTGGAGTATTTTAAAGTTTCTGATATAGGGAATTCTCGTTTTATTTAATTTGTCATCCTGAGTCAATTTAGCCAGCATCCATACCGCTCCTATATCAGAATTCTTCATCGCGTCATTATCCGCTCCAACAACACCGGTCTGGTAAGATTGTGCTATTATCTTTCGCCCTTTATATTCTTCTGCATTCCACAAAGCAGTTTTATCATCCAAAACGTAGTCATACTGTTTCAGCAGTCGATCAATAAGGGATTTCTTATTTTCTTTTAATTCAAATGAATGTTTAAGATCATATATATCATAAATCGCATGTTTATAAACTGAATACCAATCTGTATCTTTAAGGCTAATCCGAACACGAAACTCAACTACATCTCCCTTTTTCCGATAAGAACCGATCTCTCCCAATACCGGGTGATAAGCTGTTGGCGTAAGTTGAGAAGCATGATTCATATGAGAAAGAGCAATTTTCCAGTGTTTCAAATGCGTACTTTCGTTTATCGCATAAGGATTTCTATCCTGACCTGGCTCAGGTATCACAGCCATTGTTAATCTGTCCTTATTTGTCATTATGGAAGCCATGGTGGTGATGGTACTTTCGCGGCACAATACAGGATCCTTAGGTAGTCCCTGTGCATAAACATAAGATAATGGAAAGGATTCTTGAATGGTATTTCCCTGAAAAAAACCAGGTATAACACCCCAACTCAGGTTATCTTGGGTAATGATACTTATTGTAGGTGTAGGAAGGGAATAGTATCCATCTTTAAGAATGGATAAAGAGATGTGTAAAAGTATATCTGATGAGTATTCTTCATCAATGGTCCAGGTAGTTCTGTATAAACCATATTTTGTTTCTTCCTCAAATACAATAGAATTATTTAACTGATATCCTTTCTTTGGATAAAAATCCAGATAATTCCCGGCCTTGTTCAAAGGAACAGCAGAAGTAGAGTTATTATAGGCCGTTAATACCGGATGGAATTCTTTTCCGGGAAAATCAAGTACAGCACCTTTTTCTATAATCGGAAGCGGCGTATTTAGTGGTTTAATACTGTCATATATCAAACTGTATTGACCAGAAGGTGTACCAAAGGGTTTGAATCCCTTATCAGTTTTGCCTTCAAATTTCCGCATTTGCCATTTACCATCAGCAAAATTCCATTCAATATTTATTTGCGCATTAGCCAATCGGAGACTGTTTTGCGCCCTACCAGATAAATGAATCCCCGACAATAAAACAACAAACAAAAGGTTAGCCCAAAAATTGGTTACAATACTCCTCATAAATTATGCTTTTAAATTCCTTTAGATCAATCTTTATTTTTTAATTCATTTCATCATCAGACATCAGTCATTTTCAATCTCTAGAAACTGATATTCTGACCATTCTCAATCTGGATAAAATGTACTTTTGAACCCTTCAGGTCAATATCCTCTTTTTTCCCATCTGCCATTATTAGACTCACTTTTCCAGATTGAGCAGTAGACCAAACGGCCATAATTCCTCCCCTATCTTCAGCTCTTTCAAAAACAAGACACCATACATTATCCTGCTTACCATATATCCTTTCTTGGAATTTAGGTGAGTACCCTAAAATCTTAATCATATTTTGATAAGCAAAATAAGCAGGTTTTGGCGTCCAATCATTGTTGAGCAAGCCGAAATTATGTTCGCGTTCACCTGCTAAAGAACCATCATTGTGTAGGTCGTACCAGAACAATCTTTCTATACCGCACGACAAGTATGCAAGATAATTACGTAGCAAAAGGTCGGCTTGTTCTTGTTCTGTATACCCGCTTTCTAGTCTTATTGTACTTAGCAATATGCCTCCCTGATGATTTTTGTAAGTATACAAACCTATGCCATCTCCTAGATATCTCCCTTTATGGTAAGACTCCACAATGGGATAATATTTATCGCCAGGTTTGGCATTTTTGGCAGTAAGAAATCTGTCTACATAAACATTAGAAATATTGGGCAGGCCAAAAGTATGTGCATCAAGATTTGTTTTTACCTCATTACTACTTTCTGGTAGTTTATTTTTTTTCCAAAATGCATCGAAGTACATTCCCCATTCCGGATATATTTTCTGTGCACGATCTTCTTGTTGCCAGGTATTATCCTTGTCTTTATAATAGACAGTGTGAAATGGTACCTTGTCATGTCCTATGAGTAAGCCACCACGCTGAACATATCCGTACAAGGGTTTCAACAAAGGTTCGTCTATATAAATACCCTCTCCTCCAATAATTACAGGGACATCTTTGGGATCAATTTCATCAATGCTATCACATGGAACCGGAAGCAATGTTACCCCAGGTAACCAGTTACGGGTAAGGGATACTTCTGCCACATTGTGAGTACGGGGAGAAACTGCCAGGCCAATTTTCATAGCACCATTTGCAGCTGGTTTCCCTAATTTTGCCAAAGCATATTTGATCGTCTGAACCATAAAACCAGGCTGCTGGCCTGACAATTCTCCTTTAAAACTTGTGCCTCCAAATTCGGTTATCCACACTGGGATTTTCTTTTTTTCGTATTTCCTGATCACCTCATAAAATGACTTCATTTTACGATCGGTTTTTTGACTCAGATCAGGGCCCTCATTGTAAGGATGTACTGCTATAACATCGAAATATCCTTGTGCGCCTTCGAGGTACATAGCCTGGATATAGTCAGCATTCCAGTTACACAAACCACCGGCGACTACTAAAGCTTCTTTATCTATAGCTTTGATCTCTTCATAAGCGATTTTAAGCAATTTCACATATTGTGCGGCATTGGGAGATGGCTTCCAAAACCCTCCATCTTGCTCATTCCATATCTCCCATGTTTTCATCCTCTTGTGGTACCTTTTCACAGTTTCCCGCACATATAGTCGCCATTCTTCAGGATGATTATAGATTTGAACCACATCCATTCTTCCTGCACTTTTCAACTCATTGTCATAAGCCTGTAGAATGGGATGAATTTGAATGTGGTATTTTTCAGCTTTGTCCAATAGTTTATCATACCGCTTAAAGTTAAACTTCCCCTTTTTACTGGCTATTCTTGCAAAGCTGAAATCTTCTCGAAGCCATTTAACTCCAGCTCCATTCACATATCGAAAGGCAGTATCTATATTCAGCCATTCCTTTTCCCATAGCGGATGTGCTGCCACTCCCCATGGGGACTGTGCTGATACTACGATAGACCAGCACAGGACTATGATTAGCATAACATGTCTCATTTTGCAACAAAAAAATGTGTTTTCATCATTTGCGGTTCCTTAATTACTTAGATAGGACTTTAACCAAAGTTTTAAACCATACTTTAGCCATCAATTCTGCTCCTTTTTGGTTGGGATGTACATGATCAGTTATGGTGTATTTTCTCCAGTCAAATGGAGAAAATTGGTCAACCACGATGAGCCGGGGATCATTGTACATTTTAACCATGCCAGCGATTTCCTTATTTAATTCAGGTATATAACTATATTTTGGAAGCTTCCCACTACCAATTACCTGCGCAATCAGAATAGTAACATCCGGATTAATCTGTTTTAAGTTTTTAATGATCTCTTTATAGGTATTTATCATTCCTGGCACCGGTTTTTCATCTACGAAATGGTTGTGTCCTGAATGGATCAATACCACATCCGCAGGATATTCCCGATAGATACTATCTAGATGAGTTGCTAAAAACTCAACTGTTTGTCCACTATAACCTGCATGATGTATGCCACTATTTTGTTGTTTCGGGCCAATAAAATTAACATGAAACCCTGCCTTTTGTAGCTTTCTTCTTAAATCGGACAGGTATGAAAAGGAATCTTTGCCTCCCTCGGTTATAGAATCTCCCAACGCTAAAATAGTTGTAGAAGGTTCTTTTTTAGGTTTCCTAGAGCTCTCCGATCTCCCTGAAGCACAAAACAGAGGTATGGATAACAATAAAAGTAAACGCAGGACTCGCATATAATAAATTTTAATAACCAGGATTTTGTTTCATATTCTTATTAATCAAAATTTCTGTAGTGGGTATTGGCCATAAATACTGACGATCTAGCCATAAACGTTGAGTAATGGCCTGAACCTTACCCGCACTTTCCAATTTTGAAAAGTCAGGCAAGCCATTTTCATCAATATCGGGACTAAAAGCCCAAAACCAGTCACCTTTGCTAGTCACATCACTTATCAGCTTTGTCGAGGGGTACAACATCCCATAGCTTTTTCGTTTCAACACAATTTCAGCATATTTCCAGCGCAACAAATCCATATACCGCATATTCTCTTTAGCCAGTTCCATACGACGTTCTGTACGCAACTGGATTCTTAACTCAGGCTGATTTGTGCTGGTAAATGCAGGGTATTTACTAGTCGCCGCTTTATCTACACCATACGCACGGGCACGCACAGTATTCATAGCATCAATAACAGACTGATCAATTTGTCCCATTTCAATTTTGGCTTCGGCATAGGTAAGCAGTACCTCCGCATAACGAATAACAATTAAATCAGGATCAGTTTTAAATCCATTTTGCAACCATGATTCGTCTATTCCTTTTTTCCAAACCAAGCCATTGTAAGATGCAAATGGAGCTTGTAGCCTATTATCGTTGTTCTTCTCCATTTTACCTGTCTTAAAGTTCTTAACCATCAAGGCATCGGGATGTGGGTTGTACTCGTAACCTAGCCATTCCTCTCCAAATGGAGCAATAGTACTTTTGCATCGAGGATCGCGATTTTTGAAAGGATCATGCGAATCAAATAAAGGTGATTTATCAATCGGTAGACCATCTGTACAGGTATAAGAGGCCAATAGGTCCCACGAAGGATCTATTTCTGCAAAACCACCTGCGTTACGAGACAAATAGCTCCTCACAAGAGATGAAGGTACCACAACATCGTATAAGATTGCACGAGGAATAGCAAAAACACGTTCGTCCGATTTTTTAGTTTTGGCCAGGAATAAATCTCCGTAGTTATCATGCAGACGATAGATACCCAAATCCATTACTGCTTTGGCTGACTGAGCGGCAGTGCTCCAATCTTTCATATATAAAGCAAAGCGAGCTTTAAAGGCCAACGCTGCACCTTTAGTTGCGCGCTGCTCGGTTGATTTAAGAGGAAGTACTAATGCAGCAGCATCGAAGTCATCATACACAAATTTGGTAACCGTCGCTTTATCTGTTCGCCCATTAGTAAATGCCGCATCAATATCCAAATCTTTATCCACCAAGGGTACATCTCCAAACAAAGGCAGAAGCTTTGCATAAGCACAAGCCCTATGAAAACGGGCCTCTGCAATCAACTCATTTATTTTTTCTTGCGGAGCACCATTAGTAACTGCACGGTGCGCGTTAAAAATGATCGAATTGGCACGGGCTATTGCCTTATACTGATTTGCCCATAAGGTAATCACATAACTACCTTGACCGCTCAAAGTTCCATTCTCCAGACTAGATAATGTTTCCCTGGTTATGAAATCATCAGAACTATCTCCGTATTCGGTATAATGTGCCCAAAAACTAATACTATATAGGTTATTAATGGCCATCCTAACTTCGTCCTCAGAGGAATACCAGTTCTCAGTAGAACCTTTGGATAGCGGATTTAAATCCAGTTTATGACAGGAAGAAAGCGATAAAAGTCCAGCCAGGATATATAAAAATATACTTCTTTTCATTGTTCTTATTTTAAAGGTCAATTGATAATCCAAACAATACGGATTTAGTAATAGGATAACCTGATTCCGCAGATTCGGGATCCCATCCTTTAGGGTAATTATTGAGGCTGAATAAATCGTTTGCCGCTACATAAAACCGTAGGTGTTTTATCTGTACTTTATTCAGTAAGGAAGTAGGAATGGTGTACCCAAGGGTCAAATTTTTCATTCTCAAATATCTTCCATTGAACATCCAAAAATCAGACATTTTCAAATTGGCGGATTTATTCGACATGGTTAATCTGGGATATTTTGCCTCCGCATTTTGAGCATCAGTATTTTTTTCAGTCCAGTAATTACCGTCTAACAATTGAGGATAGTTTTTCCAGTTTTGTCTCATCGGTTCAATCATGGCCTCAGTAATGCGTACATTTTGGCTACCTACGCCTTGAAAAACCATAGCGCAATCAAAACCTTTATAACTCGCACTCAAATTAATTCCGAACATATGGCGAGGTAGTGATCCTCCTAATAGTACACGATCATACTCAGCCGAAATAATACCGTCGGGAACTCCATTAGGACCTGAAATATCCTTGTATTTCACATCTCCGATTTTTGTACTGGCCGTCATTTTTGCTGAATTGTCTAAATCCGCTTGATTAAGAAAAAGACCATCACTAACAAACCCATACCATTCATTAAACTGCCCACCTTGTCTCTTTATTTGATCTCCCAAGAACTCAGTACCTCTTAAATCTCCCATTTTGGAGATAAAATCGGAGAAGTTTGCAGAAATTGAATAACTGAAGTCATTTACCTTATCATTCCAGCTCATTTCGAGATCATACCCTGTAGTGTGCATCTTACCTGCATTAACGCTAGGATTATCATACCCGATGAACTTAGGGATATCAAGCGGGATCAACATATCTTTAGTTTTCTTTTTATATAGATCTGCCGTAAACCGTAGCTTACTATTTAGGAAATGAGCATCAAGACCCGCATCCCATGTTTCGGTAGTTTCCCAGGTGATGTTACGAACCGCATAAGTTTGCTGAGAGGCTGTTGGTACAGATACAATGTCAGAGCCGGAATACAATAAGGCATTTCCAAAGTTGACGGATGCCTGATATGGGTAGAGACTGGAAATACGTTCATTACCTAACTTGCCCCATGAGCCTCTAAATTTCAATAGGGATAGCCATTCCATGTTCAATTTTTTCATGAAGTTTTCTTCAGACAGCACCCATCCCGCAGAAAAAGAAGGGAAGTTTCCCCACCGGTTATCTTTAGCAAAACGGGAAGATCCGTCACGACGAAAATTTGCCTGAAATAAATAACGGTTATCATAACTATAGGTCAAACGTCCAAAAACTGAACGATAGGCATACTCCCTTGCATTCCCTGTATTGTCTCTTAAAGCTTCAGGTCCAATATCCAAATAAGGAAAGTTAGTCAATCCATATTGATCCCTTGAGGCACTAAGTTCTTCCCAAAATGCATAATAATCTTCGTAGCCTACCATTCCAGAAAAATCATGTTTGCCTAGTGTCTTGGTATAATTTCCAAAGAACTGAGTAGTTACTTCGAAATCATCATTTCTGAGCTCCTGTAATTTAGTAGTATAAAAGCCAGGAACATATCCCCTTATTTTATTAGGGTCATCAGCATAGGTATAGGGTACTTTTTTAAGGAATATCTTAGACTTATCAAATTTAAAATTTGGTGCAATTACTGCAGATATTTTCAATCCATCAAAAGGTAAAAGATCTAAACCTGCCTTACCTCCAATTAGATGATTCCAGCTGGCATTATTTCCGCCATCAGTCATAGCTGCCAGTGTGTTTCCACCATCTTTCACATCACCCCACATGCCATTTGTCCAGCGTATAGCATATATTGGTGGTGTATCTAACGAAGGAATTGGATTTTGATTGGGCTGTTCTGATTTCGTTCTTTTAAAATTGAAATCCAGATTTGCCTTTAAATATTTATTCACCGTGAAATCATTATTGACACGAATCATAAAACGTTCATAATACCTATGATCATAAATTGCATCAGCTTTATCATAGCGGAAAGATGCATTGGTTCGAACTGATTTACCTCCCCCTGAAACATTTATGGAGTGCGTTACGTTCGGAGCATAACTTTTAAGTAGCGCTTTCTGCCAGTCTACATTCGGATATTTATCAGGATCAGTGATACTGTTTTTTAACCAGTCGTTAATCTGGGCTTCTGAATAGGTCTGAAACCAACCGCCAGCATGGTTATCGTTATAACGGATTTCATTGGTCATTTCCAGATAACGTGTAGCATTTACATACTGAGGCAATTGAGCGGGCATTTCCCACCCATGATTGAAATTATAATTGAACTTCAATGAACCATCTGCTGCACGTTTAGTTGTGATAACAATAACACCTGCGGCTGCACGAGATCCATATATTGATGCAGATGCTGCATCTTTCAATACAGTAAGACTTTCTACATCATTAGGATTTATTTGGTTGATGTCTCCTGGCACTCCGTCGACGATAACCAGTGGGCTGGTTTCTCCAATGGTGGTCACCCCCCGTATTTTGACGCTTGCGGTTGCACCTGGGGCACCACTCTCACGAGTGACTAAGACTCCTGAGGTTGCACCCTGTAGTGCTGTTGACAGTTGGGTAGTTTTACGCATGGCCAAATCATCGCCCTTTACTGTACTAACGGCACCAGTTAGGTCCTTTTTTTTCATGGTACCATAACCAACTACCAAAACCTCATCTAAGCTCTGTTGATCCTCTTTCAATACAATCTCGAGACTTTTCTGATTGCTAATACTAATTTCCTGCGAGAGGTAGCCAATATAAGATATGACTAAAACGGCACGAGGTTTAACTTTTAGGGTGAATTCTCCGTTACTATCAGTGACGGTTCCATTTGCAGAACCTTTTTCCAGAACGCCAACTCCAATCATAGGCCTACCAGTATCATCTTTTATTTTTCCGGTAATGGTAATCTGAGTTTCTTGTGGAAGATTGCTTTGTGATTTATCTTTAGCGATAGTATTTGCATACGTCCCCGGATATTGTGCACACTGCATGATGGAGAATATTGCAATGTATTTTAACCGTCTTCGATTCGGAACAATAAAGTTCTTGTACAAAATAGTTTTCATGTATTTGTATCTTAATAGGTGTTTATATTTGGTTGTTATTGGAATATTTTAAGCATACGCTTGGTATAGAGAAATAAGGTTAGTACTTCTCACTATTCAACTTATGTCATAGGCTTTCTTACATTACTAGGTTTAGTTATTTGGTTATACATATTGAGCAAAGCACATATTTTCCCTGCCAATATGCCATTAATAGGATGTCTAGAATTCCCTGTGGGAAGTAAATTTATATGCACATTTATTCGGAAACAAATAATTAGGCATATAAATCGTCGGGCACGTTACCGTTAACGTGCCCGACGATTTATAAAATTTAGATTGTATTTTTTTTGACTTAAAATCATGCTAGCGACTTGAATTTCTTATAATCAGTTTTGTTTTTAGCTGAACGGTTTGTGCCTTCCAGTCCGCAACATTTCTACCGATCTGATCAAGTAGTAATTGAGTAGCTGTTCTGCCCATTTCATGAATAGGCTGTTCAACAGTAGTAAGGGAGGGTTCTATCATTGAAGAAACAAAGTCATCGCTGAAGCCAATAATTGCAATATCTTTTGGAATAGATAGGCCATGCTCTTTTATTATTCTGATGGCTTCGATTGCAGTAGGATCATTTATGGCAAAAATGGCATCTGGTCTGTTTTCAAGATTCAGAAAATAATTAATGTATATTTTTACTGTAGGTATGGATAAATCGTAATTGACAATAAGGTCTTCATCAATAGGAATATGGTGTTTTTTCAGTGCATCCAAGTACCCCTCCTTTCTATGCTTGCAAATACTAAGGGCTGCAGGTCCTGACAAGTGGGCTATTCTTTTCCTGCCAGACAAAATTAAATGTTCTACTGCTTCAAAAGCACCTTCATAATCTTCCACAATAACTTTAGGCACAATCATTTCATCACAAACCCTATTAAAGAAAACTATGGGAATACCTTTTCGCTGAAAGATTTTCAAATGCTCAAAATTATTTGTCTCTCTAGTAATGGAAACCAAAAGTCCGTCTACCTGGTGTTTCAGCATCACTCTGCTATTTGCCACTTCGGTTTCATATGATTCATTGGATTGGCTAATGATTAGATTATAACCTGCCTCTGAGGCTCTTTGTTGAGCACCAATGATTACTTGAGGAAAAAAAGACCTGGAAAACTCAGGAACAATAATGCCTAATGTTTGGCTCGATCTTTTGATTAAACCAATTGAAAACATATTTCTCTGATAATCCAGCTGCTTGGCAAGGTTGAGTACTTTTTCTCTGGTACTTTCATGAACACTGGAATGACCAGTGAGCGCTCTTGACACGGTAGACTTCGAAATTCCCAATTCCTTTGCAATATCTACTATGGTGATCTGATGCTTCTTCATACTCAAACTTATTAAAACTGCATATGACTCCTGAATATTTTTAAAAAAAAAGGCTCAATTATATAAAAACAAAATGGGAACATTCCCAAAATTGGTAACGCTCCCAAAGTCAAAAAATAGGCAAACTAGCTATTTCACAGAATTATCCGGTCTATATTCGATCAACCGAATTATAAACAATACCTACATCCTAATGAAAAGAAATTTGGTGCATCATTTAAAATGATAAGCCAATTTCCAAAATACCCATTATGCTTAAAGAAAACTATACATTAAACAGAAATTTAAAATCTATAACACTATCCACAGATCTTATTGTTGTTGGAGGTGGCTTATCGGGGGTTTGCGCAGCGCTAACCGCAGCCCGAGCGGGTGTCCAGGTTATCCTTATTCAAGATAGGCCAATTTTAGGGGGTAATTCATCGAGTGAAGTAAGATTGTGGATTTTGGGCGCCACATCACACATGGGAAATAACAACCGCTGGTCTCGCGAGGGAGGGGTAATTGATGAAATCCTTGTTGAAAATACATTTAAAAATCCAGAAGGCAATCCGCTAATATTTGACACAATCCTTCTTGATAAGGTTGCAGAAGAAAAGAATATCACCCTTCTTTTAAACACAGCTGTTCACGAAATTAGCAAGTCATCCGAAGATATCATTTCAGGAGTTAAGGCCTTTTGCAGTCAAAATTCTACTTCCTATAATCTTACTGCAAACCTTTTTTGCGATTGTTCAGGAGATGGTGTACTGGGTTTTTTATCGGGAGCGTCCTTTCGCATGGGTGCTGAAAGCAGGGAAGAATTTGATGAAAAATTTGCTCCAAGCAAAGCCTACGGTGAATTATTGGGACATAGCCTTTATTTCTACAGCAAGGACACCGGAAAACCTGTTAAGTATATCGCTCCTCAATTTGCACTATCCGACATCACAACTATTCCCCGTTTTAAAAGTTTTAATGCGCAAGATTTTGGCTGCAAACTATGGTGGATTGAATATGGAGGACGATTAGATACCGTTCACGATACAGAAAAAATTAAATGGGAACTTTGGAAGGTTGTATATGGAACATGGAACTACATCAAGAACTCAGGGAATTTCCCTGAAGCAGAAAACCTTGCTTTAGAATGGGTAGGTATGATTCCGGGAAAACGAGAAAGCAGGAGATTTGAAGGCGATTTTATGCTCAGTCAGAAAGACATCATCGAGCAAAAACTTCATTTCGATGCTGTTGCCTATGGTGGATGGTCGATAGATTTACATCCGGCAGATGGAATATTTAGCGAAAAACCAGGCTGTAATCAATGGCATCCAAAAGGAATTTTTCAAATCCCATATCGTTGCTTATACAGTAAGGACATTAAAAATCTGTTCTTAGCAGGTCGTATTATTAGTGCCACTCATGTTGCCTTTGCTTCAACACGAGTAATGGCTACCAGCGCATATGTTGCACAAGCAGTTGGAATGGCTGCGAAATTATGCAAAGTACACCATGTGTTTCCAAGGGATATCATTAAAAACAATCTGATAAGTGAATTACAGAATCAGCTGCAGCGATCAGGACAATACATCCCTCATTTGAGATTAAAAGATGATACTGATCTGGTACAAACAGCAAAAATTAGGAGCTCATCAGAACTGCAGCTTACGGGGATGAATAACCATGTTCTTTACAAGAATCTTGATATATCTGCAGCGCAGATGATTCCATTGGAGCCGGGAGAGTTTCCTGAGATAAACTTACTTGTAGAAGGAATAGAAGAAACAACATTAAGCGTAGAACTCCGGATTAGTTCAAAAACTGGAAATTTCACACCAGACATAACCATTGACACTCAGCTTGTTTCTGTTAAAAAAGGAAAACATCAGATCTCGCTAAATTTCAATACTAAGGTTACCGAGCAAGGGTACACCTTTTTAATATTCAAAAAAAATCCATTGGTTAGATTAGGATTCACAGACTTAAGGATAACAGGAATACTATCTGTTTTCAATGGTATCAATAAGGCAGTTTCAAACTATGGCATTCAAAGCCCTACAGAAGATATCGGTGTCGAAGCATTTGAATTTTGGTGCCCACAACGTAGACCAAATGGTCTTAATATTGCCTTATCATTTCAGCCGGGATTGAATGTCTTTCAATCCTCAAATGTAAAGAATGGGATCAACAGACCTACTACCCTTCCAAATGCATGGGTTGCCCAATTAGAAGACCAGGCCCCACAACTATTATTGGAATGGGATGTGGCGCAAGACATTAAACGAATAGAGCTAAATTTCGACACCGATTATGACCATCCCATGGAGTCTGTGCTAATGTCTCATCCTGAATCAATTATGCCTTTTTGTGTAAGAGATTACCAAATTAAAGATGAAAATGGCAAATTGCTTTTCGAAAAAAAAGACAATTATCAATCCATCAATAATGTAGAATTTGAAAAAGCCATACATACAAGAAAGATCATACTGACCATGTCACACCCCTCCAGCCATGTTCCTGCCGCTTTATTTGGAATCCGATGCTATAACTAAAACAAACTTTCAACTGAATAATCACACACACAAATGGTAACATTAGATTTTTATGTAATGACGATTTTCGCCTTATTGATATTTGCAATTGGTCTCACTTTTACAAGAGTTGGAAGTAAAAGCGGTCAGGCATTTTTTGAAGCAGGTGGTGCCACTCCATGGTGGATAAATGGCTTATCTCTGTTTATTAGTTACTTTTCTGCCGGCACCTTTGTTGTGTGGGGCTCAATTGCTTATAAAAGCGGTCTTGTGGCTAATATGATACAACTTACAATGGCTATAAGTGGATTATTAGTTGCTCGCTTTATTGCTGCAAAATGGAAGAAAACAGGCGCGATGACCGCTGCCGATTATTTAGGAACTCGTTTTGGCGTGAAAACACAACAGTTTTATACTTATCTAATCTTACTATTAAGCTTATTTGCAACGGCAGCCGTGCTTTATCCCGTTGGTAAAATGGTACATGTGGCTACCCCATTTTCATTAAATGCCTGTATAATAGTTATTGGGGTAATTATAGTTCTTTATACGGCAGCTGGAGGATTATGGGCTGTGCTGGTTACAGATGTTGTTCAATTTGTAATTCTCACTGCATCAGTACTTATCGTTATTCCAATTGCATTTAAGGAGATCGGTGGCCCGGCAAACCTCATATCTAAAGCTCCCCCAGGTTTTTTTGAACCTTTTAATTCGGACTATACCTTCGAATTTATGCTTGCATTTATCGTTTATCAAATGTTTTACATTGGAGGAAATTGGTCATATGTACAACGTTATACCAGTGTTTCTAATGTTAAAGAATCAAAAAAAGTAGCTTATCTGTTTACCATTCTTTATTTCATTAGTCCTGTAATCTGGATGATCCCCCCTATGGTTTACCGTATTATTAACCCAAATCTTCAGGGATTAGAGCCTGAAGGCGCTTACATGATGTTATGCCAAAAGGTATTACCTGCAGGCCTAATCGGACTTGTTCTTGCAGGGATGATCTCTGCAACCTCAAGTAAAGCGAATACAACTATCAATCTTGTAGCTACAGTATTTGCCAATGATATCTATAAAGCCCTAATTAGGCCAAAAGCAACTGAAAAAGAAATGATATTAATAGCCCGAATATTCACCATTATTTTTGGTGCTGCAACCATCATAGTCGCCATTTTAATACCCCGTGCAGGTGGAGTGGTTGAAGTGGTATTGAGTACTGCATCTATTGCCGGCGGTGCACTTTTTGGGCCAATAATATGGTCGCTCTATACCAAAAGACAGACAGCCACATCCTTGGTAACAATTTCTGTTACTTCTCTATCAGTAAGTTTATTTTTCAAAGTCATTAGCCCTTCACTTCTTGATTTCAAATTTAATAGAACAGTTGAAACAATTGTAGGCGTAGGATTGCCAGTTTTACTCCTTGCAATAACCGAATGCTACTTTATAGTGAAGAAGCTAAATGGCCCCAATTTTATGTTGGCAACCGAAACAGAAGTGGAACAAAAACAGATTTCTGAATCTGCATCTGCATTGAAGCAAAACGTTTTCGGAATAAAAGTAATTGCAATCTCTATGATGGTAATCGCTGTCGGTATAATTACATTAGGGACAATGGCTGAGCTATTTTCAAGCATAGTCATGGGTGTTGGATGCATCATTGCATTCGCCGCAATTGTTGTTTGGATAAATGCAAAAAAAATGGAGAAGCCCCTTAGTACCTATTAGAACCTTAGTACGAGTCGTCATACGCTTGATTTATTAATGATGTGATTTCGCTTGTTCAAACGATCTTAATTTGAAAGCTGGATATTGAAATCAAAAAGTGAAGGAAATCAAGTCTTTTACCAGCAAAATGAGCATTCAGACTACCAATATAAAAATCAATAAGATAACCAGACAGGTACTTTCCGGCGAAAGTGTAATCAACATCAACAACGCATCATCTACAAGGGGCACATTTAATTACACTGGTACCATCGTGTTTAATTGCGGTAACAACCCAACCATTGCCATCAATAGTAGCAGTGCCCCTATCATCCAACGGCAGTAAATTTTCCGCAAAAAATGTATCTCTGTTTCTTATGCAAAAGCAACTATTCACATATTACAGTTTAGCAATTGGAATGACAGTCTATTCCGGCTTAAACAAACTTCACAATACAAACATCTTTTAAATGCTCGATGCAATACATCAAATGCCCCAATATTATCTAAGGTAATGAAACAACTAGTATCAGTAATGATAATACTATATTCCCGAGATCCTGTCGAGCTCATCTTTTAAATCGTCAGCAGAATAATTCAGAAGAGAAACGCCATAGTCATTTAGCAATTCTGCAAATGTGCGCTTGGTTAAACGTGCCATATCAGCAGCTTGACCCAAAGAAAGTTTACCTGACTCTTATAATTTAGCCGCAATAAACCTCACCGTATCATTTTGATATTCTGCTAAGCTATCAGGAACTTCTAATGTTATTGTAGTCATAACTCAAAGATAAGAAATGTTTAGTCTCCCATCAAAAGTGATGCAGAAGAACCGCTTTGGGCCGTAATATGACGCCACGTTCCGCGAAAGAGGTGGCCACATATCGAATAATCCACACGCTCACCTAGGTATTGAATCGAATATCTGATACACCACTTTTTTACTGACTTACCTTTCTTATCTTTGTCGTAAATATAGGGTTCCGAATGTGTGAATTTAGGCATAACTCTTCTTTTTAGTTAAGAATAGAATTGTCGCCGTTTTGTCGCCGTTTTGTCCCCGTTTTAATAAAAACAACTCTAATACACGAAGTAACGATGTCCGACGAAAAAATAATATTTTCAATGGCGGGGGTAAATAAGATTTACCCTCCCCAGAAGCAAGTTTTAAAAAACATATACCTTTCCTTCTTCTATGGCGCCAAAATCGGCGTTATTGGTTTAAATGGATCAGGAAAATCATCGGTTTTAAAGATTATTGCCGGTATCGACAAAGCCTTTCAAGGTGAGGTTGTTTTCTCTCCAGGCTACACAGTAGGTTATCTAGCACAGGAGCCTGAACTAGATGAGAATAAAACAGTTAGAGAAGTTGTTGAAGAAGGTGTAGCTGAGATTACCGCTATCCTTAAAGAATACGAATCTATTAATGAACAGTTTGGCCTGCCAGAGATCTACGAAGATGCTGATGCAATGGATAAACTGATGACTAAACAAGGTGAACTTCAGGATAAAATCGATGCTGTTAATGCATGGGAGCTAGACAACAAACTAGAGCGTGCAATGGACGCCCTTCGTTGTCCAGACCCTGATGCAAAAATATCAGTACTATCAGGTGGTGAAAGAAGACGTGTGGCGATGTGTCGTTTACTACTTCAGGAGCCGGATGTTTTATTACTTGATGAGCCTACCAACCACCTTGATGCTGAAAGTATTGACTGGTTAGAGCAGTTCTTAAAAGAATACAAGGGTACTGTAATTGCAGTAACTCACGATAGGTATTTCCTTGATAATGTTGCAGGCTGGATTCTTGAACTAGACAGAGGTGAAGGTATTCCATGGAAAGGTAATTACTCATCATGGCTGGATCAGAAAGCTAAGCGTTTGGCTCAGGAAGAAAAAACTGAAAGCAAACGTCAGAAAACACTGGAAAGAGAGCTTGAATGGGTACGCATGGCACCAAAAGCACGTCATGCAAAATCTAAAGCACGTCTATCAAACTATGACAAGCTGGCATCTGAGGATTCAAGAGAGCGAGAAGACAAGCTGGAATTGTTTATCCCCGCAGGTCCAAGATTAGGAAATGTAGTAATCGAAGCCAATAATGTTACCAAAGCTTATGGCGACAAATTATTGTTCGAAAACTTGAGTTTCTCCTTACCTCCGGCAGGTATAGTAGGTATTATTGGCCCCAATGGAGCAGGTAAAACCACATTATTCCGCTTAATTACTCAGCAAGAAACTCCTGACACAGGAACATTCCGTGTTGGCGATACTGTTTCTCTTGGTTATGTTGATCAAATGCACAATGACCTTGACCCAACCAAAACGGTTTATGAAAATATTACTGATGGTTTAGACAATATTCAATTGGGCAATAAAGCGGTAAATGGTCGTGCATATGTTTCTAAGTTTAACTTTAATGGTGGCGATCAGCAGAAAAAAGTTGGCATTTTATCTGGTGGTGAGCGTAACCGCGTACACCTGGCCATTACTTTAAAGAAAGGCGCTAACGTATTGTTACTGGATGAGCCAACCAATGATATCGACGTAAATACATTGAGAGCATTAGAAGAAGCTTTAGAAAACTTTGGTGGATGTGCCGTAGTAATCAGTCACGATCGTTGGTTCTTAGACCGTATCTGTACTCACATTTTGGCTTTCGAAGGAAATTCACAAGTTTACTTCTTTGAAGGTAATTACAGCGATTACGAAGAAAACCGTAAAAAACGCCTTGGCGATGTAACACCTCATCGCATCAGATATAAAAAATTAGTTTAATACTCTTTAAATGAAACAGGCCGGTAATACCGGCCTGTTTCATTTATTTATATTGCTTTTGTATTCTTAACAATAACTCTTTTGTCTTTTTGATCCCTTCATCTTCCGACAGGCCATCTCCCTCGTATTCAATCCCTACAATACCGCTCCATTTTGCAGCACTTATAATTTTGAACATGCGATCATAGTCAATATCTTTCTCATCACCTTTATCATTGAAATTGAAAGTTTTAGCACTAATTCCTTTCGCAAACGGAACCAGATCTGTTACTCCCTGATACATGTCGTACACCCTATCCTCACTTACCCTAAAGTTACCAAAATCGGGTAATGTACCACAATAAGGGCTGTTAACCTGTTTCATTACATCCGACAACCATTTTCCATCAGAAGAATAGCCGCCATGATTTTCTACAATAATGTTGATTTTATGCTGTTTACCATATTCAGTAAGCTTACCTAAGCCATCAACTACCGCAGTTTTCACCTCTTGTTCAGCTCCATTACCGGCAGCATTTACACGGATAGTTTTACAGCCCAATGTTTTAGCCGCATCAACCCATTTATAGTGATTTTCAACAGCTTTTAAGCGCGCTTTCTCATCCAGGTTACCTAGTTCGCCCTCTCCATCAATCATGATCAGGTGGTTTTGAATCCCCTCGCCTTGGGTTATACTTTTTAGCTCCTTAAGATAAGCAGGGTCAGTCTCTTTTTTATTAAAAAATGGACTTACGTATTCAACTATATCAATACCAAAATCTCTTTTGGCTTTTACTGGAAACTCAAGATTTGTTAGCTTACCACCGAACAATGATTTATGTAAAGACCATTGTGCCAGAGATATACTAAAAAACTCCTTTTTAGGAATTGCCAACGCGTCAAACGGAATTAGCGAAGAGAGTCCGGCGGCGGCAGACAACATTCCTAAATCTTTAAGAAAACTTCTACGGTCTTTAGTGTTCATATGTTCTTTATGATGGGTAAATACTGGGTTCAAAGCTTCTAAAATAGGAATAATTTCTTCATATACTAATATGGAAATAGGATTTTCTCATCCTCACTACTACAAAAAACACCACACATCACACTGACAATGAACAAAATGAATAAGACACAAACAAAAAACATCCCCGTATATTAGAATTAATAGTAGCCATAGGGGGCAAATGAACAACTATACTAAGCTTTCAGATAATGAGCTCATAAATTTATTGAGAGGCTCAGACCATGTTGCGTTTACTGAAATTTACGATAGGTATTACTACTTATTGTTTACCCATGCCTATAAAAAACTTAGAGATGAAGATGAAGCAAAAGATCTGATTCAGGAGTTATTTACCTCGCTTTGGCACAAGCGCGAAAATGCTATAACAACATATAATCTTGCAGGCTACCTGTACACCGCTGTCAGAAACCGAACGCTTGATTTCTTTTCACATCAGGAAGTTTCCTCAAAATACATCGCCTCCTTAACCGACTACATAAATGGCGGGCATGTTGCTAATACCGACCATTTAATTAGAGAGAAAGAATTTCAGGCCTATATTGATAAGGAAATAGAAGCACTCCCTCCCATGATGAAGCAAATATTTAAACTAAGTAAGATAGATCATCTTACTCACACAGAGATCGCAGAAAAACTGGGAACCAATGAAAACAACGTATCCAAACAACTTACCACCGCAGTAAAGATATTAAAGAATAAACTTGGCTTAGCCTTTTACATTTACCTCTTCCTTAACTCTTAAACAGACCACTTATTTTTTTACAATTCTTACTCTTATTTCAAAGAGATAGCCGTCTTGTTATTAAATCGCCCTACAACATCTATGATGACGAGTAACAAAGAGACTAAAGATTTACTAATAAAATATCAGAAAGGAGAATGCAGTCCAACTGAACAAGCTTTAATAGAAAGCTGGTACCTGCAATTTAATGAACATGAAATAGACCTATCAGCAAAAAGGATTGAGGATATTAAACAGGAGATTTCCGATCAACTTTCAGGTGCTAGAATCAGGAAAATTAATTGGCTATACAAAATTTCAGCTGCAGTTGCTGCGATTATAATACTGGTTGGTATTTCAAAATTCTTACACACAAAAGGAGATAAATTACCACAAGGGTACGCCAATGATATTAACCCCGGTACCAACAAAGCAACACTAACTTTAGCCGATGGCACAACTATAGTTCTAAGCGACGACAAAACCGGAGTTGTTGTTGCAGCCACTGAACTAACATACAATGATGGTACCCAAATAAAAAATTTAAAAGCAAATAATAAAGATTTACAGATCGCAGCTACTCCACGTGGGGGGCAGTATCAAATAATATTGCCGGATGGCACTAAAGTATGGCTAAACGCCGCTTCTACGTTAAAATTCCCTCAAACATTTTCTGGATTAGTTAATAGAAAAGTTGAATTAAGCGGCGAAGCCTACTTTGAAGTAACAAAAGATAATGGGCATCCATTTATAGTAGAGAGCAATAAACAAACAGTAAAAGTATTGGGCACTCAATTTAATATAAACAGCTATTCTGATGAGCCGAATATAAAAACAACCTTAATAGAAGGAAGTGTTAATGTAAATAACAATACCATATTAAAACCCAATCAGCAGTCCATTAATTCAGGTGGAACCATCATCGTCAAAGAAGTAGATACCGACCCAACTATTGCCTGGAAAAACGGAGAATTTGCCTTCAGTAATGAATCTTTAAAATCAATTATGAAGAAAATAGCCCGTTGGTATGATGTTGAAGTAGTATACCAAAATAACCGAATAGGCGAAAAAACATTTGGTGGAAGTATCTCCCGGTTTAAAAAGGTAAGCCAACTACTCTGCATGCTAGAATTAACCGGTAAAGTGAAATTTAAAATCGAGGGAAGGAGGATCACAGTAATGGAGTAAATGCACCGTCAAGCGGAATAAAAAAGGCCAGGAGTGTCGAGACAACTGGCCAAAAGCTTTTCCATAAATAATTGTACACTATCAACTTAACAAGCTAAACAAATGTATAAAATATTTACCAAACAATTGGAGATATCAAAATGGTATATCCTTAAACTCCTATTGATTATGCGCTTAACCACCGCGATCATTCTCTTAACCATGCTTCAGGTAAGTGCGGCCAGTTATAGCCAAAACATTACGTATATTAAGAAGGATGCTACGTTAATACAACTTTTCAAAGAAATAAAAGCACAAACAGGCTACAATGTTGTTTGGTCTGAGGAGAGCATAGACCCTACCACACGAATAGATGTAAATTTTAGAAATACGCCACTACAAGAAGCATTAGATAGGAGTTTTAAGAGTCTGCCCCTAGCCTACGTTATAAACGACAAGACAATTGTAATAAAGGAGAAGACGCCTTCCTTTAGAAATAAAATCGTTGATTATTTTACTGCCATTGATGTTACTGGTGCTGTATACGATGATAAAGGTAATCCACTCTCCGGAGCGACGGTAAAATTGGAAGGCACCAACATTGTGGTGAGAACTAATGATAAAGGGAGCTTTACATTGAATTCAAAAGCGGATAACGGAGTGCTTATTATATCCTTTTTAGGGTACAAGACTGAAAAGGTGAGTTTTAGTCCTGGCAAGCCAGAGCCTTTTAATATTGTGTTGAAGCAAGAGGAAAATGGATTACTGGAAATTGAAATAGTAAGTACGGGCTATCAAGACATCCCAAAAGAAAGAGCAACCGGTTCCTTTACAGTAATAGACAATGAATTTCTAAATCGTTCCGTTTCAACAAACATTCTAGATAGGCTAGATGGCGTAACCAGTGGCCTAATTTTTAATAAAAACTTACCGGGAGGAGGAAACTCAAATGGCGCAGGCATCTCAATAAGAGGCCGAAGCACCTTATTTGCAAATCCTAATCCATTAATCATACTGGATAATTTCCCCTATGAAGGAAACATAAACAACATCAATCCAAATGACATTGAAAGCTTCACCATATTAAAAGATGCCGCAGCGGCAAGTATTTGGGGCGTAAGGGCTGGGAATGGAGTAATTGTAATGACCTCAAAAAAAGGAAAAACAAGAAATAAAGTCCAGCTAACAGCAAATGTTACCAGCTCATTTTCAAATAGACCCAGCCTACGTTATAAACCACAAATGTCAGTTTCGGAATATATCGATCTGGAGCAATACTTATATCAAAAGGGCCACTATAACCGAAACTTAAGAAACAATTATTCCATCATTTCTCCGGCAGTAGCAATTATGCTTCAAAAAAAGAACGGACAAATTTCAGCTGCTGATTCTTCTGCAATGATTGCGGATCTTAAAAGATTAGATGCCAGAGATGATCTTGAAAAATACATCTATCGCCCCGCAATAAACCAACAATACGCCTTCAGTTTAGATGGTGGAAACAGTTATAATAAATACTACCTGTCTGCCGGCTACAACAAAGACATTCAAAACCTAAAAGGAAACAGCTATGAGCGCTTTACCCTCAATGCAAACCATTCATTTATACTGTTAAAAGATAAATTAGAATTATCTGCAGGGGTACTATTAAGTACAGACAACACTAAAGGCAATACATCGAGGTATACAACACCTTACACGCCTTACGACAAGCTTGCAGACGAAACTGGAAATCCACTTTCTGTTGTAAGAGAAGGTGGATTAAGAAAACAATACACGGACACCGCCGGAAAAGGAAAACTGCTAAACTGGGACTATAAACCATTAGATGAAAACTACAGCAATCAAATCACTAAACTAACCGACTATAAATTAAATGCTAATTTAAAGTACGCGGTGTTTGCTGGATTAAGCTTTGCCTTAAACTATCAATATCAAAAAGGAATTTCTGATTATAGTCAACAGTATGCTGATGATTCCTTTTTTACCAGAAATCTGATCAATTCATTTACTCAGTTAAACCAAACCACATTAATTGCAACACGACCAATACCTCTGGGCGGAATTAACAACACCGCCTTTAGTAATTACTATTCTAACTACGGCAGAACTCAAATAAATTATACAGCCAATTTCAACAACAAACATGAAATTAATGCGCTGGCCGGAGTAGAAATTAAAGACTATAAGTCCATCAACAACTCCAACAGGATGTACGGTTACAACCTATCAAATGGTGCAAATATTCCCGTTGATTATCTAAACAATTTTAAACAATATTATGGAAATGGAACAATACGAATTCCTTATAGCTCTTCAAGTTCTTATTCGATAGACCGCTTCAGATCAGCTTTTTTTAATGCGAGCTACTATTACGACAACAGGTATGGAATATCTGCCAGTGCAAGAAGAGATGAATCAAATATTTTTGGTGTTAAAACCAATCAGAAAGGAGTTCCATTATGGTCTGCAGGTTTGATGTGGAATTTAAGCAATGAACATTTTTACAGCATTGAAAAGCTTCCAAAACTGACGCTAAGGGCTACCTATGGCTACAATGGAAATCTTGACCGTTCAACATCAGCTTATCTCACTGCCCGGACTTGGGGTTCAAGTGAAACCTGGAATGTTCCTTACAGTGAAATCATAAACCCACCAAACCCTTCGTTACGATGGGAACGAATTAAGAACATCAATTTTGGTCTCGACTTTTCTACAAAAGAGAATCTATTCGCAGGTAGTGTTGACTATTTTATCAAACGCGGTATAGACCTCATTGGAAATAGTCCAATTGCTCCTCAGTCTGGTATAACGCAATTTAAAGGAAATACAGCCAACACAAAAACAACGGGGATCGATGTAGTCATTAACAAAAATAGCATCGGTAGGGCTAAATTTAAATGGCAAAGCAATTTCCTTTTCAGTTACAACAAAGAAACTGTTACGAATTATAAGGTTAAACAAGGGAGCAACCTAGATGTTGTCAATTCCAACTTTGCAAACCCATTGGAGGGATACCCTTACTATGCCTTGTTTAGTTTTAAATTTGTAGGACTTAACGAGCAGGGTAAACCTAAAGGAATACTCAACAATTCAGTCAGTCAGGATTATGCAAATATCATTAATTCTAATGATGCCTCTGAATTAGTTTACAATGGCTCAGCCATTCCACTGCTATATGGCTCTTTCCGAAACTCATTTCAATATGCAGATTTTGATCTATCACTCAATATAACTTATAAACTAAAGTATTGGTATCGTAGATACAATGTGTTTTCGGGCAGTAATTACAGCTATACAAATGCTGACTATGATAAACGGTGGCAGAAAGCGGGAGATGAACTAAAAACGATTATCCCTGCGTTATCCTATCCGGTTGATTTTACTCAAGATGCCTTTTTCCAGGGATCGGATGCATTGGTAGAAAAGGCTGATCATATCCGACTTCAAGACATAAGGCTGAGCTATACATTCAGCGGAATTAAAGCCCTCCAAAGCTTCAAAAACCTACGGGTATATTGCTATATAAATAACCTGGGAATCATATGGAAGGCAACTAAGCAGCCACTAGACCCAGATGCTCCTGCATCATCTTTTATAAATCCAAGAAGCTATAGCATTGGCCTAAGCACAAACTTTTAATCCTGATAACATGAAAAATACGTACAGCATAATGTTCTTCATTTGCATCCTTTTTACAGGATGTGGTGAAAATTTTTTAGAGGAAAAACCAAACTCCTCTATTATCAACCCTAAAACCTTAGCAGAGTTCCAAACCTTGCTTGACAATGACGAGATGTTAAACTCAACTGGAGGACTAGCCCAAATGGCAGCAGATGAGTATTTCGTCATCGATAAGACGACATTTGACGCCCTTCAGACTCCTACAGAAAAAGGATCCTATCTATGGTCAAAAGATCTTTATGGGAAAGGCTCGAATGTATCAGACTGGAATAGACCCTACAAAGCCATTTTTTACGCGAACAGCGTGATTGATGGCTTGAACGCGCTTAAGGTAAATGCCAAGGACCAAGTTGCATGGAACAACCTGAAAGGTTCGGCCCTATTTTTTCGAGCTTATGCATTTCATGATCTGGCAAGAAGCTTTTGTCCGGTTTATAATGAAAATACCGCTGATAAAGATTTAGGACTTCCATTAAAAAAGTCATCAGGTATAGATGTTATCCTTCAACGCTCCTCGTTAAAAGATACGTACAATCAGATAGTAGCTGATTTAAACGAAGCACTACCGCTACTGCGTGATGACTTTTCGACCCCTCAAAAAAACCGGCCCAGTAAAACTGCAGTTACCGCCTTACTTGCACGAATTTACCTCTACATGGGAAAATACAATGAAGCAGAAAAAGCGGCAAATGCCTGCCTTGAGAAATACAATACGCTAATTGACTATAATAAGATCAGTACAGATAGCGATAGTCCATTTGCGAATACAAGTGATGAAACCATATTCTTTTCACGCCAGATAGTGGAATATTACATTACACTTTATACAACATATATCCTTGAAATAGGCGTTAACCCTACTCTATTAGCCCTTTATGAGCCCAATGATCTCCGCCTGCAAATATTTTACGAAAAAAATAAACTCAACAATTACAATGTAAAAAGAGGGTATGTTAAAGAGGGAGTATATGCATTTACAGGTTTAGCTGTTGACGAAATCATGCTAATAAAAGCAGAGTGTGCAGCAAGACGAAACGATCCAACCCTGGCCATTTCTCTTTTAAATACTTTACTTACAAATCGATACAAGACGGGAACTTTTGAAGGGTTAAGGTCAATGAGCTCCACAGACGCACTACAACGTGTATTACTGGAACGACAAAAAGAGTTGGTATGGCGTGCTTTACGGTGGTCAGATTTAAAAAGGTTAAATAGAGATGGTGCAAATATAACCCTCAGAAGGAAACTCGGCGATATTGAATATAGCCTATCTCCTAACTCCCCAAATTACACTTTCCCGATTCCTCTGGATGAAATAAACTTAGGTGGTATACAACAAAACATAAGACAATGATTAAGAAATTACTATTAGTTATAGGTACGCTTTCCTATACCATGTTTTTACATGCGCAAGGAATTAATAAAAGCCCAAACAAACAGGTTATCATCTCTGGGTTTATTGACAATTCCTTTTTAAAGAGTCAAAAGGAAGAAGTACGTGTAAACTTTTACAATGAGTTTAATGAAAATCTTATTGCTAACTCGGATCTTCTAATCACTCCAATTGTTAAAAGCAGGTTTTCAGTACAGGCGCAATGTAATTCGGAAGTAGCTTATTTTAACATTGAAAATTGGCCTACGATGAGTTTATACCAAAACATATTCCTTGTGCAATCAGGAGATAGCTTATGCTTAAATATGGTATCAGAGAAAGAAATATACTTTAGCGGAAAAGGAAGTGCCAAGCTAAATTATCAATTGTGGTTTGCAAAGTTCCGCAATACCTTTTTTAAAAGCTTTTCTAAGAATGATACTTCGGTTATTAGTTTTAATAGATTGAAAGCCGCCAAAATGATAAGCACAGCCTTAGATTCATTGGATAAAATTAAAGAGACAATGAATGAAGACACTTACAATTTATTAAGAACAAACACTGTAAGTGCAATTAAGTGGGAATGCTTATCAGCAATGACCGCATTTATAGATTCGAACGATCCTGCTTACATAAATGCACTTCAAAAGGAAGTCTTTAAGCTCTACCAAGACCAACGTGGTCTTACTATAATCAACACCCTAATTTTGGATCATTCATTTTTGTATGTGAGATATCTGTATGAACTCAGCAGAATCAATACAACCCTATCTACGAAAAATCTACGATCCGACTTAACATCAATTTACAATAGCATAAAAAGAGATTTCACCGGCTTAACAAGAGACAAATTATTAGTGCAATGCTTCTTAAATCAAAGTATTTCAGAAAAGGACATTACAAAACTTTTGGAAGATGCACTAAGTATTATAAAAGATCCTTCTGGGCAAAAAATACTGGAGAGCAGGTTCTTAGCTAGAAAATCAGGGGCTAGTGCTTTTAAATTTGACCTCGAAGGAATTAATGGGGAAAAGATCCAATTAGACCAATTTATAGGAAAGATAGTGGTTATAGATAGTTGGTTCTTGGGCTGCCCTGGCTGTATTGGCTTAGCAAGAGAATTGGAATCAATTATAGCACATTTTAAGAAACGTAAAGATGTTGTCTTCCTTGGGGTGAATGTGGATAAAGAACATGATAAATTTATAGCAGGGGTAAAAAGTGGAAAATACACCTCCTCCCAAACGATAAACGCATATACAAACGGCCTAGGATATCTTCATCCTATGCTAAAGTACTATCAGTACAAAAGCTATCCAAACTTATTGCTAATTGATAAAAACGGAAAGATAATTTATGCGGATCCTCCTAGGCCATTAACAGGACCAAATAAGGATTTTTTCATTCGCCTTATTGAAGAGAATCTTTAGACTAGAAGAACTTAGCCCCCTATGTGGGGCCAAGTTCCTTTCTATCCTAATTAGGGCAAATAACCGTTGCTAGCTGACTGATAGGTCCTTGGATCAGAAGGCGCCGGCAAGCGACTGAAAGCCGCGCCTTGATCTTCCTCAAACCCAACAATACACTTATCTACGATCCCCGATGTACAATTAACAGAACTTGGAGGAATAGTTCCCGAATTCATAAAGGTATAAGTAGTCCCACTTGAATTCAATTTATAATAATAAGTAGTTACATCATTTACTTTCTCGGCATTTTTAAATGCCTGAGTTCCTACCGCCAAGCCAACTACCAGAAGGCTCAAAGCGATTTTTTTAATATTTAAACTTAACTTTTTCATGTTATTGTTTTTTGATTTTTTCTTTTGCTCTCCCGAGCCATAAAGCAAATACAGCCAATGCCATAAACCCGGTATTAAACCATATATGCCCTTCCCAACTCAACTTTTCGATGATCAGACTACAACGGCAAGGCAGGTGTTCTGCCCATAACATCATTGCTACAATATATCCTGTAAAAACAGCTATTAGGGTTATAAAGCAATAAAAACCCAGCCGCTGTGTTCCAGGGATAATCAATAAAACAACAACCAATAGTTCAGCCACAGGAACAAACCAGGCAATATATATGGCAGTCCCCTTAATGAAAGAGACTTTCGATAAACCTTCAGAAAAGGTTTCATGATCTACCACTTTTCCATAAGCGGCAGAAGCAAATAAAGCGAGACAAAGAATACAGATACCATATACGATCCATTCTTTGGCGCTGTCTGTTAACTGAAATATGTTCTTTCTAATGATTGTACGTTCCATTGTTTTACAATTGTAATATCCATCAATATCATAGCTGAGGTGGCTATGCCACCGGCAGGTACGTAACCCGCCAAATAAGTTTGGTTCTCTTTGTCACGGCACTCCTTTCTGTTTTTTTGTTAATTGTTCTTACAGCTACTTCCTGCTTTTTTTAATAAGCTGCATAAAGCCCTGGCAAAACAATCCTGTTAACAAGCAGCATAATAGAGATGACAATTTCCATCAAGGGCACCATCCAGACCAAAACAGGAGCAAAATCTGTGATGATGGAAGATTTACTAATCTGAAGTTGGAATCTATCATACTCTATTAACTTGCTTGCTGCTGCATAAAGAATTAACAAAACAAAGAATCCTGAAATACTAGCTGCCACTAACTTCTTCCTGGCGCTCAAATCAAATAAGAAGAAAGGTGTAGCTTCAATGTGTTTTTCTATTAAATTCATAATCTGTATTTCTTTACTAAGCATTACAATTGATTCATTAACTCAAAGGTATAACCAAAATTAAAGCAGGTGTTAGCAACGCAATTGCATTTTTTTTGCAAACACGATTGCATTTTTTTTGCAAACACAATTGCAAAAAAAATGAAACGAGAATAGCATATTACCGTTAAACCACGATCAAAACAATCCTCTCCAATTTCTTTAGTTGATTAAGCGTCATGCAAAACCATGTTAATGAGAGGATTGAGATTTATCCAGAATTAATAGGTGTGTGCGATTTAAGTTTATGTTTCTTATCGTTCAAAACAGATAATAATTTCATTTTTTTTGAAAAAAATAAAATGCTCAATACATTGCCTGGGCAAAGATTTTGGGTCATTTTACATCAAGGGTGTGGTACCCCCCACCACTGCCAAAAGCAAATAAATATTCCTTCCTTTATTTTCTAATACGAAAAGACATCAAATAGTAATGAATGACATCTGAAATCTTGTTGAAGGAGCTAACACCTTAGACTCAACTCAGACTCAGGTCAGACTCACCTTAGACTTGGGTTAGACTTTTGTCTGAAAACAAGCTCTATTGAGTCTTTTTAAAAACTGTAAAGAAGCTGATATACTATAACGACTGAAAATAAAAACAAAAAATACAAATGATATGGCAAAGATTAAGAAAGGAATTTTAGGTCCTGTTTCAGGGCAAATAGGACCAGTAATTGGTAGTAGCTGGAAAGGGATACCATACGTCCGCGGGGAATCGCAAAAGGAACCAAAAGAAAGAACTCAAGGACAGATTGCTACTCAACAAAAAATGAATTTTATAAACAACGCGCTGGTGCCTTTTCACCCCTACATCAATATTGGTTTTGCTAACAATGCATTCCAAAAAACAGAAATCAGTGCTGCGTTTTCTTTAAATTACAATACTGCATTTCCGGGCACTTACCCAGATTTAAGCGTTGATTACAGTAAACTAGTTTTAAGTGTTGGCAAACTACCAATGATTGAAGACATTACCGTCGAATTGATTGATCCAGAAACCGTAAAACTCACCTGGTCTCAAAACAATGTTCGACCTGCCTCTTTCGACGATCAGTTAATGCTGATACTGTACTGCGAAGAATTAGGTAAAACGGATGGGTTAGTAGGTGGATTCAAGCGTACAGACACGCAATGTACATTTAGGTTTAACCCAAAATTTGCAGGAAAAACCTTGCATCTTTTTGTTAGTATGACTTCAATAGATAGAAAAAAAATAGCCAACAGCGTTTATTACTTTTTAACGAATTGATTGTTAAAGAACATCAACTGAAAGCCGATGGCATTTTTCCAGTAATCCCAGGTATGTCCACCTGGTCTGATGGTAAAATCATGTGGAATATTGTTATACAACAGTTTTTCGTGAAGTTTTACGTTCACATTGTAAAAGAAATCATCAAAACCGCAGTCAATATTTAAAGCCAGTTTGTTGGGTACAAGCAGATAAGTTAAGTCGATAACAGAATTTGCTGCCCAGCGCTCTGGATATCTATCTTCAGGTCCAAGGCGTTTTGCGATGTCCCAATTTAACGGAAAAGGTTTAATATCAACGCCACCGCTCATACTGCCGGCTGCGCCAAATACATCCTGATGTTTAAAGGCCAAATACAGTGCGCCGTGGCCGCCCATACTTAAGCCCGTAATTGCACGGCCTTTTCTGTCTTTTATGGTTTTGTATTTTTGGTCTACCCAATTAACCAGTTCGGTAGCCACATAAGTTTCATATTTCCAGGCAGGGTCTTCCGGACTATCAAAATACCAACTGGTCACATTTCCATCGGGGCATACAATGATCATCTGAAAATTATCAGCGTAATCTTTAATTGAAGGTACTTTACTTACCCACCCGGAATAGGCATCGCCTGCGCCGTGAAGCAAATAAACCGTCGGATAGGTTTTGCTTTCGCTGTAACCTTCGGGTGTAATTACAACCGCTTTGATATTTTTCTTCATCGCAGCGCTATAGGTTGATACGGTATCAACCTTAGCTGCAAAAACAGATTCGGCACTTAAAAATGCTAAGATGCCGATGAGAAAGCCCCATTTTTTCATTTTCTAATTGCTTATCCAAGTACATGCAGCACCAACAAGAGCGGCATCTTCCCACATCTCGCTTTGCTTTATTACCACGGTTTTATTAACTAATTTATCCTGCAATTTACTAATAAAATGATCCCATGTCTTAGCGATGTTTCCACCAATTACTAACACCTGCGGATTTTCATCCGCAATAAAATCATTTAAGAAAGCTGCCAAATTTGTAGAGAACTCTTCAAACATTTGATCTTTTACAGATTCATCTGCTGTAGCAAGCAATTCTTCGACATTTTTAACCTCTTTTCCGGTTAACTCTTTATAGTGTTTTAGAAACCATCTGGTCGAGATGTATTCTTCCGCAATACTGTCTAAGAAGGGAACAAATGCACGATTTACATCAACAACTCTACCATTACAGTTACTGGTTGATCCTAATCCTGTACCTAAGGTTATTCCTATTGCTCTTTCAAAATCTGAAGCAGCTCCTGAAGCAAGTTCACCTCTTAAAAATGCTTCTGCGTCATTAATAAAAACGATGTGCTCGCCAGGAATACCTAATTTTTCAGATAAAATGGTACGAATATTTAATCCATATAATGAATCGTATTTCTGCTGATTTTTCATTAAAGAAATACCTTCCTGATAATCAAAAGGTCCGGGCATGGCAATACCAATTCTTATTGTTTCTTCAGAAGATTTTAAAATTAATGATGAAAGGGCATCAACCCACGACTGGATAATTACCTCTGCATTTTCATCCATTGAGGCAACGCGCAAACGCTGCATGGAACTATCAATAACTTTATATGTTGTACAATCTACGTGTGCTGCTGTGATGTGAGATCCGCCAATGTCAACCCCAATAAAGGGAAGTTTAGAGGTTTTAGTGTTCATTTAGTCTAGGTCTATTTGGTTACAATAGAATTTATTTGATTCTATAACTCAAATAAAGACATTTAAACCGTTTTAGCAAAATTTATTTGCATTTTTTTCTTGTTGGATCAGTAAGAATTCACTAGGCTAATACGATTGGGCTGATCAAAACAATCCATTGCGCTAAAACTTTTACTATGTTACAACAATCATCATTCAGCTAAAGTGTTTGGCATGCGCCGAATGGCGGCATTTCGCAAATCTAGATTTCCTTAAAAAGCTATAAAGAAATCATTTGCAGGTTTGCAAATGAAAATAAGAGAATTATTTTTGCTTTTCTGGTCTTGGTCCACGTTTGTAGATAACGAGGCCATTTAAAAAATTACGAAGAATCTGATCACCACAAGCCTTAAAATTAGGATGATCATCACTCCTAAAAAAAGAGCCTAGTTCACTCTTGGTAATTTTAAAGTTCACTAATTCCATGATTTTAATGATATCATCATTGGTTAATTCAAGTGCTACACGCAACTTTTTAAAAATGTCATTATTGCTCATACTATTGAGTATTATATGCTAAATTTCCTTAAATATTTTGAATTCAATTACATTGCTACCTCTATCTTAACCTTTTTACCTTTGATTTTCTCATTGGCCAAAGATTTTAAGATTCGGTTAATCATACTACGCTTAACTGCAACATAAGAAGATTGATCTTTAACCTCAATTAATCCTACATCTTCTTTTTGCAAACCACCCTTCTTAAGCAACAAACCTACAATATCAATTTTATTTACTTTATCTTTCTTGCCAGCGGCAATATATAGTGTCTGCCATTCGCTATCTCCAGGTAATTTAAAATCACCTTTCAGATTTTCAGTCTCAATATCAGATTTTAGAAAAGGATACTTTTCATCATCAGCTATAATAAGATATGAAGTGCCCTTTGCGTTCATTCTGGCTGTGCGACCGTTACGGTGCAAAAATGCATCCTCAGTATAAGGGAGTTGATAATGAATGATACATTGTACCTCAGGAATATCCAAACCTCTTGATGCAAGATCAGTAGTAATAAGAATTTTTATACTTCCGTTTCTGAATTTCAACAATGCTCTTTCTCTTTCGTCTTGCTCCATTCCTCCGTGAAAAATATCATGAGCCAGATCTTTATCGATCAACAAATCACTAATACGATCAACAGTTTCCCTATGGTTACAAAAGATCAAGGTATTTTTGTTTCCGATCTTACAAATCAACTTTAGTAAAGTATCCAACTTATCTTCAGCAGTAGTCAGTACTTTTTTAAGTTTTAAATCGGGAACAACTTTTACGTCCTTTAGAAAGTTAATTTCCACAGGCTTACTAACACCTGTAAAATCAGGAATCTCTTCCATAGCCGTAGCTGAAGTAAGCATCCGTTGTTTTAAAGAAAGGAGTTTATTGATGATATAAGACATATCTTCCTTAAAACCGAATTCTAATGCTTTATCAAACTCATCCAGCACGAGCATAGTTATGGTAGATTCATCAAAATTCTCATGACGAAGGTGATAAGCTATTCTGCCCGGAGTACCAATAAGTACCGCAGGTGGCTGCTCAAGGTTATTCCGTTCCGTTCTTACCGCGTGGCCGCCATAGCAACAATTTACCTTAAAACCAGTAGCCATTTGTTTAAAAACACTTTCAATTTGCAAAGCAAGTTCACGTGAAGGAACAAGCACTAAAGCTTGCACTCCCTTAACTTCAGCCCTTAAATTGTTTAGTATAGGCAATAAAAATCCTACTGTTTTACCGGATCCTGTTGGAGCCAGCAGGACTACATCCCCACCTTTTTTCCACGCAGCAACAGATGCCTGCTGCATTTCATTTAGTGAAGCTATTTTTAAATTCCCCAATACCTTTTCTACCATCATGGCGCAAAGATAGTGGAATTAACGCATTAAAACTTTAGATACTTCTTTCTTAAGTGTTTCAATGAACTATTTAACTTAACATCCAGATTCATTAGCATATGTCCTCTTTCACCAATCCATGTGGTCATTTTCCAATTGGCATCCTTCATAGGTCTATACACTCTTTCATCCAGCATTTCATTATAATCTACAGATGCCCTACTCCGTTGCATCAAATAAAACTCATTTATCAATTCTGTCTTCATAATGATTTCAATCTGATTAATTTATTATTGGTACATTTATATTATACAATCATATTAAGCGCTGTTTTGTTTTAACGAATATTCAATTTACAATAGTATAGCTGGCATATATTAAATACACAACCCTCAAAACAAAATCGCAAACTAACATGTTGACAACTAGGTAATTGTTAGCAATTAAACAACAAAGAATTAACTTCATTTTAATTTAATCCTCTTATTTTTAGGAAACCTGAATACGGGTTGTTGACTCTAACACCAATTAGCGTATGATCTGGAAAAAATTTAGTGGTGAGGTAATCCACTCACCTATCTTAGAAGAAGTCGAAAAAGCCATCATCAGAGAAACTGAAAAAGGCTATCACCTTAAAGTCTGCATAGGAACAGATTCACAGGTAAAGGGAGCCTTAACGGATTTTGCGACTGTAATAGTCCTGTTAAGAGAGCACCATGGAGGTTTTATGTACATCCACCAGGAGAAAACTCCGCAGCGAATGAGTATAAAGGAGAGAATGCTTATTGAAGTCCAGAAATCTATCGAAACAGCCTACTCAATTTGCGATCTTTTAGACCTGTATGATGTAGATCTGGAAGTACATGCTGACATTAACACCAACCCCATGTTTAAATCAAACAAAGCTTTAAACGAGGCTATGGGTTATATTTTAAGCATGGGCTTTATTTTTAAAGCAAAACCAGAGGCTTTTGCCAGTTCAACCTGTGCAGATAAAATGGTGCATTAATCTGTTACCATGTTGTAGTAGAAACAGCGACAGGCTTCTTCGCCTCGGGCTTTGGATCCTTTACAGTATTACTCATGAAGGTCTTTAACTTTTCTGCAATCTTTCGCGATTCTGCAGTAATAAAAGCCATATTCTTTTCCCATTCGGCATTGTTTAATTTGCCTGGAGCTTTTTCAAGAGCTGTACTAACAGTTACCGGAACAAAATTCCCATAACGATCTCGCTCATATGGAGTAACTATAAAATCGGTAAGTATCAATCTGTATTTACCGTTTCTAAGCTCCAACGAGACGTTATATTTCGCTTCGCCAGTTGGATGACCTACACCAATGAGGTTTTTACTTAAAATCATTTTACCCTTTCCATAAAAAGCAGTATCTCCCTCTGAAGAATTTAGCTTAATAGATTTTGAGTAGCCCTTGAAAAAGCGCTTTGCATTTGCTGACATTACATCTTTTTTAATAACAGGGAGTTCTACAACTTCTAAAAAAATATATTTACCACGCTCATCCATCGGTAAAACATTTGTTTGGGAAAACCCACCAATACTAAACATTAGCAGAAGCAAAGAGAATATTATTCTTTTCATCGGTATATATATACTAGTTTCTATAAAAGGGAATAAAAAACCGCCAGAAAATAACTTCTGGCGGTTTAAAATTAAAAAATATTTCGCACAAACCCTTAGAATGCGTAAACCGCAGCTAAAGAGAATTGTGAAGCAGATTTAGACAAAGCACCGCTTGTTTTCACAAACTCCTGAGAAAAATCTTTATCACCATCAAAACGAACCTCAGGGATAAAAGTTAATCCACCGGCTTTAATATTACCTGATAAAGTAACCGAAGCTATGCTTTTATCAGACACATCTCCAATCCCTTTATAGTTAAAATACTCACCTCTTAATCCTAATGAAACAGCAGGGGTAAATGCATATTGTGGGTATAAAGCAACACCCGAATAACCGCCATTGTCATTAGTGACAGAGTAATCTGCAGCATTTAAGCCTAGTTTAAATTTATCAGTTACCTGATAAGCAGTAGTTAAATCAAAGATTGTCCCTGTACCTCCGGCACCAGCTGAATAACCAGATAAGAAGTTCAAATATGCCGACCATCCTTCAACCGGAGCAACCATTAATTGAGCTCCTATATGAGAAACTCCATTAAGATCCTGATAAACATTCCAGTCGTTGAACAAGCCTACCATTAGACTAACTTTTTCAGAAAAAGCATAAGTACCTTTGATACCTGCATTTTGAAAAGGACCTGCACCAAACAGGTATGAAGTTGAATAGTTAAAGTTAGCCACAGGCGATATTACCTCATACCCTACAAATGTACCCATGTAACCTGCAGTCATGCTAAATTTATCAGTAAACGCATAATTAACATACAAATTCTGGATATGAAAAGAATCACCATCAGGTCCGTTTGGAATAGACTGAGACTGTCCTCTTGGACCAAAAGATAATTCTCCAACAAATGAAGCTTTACCAGTAGTTTTCTTTAAAGCCAAATCGATCATTCCTATTGAAACCGAGTTTTGCTCATTAGCAAAATAGGTCTTAATATTTGCGGCTTTCGCAAAATCATATTTAAAATAGGTATCAACAGATCCCGAGATTTGAAGCGGCGCTTCAGCGGCTTCCTGTGCATATGTAGCCGAAACAACAGATAATAGTGCTATGGTTAATATTGATTTTAATTTCATAATTTTTGGTTTGAGGTTGATAATTTAGAGGGTTCGTGGTCGGTTTAAAATGTATTTTCTACTTCTGCTCCTGTTGAAGCAACAATCAAAGTACCTTGAGAATATTTCTCATTATGTTGAGAAGCATCCAAGCCTTCTTCTTCTTCTTCTGAGGTAACACGGATTGGCTGTACCAGATTAATTAGTTTGAAGATTATGAATGACATTACAAAACTGAATACCACTACAATCACCACACCTTTTAACTGAGTAATAAAGAAAGATGGATTTCCATATAATAGACCATCAACACCTGCACCATTAACAGTTTTAGTAGCAAAAATACCTGTCAACAGCATACCTACTATACCACCAACACCATGGCAAGGGAATACATCTAAGGTATCATCAAGACTGGTTTTTTGTTTCCATGAAACAGCAAGGTTAGAAATTACAGCAGCAATAACACCTATAAAGATACTTGAAGGGATACTAACGAATCCAGCACCTGGAGTTATAGCAACCAAACCAACTACTGCACCTATACAAAAACCTAATACCGAAGGTTTTTTACCTCTTGATACATCAAAGAACATCCATGACAAACCAGCTGCACCGGCTGCAATGTTTGTAGTAAGGAATGCAGAAACAGCTAAGCTATTTGCGCCTAATGCCGAACCAGCATTAAAACCAAACCATCCGAACCATAATAAACCTGTACCTATTAATACATAAGGAATATTTGCTGGTGGAACTTCATTGTGCTCAATATGAGATTTTCTACGTTTTAACACTAAAGCACCAGCCAAAGCAGCCATACCAGCAGAGATATGAACTACGGTACCACCTGCAAAATCCAAAACACCCATTTTAAACAGAATGCCTTCAGGATGCCATGTCCAATGTGCTAACGGAGAATAAACAAATAGTGAAAACAATACGATGAATAAGATGTAAGAAGTGAAACGAATACGTTCAGCAACTGCACCTACAACAAGTCCTGGTGTGATAATCGCAAACATTAGCTGGAAAACCGCGAATAATGAAAGCGGAATAGTTGCAGCAAGACTCCATGAAGGACTAGAATTTACTCCCTGAAAGAAAAAGAAAGTTCTTGGATCGCCAATAAAGCCGCCAATTGTGTCTCCAAATGCTAAGCTAAAGCTAACCACTACCCAAAGAACAGTAATTACTCCTGCAGACACAACACTTTTGATCATCGTAGAAAGAACATTTTTACGATGAACCATTCCTCCGTAAAAAAATGCCAAGCCTGGAGTCATTAAAAACACAAGAGCTGAAGCGATCAATACAAATGCAATATCCGGAGCACTGTATTTTCCCTCATCAAAATTGGGAAGTAGGGGAATAAAAAGAGCAAGAATTGCAATTATTAATAAAACTGCAAATGGGCCCCACTGTTTAAATAAAACTTTTGCCATAAATGTTAGATTTTACTAGTTTAAAATTATACTTTATCTGATTTTTTGATAAAACTAGACATAATTTTCAATTATTCATACTTTTATTCAAACAAAAACACAAAAACAATACACAAAAATCAAAAAACAAGAGCAAAAACATAAAAAATTAACAAAATCAAGTATATATTTTTAAATATTTATCACTTTAAACACAAAAACACATTTAAATTTTAACAAAACCACAAAAATTAACAAAAAATAAAAATCACATACAAAAAACAAGCGATCAAGAAATAAACGAGAGCATAAATGCATAAAAAACCAAATTCAAACATTTAACGTATATTTAAATACATTATGAAATCGTATCATTTAACTTTCAAGCAGAAACTACCAATACCGATAGGAGAAACGTGGGATTTTTTCTCTTCACCAATGAATTTGGCGCAAATAACTCCAAAGGAAATCTCCTTTAGGGTAACTTCAGCCCCAAACCACATAGATGAAATGTATCCAGGAATGATCATCACCTATAAGATATCTCCTATAACAGGAATCAACCTCAATTGGATGACCGAAATCACTCAAATAAGAAAAGAAGAGTACTTTATTGATGAGCAGCGATTTGGGCCCTATAAGTTCTGGCATCATCAACATCACTTCAAAGAAATAGAAGGAGGTACCGAGATGACTGATATATTGACTTATGGCTTACCTTTGGGTATTCTGGGAAGAATAGCCAATAAAATATTTATTGCCGATAAACTGCAACAAATATTTAGTTTCAGAAAAGAAAAGGTTATTGAATTATTTGGGACTTATCCGAAGATCTCTAAATAATCTCCGGATAAGGATATTCTTAATGAAAGAAAACAGATGCATCTACATCCTTCAGCTTACCAGATGGAGTTTTATACTGTAATTTTAGCATATAACCACCTCCACCCTCTAAAAACATCAGTTCAAAAGGATGATAACCTTTTTCGAGAGCTATTTGAGCAGATTTTTCAATTGATGTGTGCATTCCATCACTATCTATAAACACTTTGTCATCCAACTTCAATACGCTTCCATCATCTGAACGTAATGCAAATGAATAAATGCCAGTTTCTTCTGCATAGAAATAACCTTTATGACGGGTTGCAAAACTTCCGGCAGTTTTTGCTACAGGAATTTCAATCGCAGCACTTATACTCTCGCTAGCAAGGTCCTTTTCATCGATCGCGTTTACAGTTTTATAAAAATGAGGGTAATAGGAGAACTTCAAGCCTTTCTTTGGTGAAGATAACTGTACAGGCTTCATATAACTCTGTTGCTCATAGTTGATTGTATAGACATCTCCCCTGTTCCCATTTGGTCTGAAAGCAGCTACTTTAAACTGAACAGGTTTAGTTACCGTTAAGTCGCCATTAAAAATTTTAGACTGCATAGTGGGTAATGCACCATCAGTTGTATATCTTATTGTTAAACCTACAAGCGGCTTATTAATATGTAATACACCCTTATCAACAAATACACTCTGGGTAGTAAATCCATCCAAATCCGGAAGACGGTAATTTATATTCATCGCATCGAGCAACGAAAAGTGCTTCTGTACACGTTGTTCAAAATTATTCCAATCAACCCCACCTTTATACCAAGCAACTTCTGCCATAGCCAACATCCTGGGGAACACCATATATTCTAATCTTCTTTCAGAAGGAATATACTCTGTCCATATATTTGCCTGTACACCAATTACAAATTTCTTTTCACTTTCACTGAGATTAAATTTATATGGATCAAAAGAATATACTTTTTGTAATGAACTCCCATCTTGCTGAGCATCAAAATAACAAAACTCTCCCGGAGTCATAATTAAATCATTCCCCTTTTCCGCTGCATGTTTGGGTGCTGTAGGAATCCAGGTTCTCCAATACATCATTGTAGCTGTTGGCGAAACTCCACCATCTAAAATTTCATCCCAACCGATTAGCTTTTTGCCTTTACTGTTAAAAAAACGCTCCATCCTGCGCACAAAATAACTTTGCAACTCGTCCACACTCTTCAATCCCTCCTTTTTCATCAAAGCATCGCATTCAGGAACATTTTTCCAGCTACTTTTTTCGACCTCATCAGCTCCCAAATGAATGTATTTACTTGGAAACAATTCCGCAATCTCCGTAAACACATTTTCAGCGAACTCAAAAGTTGTTTCTTTACAGGGACACAATGGCTCAGAAAAATCCTTTGCCTGGCCACCTTTGCCATGAGAAGTTAACCAGGGCATCAGATTCGTTGCAGCCATCATGTGGCCTGGCATATCTATTTCCGGTATAACCTCTATCCCTTTTGAATCAGCATAAGCAACAAGTCCACGCATTTCATCCTGGGTATAAAACCCTCCATACATCTTTTTGCCATCAATCATTTTAAAATGCTTTTCAGGAATAGCATAATCAGGATTTGTCTTAGCTAGTGCAATACAACTTGAATCCTGACCGTTCATCTCTCTCCAGGCACCTTTCGATGTAAGTTCAGGATATTTTTTAATTTCTATCCTCCAACCCTGATCATCTGTCAAATGCAAATGAAACTTGTTGAACTTATAATAAGACATCCTATCGATCATTGTTCTCAGATAAGCAAGATCAAAGAAGTGGCGTGATACATCCAGATGAATACCTCTCCATGAAAAACGTGGTGCATCTTCAATTTTCACGCAAGGAATGGTGATTGCATCCAATGCTGATTTTTGCAAAACTACTTTAGGTCGAAATACCTTAGTTCCCGCCAATTGTTTTAAACTGGCTATAGCCCAAAAAGAGCCTTGCAATGATGCTACCTTAATTACAATTGCATTTTTTTCAACTGACAAGTGATAACCTTCGTTTGCAATGGAAGCATCAAGAACTAAAGTAACTGTATTTACCTCTGCTTTGCCTGCTTTAAGCCCCGTAAAAGTAGCCTTCAATTCTTTAAAAGCTGGCGCCAGGCTTTCCGAATTCGCAGCAAGAACCAGTTTTGTAGCTGTTGTCCACCTAAAACTACCCACCACAGGAACGAGTTTTACCGGTTGAGGTATAATCTCATAAGCAACATCTTTTTGCTGAGCAGATGTAGAAAGCACGCCAATAAATAAGACCAAAGTGATCTTAAGTTTCAAATTAATAAAGTTGTTCATAAAATTTAGGCAATCTATTTAGCTATGTATTCTGATCCTTGTACTACACCTCTACGTTCAATTTCTTTATCAATATAAGTTTGAATAGCAGATTTATTTAGCCCCCAGTTAGGTGCGATTAACAAGTCCCAGTCTGATATCCCAAATAACCGTTGAATCACGATATCCGGTCTCAATAATGGAATCAATTTGCAAAGTAGGTCGGTATATTCTTCTAATGAGAATAACTTAAATGGTTCTTTTTTATATTTCGCACCCATAATAGAACCTTCTACGATATGAAGGTGATGGAATTTCACAAACTTAATTTGCGAAAAACGATTGATTTCATGGATATAACCTAACATCATCTCTTCCGTTTCCCAAGGAAAACCAAAAATAGTATGCACACATAAATCCAGCTTACTGTTTTCAAGCAATTTTACTGCTTCAACAAACTCTCCATGACTACATCCCCTGTTAATCTGGTTAAGCGTTTCGTCGTATATAGACTCCATACCCATCTCCAAATCTACATCAAAACGGTCGGTATAGCTTTCAAGTAAAGCCACCTTTTCTGCATCGATACAATCAGGTCGGGTACCTACAGAAAAACCGACAACATCTTCTGTATTTATAGATAACGCCTCATCATACATCATTTTTAAATAATGTACCGGGGCATAGGTATTCGTATTAGGCTGGAAATAAACAATAAACTTATCGGCTTTATAAAAACCTTTACCTCTTTCCATACCCTGTTCCAATTGCTCACGTATGGTTGGTAGTTTTCTGGAAAGTTCAGGAGTAAAAGAATCTACATTACAATAGGTACAACCACCATAACCTTTACTACCATCACGGTTAGGACAAGTAAATCCACCATCAACTATTACTTTAAACACACGTTGGCCATTGTATTTCTCCCTAAGGTGTGTTCCGTAATTTTTATATCCTTTTATTCCTTGATCCAGTAAAGTTCCCAATTGCTTTTTTCTTGCAAAAATACAGCTTTTAATTTATTTCTAAGAAAGAATGATTGTTAGCCTTTAGAGAGTTACTACAAAAATTGAAATTAAGCGACTTTTAGTTCCTTTACTTTTTTAATTGGCCAAAGTGTAAAAACGATAGACAATGTACCTGCCAATACACCTAAAAGAATAGAGAGCAAATCTCCATTAAAGCTATAATCTTTAGGGACACTAAATTGCACAAGTAACATAAACAACAAAATAACAGACGAAGTAATTACACCGTTAGCCCCTGCCATCTTGAACATGAATTTATTCTTTGTAAAATTATCAGGCAATACAAAACCTGCTTTTCCCTCTTCAGAAAGTGCGATCGCTTTTTTTAAAATATCAAAAGTGATGATAAATGGAAGTAGCAGTGCCATTGGTAAGAGGAATCTAGCAACACAATTCTCACCTTGAAACAAATGAACTGCATCAAACTTTTTAAAGCTCAAATATGGAATAATGGTATTAAAGATAACATTAGGAATGAAATAAAACAGCAGGTTTCTTTGAACAAGCTTTCTCAATACCACATCCTCACTTTTTAATTCTTTAAGCATAATTCACCATCAATTCTTGTTCTAATAATTCAAGCGCTTTATTTTTAATAGCAGCGGCTTCACTTTCAGGCAAAAAAGCATCGTTGGAACAGAATGTAAAATCCATTTCTCCTTTAAAAGTACTTACCACTATAGTATTCGGATTCCTCCAGGGAAAACCTACTGTAGGGCTATAAATAGCTTCTACCTCAAAAGAATCATAGTTTTCAGGAATACCCAATCTGCCCATATTGGAAAAGGTTAGGTCATGCGTTCCATCGGTGCTTAGCAGATACTTCACCATCTTCCTTACTGAACCATGAAAATACTCACTCATAACCAGTAGTTCATGAACTTTCATAGCTGCAATCTTTGTATTCAGATCCTCCTTTACCTTCTTCGCCTTTCCCCAAAAACCAACGATCTTATCATCAACTGACAATTCAGCAATAGGCGCAAAAGCAAACATGTTATCCTCCTTTATTTCAGCAACAAATTTCCTTACATCAACCGGGCAAATGACTTTTCCATGCGCCCTACTACCCCTTATTGCTTGAAAAGCGTTTAACAAAATAACACATAACGCTGCATGAACACTTGCACCAGAAGCTTTACATTCGGCAGTAAGCGCAGCGGTTTTATTTGCATCCAATCTCCAATGCAATAAATAATTTTGTCCCGCTGGTTTCTTATGTTTTGTTGATTTAAAAAGAAAAAATAGCTTAGCAACAACAGAAAAGAACTTCGCTTTTAAAATCTGTCCTTTACTAGCTTTAAATGACTGCGAAAGCAATCCTTCCATAGAATTAAATGGCAGATAACTTGACAGTTCCTTTTCGGGCTTATCCAGTAATTCCAGCATTTCGCTCATCAGTGTTACAAAGGTTGTCCCATCACAAATACAATGTGGACAAACCAAAATTAAATCAGAAACATCAGTATCCTTTAACCACACGACCCTAGCCAATGGAGCACCCTTCTCGTCAAAGAGTTTCCCCCACTCAAGTTTCGACTGCACCTTCCAATCATTGTCATAAACCCGTTCAATAATCCTAATGGGAATTTCAGCAAGCTTATTACTGGAAACAAAATAGGGAACACCCGTAGCATCCTCCTTTATTGTTGCTCTCAACAAAGGATGTTTTTGCTGCATTTTATTTAATGCATTACGTAACCTTTCAAGCGTAAAACTACCCCGAATAGTCACGGCAAATACGCAATTTAAAGGAGTAGAAGAATCCACATACATGATTCGTTCTCCCATGATCAGTCTTCTTCTCATAGCTTATTCAGTATTTCCATTATTTTTTCTTTAATGGTCTGCGCCTCAGTGTAAGGAATAAAGCCTTCACTGGCAATGAATGTAAAGTCCATTTGTCCGAGATAAGTTGAGGTAACAAGTGTCGTGGTATTTCCCAGAGGCCCAATTACTGAAGGGCTAAAAATAGTTTCTACAGCGAAGTTTTTATATTGATGAGGAATATCTACTCTGCCCAAATTAGAAAACATGCAATCGTTACTCGACTTACCGTATTTTAAAAAATTAGTGAAATTATTTAATGAGGAATGAGATTCTTCCATCATCATAATTGTTTCATAAGGATCTAGTTTTGCTGTTTTCTTATCGATATCCTCCTGCATTCTTTTCGCATCAGCAAAAAAATCAAGATCTTTATCTGCAGAAACTACCAGCATCAAACCAAAAGCAAAAATGTTATCTCTCTTTATTTTTGGAGCAAACCTCCGAATATCAACAGGCAAGGAAATTTTATTATGAAACCCCTCCTGGCGTACTTCCTTAAAAGCATTTAATACTGCTACACATAATGCCGTATTAACAGTAACTCCTTCCGATTTACATTTGCGGATTAACCGGTCGCTTAGTTCTTTTTCAAGCTTCCAGTGAATCATGTAATCCCGCTTTCTTTCAATCAATCTCTTCTTGCTGACAGGAACCAACCATAAAAACAGATTAGCAACTCCTCCAATTAATTTAGCTTTAATGATCTTCTTCTTACTATTAAGAATAGAAATCGGTATAATATCCTCAATCCTTAAAATTGGATCTTCTTTGCCTATCTCTATCGAGCCATCATCAACAAGCAGTAAAAACTCAGCCAAAATTGCCATAGCAGACCCCCCATCACAAAGACAATGATGAATAACTATGATAAATTCAGAAAACTCCTCACCCTTTATCCACACCAACCTCATTAAAGGTCCGGATCTGGTATCAAACACAGTCGCCCATTCCTTCATCGATTCTTCTTTCCAGTCATCGTCAGTCGTTCGGGTAACAATTCTTATAGGAATTGGAAGCTCAATCTTTTCACTAACAATAAACCATGGCATTGATTGCTCATCATCCTTCACAAAAGCATTCAACATCGGATGTTTGTCTTGAAGCTTTCGTAATGCATGATGCAAATCCTCAGCCTTAAAAATACCTTTTAATTTTATTGGGATTACAGCATTAAATGGCAAGTCTCCATTTCCATGGAGCATTCTTTCAGCAAATAGGAGTTTTCTTTTCATCCGAATTAATTAACAGTTATCAATACTTGCTCTGCATCTGCAAACTCTTCAAGAAGCTGTACTGCTTTATCATTTCCACCTGCAGCAAGAAATGTTTCTTTAATTCTTAACGAGGCATTTCTGTATATCGGATTTTCGAGCAATTCAAAAACTGCCTTTTTCATATCCTCAATACGCAACCTCTTATAGCGAATTTTGATACCGCAACCTGCGTTTTCAATAAGCTTGGCTGTATGAAAATGATCATAAGCAATTGGAGTGATTAGCATTGGCAAGCCATTAATAAACGTATCATTAACTGTATTGAAACCACCATGACAGATTACTGCATCCATTTTCGGCATCAATTCTGCCTGCGGAACAAAGCCATTAACAATAAAGTTATCCGGCCATTGCTCAAAAATATTCGGGTTGGTTGCTGCTACAATAGTTACCGGAGCATCCGTAAAAGCCTCAATCAACTTACCAAAAAACTCTTTTCTAATGTCAACCAATAAAGTTCCCAAAGAAACAAACACTTTGGGAGTAGTTGCTTTTTCTAATCTCTCCCAATCAAAGGCTGCATGATTAGGCCGGCCTTTAACTGGCCCAACAAATTTCATGTGAGGCATCCAATCGTGAGCCCCCGCAAACTCTTCAGAAGTAAAAACGATATTCATTTTATGTGAGTGAATCACAATCTGATCACCATATACACCAAACTCCCGTTGCAATCCTTTAACCAGGTTTTCCTGCCATTCAAATATTTTAGGGGCACTGTTCGCCGAATCACCCATCACGTCCGGCGGCACAGGAGTAGTAGTAACACAAGGTATGCCTTTAATATGAGCACATAAAGCCCCCGCAAAAGTGATACAGTCGTTGATAATTACATCAGGCTTCCATGCATCCACAAACTTACCCAAGCCTTTCATCATAATGCGGGCAACAGGAACATAAGTTTCCTCGAGCGCAAGCTTCATTACCTCTGGTCCAGAGCAAGCAGGACCATCATCCTGACGTTTTAATATTTTTTGAAGTTCTTCCTGATATTCAATCAAGTCATCCTCCGGATAAATATATTCACCACCCTCAGGAATATGAGAATCCGAAACAGGTGTAATACCTAACCATTTTACTTCATGACCTCGGGCAATTAAACTAGCTCCTATACTTAACGTTGGACTTAAATGACCAAAAAAGGGTGGCACAACAAACAAAAACTTTGACATAATTCTCTTTTAATTATTTAATACTTCAACATACCTCACCGCACTTAATTGCACTAGCAAATCAGCAGCAGTCTCCGTCCCGCCAGCCTCTTCAAAAGAACCACTCATTTGTTGCGCTGCCTCTCTGAAAGAACTGTTGCTCAAAATCTCCTCAACAGCTTCCTTAAGATGTTTCGACTTGAACCGATTGAAATTTAACCTCAAACCAGCCCCAACTCTAACTACTCTACCGGCAACATGCGATTGGTCGTACGCAATAGGCACTACCACCATTGGCAAACCATTAGTTAAAGCTTCACATACGGTATTGTGGCCTCCATGACAAACTACTGCATCTAAATGAGCTAGTAACTCCAATTGTGGAATGTTACGCTGAACGATAAAATTCTCCGGCCATTCCTCAAATAATGAAGGTTCAGAAACCACAACAATAGTTAAAGGTTCGTCAGCAAAAGCTTCAATTACCTTAGCAAAAAAGCTTTTCTTATATTCATGATCAAAAGTAGTCCCAATGCTTACCAGAACTTTTGGCTGTTCACTTTGCTCCAATCCTTCCCAATCGAAAGCAGTTTGTTCGGCTCTTTTATGGATAACAGGGCCAACAAACTGATAATTGGAAGGAAGCTCCATTTCACCAAAAAATGCTTTGGAAGTCAACACCATGGTTAACAAATCTGAGCAGGCAATAGAGTGATCACCTTCAATACCCAACTCCTTTTGAAGTATTACAATCTGATTTACCTCCCATTCATGAATCTTAGGAAGTTCATCCATAACCTTAATCGCAGCAGGCGCTGTAACAGAAGTTGCATAAGGAATATTTCTATTAGCCGCAGCTATAGCACCGGCAAACATCTGATGGTCTGTAATTACCAGATCAGGCTTAAACTCATCTAATAAAGTCAGTACCCCTTCATAACTATGCCTATTCAAAGGAATCAACACTTCCTCGTAAAGGAATTTTATACTATCAATACCGTAAACAATCTTCTTGGTAATGATGTCAAGATACTTCTCGCTATCCTGCTTTTGCCGATCGCTTTCATCATACTCGATTAGTAACAATTGTCCACCCTCAGGAAGACGCAAATCCAAAGATTTATCAAGACTAATCCAGGCTACTTCATGCCCGCGCTGTAACAAAACAGCACCAATACTTAATGTAGGATTAATATGCCCTGTTAAAGGCGGAACTATAAATACGAATTTAGCCATTATTAAAAAATGTTTCCATGATATTACCAATACTTACCGGCTCCTGAATCGGGATATTGTGGTCGCCGTTCACCTCCAGTAAGGCAGCTCCTCTTATCTTTGTTTTCAATTTCTTTCCTGCCCCCAAACAATTCGACTGTGAGCCATACAGCAATAAAGTATCCTGTTCGATATCAGAAATCTCAGCAGCATTAAAAAACTCTTTTTCAAGAATCATATCACTCTTTATGCTGGTTTCATGAAAAAGATACTCGTACATGCGATGGTTACGTTCCATTTGTCTCTTCCCCATTTTCACCTTTGTTGTATCTGTGAAATTGGTTACATAATGCTCCAGAAACTCTCGGCTATAATCATCAATGATATCCCTGGTTTTATCGTCATTAGGATCTGGCGCCTCTATAATTGCAAGTTTTTTTACCTTTTCAGGAAAACGAAGTGCCATTTTCAAAGCAATAAGTCCCCCAAAGCTATATCCTGCCAGGTGCACTTTATCAATCCCCAAACTATCCATTAAACTCACAAGATCATCTGTCATACTGTTCAGATCATAGCCTTTTGCTGTTCTTTCACTCAATCCATGACTTTTAAGGTCGTACATTACCACATGAAAGTGTTTAGCCAAAATGGGAGCAATATTAAAATAGTAAATAGAAAGGTTACTAAACATACCATGAACAAGCAGCACTGTTTCCGCAGCACCTTTGTTCAGTTCCTGAATATGCACCCCTCTGTTATTTACCACTATTACTGGCATTCCTCTATATATTTAACAATCGTACCTAAATTCAGATTGATAAGCTGATCAAGATCCATGTTAGACAACCATCCGGTAAAATCTATCTGCTCACCAAAATGCGCCTTAATTTTCTCAGAAAAGGATACAATTTCAATACTATCCATCTCAAGATCTTTAGTGAAAGAGCTTTCCATAGTGATATCCATTTCTTCTACAAATTCTTCACCTATCACCTCTGTAATAAATTGTTTCATAAGATCAAAGATCTCGTTGCTATTCAGTTTTGCTGTCGATACTACTGCGTCCATCCGATTATATAATTTTTATGTTTTATAGTTTTTATGAATATGTCGTTAATTCTTAATTCTTCCCCTCTAATTTCCTGTATGGTATACGCTTTTGGATTTCCCATCAAGCCCTTTCCAAGATATTTCCCGTAAGCCTCCTTTGCCACCCAAAAACGGGTCGCCCACTCTGCCTTTTCCTTATCTGCTAGCAATACCTTTTCCTCTTCCGAGAAAACAAGATCCCCAAACCCATCGCTTCGTTCCTCAATCCTTTCTATATCAATACCCACAGAGCGATCGTATTGGGCAATACCCACCGCATCGGTTCCCTTATGAGCAATAGAAACGTGGATTCCATCCGTCATGCTACCATGAGGGTAAGGTTTCCTGAATTCGTCAGATCTGATCTCAAAAGCAATTGGATAATATGCTTCCTGCTTGGTCTTGTTTAGCAAATTGCGCACTGCATCTTTTACAGCCACCCTGCTAATCATCCATTCTTTTCGCTTATTCGGCAATAAAGAATTGTGGTGTTTTTTCTCGTCCTGATTGAAATAACGTTTTAAGATGAAATCCCAGGAAACCACCCTGCTATAAGCATTATGAAACATAAACACTCCTGGCGCAATCTCTTCAGAAAGCCTGTTGTTTAATGGCGACATAGAGACACTCCACAAAGCATCATCAATTTCTAATCTTCTGTTTTGCCAGCCGGTTATTATTGCCCAGATCTTACAGTCTCTTTTCATCACAAAATCTGCCGTAGCAAATTCATCATTCAACTCAGTGAGCACACAGGTACATTCAAAACTTCCTATCTGATCTTTAAAATCACCAAAAAACTCTATTTCCTGTATTTTTACCGGGAAAGCGATGCGATCCTTTGTAAGTATAAGCTGTAGCCATAAACCAAATAGCTGACCGGCATTATCTAAAAGCGACCCCTTTCCGGCATCACCTTCAATGATACCTGTAATGCCCTTTTCGCCAACCGCAATTAATTTCTTTATACCCTGGTAGCCCGGACCATGAAACATGTGCCCCTCATAAATCTGCTCAGTTGTTCTATCAATATCTAAAAGCTTACCTACATCGAAATTCCTCAAAGGAGCATCAGTAAGTTTACCTGTTAGCAATACCTCAGCATTTGCAAAACGTTCTAGATTCAGATATACCAGTTGCTGACTTTTCCACTCTCCGACAACCGTTTCGGCAAATGGCTTTGCAACGTTCATCCATTGAAACACTTTAATGTTCAAGATCTTTTGAACCTGTTCTTCCGGCGACTGCTCTGCTGCAATTTCAGCGAACATTTCAAAGATCATGGTCATAGGAATTACCGGATCCATATCATCAACACAATGCCATCCCTTAGGTTGTCTAAGTAATGAGTGATCTACCAGATATGGGCAATTAGCTAAACTGACATCCAGTTTTTTAGAAAACGGAACTCGCTGTCCAGAAGTCCTCACTACCGGAGCAGGAGCATTTACTGTTTGAGCAGAATATGTTGTTTGCACTGAAGGGAAGCCCCCATTACCAGAAACTCCATTTTTAAACAATTGAAGTAATTCAGATTGAATATCAATCATCTCTTCAACATTCTCATTAAATGCTTTCATTAAAGGGTGAGCAGCAACATCCTCTAAAACCAGATCTTTGCTGTAAGCATTCTTTTCTTGTTTTACTGCCAGTGCTTTAATACCGGCAATATTATTAATTATAGGTAAACCGAGCTGAAGTACGATGCCCTTTCTCGCTGCAACATTCTTCTTACCATAACCCATAAACTGCATTCCAGCTTCTTTGCCTTCTATAAACAAGGCAGCAAGCACACGTTGTAACTGTGCAATACCAGAACGTATCGGTACATTTGAAGATACTGTGCTAAAATTTTTACCACGTAAGGTATCATCAATAAAACCTATCAATCCACCAGACCCAATTTGCACAAACACCCTTGCTCCCTCATCATAAAGTCGCTCAGTTAGTTCACGAAAGCGAACCGGTTTTATCAAATGTTCTATACTTAATTGCCTTATTGCTTCAAAACCTTCGGGATAAAGTTCTAGTGTTGTTGCGGACCACAAAGGGAACCTCGTTTTTCTGAACTGCATATCTTTCATGCCCTCCAGCATCACATCTAGTTTATCTGCTACAAAAGGCGAGTGAAAGCCAGACTGAAAAGGCAATATCTGATGAAAGATCTGCTGAGTCCTCAATATTGGGACAAGTTCATCAAGAGCCGCATTAGTCCCGCAAAGAATAACCTGTTGTGGACAATTATCGTTAGAAAGGTATAACTGATCTATGTTTTCAATAATAGGTTGCAGCTTATCAATTCCACATCCTACAGCGATAAATTTAGAATCCTTTAATTCAAATGTTTCCGGGTTGAGGTAATTCAACAATTGCATTACCGATGATTCTTCCGCCAATTCAGAAGATCTTGCTGCAAGCCATTCGCCTAAACTATGTCCGGCGTTCATATCCGGCAGCACACCTAGCTGTTTAATGGCAGTATCCAGGATACTGCTTTTCTCCAGAATCTTTAAAGCCTCATCCAATAAACCACCAGAAACCGAAGCTTCTTTATGTGCAATATTAAAATGCTCGGCAACACTCAAAACTTCTCCTCCTGTTAAGCCATCAAGACCGGGAAATACAAAAGCGACTTTACCACCATTACTTAAAAGAGGTTCATTGGTATACCATATATCTTGCTTATTTCGCCATGGATTATTTTTCCCTGCAATTTTAAGCGCTTTCTTTATTCTTTCCGGAGTTGGATCAAACACCGCAATGCGATATTGTCCTTCACCAGGATCTTTATCATTAGCTTCCAAAGCACTCAGCAAAGCCTCGTGGCTATGGCGCGCAATTAACAATACCTCATCTGTTTTGGTACTCACCGAAGCAGAAACAGGTTCAGGCTTATTGGCTACATAACCCTCAAGTACCACATGCGCGTTTATACCTCCAAAACCAAAGGCATTTACTCCTGCAATTTTTGGCAAACCTGAAGCTTCCCAATCCTGAACATCTTGAACTGCTTTAAATCTTGTTTCTTTTAATTGTGCTAAAGGTACTTCACAATGCAATGTTGGCGGAATAATGCCATGGTACAATGCCAATGATGTTTTTATCAATCCAGCAATACCCGAAGCAGGCATTGCATGACCAATATTAGATTTTACAGTACCTATCCCTGCTTTTGGCAATGAAGCATCATTACCAAAAAACTTCAATAAGGTCTCTATTTCAGTTTTATCACCTAATGGAGTACCGGTACCATGAGCTTCAATATATCCTATATCTTTTAAATCGACACCCGCATTTTCCCAGGCTTGAGTAATCGCTTTAATCTGTCCTTTTACTGAAGGGCTCATTACACTAGTGCCACTGCCGTCACTACTTACACCTATACCCTTTAATACAGAATAAATCCTGTCGCCATCAGCAATTGCATCTTCCAGCCGTTTTAATACTACAAATCCGCAGCCTTCTCCGATAAGTAATCCATCTGCTCCCTCATCAAAAGGAGCTATTTTTCCTTTTCTGGATAATGCCCCGAGTTGAGTAAAAATGCTCCAAAATGCTGCATTCTGACCAACATGGACGCCTCCGGCAATCACCATATTACAGCGGTTACTATTCAGTTCCTGTACCGCATGATCTATTGCAATAAGAGAACTCGCACAAGCGGCATCTAAAGTATAAGCTACACCACCAAGATTCAATCTGTTGGCAACTAAAGAAGCCACCAAATTAGGAATAAGCCCCATTGCTGTATCGGCACTAAAACGGCCTTTACGGACTTGAAACTCTTTTTTCACCTTATCTATTTCTTCGTCTCCCAAATGGGGCAAAAGATCTTTTAATACACTTGCAATCTGCTCACCTGTTCTAACAATTTCTATTGCACGTGTAGCTCCGGGTCCGGCATAATTACCTTTACCTATAATAATCCCGGTTTTATCAAGAGAAACGTTCTTTTCAAATACTCCTGCATCTTCCAATGCTTTATGTACGAAACTTAATGTTAGCAAATGATCAGGTTCCGTACCTTCAACAGCTACCGGGAGTATCCCAAAATTAGCAGGATCAAACTCCACTTCAGGAATAAAACCACCGCGATTACAATAAAAACGATCAACGCTCGATGAACCCTTTTCAAAATGTACCTGATCAATTCTGTTGGCAGGAACAACCTGCGTAGAATCCACCTTATTAATTATATTTTTCCAGAATGTCTCCACATCACCCGCACCCGGGAAAATGCAAGACATTCCTACTACAGCTACATCTGTTTTTTTCATAATGCCCTCCGGCTACCAGTTACTTCCTGCCATGATGAGTACCTGACTCTCATTTCCGTATTTAACTTCATTTACAAAAGTTTCCATACCATCCTGCAACGCTATCATAGAAATCCCTCTGCGCTCATATTCTTTTTCAAGTGTTGATGAAACCATTCCTGCACCTTTCCAAGGGCCCCAGTTTATCGCCATCACCTTACCTTTTATTTTAGCATTTAATGCCCAGGCGTATCTATCCATTACACTGTTTGCCGCGGCATAATCTGTTTGTCCACGATTTCCGTAAACAGAAGCTATGCTCGAGAAGAAAACTACAAACTGAGTTTCAGGTCTTAGTTGCTCTGCGAGCACACGTAAAGGCGTTACCTTAGTTTCAAAAACCCTCTTAAATGATTCCACTGTTTTACCATGAAACAATTTGTCCTCCAACAAGCCAGCACCATGAACTACCCCATCTATCCTTCCGTACGCTACATAAACATCTGCGATAAATTTGCTTAAGCCTTCCTCATCACGCAAGTCAAGCGAAGCATAGGATACAACAGAGCCCTCTTTTTCAAGTGAAGTAATAGTTTCCAGAATCTGATTGTTTTTATAGATGCGGCTCGTTTCCTTTTCTATTTCTGAAGGTTTTTTAATCTCACCCTGTTTGATTAGGTAAGCTCTGATCTCTTCTGTGGTTTTCATAGCAGCAAACTGCTCCAATCCATTAGTTCGTGGATCAGGAGAACGACCCACCAAAATATATCTACAAGGATATTCCTTTGCAAAATGTGTTGTTAACTTAGCAGTAATACCCTGTGCACCACCAAGAACTAACACCACAGCTTCTTTGCTCAATTGAATATGAGAATCAGATAGTTCTGCCACCAATTGTGAAGGAATAAGTTCAAGCGTTTGCCTTTGAGCTCCATCATATATAACCTCAGAAGGTACATCAGGATTCAAAACCTCATTTAAGGTAATCGCAGCAACTTCCTCTGCAGAAGATTTTGTTGTTAAACTAACAATCCTGCATTTGGTATTTTCGTATTCCTTATCTAAACTTTTAAACAAACCAGAATACCCCTGAAAATGCCTTAACATCGCGGTATCTGCTTCATTATCCATATGACCTTTGGTATCCGAAATCAAATACACCCATTCCATCTCCTCAAAGTTCAGCTCCTTAATCATTGCAATATTGTCAATAATAGTAGCCTTATCTGGTGAGGCAAACATGTTTAGCATGATTAAACCTTTATAGCCTTTTAAGCTGTCTTTAGCAGAAACAATATCTACAATTGCACCTTGCGCCTCAAACAACTCTTTAATAGCTCCGGCTTGTAAACCAACGTCATCAGTTACTGCAAAACGAATTCCTTTTAAGGCCGAAGTATCTTTATTTAGAAGTTCTGAAGGTGTAAGCTCAAAACGAAGTCTTGATAAAGCTTGATTATAATTGTTAGCACGCTCTTCAATAATCTTTTTAGCTTCTGTAACAGTCTCTGCACTTTCAGAATCTATTTCCGAGATCCAGTTTACCAAACCGTTCAGCGTTTTAATAGCTGCTAGTTTTTCCATCAAATCGTCGCCGCTATCCTCGCCTTTACTATAGCCAATCTTTACTTTCAGCTCGCCGATGATTTCCATACGTTTAATAGAATCTATACTTAAATCCGCTTCCAGATCAAGATCCATACCTAGCATATCCTGAGGATAGCCAGTCTTATCACTAACTACTGAAAGGATAGCAGATTTTATATCAGCAAGAGTAAGTTTCACACTACTTACTACATCTAATGCTTCAACCGAAATAATTTCTTCAATAGCCGACACAGCTGATGCGGTATTTTCATTTATCCAGTTTACCAAGCCGTTCAGTGTTTTAATCCCTGCCAGTTGCTCCATAAAAGCATCTTCGTTTTTATCGGCATTACTAAAACCACCCAACTCAGTGCGTAAAGAGCCAATAATCTCCATACGTTTGATAGAATCGATGCTTAAGTCGGCCTCCAAATCCATTTCCATTCCAAGCATTTCCTGAGGGTAACCAGTTTTATCACTTACTATGCTCATTAAAACTGCTTTAACATCAATTTTTACGGCTACCGATTTTACAGGAGCGGCAACTGCCGACTGAACTGCAACTACATGCGGTGCAGCTGCAATCTGTATACTTGATGTAGGTTGCACTACTGCTGGTGCAGGAACATACATTTGCTGAGGCATTTGTATGTTAGGCGATTGCTGAGCTAAAAACGTTAACATTACATCACGTTGTGCCTGAATCATCATTTTCATGCTGTTCAGATACTCCTGCATCATTTGTTCTGCCCCATTGGAGGGTGTATTTATATACTCTGTTTTCAATTCTGTTCCTTTTAGTTTAATTGGCTGTACTATTGGCAAAGCTCCGTTAGCAGGTAGCTTTCCAACCGATGGAATAGCGTGCTGCCCATTCACATACCAAACTGTTTTACTCCTTTTGTACTGTCCCGGTTCATCAAGATTTAAAAGTTTGCCATTACGTCCTTCAAACAATTTTTCCAATTTAACGTCATGTCCTGTTGCCATATAGGTAGCAATTGTACAAAGCAGATGCGTTATCTTATTATGGCTATTATCCTCTGCGTAAAGCAACAGTTCATCTCTGCCTAAACATGATTTTGCAAGAGCAGTTAATACTTTTCCAGGCCCAACCTCAATAAATATTCTTGCCCCATCCTGGTACATCTGTTCTACCTGCTCAACAAATTTCACAGGTTTCACTAGGTGATCGGTAAGTCTTTCCTTTACAGCCTCAGCATCTTTAGGATATAAAGCGGCAGTGGTATTAGACCAAACTGGCAAGCTCAAGTTGGCAAATTCAACCCCATCAAGTACAGTCTTATAAAGCGCCTTTGATTTAGCAACCAACGGACTGTGAAAAGCACAAGCAACTTCCAGCGGTCTGAAAGAAATTTTAGCTACCTTAAGTACCTCAGTAAGGTTTTTAATTGCCGGTGTTGTACCTGCAATTACCAATTGGGTAGGCGAATTATAGTTTACAGCATAAACATCCTTCATGCCATCAATCACCTTAAATATCTCGTCTTCCTTACTGGTTACAGCAATCATAGCACCGGTATCCTCGCCTTCTACAGCATCCAGAATAGCTTTAGCACGTTGTTCACTTAAAAACACTAGTTGATCATCATCAAAAGCGCCGGCAAAACACAAAGCAGGTAACTCGCCATAACTATGACCAGCAACCATATCCGGCTCGATACCTAATTCCTTAAGGAAATTTGCAATTGCCAGATCAACGATACCCAGCAGCGGTTGCGCCATGCGGGTATCCTTAATTCTTTCTTTTTGAGCTTTTAAGGAAGCTTCATCAAATACGGCACTAGGGAAAAGAACTTGCTCATATTCAATCTGGTTCTTTAACAGTTTACGCATAGCAGGAAATATCACAAACAGATCTCTTGCCATATTAATACGCTGACTACCCTGACCAGGGAACATAAAAGCAACCTTACCTTCTCTCTTTTTAGTGATGTAAGTATTTTTACTTTCAACACCCGACAAAGCCAGATCAATCTTCATGATTAGATCTTCAACCCTATCAGCCACAATACTTAACTGTATCTGCTTAGCGCTTCCAAGAGCCAAACTAAAAGCAATATCCTTTAAATCGATGTTATCATTTTCATCAAGTAAAGCCTTTACGTTGCTCAGTTGCTTTTTGGCTTCATCGTATGTATCGCCTCTAAAAACAAATAACTCTGATGGCAATGAAGTTAACGCAGGAGCTTTCTCAGAAACTTTATGATCGCTTTCAATTACCGCATGGAAGTTAGTACCTCCAAAACCAAAAGCACTTACTCCGGCATAACGCTTATCTTCCATCCACAAGCCTGCTTCACTATGAAAAGCAAAAGGACTTGTACTACTATTATAATAACTGTTTGGCTTTTTTAAATTAATGGTTGGAGGCTTTACCCCATGGTAAACAGACAGCGCTGCTTTTATTAAACCAGCTAAACCGGCAGCACATTTGGTATGTCCGATCTGAGTTTTTACCGATCCAAGATGTGTTTGATTAGCCCTGGCACCTGATTCATTTAACATATCAGTTAACGCACTAAGCTCAGTCCTATCACCAACTACTGTACCTGTTCCATGGGCTTCCACAAGACCAAGAACCGATGGCGAGATGCCAGCCTGACCGTATGCACGCTCTAATGCCCTAACCTGGCCAGATTTACGTGGTGCAGTTAGACCAAGGCTTTTACCATCACTAGAACCACCAATCCCCTGAATTACAGCATAAACTCTATCGCCGTCTCTCAACGCATCTTCATGCCTTTTCAATACAACCATAGCCACACCTTCACCCAATGCAATGCCATCTGCCTCAGCATCAAACGTTGCACATCTTCCTTTGCGGGATAAAGCATGCGTGCTGGAGAACATCAAGAAGTCGTTGATGCCATTATGTAAATCGGCACCACCGGCAAGTACCATATCTGATTTCTCAAGGAACAATTCCTGACAAGCCAAATCAATAGCGGCTAAAGATGAAGCACATGCCGCATCTACTGTATAATTACGTCCACCAAGATTTAACCTATTGGTAATTCTTCCTGAAATCACATTAGCTAAAATTCCGGGAAAAGAATCTTCTGTTGTTTTTGGCAACAGATCATCCAACTCAGCAGGCATTTCGCCAAATACCTGTTTAAAGAAACCTCTGAAACTATAGCTGTTCGCCAGGTCATTTCCACCTTCAGCGCCAATAATAACAGATACATTCTCTGCATTAAAATTACCATCTCTATAACCTGCATTATCCAATGCTTGCTTAGCCACCATCAAACTTAATAACTGAGTTGGTTCAATTGCAGCTAACGACTGTGGAGGAATACCATATTCCAACGGATCGAAATCAATTTTAGGAATAAAACCACCCCATTTAGAGTGTGACATATCCTTATCTGTTGATTCCGGATTATAATACAGCTCTTTATTCCAGCGTTCATCAGGCACTTCAGTAACCGAATCATTGCCCAAAATAATATTTCGCCAGTACTCTTCGATGTTTTTTGCTCCCGGAAAAATACAAGCCATACCTACGATGGCTACATTTAATGATTTTTCTTTAGCCTCAGGAATTGCAGCTAGCTCTGCATTTTCAATATATTTATAGTTGCCCTCGGCAACATCTTTATGCAAATCTAAAACAGAAACAACCTCATTGCGCATTGCAGCGATCTGGCCAATCATGTACATACCAAGATGCAACTGATCTTTTTCATCAATTTTCACCAACTTATCACCCTGACGTTCAATCCCTTTTGCTGCAATACGTAAACGTCCAACATTTAAACCTTCCAATTTTGCCCAGATTTCTTTTTTATCCATCCCTTCTCTCTGAAGCTTTTCTTTTTCTTCATTAAAGAATGTTGCAAACGGAGATTTTAAGCATCTGGTTTCATGACCTGGCGCTGTTTCAAGCAATACTGTATCGTTAGATACCATCGCTTGTTCCTGAAATTTATCCTGAATGGCACCGGTAGCAACCGCTTCTTTAGTATATAAATAAGAGGTACCCATTAACACCCCAACCTTTACGCCCTTTGCCGCCAATGGCGCCGCCATTACAGCAATAAATGCGGTTGATAAAGCATCATGGATTCCGCCTGCAAAAAATACACTGATCTGTTCTGGCTGATCTTCTTTTAATAACCGCTCAATTTGCTTCTCCCAAAGCACCATACTCGACAATGGACCGACATGCCCACCACATTCTCTTCCCTCAAAAACAAAGCGTTTGGCACCTTCCTTTAAAAACATATCCAGAAGCGATACCGAAGGTACATGAAGAAAAGTTTTGATGCCTAACTTTTCAAGCGGTTTAGCTTGAGATGGTCTGCCACCTGCAATTAATACCACAGGAGGCATTTCTTGTTTTATATATTCCAGCTGCTCATCGCGAAGCTCCTGAGGAGCAAAGCCCAATATACCAACGCCCCAGGTTTTATTTCCGGCAAGCTTTTTTGTTTCACTAATTAATTCCTTTGCACGATCACCTTTCAATAGAGATAACGCAACAAAAGGCAACGCCCCTGCCTCAGCAACTGCATTCGCAAAAGGAGCAACGTCACTAACCCTTGTCATGGGCCCTTGCGCAATAGGAAAGGTAATATTTAAATCCTTGGCCAAAGCATTATCAGGACTAATCACATTGATTGATTTAGCCTGATTAAGATGACCGTAAACAGCTTCCTGAATACCAAATACTAACTTATCTAATTTTTTATAACGATTTACAAGATCTGCTGAAATAGAAATATCTTGCCCCATAGGAAGGAACGATCTCTCCAGATCAAAACCATTGAAATAGGGCTCAAGGTCTTTTTCTGCAGCATTTTCAACAAGTGCAGGGGAATTTGGACGTACCAATACACGGCAATTTCCAATAAGCCGGGTCTCATTACCGCTGAGTTTTTCGCAGACTTGCTTAATGGCCGTTGGCACACTGCATTCAGGAAACAATGCAAGCTGACTATCCAACACAATTCCTGTTGCACCGGAAGCAATTAAAGCGGCAGCTGTATGTACACCAACACCACCCTGTACGTATATATCTATATTTTTAACTTCTTTGGCAATGCGCTGAAATAGCACATACGAAGATTCGTAAGCTACCTTTCCGGCACCTTCATTACCTTTTACGATGATGCCATCAGCACCTTCTGACTGGGCTTTTTTGGCATCTTCAACACTGCAAACCTGATAAAACAGTTTTACCTGTTTTTTTCTGGTGATTTGCATTCCGTAAGGTAAGATGATCATTATTACCTGTTCTGGTAAAATGATATCATTAAGATCGTCCGAAATCAGGCACACGCCAAATCCTTTCGAACATTTGTTCGACAACTGCTCTAACGCATCAGCAGCTACGGCTTTGTCTCTTCCGAGGTGAAGCACAGGAAATGCCTTCGCATTTGACACCGCATGAGCAAGATTTACATCAGGCCGTTCAAACGGAGTTATTCCAATAATTATGGGAGTTTTCATGTTGTTGAGGGATGATTAGGGTTCAACTTCGAGTATTCATCGAATATCCGTTAAGACATTCTACAGAAGCAGGATTTTTATACAGAAAAACACCAAGATTTTATTCAAAGTAGCTCTATATCAAGAAAATTATGCGTTTTAAACTAAATATTTCAACAACATTTTAAAAAACACAATAAAAAGCAATAATCCTACGCTCTTGTATGTCCAAAACTACGACTATAAAGAATCAATACCTCCAAAACAACAAAAATGAACAAAAAGAATAAATGCAAAAAAGGCCAAATAAATGCATTTGAAGCGATAATTTAACAAACCTTTAACTCCCAGATTAAACCCGACAATAAAGACAATAAGAGTTCGTTTTAGCCCATGCTTAATTAAGGATTTAAGCCTTTATTTTTAAATAAATTCAACGAAACACAAGTTCTTAATATAAGTCGCGTTATTAATGCACTAATGTATTTGCATTTTAAGATATAATTAATACCTTTTGTGCACATAACAAATGAACTAAATTTTATAAAACTCAAATGAAAATTACAAAAACAATTTCGCTCCTTGCACTTGTTGGGCTTTTATCAATCACAATGTATTCGTGCAAAACAAAAAAAGTAATAGCGAAACCAACTCCGGCTCCAGTAGAGAAGCCAGCACCTGTTGAAGAAAAACCAGCACCTGCCCCAGCACCGGAACCTGAAAAACCGGCTCCAGCACCGGAACCTGATTTTAACTTCAAAAACATCCAGTTTGAATTCAACTCTGATGTCCTAAAAACGGCTTCTTTCCCGATTTTAGATAAAGCAGTTGCAGAAATTAAAAAAGACCCGACAGCTAAATTTGTTTTGAATGGCCACTCTTCGGCTGAAGGAAGCCCGGCAAGAAATATGTCGTTGTCAGTTGACAGAGCGAATTCTGTAAAATCATACCTTGTTAATGCAGGTTTAAATGGCGCAAACTTTACAGTTAAGGGTTATGGCGAAAGTCAGCCAGTAACATCAAATGACACCGAAGCTGGAAGAATGTTAAACAGAAGGGTTGAAATTAAAGCTAATTAACAACTCCCATTAAAAATTAATAAAGGAGGGAATAACTTGTCAAAATCAGCAGATTAATCAAACTTAATCTGCTCCGGTCCTTCAACTTTGGATATATGGCAGGCACAATTCCCTCCTTTTACTTTTATTATTGCCGACTTAGTTTGCGCACCAAGCGTTCCACTAACTTTAATCTCATCCCCGGTTTCTGAAAGTTTTCTAATATAGTTATCACTCACTACTCTATATATACCGGCTTCAGAATTAATATCGCTACCAGAAGCAGTGCTTATTGTATCCTTTGTCCTCAGATTTACGGCAGTGTAATTTTCGACAGCCACACCTTCTCCATTTTTGTTTACAAACTTCACAATCACAGTTGCAAACCTTTCATCGCAAATTTTATCCTGACAATCTGAACTATCCTTTTTACTGCATGCCGCCAGCAACATTATGCCGATTCCAAATAGTGGAATAATCGTTTTCTTAAACATAAATATCCTTTTTACCATTAAACGTAAAAAACAACCAAAACGCTACTGCTAAAATTTGCAATCGTTTTTACAAACTATAATGCATTGTACTTCTTTAGGACTTTTCAAGGAGTTTCATACGCAGAAAAGATTTATTTATCGATTCGCATGGCTTCAATTTCCGACATATATTTGGTTAAAGCTTCCTGATAGGTAAGTTTTGCGTGCTCAGAATCTAGTAAGAACACCTTAAAATCTTCGAGATCATTTACAGTAAAGCCCATTCTTACAAACAGTTCCTTATCGGTTTCCCACTCTTCTAAATTTACCTTTTTCTTTTTGAGAGTCCTATAAAGTAACATCCCCTTGGCAAATTCTTTATAAGATTCTGTCTCTCTAAAAGTGGTTAACATTTCTATCAATGTTCTGTAAGTCGCAGGCTTCCCCAGCCTTGACTGATCCAGCATTAAAGCACCTAATATTGGTCCTTTAAAAAACAAACTGTCCACACTATCAAAATTACCGCAATGTTTTAAAATCTGTATGTCTCGTTTAAGCATAGTATCCTGCTCCGCAGTTTTATGCTTTACAAAATAGGGTTCAGTGTCAAGTATTTTCTCACAGTTGATTTTATCTTGCTGAGCAAAAGACGAAGAACTTAAAGACACCCAAAAAAGAGGTGCGAGTAGAAAAAAGACAGATAATTTCATAAGGCACGGCAAAGTTAAACAACTATGCTATACTCCCAACACAAAATGATCGTTGTATTTGTTAAATCTTAGAGGTCACTGGGCAGGAGAGAATTATTGAGTTGCAAAGACGCGTCTATTTTTCCCTCCAAAAATTTGGGGATGAGAAGCGCAATGTTTTTTTTCCTTATCTTTCGATCTAATTTATTACAGCAATTATAAATGAGTACAAAACCTACTATATGGCAGCGCATGGGCATTCAGGATTGGTTCTTGACCAATAATGGAACCACATCATCGGGCAAGTCGAAACCGCTTACACCTAACCTGGTTTACAAATATATTATTGAAGAATTCCGGAAATCTATTGCAGAATTATCATTCGCAGAACGGGTAGTTTTTTATCATGAGTTTATTGTTTGCCTTAACCCGGATGACTATCGTGAATTTATCGACAACAAAAAAGGCATCTTAGGTTTGATATCGCAAGAGTCTGTAAACAACTTCTACGAAATATTAAATAAACAGGCTGCAGATGGTAAAAAGGTTGAACCATCAAGTAATAAGTGGGTGTTCAGATTTGTTTCTCATCCGGATTACAAACCGGGCGACATTAGTTTTATAGGAAAACTAATGCCCGACAGCCAGCAAAAAGAAGAAAACCTTAGGGTTACTTTTATACCACGACAAACAGGCTTGGCACAGACATTTGACATCAACAATGACATCCTAAAAGACTTCATCTTTTATAGCGAAGGCTATTATGAGATCCCTTATGTTGACATCCAGAAACCTGAAGACAAAACACCAAGTGATAGTCAGAGGGTTGTTTTGGCACGTTTCGAAACTACCATACCAGACAAAGCTTACTCGGGTCAGAAATTAGAATACCTGATGAAAGCGGATGACATTGTGGTTTCTGGCAACGAGGAAACGAGAGAAGAAAACAATGTATTCAAAATCCCATCTGAATGGGTAAATACCCCTCATCTAAAAATAAGGTACAACAGAGCTGAAGATAAATTTTACCTTGCCTCTTTTGGCGAAAAAACGATTTTAAATGAAAATCTGATTGAAAGAAGCGATATAAACGGCCCTAAATGGTCGGAATTGCCTGTTAATTCTCGGATTATATTAAATGGAATTATTGGTGTTAACATATTTAAGTCCTAATATATGTCGCACATCTTATCTATAGCGTTATTCATTATATGCATCATTTTATTGATTGCACATTTTAGAGACATAAAAAATTCGCCCAAGTAAAATGGATAGAAATTATTTTGGACTAACCGATACAGGAAAAGTAAGAGATAATAACGAGGACACCTTTATTGCTGAAACAACGGCAACAAACGACCTGGTTATTGCCTGCGTTATAGATGGAGTTGGGGGTTATTCTGGAGGGGAAATCGCTTCGGCGATTGCCAGACAGTCAATTTTGCAACATTTAAATAGTCAGCGTAAAGATTTATCTGTGCTGATGAAAGATGCCATTATTGCGGCCGACGAACAAATTATGGTTGAAAAGCAAAAAGTAAAGGAACATGAAAGCATGGCCTGCGTACTTACTTTAGCTGTTATCGATCTTCAAAAAAACCAATTGTATTATGCTCATGTTGGCGACACCAGGCTATACCTTTTACGTGATGGATCTTTAGTTAAGCTATCAAAAGATCAATCTTTTGTCGGCTTTATGGAAGATAGCGGCCGACTTACTGAAGAGCAAGCCATGAGCCATCCCAAGCGCAATGAGATTAACAAAGCCTTAGGCTTTGGCGCAAAAATAGCTGCACAGGACGATTATATAGAGATCGGGCAGTCTCCCTTCCTACCCGGCGATCTGTTGTTACTATGTAGCGACGGGTTATCTGACATGGTTAATAAACAGGGTATTACCGAAATTCTAACTAAAAAAACTACTTTACAGGAGAAAGCAACAGGGTTGATCCAAGCTGCCAACAATAATGGCGGCCGAGATAACATTACGGTTGTATTGGTTCAAAATGATAAACAATCGCTGGTGCACGAGGCAACAAAACCAGCCACAAAAATGGAAAAGCCAAAACCTGCTGTTAATCATCAGGCTGTTGCAACATCTACAGTACCAAAAGAGATTGCGATACAGAGAGACTTATCGCCTACTATAATTCCTGTTATACAAAAAAAGAATAGAGGGTTGGTGGTCTTGTTATCTATACTGTGCATCATTCTCCTTGCATTTTCGTTGTATATGCTTTGGCAAAACCATATTCGTGCTAACTCCATAAAGCAACAAAAGCTTTCAGCTTTACAGCCAATTCGTAATGCTCAGGAGACGAAACTTCAGGACACGATAAATAAACTGGTTGGAAACACGCTGATTATTTCAGATTCGCTGTTCAAATCGCCAATTATATTAAATGAGGACATCCATTTTAATAAGGATACACTTTTTATAATTGCAAAAACTCCTATTACTATCAGAAGTGATTCTGCATATAAAGGCAGTGCAGTTTCCATTAAACCCATCAGTAAATATGTGTATTTAGAGAACATTACATTTGAGAACTTCCCTACAGCCATATTATCGCAAAACAATGTGTTACAGCTAAAAAATGTACAGTTCAACAACTGTATCAAATCCATAGAAACTATTTACACTTTGCCTCCAAACAAATATATCAATGGAAAAATACCGGCCACATCTTTTAAAATAGATTCTTTACCAACAACTGTAACTCATTAGTATGGAGAGCAGAAAAATAGAACGCATTTTCATTATACTGATTTCCATAGTATTAGGATCATTATTCTTTACACTTTTTAATACTTTACAAAATAACTTCTCAGATGTGGATACCCGTTTAAACAATGGGACCATGATGAATTTGAATGATAAAAACCCAGGTGAGCAAATAAGGACATTACTTGAAAAGGGCTATTATTTTGAAGACAAGAAGGATGTTAACCTGATAGCTCAAACTGTAGCAAAAGGAGTTAAGGTTTTTAAAGAACCTCTGGACAATGTCGGCGAGCTCAACAAAAGCAAATTCTTTGTTGAAGCTGATTATGCGTTTACTGTAGGTGGACAAAATTTTAAGAAACGCGTTAGTGACTCGAGGGCGCTACTTGGATACACAGGAGAGGATTCTTTACGTTTTACTCAGGAAAGAAACCATCCTCCTCAACTACCTTCACAAACCGACCTTAAACTTGGAACTCACAGCATATCAGGCAACATTATAGACACCGCAGGCAGAAATGTACCCGGTGTTCTGATCAAATTGCAAATGATATTGCCTCAGGACAGTGCGTACATTGATGATGAAGTAGAAGTAAAGTCGGCAGGATTAACCTCATATGCGCGAACGGATGCCAATGGAAAGTTTGCATTTTTAAACTTACCGGAAGACAAAGCTTTTGAGTTATTACCACTAAAACCCGGCTTTCAGTTCGGAAGATCACAGGGCATACAAGAGCTTCAAAAAGACGCTTCATTTACGTTTAAACAAACTCAACATACCATAAGGCTATTTTCGGCAAGGGACTTTAAGATTTTAAAGAAAGAAAAATCGTTAATAGTACGAACGCCAGTTGAGTTTAATAAATGGTTTTGGATCATTACAGGAAGCTTTTTCTTAGGCTTTTTCTTATTGCATTTACTGCTAAGTGTTAAATTTTCACAGGCCGATCAGCTCATTTTGCCCATTATTATGCTGATGACAGGGCTCTCATTTATAGCCCTACTCAGTTTACAAGATCCATTAAGGGATCGTTTTTTAGCAAAAGATACCCTTGTTTTCTTTGGCATGGGCATTCTTGCCATTATTATATTGATGATGGTAAAATTCCGGAAATTTAATGTCGACTCCAGATTTTACCGTATGCTGGTGCTCAATAAAAATTCGGGAAAAGCCAATGGATGGCAATGGGCAGGATTAGCTTTGGCCTTACTAGCTTTAACCATATTTTTTGGTAGTGGCCCTGAAGGTAGTGGTGTCAAAGTAAACCTATTTGGTGTACAGCCCAGTGAGATTGTAAAATATGCAATCATTTTATTCCTTGCAGGCTTTTTTGCTAGTAACGAACGTTTTATTACTGAGTACCGTAGTTGGCAAAAAAGATGGTATTTCTTCTCTTTTGCATTGGTAGCTATGGGTATAGCTATCCTGATGTACCTGATTCTGGGAGATCTAGGCCCGGCAATGGTGGTATGTTTTACATTTATCATCCTATTCTCATTCTCGAGAGGGGATTTTATGATGATGCTCATCGCCATCATCACTTACACATTGGCGGTATGGTTTTTAAACATCTGGATAGCCAGTTTGGCAACAGTGGTAGTAATTGGCCTTACGATGTTCTTTAATAAAAAACAGACCAGTGAATCGGCAATAATGGTAATCATGATCATAGCAGGTTTTTTACTGATAGATCAGGTTCCTTATCTTGATAAGCTTATCCCCGGCCCAGTTAACCGACTTACCGAGCGTAAATCGATATGGCAGGATCCATGGAATAATGAGGTCTATGGTGGAGACCAGGTAGCAAATGGTATATGGGCAATGTCGGGTGGTGGTTTAACCGGCCAGGGTGTCGGCGAAGGTTTTGCCAAAACGATACCAGAAGCGCATACCGATATGATATTACCTGCCATTGGCGAAGAATTTGGATGGACGGGCATTGTGAGCATATTTGTGTTATTCCTCATTTTTCTGAACAGATCAATAATTATAGGCAGGCAAACCGGCACTCCATTTCTATTTTACCTCTGTGCAGGTATTGGCATAAGTATGTTTGTTCAGTTCCTGCTCATTGCTGGTGGCTCTACGGGAGCCTTGCCGCTATCAGGTGTCGCTTTACCTTTTATTAGTTATGGAGGTTCATCATTGGTAGCCAATATGATGGCAGCAGGCATTTTACTTTCGGTTTCTTTAATTAGAGGAACCAAAGTGCAAATGGAATTCATCACCAAACAACAAGACAAGAATTTGGTACCAGCACTTTTATCGGCCAGCATTGCAGTTCTTCTTTTAACAGTAACCATATCAAAATATATTGCCAACAATAAGAAGTGGGTAGTGCAGCCGTCACTTGTGGCCGACAAAAGTGGTTCGCGTATGTTTAGTTACAACCCTCGTATTGCTATTCTAATGAACAAATTAGAGGCAGGCCAATTGTACGACAGAAAAGGAAGAATCCTGGCGACAAGCAACCCTGATCTTGTCAGAAAACAGGAAGATACCTTAAGAACATCAAGCATTAATTATGATCTTGATTCGGCAATGCATAAAAGAGTTGACCGATATTATCCTTACGAAGAACAAACTTTTTTCTGGGTAGGCGATGCAAACACAGGGATATTTAATGGCAGTACCAACGGCTATTTTGCCGAGTACGAGCATGCGGCAGAGCTTAGGGGTTTCCATACACCCATTACCTCTTTCAATACAAAAGCGAATAAATACCGTGAAGATCGTTTTCTGCCAAGAGGTGTAAAAGAGATGACGGTAAGCAAAAGAGATTATGCTGCGCTGGCACCTTTGTTACTTGCAGGCATTAACAGTGCGGAAGTTGCATCTTTCAAAAAAAGAAACAGAGATGTTAAGTTGACTATAGATGCGCGTTTACAATCAACCATACAGCATTCTATTGCTTTGGATACTTCAGTAAGAAAAAGCAGGGTATCGGTTGTGATCATGGAAGATTTGACCGGTGATGTACTTGCATCATCAGTTTACCCACTGCCTCCTATTAAGGATTGGGAACTTTTAAACATGACCACCAACGAGCAGAATAAGTTATCGGGATGGTATACAAATGCAGATCTTGGCTTTACTTATGCAACACAACCAGGTTCAACAGCAAAGGTTTTAACTGCCATGGCTGCTTTTAATAAATTAGGGATAAATGCAAAAAAAAGGTCGTTTAATGTTAGTTCTTTTGAGCGAATAAGAACCAAAGGTATAGAACCCGATGAAACAGGAAACATTACGCTTGAACGTGCAATTGTAAACTCAAACAACGTTTATTTTATTAAATTAGCTAATGAGGAGCATTTGCAGGAGGACATGGCTACATTGTATATGAAAACCGGAATGTTCCTTAGAGGTGTAGGTGGTTATTATTTTGGTAAGGATACCAGTAATGCCAAACAGGAGAACAAATGGATGGATCTTTGGCGTAAAACGGAGTTTAATACTAAACCAAAATACGATCCTTCAAATATTCGTCGCACCAGAGCTAAGGGTATTTCGGGGATGGCTTGGGGACAGGGTGAGTTGATTGCTACTCCGGCATCTGTAGCAAGATTGATATCGGGCGTAGCCAATAAGGGCACATTAGTTGCTAATCGTTATGTTTTAAAGATCAGCGACTCTACTACTTCGGTTAATCCGGGTATTAAGTTAGCCAATGATCCGCAATATGCAGCCCTGCTTACAGATTATATGCTAAAGCAAAGTGCCAACAAGAGATATACTTTAGGCATTACCGTTGCAGGTAAAACAGGAACACCTGAAAGGATCTGGAAAAAGGAGCGAATTAACGATGGCTGGTATGTATTCTTTGCACCAAAGAAATCAGGACCGGGTCATGTTGTTGTTTGTATACGCATTGAATCTACAAGAGGTTCTAGCAGAGCTGTTCAACTTGCAGGAAAACATGTTGTGCCAGCATTATTGAACCTTGGATATATTAAAGATTTTAAGCCGGAACCTGTTAAGGTTATTGCAAAAGAAAGCATAGAAGTTAAAAAAGACAGCATCAACTAGTTTAAAGAAAGGATATAAAATATGTTTAACCTGTTTAATAAAAATACCTCCGAAAAGCCTCAAGATGTAAAAGCCATCAGAGAGGCCATACTTGTTTTCATCAAACAGGAGCTTCAAAAAATGGAAGGCGGAGAAGGAAAACATATAAAAGGTTTCCAGCTATACATTGCATGTATGCCTGTAGAAAAATTCATGTACGAATCGGCCGTTTTCGCCGAAGAGGAGGACCATTTTAAAAATGAAGTACAAAGGATCGCCGACGATTTCGCTATTGACCTGCCTAATACCTGGACAATGGAGACTGTTTTTATTGATGAATTACCTCCATTAGCCATTAGAATGGCTAACCTGGAAGTCGCACTTCATATAAAAACGCCTGAACATGCTGCAGTACAAAAATCTGGAACGGCATACATCAGAATTTTAAATGGTGAGGCAGAAAAAGCAGAATACATCCTTAGCTCTGCCGATGGCAAGATTAATATCGGTCGTGAAAGACAGGCTCAGGATAGCGATGGCTTTATCAGAATTAATAATATCGCCTTCCCGAATGCCAGTACAAATGATTGCAACAAGTATATCAGCAGGCAACATGCACATATTGAATGGAATAATGACAATGCCGCTTTTATGCTTTTCGCTGATGAAGGTGGGGTTCCTCCGCGAAATAAGGTAAAAATAAGATCTATCAAAGATCATAATTCCGTAAAGCTTACGTTCACAGAACTAGGGCATCCCTTACACGAAGGTGATCAGATAATTTTAGGAGAATCAGCTGTTTTAGAATTCAGTTATCACTCAACCATTAATTAATAAAACCAATGGCAAAAGTATTTACTATAACAGAGGGATTGGAAAATATGGGTGCATTGCGCACCGGTGGACAGGGCTCTGTATATAAAGGTAAGAGGATGGGTGCTATTCTTTCTGCCGTAAAACTACTGCCTACACCTATCCACGCAGAAAACGCAGAGGATAAGAATTTTAGGGATTTCCAGAATGAGGTAGAGAAGCTAAAGAAAGTCAATGAAGATCCAAGCCCGAATGTGGTAAAGATATTAAACTCTGGTCTTACAGAAAGCGGATCACTCCCATTCATAGAAATGGAGTACATTGAGGGGCCTGACCTGGAAGATCTACTGAAACCTCCTCATAGTCCCATATTTACCATAAGAGAAACCATAAAACTAGCCGACCATTTGGCCAATGCCCTTGCACATTGCCATAAAGTAGGGGTTAAACATGGCGATATAAAGAGCAACAACATTAAATTTAACACAGAAACCGGCAATTATATACTGCTTGATTTTGGTTTGGCAGTAATGTCTGATGAACAGCGCCGTTCAAGTTTACGTCATGCAGGAGCAGTAGAATTTATGGCGCCTGAGCAGCATGATGGTATCATGTTGTTCCAGTCAGATATTTACAGCTATGGCATTATTCTTTATGAGTTATTAGCAGGCACTGTACCTTTCCCCCTCATCAATAGAGTAGAAACATCGCGTAACATGGTGATGCTTTCGCATATTGAAAAGCAAGTACCCGATTTGATTGAACTTCGCCGAAACCGCTTACCTGCGGAATGGTCGGAAGAAAAGAAAGCTAATGAAATGATGGTTCCTGCCTGGTTACTTCAGGTTATTGAAAAATGCCTAGAAAAAGATCCAGAGAAAAGGTTTCATGATGGCGTTGGTTTGTACGAAGCTGTTAACAACAGCAATCAGAACGCACTTAACAACGAACAGGTTACTGCTGTAATAAATGAGCTAAAAACTGAGAATGAACGACTAACGAATTTGGTTGAGCAGTACGAAAAAGCAAGCAAAGCAAAAGCATATGTTATTACCGGAATTATAATATTTGTTTGTTTAACTACCTTTGGCATAAATTTAGTCTTGAACAGGCGGAATACAAATGCAGAGACTGATAGCACTAACGTTGTAAGTAAGCAAATACAACCAGTGAAAAATCATTCTAAAACTGCGCCAAAAAACAAGGTTGTTCTTATTGCTCCAGAAGAGAAAAAGGACAGCTTACGTACTATTCCGGCAAGTAAAAAGGATTCAATCAAACCAAAAAAGACTAAGGATGGCTTGGTTAATGATGTTCCTCAATTTTAATAAAATAACAAAATCACTATGAGCAAAGTATTTACCATAACAGAAGGATTAGAGAACATGGGGGCCCTACGTACAGGCGGGCAGGGTTCTGTTTATAAAGGTAAAAGAATGGGGGCTATCATTACTGCAGTAAAGATATTGCCCACCCCTATTCATACTGAAAATACAGATGATAGAAATTTCAGGAATTTTAAGAATGAGGTTGAAAAGCTCAAAAAAGTAAACGAGGTTCCTAATCCAAATGTGGTTAAGATCCTTAATTCTGGCTTAACAGAAAGTGGCTCTTTTCCTTTTATTGAAATGGAATATATTGAAGGGCCAGATCTGGAAGAATTGTTAAAACCACCACACAACCCTGTATTTACCATAAGGGAAACGATAAAACTCGCAGAACAATTGGCAAATGCACTTACTCATTGTCATAGGGTTGGGGTTAAACATGGTGATATAAAGAGTAATAATGTAAAATTCAATACAGATACCGGCAACTATATCTTACTGGATTTTGGACTTGCAATCATGTCCGACGAGCAGCGCCGTAGCAGTGTAAGGCATGCAGGAGCTGTTGAATTTATGGCTCCTGAGCAGCATGACGGTGAAATGTTTTTTCAAACAGATATATATAGCTTTGGAGTAATACTTTATGAACTTCTGGCCGGAACAGTTCCTTTTCCGCTCATCAATAAAGGAGAAACTGCTCGTAACTCTGTTATGCTTGCGCACATGGAAAAACAGGTTCCAGATTTGTTGACACTGCGAAGAACACAGCTACCAGAAAACTGGTCTGACGATGTAAAAGCCAGAGAAATGAATGTACCTGGCTGGTTGCTTGATGTGATTAGAAAATGTTTAGAGAAACAACCTGAAAACAGATTTGCTAATGGAATGGCACTTCAGGAGGCTATATTGCACCACAGCCATCACAATCCGCCTGTAGTTGCAAAACCAACAGGAACAATAGCGGGCATCGTTTCTGCACCAACATCTTCAGGAGTTCAGGTTTCAAAACCTGTATTTACTTTAATGATATTGGCAATTGTAGCGCTAAGCGCTCTTTCTGCATATTCTTTATTTTTTAAAGACCTGGAACCTAAAAAGGAGTTGGTAATCGATTCTCCACAGGTGGCTCAACAGGATACTACTACTCAAGCCGAAGAGGTATTACCGGATACGACTACAGAAATTAAACCTATAATTTTGGATACGGCAGCTCAGCAAATAGACCAAGATAGCTTAAAAAAGGAGTTTGAACGTCAAACAGGGGCTAACACTCCTACGCCTCCACCAGTTACGAAGCCTAAAGAAGGGCCGCAAGAGCCTATAATATTTAGTGAAGGTAAGAAATACAAAATCCCTAAAACTACACTTCGCTTCCATGACGCGCCAAATAATGATGCGCCAGTTCAACCTATACTTGGACTATGGGTTAATTCAAAATTTGAGGTAATTGATGAACAGGGTAACTTTATTTATGTAACACTTACAGATAATGATGGGCAGGTAACAAAGGGTTGGTTAAAAAAGACAGACTTGAAGGAAGTTCCACAATAAATGCTTAAATTTCAGTACCAAATATTAAGCGTCTCATCATATGGCAAGGACTACTCCACTTTCCGTCAATTATGCTGTACTTAAAAGTGCACTGGATCGTCGTTTCCTTATACTTAACTCTTCTATTAATAAAGTAATATTTATTAGTCTGGTTACCGTGATCAGCCTGCTTTTCATGTACACCTTTGTTCCTTTCAATATTAACAGATGGTATGAGGACGTAAGTAAGTTTGATTTGCTTAAAATATTTAGTCTCTTCTCTCTTACCGGAGGCTTGACTCTTTTGCTTAGTCAATTTGGATTGAGGAAATGGTTCCACTTGGAAGACCTTACTTATGGACAGTATTTCTTTTGGTTTCTTTGTGAAATAGTGATTTTAACCTTTGGCATAATGGGTTGCGATTGGCTACTTAACAATCATCCTGACCTATCCATAAGTAATTACCTGGACACTTTCAATTATACCCTGTTAATTGCTATCCCTCCGTATATAATTTCACTGCTTATTTTATTTGGTGCACAGCAATACAAACTAGCCCACAACCTGTCACTGGTAGCAACAGAGAACAAAACATTTTCAGATAATCTACTTATCGGTGATGAGAACGGAAAAATCATATTAACCCTTCATCCTAATAATATTTTGTTCTTTAAATCTGAAGACAACTATGTTGATGTTCATTACCTATTGGGTGGAGAAGTTAAAACTGAGCTTATCCGTACCACGCTAAAAAAAATTGAGTCTACCTGTAGTTATTCCGGTCTAATAAGAGTACATAGGTCTTATACGATAAACATTAAAACAGTTTCCTCTTCAAAGAAAACACATAAAGGTTATCTACTGCAGTTTGATCCTTTGCCTGAGCTACAGATTCCTGTATCAGCTTCACATCAAAAACAATTCGAGCAGCACCTTAGCAACACAACTTCTACGTTCCCACTCACCCCATTATAGCCCTATTTCGTCCCAAACACATTATAATCATTGTATGGAGATGGTTTTGTAATCTATATTGCACTAACCAAAACCAAACACAATGAAAGTAACAAGACTATTTTTATTGATCCCTTTTATCTTTTTATTTGGAAGCCTAAGCGCTCAGGTTATCAAAGGAACGATTAAAAACAGCGCCACACAGGAGGCCGCACCTGCTGTATCCATTCTTGTAAAAAACTCTTCGGAGGGCACTTACTCCGACGACAGAGGAAGGTTTCAACTGACCATTAAAAAGAAACTACCTATTGTCCTAGTCATCTCATCTATCGGCTTTGAAACTAAGGAGGTTGATGTACAGAATGCTGCTACTCCTCTGGAAATCACCCTTAATCCGAACTCTATACTTGGGCAGGAAGTGGTAGTATCGGCCAGCAGGGTTGTACAGAAAAAGCTTTCCTCTCCTGTAACGATAGAACAAATCAGTAGCAAGGAGATCAGCAATTCCCCTCAGTTAAACTATATGGATATGATCCAAGGTTTAAAGGGAGTGGATGTAACTGTTTCCAGTATTGGTTTTACCAGTATTTCTACAAGAGGATTTAACACCAGTGGCAACACCAACTTTACCCAAATTGTAGATGGAATGGACAACCAGGCACCAGGCCTTAACTTCCCACTAGGTTCTGCCATCAGCTTAACTCAACTTGATGTAGATAACATTGAGGTACTTTCAGGTGCTTCATCCGCTCTTTACGGTTCAAGAGGTTTAAATGGAACTATGGTGATGACCGGAAAAGATCCATTTAAATATCAAGGCTTAAGTGTATTGATCACTCAGGGAGTAAACCACGTTAAAAACAGCAATACTTATGATCCTGTATCTCCCTCTCCATATTACGATTGGGCAATACGCTATGCTACAAAGATCAACGAAAAACTGGCTTTTAAAATTAACTCTCAATATACTCAGGCAAACGACTGGGTGGCTACCGACAGCACCAACAAAAATGGCCCGGGCAACAGATTTACAGACCCAAACTATAATGGTGTAAACTTTTATGGAGGAGCTACCAACGCAGATATTAATCCGTTCTTACAGGGAGCACTGGCAGGGGATCCGTCCCTTGCTCCCCTTATTGAACCTTTGTTGGCTAAACCTAACTATGTAGCCAGAACGGGCTATCCGGAATACGGATACCTTGATAACAAGGCCAAGTTATTTAAAGTAAACGCTGAATTAAGGTATAAGATAAGTCCTAAACTGGAAGCAATTATGTCTGGGACTTATGGCACCGGAAACATTGTATACACCAATGATACACGCTACCAGCTAAAGAATTTTAAAGTTGGACAATACCGCGCGGAACTGAAAAGTGACAACTGGTTTGTACGTGCTTATACCACTTCAGAAAACTCTGGAAATACCATAATTGCAGGTCCTACAGCTCAATACATTAATGAAGCGTGGAAAACAAGTTATGATGGTGCCACAGGAGGATGGTATCCAGAATATACCGGTGCTTTACTTGCTTCACTTGCCGGAGGTGCAAATTTAAATGATGCTCATTTAGCCGCCAGGGCATTTGCAGATCAGGGACGTGCGCAGTTAGGTTCACCAGAATTTAATGCCCTTAAAGACAAAATTACCAATACGCCAATTTCAGAGGGAGGTACTTTATTCTTAGACCGTAGCAAGCTATACAATGCCGAAGCGCAATACAACTTTACGGATGTTGTTAAGTTTATGAGTGTAATAGCCGGAGTTAACTGGCGCTTGTATAGTCTGAACAGTAAAAATACCTTATTTCCCGATAAGGATAAACCAATTAATGTAAAAGAGTACAGTGCATATGTTCAGCTTGCAAAAAAAATGATAGATGACAGGTTAAGTCTGAGCACCTCTTTCAGGTACGACAAAAACACGTTATTCTCTTCACCTAAAGTAACTTCAAGAGCTTCGGCTGTATATGAGCCCGTGAAAGAAAACTTTATCCGCTTCTCTTACCAGAATGCATACAGCTTTCCGTCAAATATTCAGGCTCTACAGAATACCCTTAGTGGATACAACAGCTATTCATCAGGAGGTTCTTCATTCTTACTAAACGATACTTATCAATTCGATAAATACCCGCCTTATACACTAGAAAGTGTAGGTAAGTATCAACAATCAGGCAATGCATCAGACTTAAAAAGATTTGAGTATAACGATATTAAACCTCAATCTGTAAATGCCTTTGAATTAGGTTATGCCGCATTAATTGGCAAAAGGGTGATGTTTGACGTATTGGGATACTTTTCTACCTGGAAAAACTTTATCGGATATGCCAACGTAGCAAACACACCCGGAACTGATGATGTAAATGCCTTTAAAGATCATAGTACTTATGTGCAGTATAATATTGCTTTTAATGGTGGTCAAATGGTAAATACTTACGGCTATGCAGCAAGTGTTAGCGTAGACTTATCGCATAACTTCTTAGCGAAAGTAAATTACTTTTCAGACCACATTAAAAACAAAAACAACAGTCAGATAAACAACTTTAACACGCCTAATTACCATGTTAACATGGAATTTGGTAACAGCGGCTTTGGTAAAAAGCAGGAATGGTCATTCGGCACTACCCTACGCTACAAACCAGGCTACTTCTATGTTGTTTCCGGAGGCTTAGCCGCAGGCAGCGTACCTAGTTCTACAGTTATTGATGCTCAGGTAAGTTACAAACTTATTAAAGCACGTTCTGGAATAAGATTAGGTGCTACAAACATTACCAACAAATATTATTCAACCGGAGTTGCCAACCCAAATATTGGCGCTGTCTATTATGTAACTTATGCATACAACATCCTTTAATATGAAAAATATACCATCATTACTAATTGCGTTTCTTGTTACAGCTTCATTATTTTCCTGCACAGGAGATAAGTCAAAGCAAGATGGAAACTATAAAACAACACTAACTTTTAAGCCAGGAGAAGAGCAGAAAATTGCCGAAGCCTTCTTGTCGATAAAAGACAGTACCCAGATTCTATTAAAAGAGGGTACTTATAAATTCGATAACCTAAGCATTGCACAAGTAAACCATATCATGATCCAGGGCGAGGGACACGACAAAACCATTCTTGACTTTAAAGAACAGAGCCAGGGTGGCGAAGGCATTAGAGTGACTGATGTAAAGGGCTTTGTAATTGATGGCATGACCATTCGCGATTCTAAAGGAGATTTGCTTAAAATCAACAAAAGCCGTGATGTAACCGTTACCAACCTACACGCCGTTTGGAGTAAAGCCGACTCAACTAGTGGCGGATATGCCATCTACCCTGTAATGTGCAAGAATGTGCTGATAGAAAACTGTTACACAGAAGGCTCATCTGATGCAGGTATCTATGTAGGGCAAACTGATAGTGCAGTGGTAAGAAAATGCAAAGCTGCCAAGAATGTTGCCGGTTGCGAGATCGAAAACACTTCTAATGCAGAGGTATACGACAACGAGTTTTACAATAATACTGCAGGTTTCTTAATATTTGATCTACCTGATCTGTCCAAAAAAGGTGGTCATGTTAAAGCCTACAACAATTACATCCACGACAACAATTTCAGAAATTTTGCTAAGGCCGGTAGCTTTGGTACCTCATGGGGTGTAGGGAATGCATCTCCAGGAAGTGGCATTATTATATTGGCAGCATCAGACATTGAGATTTACAACAACAGAATTATCAACAACAACTCATCCTCTATAACCATCGCTTCCGGCTTTGCTGTTGATGAGAAGGCCGCAGAGAAAATAAACGACAACTACTTCCCCATTTCTAAAAACATCAACATTCACGGCAATACTATTGAAATGGGACCTAAATTTCCTGAAGCAGCTTACGAGCATCGTATCGGAAAAATACTGGTAGCAGTTGAACAACAGCTAAATGCAAGCGATCCTGCAAGAAAAAACAAACGAATCCCTCTCATTATGTATGATGGTATTTCGAGTAATATCTTAACTAAAGGAACAGAGATTAACCCGGATTCAATTTGCATAAAGCAAACGGGTGACAACCTATTTGTAAATGCCGACTTTTTAAACATCAGCAATCCTAAAAACTGGAAACCAAACACAGACATTACCCCTTATATCTGCAAATAAAATTAGTATCGATGCGTAAAACTTATCTTCTGGGGTCTATTCTCCTTTTCAGTATTTCACTTTCAATTTTAAGCGGCCAGGGATGTAAAAACAATACAGGTCGGGCAGTACAAAACAATGGCTTTCTATTTAAAGAAAAACTGTCTGATTATGGTTTCTTTAAAAATAAACTAAAGGACCTTGATCCCAATGAAGGGGTTTTGCACTACGACATTAGTACTGCGCTCTTTACTGATTACGCTGTTAAAGACCGCTTCATTGTTTTACCAAAAGGTACAGCGATGAAGTATACCAAAGAGGGTGCACTTGATTTTCCAGACTCCACCATCATTGTAAAAAACTTTGCTTATACCAACGTTAATCATGAAAAGATAATCATTGAAACCAGGTTACTGGTTAAAGATCCTACAGATAAGAACTGGAAGGTGATGAATTACTTATGGAATAAGGAACAGACAGAAGCTGTGAAACACATTACAGGGGCTAAAATTCCTATTACCCTATTAGATAATGATGGCAATAAGCTCTTAACAAATTATCAGGTGCCAAATACCAATGATTGTAAGCGTTGCCACATTAAAAATGATGTATTGATTCCAATTGGTCCAAAGGCAAGAAACCTTAACATTACCGTTGCAGGGCAAAGCGTCAATCAGCTTAAAGCCTGGGCAGCAAAGGGAGTACTAAAAGGATTGCCTGATACAGGGGTTGTTGCAGCGTTACCAAACTCCTTTGATACAAAGCACTATAGTCTGGATCAGCGTGCAAGGGCCTACCTCGACATCAACTGTGCACATTGCCATACCAAAGGAGGCGATGCGTACAACACAGGTCTGTTTTTAGAGTATGAGCAGTCTAATCCTAATCACCTAGGAATAAGAAAAGCACCCGTTTCCGCCGGTGGTGGTGCAGGTGGACTAGATTATGATATTATACCAGGCGATGCCACTCATTCTATTTTGGCTTATAGAATGAATAGCACTGAGCCTGGCACAGCAATGCCTGAGCTTGCCAGAACTCTTCCTCATAAAGAGGGCATAAAGCTAATCAGGGAATGGATAAACAGTTTAAAATAATCACATTTTAATATTCAAAAATTCCCACTCGTTAAGGTGGGAATTTTGATGTTCCTTCTTCATGATCTCATTAAATCTTGTAATCAATTCAGGATGCTCCGAGGATACATCAGTAGATTCAGCCTCATCAGTTTTCAGGTTGAAGATCATCCATGGAGCATTAATATCCTTGCGAACATTAACACGCACACCTTTCCAATCGCCCATGCGTATAGCTACCTGTCCACCCTTTTCAGGGTACTCAAAGTAAATGTACTCATGCTTTTTCTGCGCTTTGTTGTTTCCTAGCAAAGTAGGCAAAAGAGAAATCCCATCTGTATTATTGGTTTTAGTGCCAGCGATAGCCGCAAAAGTTGCCATCATATCAAACTGAGCCGAAATGAGGTCACTGGTTGTATTGGCTGGAATTTTCCCTGGCCAACGTGCAATAAAAGGTTCTCTGATACCACCTTCAAACAAATCCATCTTTAGCCCTCTCAATCCGGCAACACTATTAAAATATTTAGCTTGTACCCCACCATTAAATGTGGCGCCATTATCACTGCTAAACATAATTATAGTATTGTTATCTAATCCGAGATCCTTAATTTTTTTCATAATTAACCCAACCTGCGTGTCCAGATAAGTAATCATTGCCGCGTAGGTTGACAGTGGGTACTTTGATGGATTATAGCCATTCTCACCATAATATGGTTTTTCACCCTCAAACTTACCGATGTATTCTTTTAAATAATCGTTAGGGACTTGTAATCCTACATGTGGAATGGTATAAGGGAGATAGAGGAAAAAAGGTCTCTGCTTATTGTTATCAATAAACTTAAGCGCTTTATCCGTCATTCTTGCCGCAGCATAATCCTTACCAATAAATGCATGAAAGTCTTTATCTGTTGCCTTTGTCGGATCTAATTGTGTATGTAAAACAACATAATTGTTTGCTAAAGTATCCCATTTACCATTTTCCCAAAGATGAGTTGGGTAAAAATTATGGGATTGCTTCTGATCCAGAAAACCATAAGCATAATCGAACCCTTGCTTATTTGGAGACCCGCTGGTGTTGTGCATACCTAGTCCCCATTTACCACTCATACCAGTTACATAACCTGCTTCTTTTAGCATTTTTGGTATGGTAAAAGTTCCTTCAGGAAGTGGCATCTGCCCTCCTTCAGTCGCATCAGTAAAACCACCCATCTCATAATTACCCCTGATGTAAGCATGCCCTCCATGCTTCCCGGTCATTAGCATACACCTGGCTGGTGCGCAAACAGGTGTAGAAGTGTAATGTTGGGTAAACTTCATCCCCTCTTTAGCCAATTTATCCAGGTTGGGGGTTTTAATCAGTTTCTGCCCATAAGGTCCTGTTTCGCCATAACCTAAATCATCTGCATAAATGTAAATGATATTTGGTTGCTTATTTAGTTTACCTTTCTGGGCAAATCCATATGCCGTAGAAAGTATTAATAGTACTGTAGTTAGTTTTAATCTGATCATACGCATTTGGGAGTATCAAAGATATAAACAGTTAACTACTTAACCACCATTTGCTTTTTGCTAACTGTATGTGCACTAAAATAACCCAAAGCATTACCACTAATATTTGAAGGTGGATTACCCGGTGTTATTCCTCCAGGGCTGCCTTGCGTTTGCTGACTTAATGTATTCCAATAAGTAAATAGGTTCTTATCTATACACTGCATTTCAACATCTACCTTATCCCCTGTTTTTAGCTCATTATCGTCATCATTTTTCCCTGCATAAAACAACACAGTAGGTACATCATTTCCATCGGTAAAACGATCATTTTCGGCATAAACACGCTTTGATAGATTGTCATTAACTTTTAAAACAAACCTGTAGTGATTGGCAACTCCGGCAGGGTCTTTATAATGTACTTGCGTCTGCTTCTGTTTTTCGCTTCCAAACGCGAAGACTTTTACATCCAAAGAATCAATCACAACAGAATCAGGCATGATTGAAGAAGCTGTATAAAGTGTATTACTTACATTTACTTTAAGCGTATAAGTGCGCCCAGGCTCTCCTTTTAACGGGCCGAAGGTATAGCTACCCGGAGCACTTTCAGTAAAGACCCATGAATTTCCATTATCATCCAATACATTTACTACAGCACCCTTAACTGGGGGATACGTGTTAGTTTCAGTATAAGATACCGACTGGCTTATTTTAATAGTTTGTTGCTCCAATTGATTGGTTATATTACCCTCTATCACCAATTGGTTTGCAGAAGTATTAAGCTTAACATCTATTACCTTTTCACATGAGCTTATGCTAAAAGACATGGCAATTAATAGGCTTAAATATTTGATTTGTTTTAGCATCACTCTTAAAATTTAAAGTTATAGGTTACTGAAGGAATTATACCAAAAAGACTGATTTGTACTGCTTCAGTACGTGTTGGATCATTCTCTTTATCTCTGAATTGAATAGCATAAGGATTCTTACGATTTAAGGCATTGTACACGCTAAATGTCCAGCTTGATTTGAATTTCTTAGTTTCCTTAGCTTTTAATGTTGCACCGATATCCAAACGAGAGGTATATGGCATTCTGTTGGCATTTCTTTCAGTATAGTAATAAGTGGTAAGTCCACCTACATTATATTTCCCGGCAGGATAGGTAACGGCATTTCCAGTACTATAAATGTAGTTGGCTGATAACGACCAACGGCGACCAAGGTTGTACATGGCAACTAAAGCCAGGTCATGTGTACGATCCTGCTTTGCATTAAAATACTTGCCGTTATTGATTTTATCAAACTGACGTTCAGTTTTCGAAAGCGTATAGCTGAGCCAACCAGTAAGTTTACCTTTGCTTTTTTTACCATAAAATTCCAATCCATATGCCCTACCTTGCCCATACAACAATTCAGATTCAACATCCTTGTTTGCAGTAAGTTCAGCAGCATCTTTATAGTCTATTTGGTTTTGCAGCCATTTATAATAAACCTCGGCTGAAAACTCAAATGTGTTGCGCTCACTATTTTTGAAAAACCCTAATGCTACCTGATCCGCAATCTCCGGCTTTATATTATTACTACTCATCACGTACTGATCTGTTGGAGAACTGGTACTTGAATTGGTAAGGATGTGAATATTTTGTGTATTGCGATTGTAAGAAGCCTTTATCGAGTTCTTCTCGTTTAAGCTATAACTAGCTGAAAGGCGTGGTTCCAAATTAAAGTAGTTTTTAACAAACTCACCGCTTTTATAAGTTGATGAAGAGCTAACCTCACCTGAACCGTTATAAGTATTAATTGTTCCAGGCCCTAGAAGTGAAAACTGGCTCAGCCTTAAACCATACAATAGATTAAATTTATCGCTGATTGTCCATTCATCCGATACGTAAACAGCTGACTCCAAACCATATCTGTTCTCTATTGAAAGCGGATTAAAACTTGAATTGGCCGATGTAGTAATATCAGATGGTGCTATTCTATGGTGTGTTGCGTGTAATCCGAACCTTAGAATGTGATTATTACTATAATACTGGAGGTCTTCTTTAAAATTGAAATCTCTTATCAGGGATTTTACCTCAGCGCTACTATTTTCGTCGAGCAACTGAATAGCATAACTGTACTTATTGAAAATCAATGACGTATTTGAAAACAGCCTGTTGTTAAACACATGATTTAAGCGTACTGTTGCCGTTGTATTGCCCCAATCATTAGCAAAAAGATCTTTAATTCCAATATTATCCTGCCCAAAATAGCCTGAAAGAAACAGTGTATTTTTATCATCAAACTTATAATTCACCTTGGCATTAATATCATAAAAGTTCAATGTATTGTTCTTTAATGCTGAATCGCCTGACGCTTTAAGCAAAAGATCGATATAAGTTCTTCGGGCACTAACCATAAAGGAGCTTTTATTTTTAACGATCGGTCCCTCGGCCTTTATTCTTGAGGCGATAAGTCCTAATCCGCCTTCTAAACCATATTCTTTATCATTACCATCCTGCATTTTAACATCGAGTACAGAAGATAACCTGCCGCCATACTGAGATGGCATCCCTCCTTTGTACAAACTCACATCCTTTATCGCATCTGCATTAAAGGTTGAAAAGAAGCCCAACAAGTGAGATGAGTTGTAAACTGTAGCCTCGTCTAAAAGGATCAGGTTTTGGTCTGCCGCACCACCACGAACAAAAAATCCTGTAGTGCCCTCTCCACCAGCCTTTACTCCAGGCAATAGTTGTATGGTTTTTAAAACATCTTTTTCACCTAGCAACACGGGTACATTGTCCAGATCCTGCATATTGATCTTATTCAAGCCCATTTGAGGGCTCTTTACATTTTCATTCTTCCTTTCAGAGGCACTTATTACCACCTCCTGCAAATCTGAAGCTGAAACAAGTTCGATGTTAAACTTTAAAGCTTTGTTTAAGGTTATGCTTTGGGTATTCGTTTGATAGCCACTATAACTTATAACGAGGCTATACTCACCCTCGGCTGCAGTAAGGGAATAAAATCCATAAGCATTTGTTGCTATGCCCGAATTTTGAGATGGGCTTTGCAATTTTACCGTCGCCCCAATCAACGTTTCTCCAGTTGAAGCATCCCTAACGGTACCGCTTATGGCAAAACGTTGTTGCGCTGATAAAAATAATGGAGCAGAAGTGATAGAGAAAAATAGAAAAAAGAGAAATAGTTTCATGCTGTTTTAATAATTAACAGCACAAAACTATCACAATAACTCGTTATCACCCTAAAAAAAGTGATGAGGCAAATAAAATAAGTGATGAAGTGTACAAAAACCCTCTCGAACTGTATTTTAAAAGAGCTGAATAACAATAAAACACCTACCTATCAGGAAAAAGTAATATTCAAGCTTTCATTTGCTTTAACATTGATCTTTTTATTGCTCATTATCCGCAATTCAGTCCCATTCTGTTTTAATTGAACAGGAATATTTTGAGCACCTAACATTACAGAAACCGATTTAACACTACCTGAACCTATTTTATTAAAGGCTAATTCCTGTAATTGTAATTCTCCATATTTTAAATTTATAGTGTGCAGCTGTTTAGTTCCGGTCTTTTTCTGTACATAACTACCCCAGCCATTGGCCGAGGTAAAAGGAGCTTTAAAGTTCTCTGCATTCCACGCAGGCGAGAATTTAATATATCCTTTAGGACCATGATACTCAAAGCCACAGGCATTAATAAATGTACCATAACTAGCCATAGCTCTGGCATAATGGTCGCTACATTCAATCTCATTAAATGGATTTCTTTTAGCCGCATGATACCTATCATGAATTGACCTCGTTAACACCAAACTTTCTTCAACCATACCTTCTGCCATCAAATGTGCCGCTACCTGATGTTCAAATCCGCTCATGCATTCATGAAAATATCCCAGTTGCCAGGTTACATTCTCCCCAAATGGTTTAGCTTCATTATGTGGATTCGTATTCATGATCATTCCTCCTTCACCTGGCAATGCATACGGCCTACCGCCCACATGGGTTTTTATATATGCACCTACATCAGTAGTAAAGTTATATTTCCATAAAGCTTTTAATGCTGCCACTGCTTTATCTTTATCCAATACTCTTGGTAGGCCTACCTGAAATGCCCAGCTTTGACCATAAACCTGATCTATATGACAGGTATTATAAGAACCCAGATTTTTACGTCCCTGAACCTTATCTGGTCTATGGACAAAATATTCGCCATTAAACAGTTCCTTTTCCATATTTTTACGGCCATTGGCTACGTAAGTTTCGCAGGTTTTAGCAAATGAGGTATCATTCATTTCTTCGGCCATTGCCTGCCCAGCCCTTGCTCCGGCAATGCAAAGTCCAACAATCCATGCAATCTCACCTTCCCATACGGCATCCAATGTATTCTCCATTGGTGTATCGGTCATACCGTCTCCGTTCTTATCCTGATCAAGCATAAACTGCGTTGCCTTTTTAATTCTTGGCCAGTTGGCTTGCAGAAAAGTATTGTCGCCACTCATTTGATGCTCACGGTAAAATCTAAGAACAGTACCTGCTTGTCCATCAATTGCCGGTCTGCTTTCATTTTCTGCTCTGAAAATAATCGCTCCGCTATCTTCCTTAAACCCAACACCCAAATCTACACGATGCCTTAAGTCGCGCTCCAACTCCGGGAATATCCTCGCTACAGCTTGTGCATACTGCCACACATGAGTACAGGTTCCCGCACAAGCTCCAACCCCTTCCCAGCTCCAAAATCTGCCATCAGCAAATCGATAAGTATTGGCCGTTGCAAGTGTATCAATATTAATAAAAGTACGCTCCAAAAACCAGTATGGCAGTGTAGAGTCATTCCAGGTTGTACTCCACAACTCTGTTGTCTTTGTTAGTTTTTCGAAATTCGATTGCAAATAAGAACTTACAGCGCTGGCATCTTTAAATCTGGTCGCGTAATGAAACCCTTCTTCCGCATCTTTAACTATTTTCTTAAGGTTAACGTTTGCATTATTGAAGTGCCAGCTGATTGAATAATCCGCCTTAACCGATTTCCCTGGGCTAAGCATTTCTGTAGTTTCAATTCCACCCACCAATTTCCCTGGTGCATCTTCAGATCCGGAATTGATAACCGCAGCATTAAAGTGTTTATCTGTAATCGGCCACGGTTCGATAGCAGCATATGTTTTTCCCTTTCCTTTATGTAGACTAAAACACATGGTTCCACTGTCTTGTGCATTTCTCACCTCATTATTAGCAGCGTCAAATGAAGAGAAAACACTACTTGAGTTTTCTGTTGTTAAAACTTCGTTCTTTCTTTTTCCTGTATTTACTTTTCCGGTGAGCTTATTTGCTCCATTTTCCATCCACCCCAACACTGAAACATTAATATTGCTAGTGGTAGTATTCTTTACTTCCACCCGTAAAATGGTTGTTGGTAAAGCCGAATTCTGCGCATCTAAGGGGATAAATGGAGAATAAACCTTTAGTTGTACTGCAACAGGAAAATCTTTACTGCTGTACTTTATGGTCGCCATTGGATAAGCAGGCTTAAAAACTATCTCATCCCAATGCTCTTCACTTAGTTCTTTAATAAAGGTTTTACCATTAACTACAGCTTTTACGGCGAAGCCCTGCTCCAGAACTCGTCTATTATTAGCAATAGCAGGTTCTACATAAGCAGAGCCATCTCGAGCACGGATTTTTCTAACTTCGGCTCCATCATTCCAATTAACAGTTTTAGGATCTATCCCTTCCTGTTCACCTTCAAAAGTTTCATTATAGATTTGCCATAACCATAGTCTGCCATCTCCGCCAACATAAACTGTTCCGGCATGGAGGCCACCAACTGGCATTCCAATATATTTAAATTCATTTTTACTTTTAAAATAAGCAGTTTCTTCACCTCTGTTGTAAAGTGACTTTACCCATTTAGCATCTAGTCCTTTATTCTCTGGGATGTTGTGAAGTGGATAATCCAAGGCAAAAATACTTTTACCCCATACAGGGAATTGTGCAACTACCAGGCCTGCAGTAAGCAAGCCGGCTTTTTTTATAAAATCTCTTCTATTTGATGATTGGTAAGGCATATAGATATATCTGGTTCAATTACTTAAAACTAAACAGTTTATATCGAATAATTTTGGATTTGCCAAAATCGCTTAACATTATGGCAATTTCATTTTATGTTCCGTACAATGCCATCCATTTTTACCGCCAACACCTCTACTAAACACAAATCGCGTCAATAACCCGTTTGCCGCAATGAACAATATAATTACCAGTATGGCGGCAACTTTTGTTAGCGAAACAAGGGTTGGATTTTTCGAAAACCCACCAAAAACATAACCAATGATAAATACCATACAAACACCAAATAGTATTCGTATGAACATGATAATTGTAAACCCCATGATCTTAAATTTTAGTTATTAATGATTATTTGTTTTTACCTAATAATTCCTGATTCTCTATTTTACCCCAATGCGGTTGAACGTCTGATTTCTCATTTTGGAGCAAAGCAAGGCTCTTGGTAGCCAACTGCTTGCCAACCTCCTTATCACCTCCCCACATTTTTGGGGTCTTATACATTTCCCAGGCTTTTACATAGATTGCTCTGGGATTTTCAGGATTGAGCGCTTGTGCTTTTACACAGTACTGCTGAGAAAGCACACCGTATTTTCTTCCATACGTCATAGGATTAATGAACACCTTTGTACGGTAAACCATACTCAGCACAGTATACAGCTCTGAAAGCTCCTTTTTTTGCTGCACAGTATCGAGTAGCGACTTAGCCATTTGTACCTGTTTTTCTCCGCGGTTGCTAAATGGCTCTATACTTTCGCCATCGTCCTGATTGATAAAGCCGACCTTAGCGTTGCAAAATGCTGCATAATAATACGGCAACCAGTCTTTTTGTTGTTGCGCTGCAATTCCCAAAAATTCTTTTTCCAGCAGCTCAAAATCTTTTGCCTTAGTTGCCTGATCTAATTTTGTTATCGCACTTTGCAATGCGGCGTTTCGTTTTCCTTGTTCCTGTGCCTCTGAAGTAAAATAAACTGATACCAGAGCCAGGATAATTAATGTTAACTTTTTCATGTTAGTGGTTTTTAATGGTTAATAAATATTTATAGATTTTTGTCGAGGAAGTCGCTGGTGCGATCAATACCGAAGCTCATGAATATACCCGCATAGAAAAATCGCGTGGCAGGCAATGTTATGGGCACTTTATTGGCTCCATCCAGACTATAGTTATATCCGAACACCTGTTTAGTCCCTAGAACATTATTTACGCCTACACTAAACCCGGCGACAGGTCTTTGCTTCCAACTGCCGAAGATTGAAAAAAGATGAGCAATCTGTAAGTTCATAACACTGTAGGCTTTCGTTTTCCCCTGATCGAAGATTTTGTAAGCATTCTCATCAATACTGTATCTCAAATCATAATACGGCCTTCCTGTAGCAACTGCATACGACACATTCACATAAGTATTGATCTCCTGAAAGTTCTTCTTAATGGCAACGGTTGCGGTATGTGGGGTAGCAAAAGCAGGTTGCAAAGCAAATGGATAACTGAGGTAATCACGTTTGGTATCCAGATAGGTATAAGTAACCCAGTAATCAAGATTTTTAATCGTTTTTTTATCTCTGAAAAACAATTCAACACCCTGCGCATATCCGCTTCCTTCGTTATTAATAACCGGCATTGTTTTTACCAGGCCGGTGTATTGCTTGCGATATACCTCTATTCTCAGAAAACGGTTTCTTGCTTTTTTAGTATAGTTTAATATATAATGTGTTGCCTTTGAAAATTTCAAATTAGTGCCCTGGTACAAGATTTCGTTCAAAGGCTCCTGATAAAAAATGCCATAAGCCAGATTGAATTGTCCGCCGTCATTTAAACGATACGCAAAACTTGCGCGTGGTGCTACAACTGCCTTGTTTAGCAGTGAAGAGTACTCTATACGAGTTCCAATTTTAGCTGCCAGATCTTTTGCCAGATAAATATCCCCTTCAACAAATGCAGCCGATAGATTGTCGGTAACAGACAAAGTGCTGTCATTAGAAAAACCCCTATCTTGGTTATAAAAAAGTTCTGCTCCGAAACGTAGGGCCTGGTTGTTTGAAAATGTATTGGTAAATACTATTCTGGCTTGTGCAAAGTTAGATCTGATTAGCCTTTGGGCATTCTTATAACTTAGTGCTTCATTTTGAGGATTTACGGGCTGCCCGTCGGCGTCTAAAAGGCCATTAATGGTATGATCTTTATTGTAACTATAGGCTAAGCCCGCATCAATTTGCCAGCTATCTGCTAAATAATCTTTATAGCTAAGGTTATTGTAGATGCTCTTTCCTTTTACCTGATAGCTGGATTTTAGTTCAGTACTATCAATATCAGCATTACGCATACCAACATCACTGACGTTCCAGTTGGTATAAAACTTAACCATACCGGTCTTCCCGGTTTTTACTCTAAAGTTTGCATCACCCTCAATATATTCCGGACCACTAAAATAATCCGGTTTTTGCCTAACAATAGAATTATAAAATGTAGCATTGCTGTAACGCAGCGTAATGCCATAGCTACTTCTCTTATTACTCGATAACTGCTGTATACCTGCATTGAAACTGGGTGGAAAAATAGCAAAATAGGCTGATGATTTTTCCGGAAGCTCACTGCTTTCGAGGATCAAGGCGCTACTCATTGCCTGACCATACAATGCCGAATAACCTCCGGTACTAAAAAGTATGCCTTTAAACAGAATTGGATTAACACGCGCGTACTGCTGCACACCCACTACCTTTGGATAGTTAGGATTTTTAAGAAGCGTACCATCTATAAACTGTTTAGTTTCGTCGCCTGTTCCACCGCGAACAAACAAGCCATCCAAATCACCAACTTGCTGCGTGCCCGGCAACGACCGCAAGGCTAAAGACAAATCAGCATTGTTCCCTGCAACTGTAAAGGCATCCATTGCGGTAAGCGAGGCTCCTTTTGCCTTATCGCTCGCCTCAAAAGAACCTGCACTAATGGTTACTTCATTAAGCGTTCTGGCATCTGGCTTTAAAATAATGTCCAGATAAATGGATGAATCTAAGCTGAGATCTTTTGTAAATAATTTATAACCACTTGAAGAGACAGACAGTATCTGTTTCCCTTTTAAGCCTTCAACACTGAATTTACCGGTGCTATCTGTTTTCCCTCCTTTACTTGAAGGACTTAATAAAACACTTGCAGATGGAATAGCCTTTCCTTGATCAGTTTTTACGGTTCCTGAAATCCGGCACTGACCATAAGCAAAAGGCGAGGCCAATGCCAGCAAAATTATGGTTATGTATTTTACGGAATTTGTTTTCATTACCTGCCAGTTTTGTATCACTTACAGGCAAACTTATACTGAAAATTGATGCAGTTTTTAGAGAGTAGACTACATCAGTAATTGTGTAGACGAGACCGGAGATTCTCTTTATAAAACTCACTAACAGGAACTTCTTTATTGCCTATACACACAAAGTCCCGTTTCAGAGCAGTTATCTTTTGAACAGCTGCAAGAAAGGATTTATGAGTTCTTACAAAGGTATTTGATGGCAGCTTTTCTACCATTGCCTTCATCGTCATACGGGTAAGCACAGGTTTATCAGCAGTTGACAAATGAATCTTGATGTAATCTTTTAGCCCCTCAATATATTCTATATCTGCAACTACAATTTTAACAAGTGTATACTCCACATTTACGAAGAAGTCCTGAATAACATTTATCGCCTCATTCTGATTATTCTGCAAGCGAAATAACTCATTGGCACGGTTACATGCTTTTAAAAAACGTTCAAAACTGAAGGGCTTTAACAGATAATCTACTACCTGCTGATTGAACCCTTCCAGGGCATATTCTTCGTAGGCTGTTACCAGAATCACCATTGGTGGGTGCTGTAAAGATTGCAAAAACTGTAGTCCGCTTAACCCCGGCATTTGTATATCCAGAAAAATGAGATCTATCTGTTCATTTTGTAAAACTTCATACGCTTCAAACGCATTTTTACAAGTTTTAATCAACTCTAAAAATGGCAACTGTCGGATGTTATCTTCCAAAAGATCCCGAACCAATTTTTCATCATCAATGGCAATACATTTGATCATTTAAGCATTAAAGTTAAGGTAATATGGAACAAATTGTTTTCCGTTCTTATTTTTAAGTTGTGCTTGTCTTTATAAAGTAAATCAAGTCGGGATTTAACATTGGCTAGCCCAATGCCCGAGTTTTCATCTTTACTGGAATCATGCTCATTATCAATATGATTTTCTACTTCAAATTTTAGCACATCATTCTTTACAGAAATACATATATTGATTGTCGGATGATCCTGGTACCCAACACCATGTTTAAAAGCATTTTCAACAAAGGGAATGAGCAGCATTGGCTCAATTTTATAATCTCCCTTTTCTACATTTGGATCTACTTCATACTTAATTTCAACATCATTGCCAAAACGCAGGTTCTGTAATTCTATATAATTATTAAGGTAAGAAACTTCTTTGCCAAGCGCTACCCTTTTCCCTTGTATGTCATACAACATATAACGCATTAGTTCTGAAAGCATGATTAGCGAAGGTTCCATCTGGTCTGATTTCTTTCTGGCGAGCGACACAAGGTTGGTAAGCACATTGAACAGGAAATGTGGACTGATCTGAGAGCGTAGAAACTTTAATTCGGTTGACAGCTGTTCTGCTTCAATCTTTTGTTGTTTCCTGTCATACATTATCTTATCGACTACCTTACGGTAAACAATGCTAATTATAAATATGCCAATAGAAGGTGCAAAGACAAACTTGTAAGCAGACATATCTTTTAACACATCGGGGAACCGCCATAAAAGCAGGTGGTATTTTAACTGAAAAGAACTTATTATCAGAATTGCTGATGCAATAATGTATAACCACCACCATCGCTTGTTAAGCAATCGGGGCATCAGGTAAAAGGCATTAAAATAAAATATAAAAAGATGTATAAAGCCCGCGAGGGTAAAGAAATGCCCTGGAATAGGTCCTATTTTATAATCATGTTCTACCGAGGAAACAAAATAAGGTAGCAACAGAATCATTCCCCAAACAAAAACATGAAGGGCGAAACTAATGTGTTGGAATTTAACAGATATTTTCATTAGCCTATAATAGCAAACTATGAAGCTACTTATTCATAAATGTAATGAAACAAAGAGTAGACAAAGCAGGCAATTGTATCGACAACATCCTGCTTTTATTACAGTATTAGCTTCTCAAGTGCCAGGCTTTAGGTTTGGTAAAAGCACGCAAGCCCTGATGAGATAACGTAGCTCCTATTCCCGAATGTTTTCTGCCACTCCATGGTACACCTGCACTTACCCTATCACAGCAATTCCAATATCCTGTACCAGAATCAATTTGCTCCAGGATATGCTCTGCCCTATCTCTGTTAGCAGAATAAACTGAAGCAGTAAGCCCATAGGCCGTATCCTTCATCATCTCTAAAGCTTCGTCGTCATCCCTCACTTTCATAATTCCTATGATAGGGCCAAAGCTCTCTTCCTGCATCACTTTCATATTATTAGTTACATTGGTTAAAACGGTAGGTTCAAAATAATGTCCCGTATTTCCCTTGCGTTTACCTCCGAGCAATAAAGTAGCTCCCTTTTCTAATGCATCCTCAACCTGTTGCTTTAGCACACTAATCTGTTCCTTTCTTGTAAGTGCGCCAATGTAAACTCCTTCTTCTGTAGGCAACCCTGATTTCCAAGACTTTACTTCTTTTACAAAGGCATCGACATAATTATCATATACATTTTCATGTACATAGATACGTTCAACAGCACAACAGCTCTGTCCATTATTGTAAAAAGCCCCGTCGGCAGTACCCATCGCTACAGAAACGATATCTTTTACATCATCCGCTACATAAAGTGGGTCTTTACCACCAAGTTCCAGCTGACAAGGAACCATCTTTTTTGCTACCTTTTCATAAATATACTTACCGGTTTTATAAGATCCTGTAAAGAAATAACCGTCGAAATTCATATCCAACAAATCCATTCCTGTTTCTTTAGCACCAATGGCTATCTGAAAAACGTTTTCAGGCACGCCTGCTTTTTTAAGCAATCGCTCAATTTCCAACCCCGTTAAAGAAGCATACTCCGAAGGTTTGTACATTACCGCATTTCCGGCAAGTAAGGCAGGTACAAATACATTTACACCAACAAGATAAGGGTAGTTCCAGGCCGATATATTACAGATGACTCCAAGTGGATCATAAGAAATCTTCTCCTGAAGTTCATCAGAATCAGTAACCAATTCGTCCAAAAGATATTTCTCTGCATTGTTAATCATCCATTGAATCCTTGTTCTTGCCCCATTTAGCTCATTCCGAGACTGCTGCAAAGGCTTACCTACCTCGGAAGTAAGTATGGCTGCAAGCTTTTCTTTTTCAAGATCCAACAGATCATAAAACCTCTGGATGACTGCAATTCGCTCTTTTAATGATTGCTGGGCCCAACGTTTTTGAGCAGCTTTAAGCAGGTTGTATTTCTTATCTAACGATGGTCTGTCGTTTTCAATTAATAGGGTAATAATTTCTTCGGTAGCCGGATTTACAACATTCATCTTTTATGATTTTTTACTGCTTCTATAAATTGTTCTTTAACTTTTTGAGAGAGCGGATTCGATTCCTTCTCTTTCATTCTTTCGGGATGCCATTGTACACCAAGCATAAAAGCTTTATCGGTTTTATCTTTAAATTCCAAGGCTTCAATAATACCATCTGGGGTATCTGAATAGGCACTAACCATTAAATTATCACCCAAATAATCGGGATTAATCCCCTGATGGTGGGCACTGTTTACTTCTCCATTTTCTACTCCTGTTACACTGTAAAGCAAACTATTCTGTTTAATTTTTACACCATGAACTTTATCCTCAGCACCCTTTTTATGAATCTGGTTTACCTGTTCTCCATTGTCCTCAAATACTTTCCCGCCCTCAAGGATATTAACATACTGCATCCCCCTGCAAATTCCAAGAACAGGCACTTGGTGATCCTGTGAATAGGTATAAATCTGCAATTCAAACTGATCCCTTTCCGGTAAAAATGTATCTGGCTTGTGCGGATAATCCTGAGCACCACCATACAATTCGGGCACTACATCTATTCCTCCGGTTAAAACAAAGCCATCACATAGCTGAAAATCGTAGATATTATCTTTTTGAAAAGAAAGCTCTATGAGTTCAATTTCATCTCCCAACTCCTGTGGAGTAAACCAATTCCAGTAGTTCTGAAAATTGGTCTCGGTATAGCTTATTCCAATCTTTTTTTTCATCAGAATATAGCGTTATTTAAAGTGCCTTTAAATACAGTTGTTTAAAATCTTCCCTACTTACCGGCTTAGGATTATTAGGATGTGCAAAATCGGCTAAGGCCAGGTCGGCAAGTGTTTCTATATGTTCAGGTTTTACACCAATATCTCTTAAATGGTGAGGGATATTTACTTTGGTGTTGAGCTCAAAAAGATATTTCACCACAGCTTCGCCCGTTTCCTCTTTTAACTCTAGAGTTCTTGCTATCCTGCGGAATTTATCCTCAAAACCTGCAATATTGAACTCCATTCCGTAAGGAATATTTACCGCATTGGCCAAGCCATGATGCGTATCAAGCAAGGAAGAAAGTGGATGCGCGAGAGAATGTACCACACCTAGTCCTTTTTGAAAAGCAATAGCCCCCATTATAGAAGCCATCAGCATTTTACTTCTGCTTTCGATATCAGGTTTGTTTGTTGCCCTTTCTAGTGAATCTTTTATTAACGAAATGCCCTCTAGCGCAATCCCATCACACAAAGGATGCGGGTTTTTTGCCAAAAAAGCTTCCATATTATGGGTAAGCGCATCCATCCCTGTAGCAGCTGTGATAAACGGAGGTAAATCCATTGTAAGTACCGGATCGGCAAATACAATCTGTGCCATTAGCTTTGGCGAGAACAGAATTTTTTTTTGATGCGTTTCATCGTCAGCAATAATGGCGCTCCTACCTACTTCACTGCCGGTTCCTGAAGTGGTTGGAATGGTTATGAAATGAGGGACATCATTAGTTACATATACATCTCCGCCAATCAAATCATCATACTTAAACAGATCCTCGCGGTGATTTACCCTCAATACAATTGCTCTGGCGACATCCAATGCTGCACCACCACCAATACCAATGATGCTATCTCTAGCCGTATTATCCCACACATCACCTCCTTTATACACATCACTTTTAACTGGGTTTTTATGAATATCATTAAATACTTCTACAGAAATATGATGCGCTTGCAAATCATTTACAATAGCCTTAAAAAATGGCAATGAAGCTATTGTTGGGTCGGTAACGATCATTGGCCGCTTCAATCCGTTCTTTTGTAAATAGGCAGGTAATTCCTTTATGGCTCCTGCTCCAAAACGAATGGTAGTTGGAAAATTATACTGATATACTTTATCGAATGTCATATCTTATGGTTACTTATAATCAATTAATGTTTGAGGTTAAATAATTTCAAAGTAGCGTTTAAGCTCCCAGTCTGTTACTACTTTGGCATACTGCTTCCATTCCCACTCTCTTGTTAACGTAAAATGCTCAACAAACTGATCACCAAACAACTCTTTTGCTATTGCCGAATGCTTCATTTTTTGAGTAGCCTCATGAAGGTTAGCCGGCAATATGCCGTTTGAAAGATCTCTGTAGCCATTCCCCTCAGTAGCCTCCTTTTCTAGTTTCATTTTGTTTTTAACTCCGTACAAGCCTGCAGCAAGACAGGCCGCTAAAGCTAAATAAGGATTAGTATCCGAGCCTACCACCCTTGTTTCTAAACGTGTAGCTTTTGAATTGCAAGGCAATGCCCTTAATGCAACCGTTCTATTATCAATACCCCAGGTTAAAGTAGTAGGTGCCCATGCTCCTTCTACCAATCTTTTATAACTGTTAATAGTAGGTGCAATCATTGGCAAGATCTGCGGCAGACAGTGTAATTGTCCGGCTATATAGCTTTTCATCAAATCACTCATTTTGTGCGGATCCTTTTCATCGTAAAACAGGTTCTTCTTAGCATCCTTATCCCATAAACTTTGATGCACGTGACCACTGCAGCCAGGTAAATTTTCAGTGATTTTTGCCATGAACGTAGCCAGAACACCATGTTTATAAGCAATTTCTTTTACCGAAGTTTTAAATAATACAGCCTGATCTGCAGCCTGCAAAACCGGGGCATACTTAATTGCCGCTTCATAAACTCCCGGTCCGGTTTCCGTATGCAGCCCCTCTATAGGTATTCCAAATTTGCTGAGCAGATCAAAAAGATCGCTCATGTATTCATTTTTTAATGTGCTGCGTAAAATAGAGTAGCCAAACATTCCCGGAGTTAGGGGTGTAAGGTTTTGATAACCTTTTTGATGAGCCGTTTCCGGGGTCTCTGCAAAATTGAACCATTCAAATTCCTGAGAAAAATACGGAAGAAAACCATTTTGTTCTGTATCTGCTAAAACCTTACGCAGTAATTGCCGCGGACAAGTGTATCCTGGCTTTTCGTTATCATCAACAAAATCACCTAGAAAAAAAGGAATATCATTTTCCCAGGGTATTTTGCGAAAAGTACTCAGATCAAGTTTTACCAGTGCATCGGGGTAACCGGTGTGCCAGCCGGTAAACTTTACGTTATCGTAAGCAACATCGCCCATATCCCATCCAAAAGTAACATCGCAAAATCCCAATCTACCTTCTGCAACAGAGGTAAACTTTTCCGCAGAGATGTACTTGCCCCTTAATACGCCATCAATATCTGAAACGGCGAGTTTTACTTTACCTGATGGATGCTGTTTTACATATGCTAATATTTCTTGTGTTGTCATGCATTAGATGGTTTAAAGATTCTGTACAGCAAAAAGGTTACTATCAATATGGTGAAATAAATAAGTCCCAGTTTAAAATTGAAAATGAACATCGCAACAATGGATACTGTTGCAATAATTAATGAAATAATCGGAAATGCCGGATAAAATGGAGCACGAAAAGGTCGAGGAAGTTCCGGCTCCCGCTTTCTCAGAATAATAATAGAAATCATGGAAATGATATACAGCGTAAGGGCACCAAAAACTGAAACAATAATAATCTCAGCAGTTTTTCCCGAAAGTAAAGCAAGGATACCAATTACCATATTCCCCATCAGCGCATTTGCTGGAGTATGAAAACGGGGAGATATCTTGCCAAGAAACGATGGAATATTATGCACCCGCCCCATTTCATAAGTTGATCTTCCGGCGGCAAGTATCAATCCATGAAAAGAAGCCACCAATCCAAACAAGCCAACGGTAATCAACAAATGATACATGAGGTGATTACTACCTGTTATTTTAGCCAATGCCAAAGGAAGTGGAGAATCTGATGTTTCACCGCTTACTCCATTTTTGTAAACTATTGCTTCCCATCCGGCAATGCCTGTAGCTGCAATAAATATGAGTACACATAATATTGACAATGTGAATATGGCCCATCCAAAACCTTTGCTGATATCTTTTTGTGGATTTTTGGTTTCTTCGGCAACATTGGCAATCCCTTCAATCCCCAGAAAAAACCAAATGGCGAAAGGAATAGCTGCAAATACACCTCCCCAGCCATTAGGCATGGCATTGTGGGTAAGGTTTGCGACTTCGAACTTTGGCAATGCGATTCCAGAAAACAAGAGCAACTCGCCTACTGCCAATACAGTAATAATCACCTCAAAAGAGGCCGCAGCCTTTACACCATATACATTGAGGCCTGTAAATACAAAATAAATAGCAATGGCACTGGTTAATATTGGCACTTGCGGAAAAAATGCGTTGAAATATGCTCCAATTGCAAATGCGATGGCTGGTGGTGCAAGTATAAACTCTACAATCTGCGCAATGCCGGCTATAAAACCAATATTTTTACCCATTGCCTTGTTTGCATAATCAAATACACCACCTGCTTTGGGTATTGCACAGGCAAGCTCCGCATAACTAAATGTAAAAGTTACATACATCACCATAATTACTATTGTGGCAATGGCCATTCCACCAGTCCCGCCCTTTTCCAAACCGAGATTCCAACCAAAATACATACCCGAAATGACATACCCTACTCCAAGTCCCCACAGCATAAAAGGGGTGAGTGTTTTTTTTAGACCTTTGTTTTCTGTCATTTGATGGTTTCAGTTACATGATTATAAGTATAATTTTAACAGCACTTTCACAATCTCCGTCCACAAACATTCTCTAAATTCCAATCAGAAACATGGTTTCCAATAAGAATTAGATCAAAAACAGGTTATCAGCATTAAACTTGAGGTATTTAATTTTACTAAAAATAGATTTTTTGTCAGGTAAAACCAAGAGATAACCCATTGAAAAGGAATTATTTAAAATTTATTTTCAAATAAAGAAACTTTTTCACAATATCATGCGTTATAGTAGTGGTTTGTTTGGTTTAGGTTGATCTGTGGTGGATCAACCATCTTAAAACAGGGATAGCTTCATACGCTCATCCCTGTTCCTTTTTAACAGGTAACAACTCTAAATTCCAAAACTTTCGCATGTAATATAACAAATAGTAGGTCGTAAATAATACCTATAAATGGGTATTTTTTTAACGAAGCGATAGCCCTTAATTTGTGGTGGATAATTTCTACAAATCAAACTTCATCATGAAACTAAAATCTTTATTGATCGCCTCCTTGTTTTTAGTTGCACCTTTTGCAATTAAAGCTCAAACCATCCAAATTTCAGCATCAGAAGCTGATGCAAAAATTATTGTAGATGGCCAAATCTTAGGTACTGGAAATGCAAAAATCAAAGTCCCGAAGAATTCTTGCGTTAATGTAAAAGTCCAAAAAGCCGGATTTTTAAGATATGAACAAACTTTCTGCAATAAGAAGGGAATGGCCGAACCACCTAAGAAACAGTTTTTCGACATGAAGAAGGATGATGCAGAAGAAGCCTCTATAAAAACTGATCAGGCCAATATCGATTTCTCTATTGAAATCAATAAAAAACAGGATGTAGCTGAAGTCTGGAAACGCGCCAATCAAATTGTAACTGATTATTTTGATGCCATTGAAGTTGCAGATAAAGAAACATCTTATCTACGTACATCATGGAGTATTCAAAGTTTCCAACAAAATACGATTAGAACAAGATTAATCATTAAGCTATCTAAAAGCGAACCTCTTACTTATAAAGTTAAACTTGTGAGTGAATTTTCTGGCGCTCCGTTAACAAGTGTAAAAGCTGATGAGCAGTTTCACGATTGGGATCGTGTATTGAGAAAATATCAAAATGTGATTTCTGATTTTACAACCCGTTTAGGGAACCAATAATTATTTAATACGCTCTTTACGCAAACGCCACACTGAATTAAACTCAGAGTGGCGTTTGTATTTAGAATCTACCTATTTTACCGCTTCGACTTTTTTTGTTAAATAATATACCGGGATACCTATTAACATAATTAATACCCCCCAACCGCAAGTATCTGTCTTATAGATTAACAACGCAATACTAAGCGCAGAGGCTACAATGATATAAAGCATCGGGAGAACCGGATAGCCAAAAGCACGGTAAGGACGCTCTGCATCAGGCATTTTTCTTCTTAAAATAAATATCCCGTAAATGGTAAGGATATAGAATATCAAAACAATGATCACTACAAAATCCAAAAGAGCGCCGTACCTTCCTGTTAAACACAATGCAGAAGCCCACGCACCTTGCACCCATAACGCCCATCCCGGCACATTAGCCCCATTTAAGGTAGCTGCCTTTTTAAAAAACAAACCATCCTTTGCCATAGTATAATACACACGGGCGCCTGCCATAATTAAACCATTGTTGCAAGCAAACGTAGAAATCATAATCATCACTGCGATGATAATAGTGCCAGCTTGCCCAAAAATATATTGAGCTGCAACAACTGCTACCCTATCGGATTTTGCTGTCGTAATCTGATCTAATGGCAATACCGCCACATACATCAGATTAGCCAGAATATAAATAATGCTGACAATTAAAGTTCCCAAAAACAAACTTAATCCAACATTACGTTGAGGGTTTTTAATCTCTCCTGCAATGAAGGTTACTCCAGCCCAGGCATCACTAGAAAACAAAGAACCAACCATAGCCGCCGAAATTCCTGAAAGCAACAAACTTCCACTAATAGGACTCCAGGTCATTGTTTCTAAACTGAAAGAACGTGTTTCCCAGGCATTGGCCCAGTTTGCATTCCAAACTTCAGCCTTTGCCGCAAGTGTAAACCCAAAAATGATAAGACCAAATAAGGATAGGATTTTTATAATGGTTAAAACGGTTTGAAGAATTTTACTGTCTTTCACACCACGACTATTTACGAAAGTTAGAAAAACAATGGTTACAATAGATACCAATTGGGCTGCACTAATTGCGTAATGTTCTGGCACCCCTTTATCGCTCATTCCAGTTTGAATTTGCCACAGAACATTGTTCTCACTAAAAGGTTCATATAAATAGGCAGCAAACTTAGAAAAAGCAACCCCCACTGCAGCAATAGTACCTGTTTGTATCACCGCAAACAGACTCCATCCGTATAAAAAGGCAATCAGCTTATTGTAAGCTTCCTTTAAATAAACATATTGTCCGCCTGCTTTTGGAAACATTGCACTAAGTTCTCCATAACTCACTGCCGCAATAATGGTAATTATGGCTGTAACAACCCAGATAAGAATTAGCCAACCCGCAGAACCGACTTGTCGTGCTATATCGGCACTTACTATAAATATCCCGGACCCTATCATAGAGCCGACTACGAGCATGGTGCCATCTAACAGTCCCAGTTCTCTCTTAAAAGAACCGTCTTGATTTTCTTTATCCATATGGTTGGTTTGGTTGGTTATTTTTTTTTGCATAAAATCAAACATATTGATTCAATAGTGGTGATGTGTGATACTGCTCTGCTAATATATTTAAAAATACAGAACAATTGAATGGGTTGGTTATTAAAACAGTTCTTCACAAGATTAATGTTTCTTCACACATTCTACACACATCCTTCACACCAAACTCACAATCAGGTGTCTTTTTGTGAAGGATGTGTGTAGAATGTGTGAACTATGTGGGGACTATAACAGAATTACTTCCAATTTCCCATTATAAACAAACAAAAAAGAATATAAACCTCAGGCTAAAAAACCCGATTAAAAGCAACCAATGGCATAAATCCTTAGTCTCTAAAAAAGGTTAGTAATCAATTCATTAAAAATTTGGTAATTTCATAAACACGCTTATTTTTGTAAAGCCCGGTCTTGCTAATTAAATGACTTAAGTACCTTAAGGTAATGGCGAAAAAGGGCAACCAGCCAGCTACAAACAAATGACTTTAGCCCTTCTGTGAGCAACTAAAGTCGACAACTAACAACCAAAAATAAACTAAACAATTAATCAAAGTATGGAGTTTTTACAGAACAATTTAATCTATTTTATTCCCGCATTGGGTTTAATTGGCATCATTGTGATGGCAATTAAAAGCGCATGGGTAAACAAACAGGATCCAGGTGATAAGAATATGCAGGAACTGGCTGGCTACATTGCAGATGGTGCAATGGCATTTTTAAAAGCTGAGTGGAGAGTACTTAGCATTTTTGTTGTATTTACGGCAGCTTTGCTTGCCTACTCAGGAACCATACATGAAGTTAATGGTATAGCATTACACTCCAGCTGGATCATATCTATTGCTTTTATTATTGGCGCTGTATTTTCTGCAACCGCAGGATACATCGGTATGAAAGCAGCAACCAAAGCGAATGTGCGTACTACACAAGCTGCAAGAACTAGCTTAAAACAAGCTTTAAAAGTTTCATTTACCGGTGGTACTGTAATGGGATTAGGTGTTGCAGGTTTGGCTATTTTAGGTTTAGGAGGTTTGTTTATTGTTTTCCTTAACATTTTTAATGTTGTTGCACCAAACAGCACTGAAATGAAAACAGCAATAGAGGTACTAACGGGATTTTCACTTGGAGCTGAATCTATTGCGCTTTTTGCACGTGTTGGCGGTGGTATTTACACCAAAGCAGCCGATGTTGGTGCCGATTTAGTGGGTAAAGTTGAAGCGGGTATTCCTGAAGATGACGTTCGTAACCCGGCAACCATTGCTGATAATGTTGGTGACAACGTGGGTGATGTGGCTGGTATGGGGGCAGATTTATTTGGTTCGTATGTGGCAACTATTCTTGCTACAATGGTATTAGGACAAGAAATTGTGGCTGCAGATAATTTTGGTGGTATGTCTCCTATCCTACTACCAATGGTAATTTGTGGATTAGGGATTATATTTTCGATAATAGGAACCTGGTTTGTTCGCATTAAGGGTGAAGATTCGAACGTACAAACGGCTCTAAATCTGGGTAACTGGGGGTCAATTTTAATTACCGCCATTGCTTCTTATTTCATCGTAATGTGGATGCTGCCCTCGAACCTACATTTGCGTGGCGTAGATTTTACAAACATAGATGTATTTTGCGCAATCATAGTTGGCCTTGTAGTTGGTACTTTAATGAGTATTATCACTGAGTATTATACCGCAATGGGAAAAGGGCCTGTTAATTCAATTATTCAGCAATCTGGCACCGGACATGCGACAAACATTATTGGAGGTTTATCGGTAGGTATGAAATCAACCGTTGCTCCTATTTTGGTTTTAGCCGGAGGTATCATTTTCTCTTATGCCTTTGCCGGTTTGTATGGTGTGGCAATTGCCGCGGCAGGGATGATGGCAACAACAGCTATGCAATTGGCTATTGATGCTTTCGGTCCGATTGCTGATAACGCAGGTGGTATCGCTGAAATGAGCCAGTTACCTCCTGAAGTACGTGAACGTACCGATAACCTGGATGCTGTTGGGAATACCACTGCGGCTACCGGTAAAGGATTTGCGATTGCTTCGGCAGCATTAACTTCTCTTGCTTTGTTTGCAGCCTTTGTTGGTGTAGCAGGTATTTCTGCTATTGATATTTACAAAGCACCGGTTTTGGCCGGCTTGTTTGTCGGTGCAATGATTCCTTTTATTTTCTCTGCATTGTGTATTGCAGCAGTTGGTAAGGCAGCTATGGATATGGTACAAGAGGTTCGTCGCCAATTTCGCGAAATCCCTGGTATTATGGAATATAAAGCAAAACCGGAATATGAAAAATGTGTAGCTATTTCGACTAAGGCTTCTATTCGCGAAATGATGTTACCTGGCGCAATTGCACTTTTAGTTCCTATTATAGTAGGCTTTGGTTTCAAAGGCGTTTTCCCTTCGGTAAGTTCTGCTGAAATATTAGGTGGTTTATTGGCTGGTGTTACCGTATCAGGAGTACTTATGGGAATTTTCCAGAGTAATGCAGGTGGTGCATGGGATAACGCAAAAAAATCATTTGAAAAAGGTGTAGAGATCAATGGCGAGATGCATTATAAAAAATCTGAACCACATAAAGCATCAGTAACAGGTGATACCGTTGGAGATCCTTTTAAAGACACCTCTGGACCTTCAATGAACATCCTTATTAAGCTGATGTCTATCGTTTCGCTGGTTATCGCACCATATATTGCTGTTAGCCCTAGTAATGCCACCTCAGCAAAAGCAGAAATTACCAATTCAATTCAGGTTTCCCCAAAAATATCTGCATTAACACAGGAAATAGCCAAAAACGTAAAAACTTTACCTAAGGAAATATCTAAAAGCACTGAATTAGCTCAAATCAAAGTGAGTAACACTCCAGAAACAGCAGACAAACGATTGAGAAAGTCAATTACCGACATTAAAACTCAACCTTAAACATCTTTAGTATTAAAATAAAAGGGATTTTGAAAAAGAATCCCTTTTATTTTTAGATATATTTTATTTAGGTTTGAGACTTGTAATATAAACTAGACGAGTTATAGATACACTTTAACTAAACTTTAAACTATGAATTTTAGAAAGTCAATTGACTTACTTACACAAGAAGCTGCTGAAAGTGGTGAAGGAACCTTAAAACGGACCCTTGGCCCCGTCAATTTAGTGGCTTTGGGTATTGGTGCAATTATCGGGGCGGGACTATTCTCGATAACCGGATCTGCGGCAGCCAATAATGCCGGACCTGCCATTACCATCTCTTTTGTTATTGCAGCTTTAGGTTGCGCTTTTGCAGGCTTATGTTATGCAGAATTTGCATCAATGATCCCGGTAGCAGGTAGTGCTTATACCTATTCGTACGCAACAATGGGTGAATTTATTGCCTGGATTATAGGCTGGGATTTAGTACTGGAATACGCCCTAGGTGCCGCAACCGTTTCAATTAGCTGGAGTAGGTATCTGGTCAAGTTCCTGGCATATTACGACATCCATCTGCCCGCGCAGGTAACCATGTCGCCTTTTGAAACAGCAACTCTACTTGATGGAACAGTAGTTTCTGGTATGTTTAACTTACCTGCTGTATTTATTATCGTCTTAATGTCCTTTGTGCTGATAAGAGGAACCAGCGAATCAGCATTTATCAATGGTCTTATTGTAGCAATCAAAGTAGTTATCGTGTTTATTTTTATCTTATTAGGCTGGAAATACATTAACGCAGATAACTATTCTCCATATTTTATTCCTGCTGATAAACCAGGACACGAAAGCATGTTTACGCATGGATGGGGAGGTGTAATACGGGCCGCCGGAATTGTTTTCTTTGCCTACATAGGCTTTGATGCAGTTTCTACAGCCGCTCAGGAAGCTAAAAACCCTAAGAAAGATATGCCTATTGGTATTCTTGTTTCTCTATTTATCTGTACCATATTGTATATCCTTTTTGCTCACGTAATGACTGGTGTTGCTAATTTTGACATGTTTAAAGGTCAGGATGGTATTGCTCCGGTAGCTGTTGCAATTGACAATATGGGAGTTAAAAATGTAGCTGGTGTTGTTACTCCAGCTTATCCATGGTTAAATAAATTGATTATCCTTGCTATTTTAGGTGGTTATGCTTCAGTTATCCTGGTGATGCTATTGGGCCAATCTAGGGTATTCTTCTCGATGAGTAAAGATGGTTTATTACCTAAAGTATTCTCTAAAGTACATCCTAAATACAGCACTCCGGCAAAAAGTAACATATTGTTCATGGTATTTGTAAGTTTATTTGCTGCCTTTGTACCTGCAACTGTAGTTGGTGAGATGACCAGTATTGGAACCTTACTTGCATTTATTTTGGTATGCATTGGCATTATCATTTTAAGGAATAGAATGCCTGATTTGCCTCGTGCATTTAAAGTGCCATTGGTACCACTTATCCCTATTTTGGGTGTTGCGGTTTGCTTAGGTATGATGGTGTTTTTACCTCTTGATACCTGGGTTCGTTTATTGGTATGGATGATTGTTGGCATTAACGTATACCTTTTCTATGGTATCAAAAACAGTTTACTATCCGACAATATTCAAACTACGATTGCAAGAAGCAATAAGGTTGTTTCTTACGTAGGTATGGGACTTGCTGTATTGTTGATTATAGTGGCGTTAATTCACCACAAAATCACTGATGGTAAAGATGTAGGCCTATACTATTTTTCTTTAGTATTTGCAGTTGCGCATATCGGTTTATACTTATACCGCGCTTTAACCTCTGGTCAGGTTAAAGCAAAGTAACAAAGCATAATCATATAATAATAAAAGCCACCCCGTAGAGGTGGCTTTTATTATTATTAATTAATTTACCTTTGTAGCGTAAATTAACTGCTATGGAATTCAATTTTCGACAAATTCTATCTACTTCAATGGTGCTATTTGCAATCATTGATATTCTGGGAGCTATACCAGTAGTAATTGAGCTTAGAAGGAAAGCCGGACACATTGAATCGGAGAAGGCTGCTATAGTTGCAACCGTACTTATGGTTATCTTTTTATTCGCGGGAGAAACCTTATTAAAAATTATCGGACTTGATGTTGAGTCTTTTGCGATTGCAGGTTCCTTTGTAATCTTTTTTATTGCCATGGAAATGGTGCTGGGCCTAACCATTTTTAAGGAAGGTGACGCACCGGAAACTGTATCTATTGTACCACTTGCATTTCCACTAATAGCGGGTGCAGGAACGATGACCACCCTTCTTTCCTTGAAAACTGAATATGCCACTCAAAATATCATTGTCGGCATTATTATCAATATGCTTTTTGTTTACTTCGTATTAAAGAATACAGAACGTTTAGAGAAACTCTTTGGTAAATCGGGCTTAAATGTTTTAAGAAAGGCTTTTGGAATTATTCTTCTTGCTATTGCCATCAAATTATTCAGAAACAATACTGGCTTGTAACAAAATGCCATTTTGATGATCTAAAATAAAAAAGGCCATGAACAGCTTCGAACAATTCACGTTAATTATTGGTGTGCTGGCCATATTATTTGAGACCATAAGCCACGTTAAGGGAAAGATTAAGCAATGGTTTAGTACCCATGGGCATTAACCATTGATCTATTTCTTGATAAATCGGGCAATGAACATCGTATCGGCTTTATCTTTATAGCCTTTAATCACCTCCATTGTTTCGAGTTCTAATAGCAGGTTTTCTTCAATCCATGCAACCACTTCCTCATTCTCCTGCTTAAATACTGAACAGGTAATATATATTAAGGGCTTTCCGGTTTTTAGATACTTAACAACATTGCCTGCGATTGCAGTTTGCAGTTTGGAAAAATAACTGATTTTATGGCTATCAAAATAGTAAAGCATTTCAGGTGTGCGGCCCCAGGTACCCGAACCTGAACATGGTGCATCCAGAATTATCCCATCAAATTCATAATGATGAAGGTCCTGATCGTTATTCTGAAGTAGGTCTAATACTTTTTTCTGATACTTTTTTAAGCCAGCTTCTCTGAAACGCTCTTCGAGGTTGTTTAAGCTATTTTCTCTGACATCACTAACAAGTAACTGCACACTAGGTTCAAGATCGTGTAGAAGCAAAGATTTGCCACCTGAGGCCGCGCAACAGTCCCACCAGTAATCCCAAGTCTGAGGTTTAAAGAAATCTCCTGTTTTTTGTGAGGATAAATCCTGTACCTGATAATATTGTTGAGAAGGTACGATCTGCTCTAGTTTAGTACCATTTGGCAAAGCCAAAGTAGTCTTACTAATTTCTTCAACAGCTATTTCAGCGTCTTTTAAAGTTTTAACCAGCTGATTTATATAGCTTGATTTAACCCTTAAAAACAAATCAGGCTGTATAAAAAATGACTCATAAAAGTCTTGCTTTTCAACTCCTTCACTTAGGTTTTCATTAAAGATAAAAACCTCAGAGAGTTTAAATGCAGGAAATTCATCTGCAATTAAAGCTATCTTCTTTTGAGCAGACAGGTTAATCTTATCCTTTAGCTGGGGTAGTTTATCTTCAACTACAAGACTTAAGGTTTGATTGCAAAGGAAATCGGCAATTGCCAAACGAAGCACGGTATCTTCTTTTATTAGTGCCTTACCTAATCTGAAAAAACTATAAATATATCTGGTAGCCCAACGTCTATCAGACGAGCCCATTTGTTTATGTTGCTTAAAATAAGTAAACAAAAACCGATGTAATGGCTGTGTGCCATCGTAGCTTTTAAAGACCTGTTCAAATGCCCTGATCTGGTGTTCTACCCTCATTCAATAAGATTTAAAGAAAAATTCTGGTAACGTAGTAACATTAAACTCGCATTGATATACCCTAACTTTTCATCATGATAAAATGAAAAATTATTATGAAGTCCCTTATATTTTTCTTCAGTAATGTGTTTCAGATAATCTTTTCCATACTTGGAAATAAGGTGACCAAAATAAAAGCCTATGTCGAATCCTTTAAAAGAATACTCTCCCGGCTCAAAATTAAATGCCGTTCTGTACTTCTTGATAAACGAAATCACATCACTGCTCTTATAATCGACCTTGTAAGATGACGTTACAGCTGTGTTTAGTAACTGAAGCTTATCTGTATTGTAGTTCTGTTTTATCCAATCCGGATGGCCATATAAATCTATATCCAGTCCAGAGTTTTTCAGTTTCACCAACTTATCTAATGTTAGAATTACAAACTTTCTATCTGGAGAAGCTACTATAATGATGTATTTCTTGTTCTTAATCAGGTTAAGCTCCATAGTAAAAACTGAAGCATATTCCTGAAATGTGAACTTTTTCCTATTACTTTCTAAGTAAGCTTTTAAAGGCCCTGATAATACTAAACTGCCGGGATCCTTTGGATTAATGAGCACCAAAACAGAGTTTTCAGGATTGTAATGCTTAGTAATATAATTTCCTAATTTTTCTGCATGAAGGTCTATATTATTTACAATTGAAATAAGATTTGGGTTATTAAATTCATCCGGATGCGTAGCTGCAAGCGGGTTAACAACAGGAACACCCTTAGCTATTGAATAGTCTTTAATATATTTTAATCCATCGGGATAAACAGGTCCAACAATTAAATTACTAACATTTAATGCATCGTTTTTAATCAAGCCCTCTATTTGAGAATTGTTGTCACGAGTATCGTAAACATTCAATTTAAAGTTAAGACCTTGTGCTGTTGCAGAATCTACCCCAAGCTTAAAGCCTTGATAGAAATCTATAGCCATAGCCGATTTCTCAACTTCTGCTTTAGTAGCAGTCTTAAGTCGTATCTCATTTAATTTAAATGGGATGAGTAGAGAAATGTTAGCCTGCGTAAACTTAGCCGCAGGCTTTTCTTTTTTCTCTTCTGCCTTTTTAGGAACATCGGGCGCTTTAGTATTGTTCTTTTGAATTTTAGGTGAACATGCAGCTAAAAAAAGTACAACAAAAGCAATTAGCCAATATTTACTCCCACTCAATTGTAGCGGGTGGTTTTGAGCTGATATCATATACAACGCGGTTAATTCCTTTTACCTTGTTAATTATTTCGTTAGAAATTTTTGCGAGTACGTTATATGGTAAGTGGCACCAATCAGCAGTCATACCGTCAACAGATTCAACTGCGCGAAGGCAAATTACGTTTTCGTAAGTACGCTCATCACCCATTACACCAACAGATTGAACTGGAAGGAAAATCGCTCCTGCTTGCCAAACTTTGTCATAAAGGCCAGCTTCTTTTAAGTTGTCAATATAGATAGCATCTGCTTCTTGTAAAATAGCAACCTTTTCAGCAGTTACTTCACCAAGAATTCTGATGGCCAATCCTGGACCAGGGAAAGGGTGACGACCGATGATAAAGTCTTCAAGACCTAATGATCTTCCTACTCTTCTTACCTCATCCTTAAACAATGTATTTAGAGGTTCTACAACCTTTAATTTCATGAAATCAGGCAATCCACCAACATTGTGGTGAGATTTGATTGTTGCTGATGGGCCTTTAACAGAAACAGACTCAATAACATCCGGATAAATGGTTCCTTGTGCTAACCATTTAACGTCCTGAACGTCGTGTGCCTCATCATCAAACACTTCAATGAAAACGCGACCGATTGCTTTCCGCTTTAATTCAGGATCTTTAACTTTTGCAAGTTGGCTTAAGAAACGTTCTTTAGCATCAACACCTTTAATGTTTAAGCCCAGGTGTTTGTATTGCTCTAAAACTGCTTCGTACTCTCCTTTACGTAATAAACCATTGTCTACAAAAATACAATGAAGGTTTTTACCGATTGCCTTATGTAATAAGATAGCGGCAACGCTTGAATCAACACCACCTGAAAGGGCAAGAACAACTTTATCATTGCCTAATTTAGCTTGAAGCTCAGCAATGGTAGTTTCAACAAATGCATTAGGAGTCCATTCCTGTTTACATCCACAGATGTCTACAAGGAAGTTTTCTAACAATTGTTTACCATCAGTACTGTGTGTTACCTCTGGGTGAAACTGAATTGCGTAAGTTTCTGAATCCTTAACCTGGTAAGCGGCAACTTTTACACTATCAGTACTAGCTATTAGTTCAGCATTTGCAGGCATTGCAGTAATCGTATCACCATGTGACATCCATACTTGAGATCCCGTACTTATGTTTTTAAATAACTTATTATTTTCTGCTACGAAGTTTAAATTGGCTCTACCATATTCACGTGTTGAAGAGGCTTTAACCTCGCCGCCTGAATGTTGAGCAATATACTGAGCTCCATAACAAACTGCTAAAACAGGATAGTTTTTATGGAACTTTGCAAGGTCTATCTGAGGTGCGTCTTCTTGACGAACTGAATACGGACTACCTGAAAATATGATGCCTTTAACGTCAGTTGAAATTTCAGGAATATTATTGAAGGGATGAATTTCGCAATAAACATTTAACTCGCGTACCCTACGGGCAATTAATTGTGTGTATTGAGAACCAAAATCGAGAATTATGATTTTTTCTAGCATGGTCAAAGTTAAGAATATTTAATTACCTCCACACCAAATCTTCGCAGAAAATCAACACCTTCATCGCTAGGCAACCCCTTGTACTCTGCATAGGAGTCTTTATAGTAAACTAATTTAATGCCAGACGATAAAATTAACCTCGCACAAGCGATGCAGGGAGATAAAGTGGTAAACAAAGTTGAGCCTGATATTTTAGAACCATTTTTTATAGCATACAATATAGCATTCTCTTCTGCATGTAATGCCAATGAGCAGCTACCTCGAGAATCTCTATCACATCCTGTTTCCGGCCATTCTTCATCACAATTATGGGTGCCCGAAGGCGGACCATTATAACCTATAGAAATAATTCGGGTATCTTTTGTTAGTACAGCACCTACATGAGCACGCACACAATGTGAACGGGCAGCCAAGTCGGTAGCTAAATTCATAAATATATCTTTAAATCCTTTCTTCATCTCATACGTTTTAAATCAAAAAACTGGCTGGCAAATATAGGGTAAAAAAAAACTTCCCTCCTTTGTGCAAAGAGGGAAGTTTTTATGAGGAGGTTGTTCTAGTGACCCCCTGCTATTTTTTTATCGAAATCAATTCCTTGTTTTCTAAGAATGCCGCTTACTTTCCATGCGTAATAAGCAAGATATGCAAAGCAAAGTACACCTACTATATAACTGTATTGGATACCTGTAAACTCAGAAACATATCCTTGTAACCAGCTAATGATACCGCCGCCCATGATCATCATGATCAAAAAGCTACTTCCCTGACTAGTATTTTTACCCAATCCACTAACTGCCAAAGTAAAGATACAAGGCCATAATGTACTGCAAAACAACCCTACACTTGTAAGGGCATATACACTCACCATACCTTTTGTAAACATACCTATCATGATTGCGATAATACCAATGACCGAAAATATCAATAACATCCTCGCAGGGTTTCCTTTACTCGCCATATCAGCAGCGATTAATACCAGAATGATTAATCCATAAACATAAAAAGGAGCTAAGTCATGATGAAATATTGCATTAACACCTAAGAAGATTCCGAAAGCTAAATAAGGAGCAATAAATCTTAATATTTTTTGTGTGCTTACATTATCTGTAAAGGCCTCGACAGCACCAGTCCATCTTCCAATCATCATACTAGCCCAATATAACGATATATACGGTGCAATATCTTTAATTGAGAACCCAAGATCTTTCTCCATGTAAGCAGGTAAATTACTTGCTGTAGATACCTCAACACCAACATATACAAAAATGGCGATCATACCCAGTACCAACTGAGGATATTTTAAAGCAGAGCCTTTATGGCTTGAATCTTCACCTGTAGATTCTACTAGAGTAGGTCTGTCTGGCAAAGAAGATAGCTTTAAAAATATAGCCACTGCAATAAAGGCAACTCCTAGAATTAAGTAAGGCACTTTAACACTTTCGATACTTACATCTTCACTTGCAGTTGATAATGAACCAAAAATGGCAAAACTAACAATTAGAGGGCCAATAGTAGTACCAAAATTGTTAATACCACCGGCTAAGGTTAAACGCTGCGAACCTGTTTTAATTGGGCCTAAGGCAATAGCTAGTGGATTTGCAACTGTTTGTTGTAAAGAAAACCCTAATGCTACAATGAATAACCCAGACAACATTAAGGGAAACGAGCCCATGTTTGCGGCCGGATAGAACAACAATGTTCCAACAGCAGAAATAACTAAACCTAATGCTAATGAATTTTTGTAGCCTAGTTTATTTACAAGATCCTGTTTCATTAAAACTGAAATTCCATTATAAATTAATGCTCCAACTGTATAAGCAATATAAAATGCAAGTGATACCCACTGGCTCTGGCTTTGAGTTAAGTCAAATGCTTTTTTAAATACCGGTATTAATATGTCATTACTGGCAGCAACAAAGCCCCAAAAAAAGAATACGGTAACTAAGGGAATGAACTGTCCCCACTTGGTTTGAGAATTTTCTGAACTCATTTTTAAACTTGGTTTTTTAGAACGCTAAACATAAATAAAAAAAACTATAAGCTAAAGTGTAATGTTTACACATTAAAGGGACTTACCTAGATGTATGAAAACTAGTAAAAAATAAGACCACTTTATGTTTAAAATCGCATATTAGCGCATTATATATGTTAAACTGAATGTTTGAAGCAATATTACAAGGGATAGGTGCGGGGATTTTATTTTCGTTTTTAACTGGCCCCGTATTTTTTTCAATGATAAAAACCAGCATAGAAAAGGGCTTCAAAGCTGGATTCTCTTTAGCTATTGGTGTAATTTTCAGCGACATAATCTTTATCTCGCTGACTATTTTCAGCTCCCAATTTGTAGATTATAATTCTGAATACAATCAATACATAGGCATTATTGGCGGGTTATTTCTTTTTGGAATTGGCTTATACTACCTTTTCAATAAAGTGAAAGTGAGCTATGATATTTCCGAAACGGTAAAAATCAAAAAAAGAGGCTACATCTTAAAAGGCTTTTTAATGTGTCTTTTATCTCCTTCCACTCTGATGTTTTGGATTATGGTTGGAGGTATTATTTCTGTGCAGCTGCATTATGACATGGCAGAAAAGGTTGTCTTTTTTGTAATTGCAATGACCACGCAGCTCTCGGTAGATTGTGTTAAAACTTATTATGCTGCCAAATTAAGGTACCGCATTAAAGAGAAAAGCATTCAGAACCTAAATAAAATAGCCGGAGCTGTGATTTTAATCTTTGCAATCAGATTATTTATTCAGGTATTTATAAAATATCACATGTAAAAAAAGTTCATAAAAAAATCCCGTTGCATTTACAAATGCAACGGGATTTTTAATATCTAGTAATTATGCTTTTAGTAAGCTCTCTGGTTATTTCCTTCTTTCCAGTTTACAAAGGCTTTGTTAACAACCCTATTCCCTCCCGGAGTTGGGTAATTACCTGAGAAATACCAGTCGCCTGTATGATTTGGACAAGCTACATGCAAATTATCTAAAGTCTGATAAATTACTTCTACTTCTGCATTGATATTTTCAGGAGTTATAATCTTAGTAATTTGTGCAGAAATCTCTTCTTGTGTAAATGGCCTATAAATATCTTTGACATGATTTACAATCTGCTCTTTAGGAAGCAATAATGAAGCCTTACACTTTTGATATACTTCTTCTATCACATGCTCTATACCACGAGCTTTCAATAGTTGAATTGCCGCTTCAAAAGCCACAAACTGTCCCATCTTCGACATATCTATACCATAGCAATCAGGGTAACGAATCTGGGGTGCTGATGAAACAATAATAATCTTCTTAGGGTGTAATCTGTCAATAATTTTAATGATACTTTGTTTAAGCGTTGTACCTCTAACAATTGAATCATCAACCGCGACTAAAGTATCTGTATGATTTTTGATTACTCCATAAGTTGTATCGTAAACATGAGCAACCATATCTCCTCTATCTGCATCCTGAGTAATAAATGTCCTTAACTTAACATCTTTAATCGCTAACTTCTCTACTCTCGGATTCATGGATAATAACTCATCCAATTGCTCGTCGTTCAGGGTGTCTTTACGATGTAATAAGGTATCTTTTTGTACAGTTCTGATATAACTATGCAAACCTTCTACCATTCCATAAAATGAAACTTCAGCGGTATTAGGTATAAAAGAGAATACAGTGTTTTTTAAATCAGATTTTACTGCACTAAGTATTTGCTTACAAAGCAATGCACCTAAGTGCTTTCTTTCTCTATAGATTTCTGCATCACTGCCTCTTGAGAAGTAGATGCGTTCAAAAGAGCACGCTCTTTTTTCTTCTGGTTCTCTGAAGATCTCTTGAGTTACCGTTCCGTTCTTCTTAACAATAAGTGCATGACCTGGCTGAATTTCTTTAACATCCTTAAAGGGAATATTAAATGCAGTTTGAATTGCCGGGCGCTCAGAAGCAGCGACAACAATTTCATCATCCTGATAATAAAAAGCAGGACGTATGCCTGAAGGATCACGAAGAATAAATGCATCTCCATTTCCAACAATACCAGATATCGCATAACCTCCATCCCAATTTTTTGCAGAGCGCTTTAAGATTTTAGCGATGTCTAAATTTTCTGAGATTTTATGAGTGATCTGTACATTGTCAAGTCCCTCTTTTTTGTATTCATCAAAAAGCTCCTGATTTTCATCATCAAGGAAGTGACCAATTTTCTCTAAAACAGTAACTGTATCCGCTTGCTCCTTTGGATGCTGACCAAGCTCATAAAGCTGCTCCAATAACTCGTCAACATTAGTCATGTTAAAGTTACCGGCAATAACAAGATTACGAGTCATCCAGTTGTTCTGACGTAAAAATGGATGGCAGTTTTCTATGCTATTTTTGCCATGTGTTCCATAACGTAAATGGCCCAGTAAAACCTCACCAATAAAACTCACATTAGATTTTAACCACTCCGCATCCTGCATCAATTCTGGAGTTTCGTTTTGAATATCAACAAATTTATTCTGAACATAACCAAAGATATCGGCAACAGCATTTTGTGCCATCGAACGGTATCTGCTAATGTAGCGATGACCTGGTTTTACGTCTAGTTTAATTGTTGCGATCCCTGCTCCATCCTGACCACGGTTATGCTGCTTTTCCATTAACAGATAAAGCTTGTTAAGTCCGTAAAGTGCAGTCCCGTATTTTTCCTGGTAGTATGAGAGAGGTTTTAAAAGGCGAATAAAGGCTATTCCGCATTCATGTTTTATCGAGTCACTCATTATGTGTTATTTGAGCGGCAAATTTACCGTTAATAATAATTAGAACCTAGAAAGAAATACAATCTTTAGGTCAGATTATAATCATTAGATTTTCAGGCTGATACGCTGAGAAACAACATCTGCTCCAAAAAATATTGAGGCATGCTTATTAAACACTTCAGCATCTCCGGAGGTAAAAAATGACTTCTTGCCCTCTACCGCTATGTTTGAAGCAATTTCAGGATGATTTTCGAGATACTTTACCAAACTGTTTGCAACGATATCACCCTGCCCTAATAAGCTTACATTCTCGGGTAATTTTTCTTTTATTTTTGGAATAAGTAATGGATAATGCGTGCAGGCTAAGAGGATACAATCAATATTATTATCCTTATCAAGCAATTCATTAATGTATTTTTCTACAAAATAATCTGCTCCCGGATCCAGATATTCATTGTTCTCTACCAAAGGCACCCACATCGGACAGCTTTGCTGTAATACCTTTACCTCAGGAAAAAACTTATTGATCTCTATAAGGTAAGACTCTGAATTAATTGTTCCACGGGTTCCCATCACTCCAATCGTTTTTGACGGAGTAAATTCTCCAACTATCTCGGCGGTTGGCCTGATTACTCCCAGAACTCTGTTATTTGGATACTTAACCGGAAGCACTTTCTGCTGTATCGATCGTAGCGCTTTCGCTGAGGCAGTATTGCAGGCTAGTATAACCAACTGACAACCTTGAGCAAACAACCACTCTACACACTCTAAAGTATATTGATATACGGTATCAAATGAATGGTCTCCATAAGGTGAGCGTGCATTATCACCAAAATAGATATAGTTGTATTGCGGCAACTTTTCAGCTATTGATTTAAACACAGTTAAACCACCATAACCTGAATCGAAAACACCTATAGATCTCTTAATATTCATTGTAAAAAAAACGGGATTGAGTTTTATCACTCAATCCCGCAATTTAAATATTTTTTCCTCTACAAACTGTTTTCTTTCAAACGTTGTGACAGAGGTGTGATTTTGATTATTTTTTAGGTGCTGGAGCTGTTGCAGTAGCAGCAATACCTAATTTAGTTTTAACAAGTGGAGTGATATCTTCACCGCCATCCCAGTAAACTAAAGATTGGTTTGCAGTATCAAATACATAAGCAAAACCTTTTTCTTTTGAAACCGCTTTAATAGCCGCATCAGCTTTAACCTGAATAGGGTTAAAAAGCTCTGCATTTTTAGCTTCTAATTCTTGTTGAGCTTTTGTTCTTGCATCAGTAATACGTTTTTCTAAATCTTGTAATTCAACACCAGCTGTTTGTAATTCTTTACCAACAACTTCTTTGTTAGCTTCACTCATTGTTTTTTCTTTAGCCTGAGCAGCTTGAAGTTTAGTCTGGTATTCAGAAATCATTTTCTCAATATCAGCTTGTTTAGTTTTTTGGTAGGCCTCTAAAGTAGTTCTGGCAGTTTTAACTTCCGGCATTGCTTCGATAATCGCAGCTGAATTTAAGTGTGCCAATTTTTGTTGTGCATTTGCGATGTTGACAGTGAACAATAAGCCAGCTGTTACAAAAAATGCGTTCATTAACTTTCTCATCTCTATTTTTCTTAATAATTGTTTTTAATTTATCTGTTTGTGTGTTCTATTTTAACATTGTTCCAGGTTTAAAACCTAGTCTTACTATAACGTCATTACTTACATCATAAGTACTACTTGCATAGATCATCATTGTTGCCTCGCTACTCTTATCAAAAATAAAATCGAGAATTTTAACTTTCGCTACTTCAGAAATGGCTTTCGTGACCTTCTCCTGAATAGGGCTTAGTAATTTCGAACGGGTCTGGAAAAGATCCCCTTCCGGGCCAAATATCTTGCGCTGAAAATCTTTAGCTGCTTTTTCTTTTTCGATAATCTCGTTCTCTCTTCTCTTGCGCATATCTTCAGTTAACAATACCTGATCAGCTTGATAAGCTTTATACATCTTATCGATTTCTGTAAAGTTCGCATCAACTTTCTCTTGCCATTGTTGCGACAATACATTCATTTGATCAAGCGCCGATTTATACTCAGGTAAATGTTTAAGGATATACTCCGTATCTACGTAAGCAAACTTTTGTGCAGATGCTCCAAAACCTGCTAAAAGCAGAAAGCATATTAAAAAGTATTTTTTCATTTTTAAAAGCATTAATTAATTAAAATCCTCCCAATTGTTGAGCAATACTGAATGTAAAGTTCTGTTTTCCTCCATCAGCAATTCCAGGAATCTTATCAAAAGCGTGCCCATAATCAATACCCAACATTCCAAATATCGGTAAAAATATTCTAGCACCAACACCTGCAGTCCTTCTAACGTTAAAAGGATTAAAATCAGCAAATTTGTTCCATGTGTTACCACCCTCAGCAAATGCCACAATAAAGGCTGTTGCTTGTTGACTTGCAATCACAGGGTACCTTAATTCCATTACATACTTGGTAAAGATAGGACTTCCTGAATTCTGTGCAATACTAGCATTAGAACCTTGTGGTATAACTGCATTATTTGCATAACCACGCATTTTAATTACTTCTGAACCTTGTAAGAAATCAAATCCCTGCATACCATCACCACCTAATTTAAAACGCTCAAATGCTGATTCGCCAACTGCTGAGTTATATGTTCCAAGGAAACCAAACTGAGCTTGTGCCATCACTACAAATTTTCCGGCCAACCTTTGGAACCACTGAGATTCAAACTTCCATTTGTGGTACTCAGTAAACTTGTAACGCTGTTTATCAGATGCTGTTGCGTAATTAAGACCATTTAAAAGAGAGTATGGCGGCGTTGCCTGAATTGTAAACTTAAAGTATGATCCTTCAGTTGGGAAAATCTGGTGATTTCTTGAATCTCTACTCAACTCTTGAGTTAAGTTAAGGTTATAAGAAGTACCGGTACTAAACAAGTATCCAGGATAGTTATTCAGGATATATTGCTGAACATTGATGGCATGAGTTAACTGGAAATAGTTATCCGGGAAATTCAACCTTCTTCCTAAACTAACAGTAACACCATTCAAACGAATCTTCTGGAATCTAGCATCTGCTGATTTCAAACCGTTTGACTGTAATGAGGTAAATGCACTAACACCAAAACTTATTGGTTTCTTGCCACCAAGCCAAGGCTCAGAGAAAGAAAAGCTATAAGATTGATAATATTTACCATTGGTTTGTCCACGAAGACTTAATTTCTGACCATCCCCTTTTGGTAATGGTTTATAAGAATCAAGATTAAATATATTTTTTAATGAGAAGTTATTAAAAGTTAAACCTAATGTTCCAATGATGTTACCACCACCAAAACCACCTGATAATTCGATCTGATCTGAAGGTTTCTCTTCAACTGCATATTCAATATCAACAGTACCATCTGCAGGATTTGGTTTAGGGGTAGGAACCGTTTTTGATTCATCAAAATTCCCCAATTGTCCAATCTCACGAACAGTACGGATTAACAACTCTTTAGAAAATTTTTCTCCTGGTTTAGTACGAATCTCTCTTAATACCACCCTATCATTTGTAATGGTATTTCCTTTAAGCGTAATACGGTTATTGGTGTACTGAGGTCCCTCATAAATACGCATTTCAACATCTACAGTATCTCCATGGATTTTAGTTTGTACAGGATCTACGTTAAAAGTCAGATAACCATCATTAAGGTAAATGCTGGATACATCATCTCCATTTGCACTACCTCTTAATTTCTTTTCAAGCTTTTCTTCACTAAATACTTCTCCCTTTTCAATACCAAGAGTCATTTCCAGCATTTTAGTGGTATACTTAGCATTACCGGCCCAAGTTATATCACCGAAGTAATATTTAGGTCCTTCATAAACATCAATATCTATCCCTATCGACTTATCATTATACTGATAAATACTGTCTTTAAGAATAACAGCATCACGGTAACCTCTATCCTGCATCTTAGCAATCAGGGTAACCTTATCCTCATCATATTTTTCCTTATTGAACTTACCGGATCCAAATACTTTATAGAATGCCTGTTGCTTTGTTTTCTTTAAAAATTTACGAAGCTTAGCTGATGAAAACTCTTTGTTACCCGTAAAGTTGATCTCATGAACTTTTACCTTTCGGCCCTTATCAACATGAACTTCCAAAATCATCCCATTTTCCAGACTAGGATCAGGTTTAGTTTTATATTCAACAGTAGTAAAGAAGTAACCCTTTCCTAAAAGGAATTTTTTAATTGTTGCAGTTGTTGAATTGTATAAATTGTCATTAATAATAGATTTCCCACTCTTCTCATTTAACTTCTCCATGATGTCTGTCTTTTGCGACTTACTCACACCACTTATCTCAAATGAACTTAAACGCGGTCGCTCAACCACTTCAATATCAAAATAAACTGTATCCTCTACAATTTTAGCAATATCTAACTGCACATCATCAAACAAGCCTTGAGCCCATAAGGTTTTTATTGCATTGGCTGTTGCTTCACCTGGCAATATAATACGCTCTCCTTTTATCAATTTAGACAAAGTGATGATTACATCCTTATCAATAAAATGAGTCCCGGTAAGCGTTGTACCTCCAATGATGTACTCTTTTGGGTTAAAATAATCCAAATCCAAGCCTTTAACTTTAAAGCTTGGTGGTGCAGCATTGGACGGTCGGGTAATTTGTGCCATTGATGGTAAACCAATCAATAACAATAATATGAGTTGATATATTCTTTTCATTTACAATCTAAAAATCGATGCTAAGTTAATTTAAACACATGTTAAAAAGTGTTAAAAGTAAAATTAGTTCAATTGTTCACTAATTTTACCAAAGCGGCGTTCACGTTTTTGATAGTCTACAATAGCCTCAAAAAGGTCTTCCCGCCTAAAGTCAGGCCATAAGGTTTCTGTAAAGTAAAGCTCCGTGTAAGCCATTTGCCACAACAGAAAATTACTAACCCTATGTTCACCACTGGTCCTGATCATGAGTTCAGGATCTGGGATATTTACGGTGGTTAACTCAGCTGCAAAATTTTCTTCATTAATGTCTTCTATATTTATCTTTTGATCTTTAACCTTCTGTGCCAGCTTCTTAGCTGCATCTATAATTTCCCATTTTGCACTATAGCTTAATGCCAATGTTAAAGTACAGCGTGTATTATTTGCCGTTTTTTCCATAGCACTGTGCAAATCCTCAATACATTTTTGAGGTAGCGAAGCAATGTCACCAATTGCATTTAAACGGATATTCTCTTTGTTTAGAGTAGCTGTTTCCTGATTAATTGTCGATATCAACAACTCCATCAAGGCATTAACCTCGTCAATAGGTCTATTCCAATTTTCTGTCGAAAAGGCATAAACTGTTAAATATTTGATACCTATATCAGCGCAACCTTCAACAATGTCTTTCACAGACAGAACACCACTTTCATGTCCAAAGTGTCTGAATTTACCCTGATTTTTAGCCCATCGGCCATTTCCATCCATAATGATGGCAATGTGCTCTGGCAAGCGTGTTACGTCGATTTGTTCTTTAAATCCCATTAATTTCCTGCAATATGCCTAAAATGTATAACATTTTTGGGACACAAAGGTATAAGATATGCCTATACCTACAAACATATATGTATCTCTTTTTCTAAAATCACCTCTCTGACTACCTGCAGGGCCATAACCAGTTGCCGCTGTGGGATTTGATAAGTATGGATTAGCGGGAGTAGAGGGATATTTTCCACTAACATCGTCCAAATAATCGGTATAAGCGGTACGGTAACCAATCTGGCTAAATAACCCCCAATTTTCTTTTAATCTCACCTTTACCCCTACCCCATATGGAATAGTCAAACTATAATTCTTATAAGGAACGGCATCCTTACCATCTTCCTTTTCTGTTTTATACGGTCTCAATTTAACATTATTGTACTTCACACCATTATATTCTGGATAAGTAGCTCTGGGATTATACAGTACCCCACCTATACCTGTAAAAATATATGGAGAGAATATCTTAGTGCCGCCGCCGGCAAAGTATTCAAAAAAATTAAAATCAATTTGCAAGCTTACTTCATTCAGAGCTGTACTAAAATTAAGGCCCCTATCCCGAAAATCCTGATTATCTGATTTTGTATCATCCGCTTTTATCTTTCCATAAGTGTAATGAAGTCCAAAAGCCCAATATGGATTTATATTCGCTTTCACAAATACCCCAGCGGAAAGACCACTTATTTTTAGTGGTTTGTTTTGATTCAGATCGCCCAAATAACCTGCGCCCCCCGCAACAGCTCCTATCTCAAAAATCTGGGCTTTTGCACCGATTCCACAAAGGAATATGGCAATAAAATAAACAAGTTGTTTTTTATACATTCTAGTAATTCCGCGTATCTATGCCCCAAAGCAATTTATTCCTTAATGTAGTTAAGTAAGTTTCATTATTAAGCCTGATTAAATTTACATGAAAGCTAGCTTTATTCAGTATAATTTTAACAGACCTGTCTACTGTCTCTGTTCTTGAATCACAAGAAACCAAAAATTTAGAACTTCTGGCCTCAATTTCAAAAGTTAACGACACATCATCTGGGATAATTACAGGCCGTACATTTAAGTTATGAGGTGCAATAGGAGTAATTACAAAGTTCTGAGAACTAGGATAAATAATTGGCCCACCGCAGCTTAAGGAATAAGCAGTAGAGCCAGTTGGAGTAGCAATAATTAAACCATCCGCCCAATAAGAGTTAACAAATTCATTATTCATATAGGCATGAATAAGCATCATCGCCGAGTTGTCTCTTCTATGAATAGTTATATCATTCAGGGCAAAGTTTTCATCGCCAAATAAGCCTTGTTTAGAAGCTACGCTCAATAAACTTCTCTTGTCAAGCGTAAACTCTCTGTTGTGCAATGCCTCGAAGGCTTTCTTTATTTCATCCTTATTAATACTTGCCAAAAAACCTAAACGGCCAAAGTTAATTCCTATTACAGGAATTCCTGAGTCACGGATTAACGACAATGTATCTAATAAAGTTCCATCTCCCCCTAAACTTAACAATACATCAGTTTCCCCTAAAAGATCATCATGACATGTAAAAACCTGAATATTGGCAGGTAATTTGATTTTGTCCTTTATATAATCAAGGTATTTATTATATACAAGAATTGGGGTTTTATAACTATCGAGAATATTAAATACTTCCTGCACATAAGGCAATACACTATTATTGAACTCTCTACCGTAAATTGCAATCTTCATTAATGTATTTTCTTTTGGCGGTTATGGAATCTGTATAAGCCCGGGTTATACATTTAAATAATTCATAAAAGAATTAAATCTATCTTCAGTACCATTATCAGATATGGTACTGTTAAATACTGCCTTTACCTGGTAATCATAGCGTTCAAAAGAAGCTATAATCCCAGAAAGGTCAGTTTTATTAATTTTCAAAGTGACTTCTAATCTGGTAGAATCTGGAAAGGATTGCACGTATGATGAAAGAATCTGAGCATTATCTGCCTCAACGATCTGAGCCATGTGCGATAACGAATTGTTTCTGTTACTTATTTCCAGAACTATTATACCTCCATACTCCTTTACAGCAAAGATATTTGAGGTATATTCTAAGAGATTGTTTATTGATATCAGACCTAAATAATTCTTTTTGTAATCCAATACAGGCACCACTGATAGGTGTAACTGATTAAACAATCTTATAATGTCATAAACATGAACATCTTCAAATACAAATGGATTTAATATAGATAGCGACAAGCTACCGATAGCTTGTTCCACATCTCTAACTTCAATTAAGTCATCCTCTGCAACTAAACCTAAAAATTGAGTTTCGTTAACAATTGGTAAATGGTATAATTTGAACTCAGCCATCCTGTCCAAAGATTTCTGAACACTATCAGAAGTCTTTAGCGGTGGTATTGAATTAGATATGAGTTCAGATGCAAACATTTATTTAAGTAAAATTCTATTTAAAAATTTATCAAGGTACTCATTAAAAACTTGTGGTCGCTCCATCATTGGTGCATGACCACATAAATCTACCCAATTCAATTCTGAATTCGGCAAAAGTTGGTGAAATTCTTCTGCAACTTCTGGTGGTGTTACTTTATCTTGCTTACCCCAGATCAAAGAAACAGGAATTGTGATGCGCGCAAGGTCTTTAGACATGTTATGACGAATTGCAGATTTTGCTAAAGCCAGAATACGAATTACTCTTGAACGGTCATTAACACTTTTATAAACTTCATCAACTAATTCCTTTGTTGCTGTTGCCGGATCATAGAAAGTAAATTCTACTTTTTCCTTAATGTAATCATAACTCTCTCTTCTTGGGAAGGATCCTCCAAATGCATTTTCATACAACCCAGAGCTACCAGTTAACACAAGGGCCTTTACATGTTCCTGATGAGAAACGGTAAACACAAGACCAACATGACCACCAAGTGAATTACCTATCAAAACCACTTGTCCAAGTTTTTTGAACTTAATAAATCTATGAATGTATTTGGATAAACTCTTTACCCCGAGTGTAAGTATTGGCAACTCATAAATGGGCAAAATTGGCACTATGACATGATAATTCTGCTTAAAATGATCAATCACATCCTCCCAATTGCTCAACTCTCCCATCAAACCATGAAGTAATACCAGGGTCTCACCTTTTCCAGCTTCTACAAATTTAAACCCATCTTCTTCTATTACTTCGTATCTCATATTGAATATTTTGTAAGGTATGCTACTAAGTTAGTAGACTAAAATTAAATTAATGTAATTTTAAAACATTATTTTAAGAAAAAGGCTTAATGTGCTTAATGCAGCACAATTTATGCCAATTGCGATTTTACAATCTCTGCAATTAACTTACCATCGGCTTTACCCGCAAGTTCTTGATTAGCTAAGCCCATCACCTTACCCATTTCCTTTACAGAATTTGCGCCAGAGTCTTTAATAATTTGCGCAATCACAGCTTCAATTTCAGCTCTATCTAGTTGCTTAGGCATGAACTTACTGATTACTTCAATTTCTTCTTCCTCTACAACACTAAGATCTTCTCTACCTTGCTGTTTGTAAATATCTGCCGACTCCTTACGCTGTTTAATTAGTCTTTGCAAAATCTTAAGTTCAGCTTCTTCAGTAATTTCTTCGGCCGATCCTTTTTCAGTTTTCGCCAATAACAAAGCTGCTTTAATAGCTCTTAAGCCTCTAAGCTTTGCCTGATCTTTAGCCAGCATCGCTTGTTTTATTTCCTGATCTATTGTATTAGCTATCATATGATTTTCTGTTAGTATTCTATTTTCTATTAATTATAGTTCCTGTTGCCTGCGCAGTTGGCATGATTAACATGTCATTTATGTTTACATGTGCCGGCCTGCTCACTACAAACCATATTGCTTCCGCAATATCATTAGCAACTAGAGGCTCCAATCCGTCATAAACCTTTTTTGCTCTGCCTTCATCTCCTTTAAACCGAACTTTAGAGAATTCCGTTTCAACCATCCCGGGATTTATTGCTGTAACCTTTATACCATGAGGCAATAAATCAATTCTCATGCTTTTATTTAAAGCATCAACAGCATGTTTGGTGGCACAATATACATTTCCGCTAGGATACACTTCTTTACCTGCTATAGAACCAATATTTACAATATGCCCTGATTTCTGTGCAGTCATCCAGTTAGAAACTATCCGTGTTGTGTACAACAGTCCCTTAACATTGGTATCAATCATCGTATCCCAATCATCAATACTGCCTTTATCAATTGGATCAAGGCCTTGACTCAATCCTGCATTATTGATTAAAACATCTACTTTTTTCCATTGTGACGGTAAAATTTCCAGATGGTAGGATAAATTTTCGTAATCTCTCACATCAGCAACTATCTTTTTAACTTCAACAGCATATTTATCTTCTAAATGTTTAGCTGAATCTATTAAAAGTTGTTCTCTCCTGCCTAGTAAAATTAAGTTATAACCTTGAGCCGCAAACAAATGCGCACAAGCAGCCCCAATACCTGAAGTTGCTCCTGTAATTAATGCAATTTTTGACATCCCTGATTTTGTTGATTATTAAGCAAAGCTATAATTTTTTTGGGAGTCGCATCATTCAAAAAATAAACTGAATGTCACATGTCGCAGCATTAACTTATCAATTGGGTAAGAATAACGGTTAAGTTCGGGCTTTAAAACACTATTAAAAGAGTATGATAACTTAATCTCTGGAGACATTTTAAAATACTCGAAGTAGAGGTCAAAACCCAATCCAGCTTCATATGACAAGAAGTTGCGCTTGTTGTTCACCATTTTTTCTGCTGCATCCGTTATATTCGAATTATTCGTCTTTTTTTTCGACGATATATCCATGGAGTATTTAGCACCTCCTAATACATAAGCTCTAAAATTATTGCGCCTATCCGACTTAATCTTTAAACCCAAAGGAAACTCAACTAATGTAGACGATACTTTCCGTTCCACATTATCCTTAATCTCACCGTAGTGATAGGTAAGTACCCTATCGTTAAACACAAGTATCGGTGTAAATCTTAAATCTGCATTTTCTAGAAGACGTTTATTTACAACGAAGCCAATCCCAAATCCCGGAGATGATTCTGAAGATATTGCTGTAAGTGGATTTGGTCTTGGATCACCAGCACCAAGATCAGCTGTATAAGGCACCCTCCAATTAGGTTTCTTTAAAATCTTATACTCGGATGAAAGATATTGAAATGTAAATCCAAAATGCAGATTGGAGTCATCTACCCCGCCTCCCCAATTTTGGGCTCTGGCCGACAATCCTACTAATAAACATAAAAAAAGTAAGCCTGATCTTATTTTCATTTTATACCGGTATAGATGGCACTAATTCCAAATGTTAAGCGTCGGTCCTTAGTATTTTTAAATCCTACCTTATCCATTAAACGAATAAAATCTTCGCCATCTGGAAATGCAGCAACAGATTCCGGTAAATAACAATAAGCTCTGTTATCCTTAGAGAAAATCTTTCCGAGTGTTGGTGTAATGTGTTTAAAGTAAAAATTATACCCTTGTTTAATCGGAAAGTTTCTTGGCTTAGAAAACTCCAGAATTACAATTTTGCCTCCCGGTTTTAAAACCCTGTACATATCTGCAAGTCCTTTCTCCAGATTTTCATAATTTCTTACACCAAAAGCAACAGTTATTGCATCAAAATGATCATCGCTAAACTGTAATCCTTCAGAATCACCCATCTGCACAGAAAAAACATGCTGTAAATTCCTCTCATTAATTTTCTTTCGGGCTACATCAAGCATACCTTCAGAAATATCTACGCCAATAATTTTCTCTGGTCCTAAAATTTTTATTGCTTCAAAAGCAAAGTCACCTGTACCAGTAGCCACATCAAGCATAATGCGTGGTTTAATAGATTTAAGCTCTTTAATTGCCTTTTTACGCCATAAAATATCAATACCTAAGGACATAAAATGATTTAAAAAATCATAAGTTCCAGATATATTATTAAACATGCTGGCAACTTGTTCCTTCTTTGTTGCCGTTTCAGATTGGTATGGTGTGATGTTTTCGTTCATGGTACGCAGCAAAGATAAGTATTGTTGAAAACTAATTTTCTACCTTTGTAAAATGATTATAAAATCAGCAACATTTATTTGTAGCAATACAAAGGTTTCAGCACTGCCTGTTGCCAATATGCCTGAGTATGCATTTATTGGACGTTCTAACGTTGGAAAGTCCTCGTTAATTAACATGCTTGTAAATCAGCACGGATTAGCAAAAACCTCGCAAAGACCAGGTAAGACACAGTTAATCAACCACTTCCTGATTAACGAAAAATGGTACATTGTCGATTTACCCGGCTACGGCTATGCCAAAGTATCCAAAAGCAGCCGTGAGAATTGGGAAAAATTCATCCGTAATTACATCACTAAGCGTGAAAGCTTACAGTGTGTGTTTGTTTTGATAGATAGCAGACTTGAACCTCAAAAGATAGATTTGGAGTTTTGCTGCTGGATGGGAGAAATCCAAATTCCTTTTGCACTCGTATTTACAAAAGCAGATAAACAAGGTGCGGTAAAAACCGACAAAAATGTTTCTGCATTTAAAAAGGCATTAGGTGGATGGTTTGAAGAAATTCCTCCATGCTTTGTTACTTCAGCAGAAAAAAGTACCGGAAGAGACCAGGTTTTGAGCTTTATAGAAGAAGTAAATCATGACTTCGTAATGCCCATTTTAACCCCACAATAACGATTATTAATGAAAAAGTATTTTTCACTGGTACTATTCGCTCACTCCGTTTTTGCCTTACCATTTGCACTGATAGGCTTTTTTTTGGGGGTAACCACTACCTCCAATCCATTTAACTGGTTACTGCTTGCATTGGTGCTGTTATGTATGGTTTTTGCCCGTAATGCTGCCATGGCCTTTAACAGATACCTCGATAGAAATATTGACGCAAAAAATCCGCGCACTCAAATGCGCGATATTCCTGCCGGTAAAATATCTGCTAATGAAGCCCTAATATTTGTAATCATTAACTGCGTTCTTTTTATTATTACCACGGCATTCATTAACAGTCTTTGCCTTTACCTTTCGCCTGTAGCACTCTTTGTGGTACTATTTTACAGTTACACAAAAAGGTTCACCGCTTTGTGCCACATGGTACTCGGATTAGGCCTTTCGCTAGCCCCTATTGGCGCTTACATTGCCGTAACCGGGGTATTTAACATCGTTCCGGTGCTTTATTCCTTTGCCGTACTGTTCTGGGTTAGTGGGTTCGACATTATATATGCATTGCAGGATGAAGATTTTGACAGAAATGAAAAACTACATTCTATCCCTGCAGCCATAGGCATCAAAAATGCCTTAAACCTTTCAATAGTACTACATGTTTTTTCTGCACTATGTGTAATCCTACCTGTAATGTTTACTACATTCAGCTGGGTATACTATGTGGGAGTAGCTTTCTTTTGCTTTATGCTAATTTATCAGCATTTACTTGTAAAGCCTAACGACATTAGTAAAGTAAATAAAGCATTTGCCACCACAAATGGATTTGCTTCTGTAATATTTGCGGCCTGTTTTTTAATCGATGCCTTCTTAAGAACCAACTTTAACTTCTAATTATGATTAACCTTACCATACCTAAAAAGAAAAGAATCTATATCCCTCAAGATCTCGAAATGCAATGGAACAATCTTGAACCAATACTAAATGAGCTTTTGGCGCGCCCTATAGATAACGTAAATGAATTGGAGCAATGGTTAAAGGATAAAAGTGAATTAGAAGCAGCCTTAGAAGAGGATTTTGCATGGCGATACATTAAAATGAGTTGTGATACTGCAAATGAGACCCTGGTAAAAGAATTTCAATATTTTGCTACAGAAATTGAACCTAAAATCTCTCCAATTGCAAACCAGCTTAATCAAAAATTTAACGACAGTCCATTTATTGATGAACTGGATCATGATAAATATTTTGTTTACATCAGGGCAATTAGAAAAGCTTTAGAAATTTATCGCGAAGAAAACGTTGAGCTTTTAACTAAGCTTCAGGTAACTCAGCAAAGGTACCAGGCCATTACCGGCGCAATGAGTGTGATTATCAACGAAAAAGAATATACGTTAGAACAAGCGGCAAACTTCATTAAAGATACAGATAGAGCTGTAAGACAACAGGCTTGGGAAACCATACAACAACGCCGATTAGTAGATAAAGACGAATTAAACATTTTATTTGATGAGTTGATCGTTATGCGTCATCAGGTTGCTTTAAATGCAGGTTTCGAGAACTATCGCGACTATATGTTCCAGGCATTGGGCCGCTTTGATTATACCCCTCAGGACTGCTATCATTTCCATGAGGCTATAGAAAAACAAATCGTTCCGATCTTAAGGGAGCAAGCAGAGAAACGAGCAGAACTGCTTGGAATTGATACACTAAAACCATGGGACATGGACGTAAGCACCACAGGTAAGGCTGCGCTGAAACCATTTAAAGATGGAAAAGATCTGGTCGACAAAAGTATTGACTGTTTCAACGCCATAGATTCGAAATTAGGCCAAATGCTTTCTATAATGAAAGCGAATAACCTTTTTGATGTGGAAAGCAGAAAAGGCAAAGCACCTGGTGGTTACAACTACCCTCTTGCAGAAACGGGAGCTCCTTTTATTTTCATGAACTCAGCCAATTCATTAAGAGACTTAACTACTATGGTTCACGAAGGTGGCCACGCCATACATACCTTTCTAACTGCGAATCTGGAGTTAAATGATTTTAAGCATTGTCCTTCTGAAGTTGCAGAACTTGCCTCGATGAGCATGGAACTTATTTCTATGGACAACTGGAACATCTATTTCGATAACGAAGAAGATCTGATCCGTGCCAAGAAAGAGCAACTGGCTGATGTACTAAAAACCCTTCCTTGGGTTGCGGTCATAGATCAGTTTCAGCATTGGATTTATACTAATCCGGGTCACAACGCAGCCGACAGAGAAGAAGCCTTTAAACAAATATATACCCGTTTTGGCAGTGGTTTTACTAATTGGGACGGTCTGGAACATGAATTTGGTAATGTTTGGCAAAAACAACTGCACCTTTTTGAAGTCCCATTCTATTACATTGAATATGCCATTGCACAATTAGGAGCAATTGCAATCTGGAAAAACTACAAAGAAAATCCCGAGCAGGCATTACAACAGTATTTTGCAGCATTATCTTTAGGATACACCAAACCTATCAATGAAATTTATGAAACGGCTGGTATTAAATTTGATTTCAGCTTAAAATACATTGAAGAATTGGCGTCGTTTGTAAAAGATGAATTGCATAAATTAGGTTAAGTTTACAACATTATATTTAAGTTTGAATATCAAAACCCGACCTAACCACTAGTGTATGTTTGAAAAACTTTTCAGAAAAAAGTCAATAGCCAAAATATTAGAAGATGCTGAAAAAGGCTATGGCGATCATGGAGCTTCACTTCATAAAACACTTGGTGTACGGGATTTAACGGCGTTTGGCATCGCGGCTATCATTGGAGCAGGTATTTTTAGTACCATTGGAAAAGCCAGTGCCGATGGTGGTCCGGCAGTAATTTTCTTATTTATATTTACTGCTGTAGCCTGTAGTTTTGCTGCATTTGCCTATGCTGAATTTGCCTCAATGGTTCCTGTATCAGGAAGTGCATACACCTATTCTTATGTTGCTTTTGGCGAGTTGGTTGCATGGATTATAGGTTGGTCGCTCATAATGGAATACGCTATTGGGAATATAACTGTAGCCATATCCTGGTCCGACTACTTTACAGGCCTCCTCTCCTCCATTCGAATACCTGCATTCAACATAAACGGCATTCATTTACCGGACTGGATGACCATGGACTACTTAACCGCATATAATGGCCATAAGCATGCAGAAGCACTTATAAATGCAGGAAAAAGCTTTACCAACCTGGATGACGCAACAAGAATAGCAAATAACGCCTGGATAACTGCTCCCAAAATTGGAGATTTTCATATTGTTGCAGATTTGCCTGCTTTGGGCATTATCATTTTCATTACCTGGCTGGTATACAGAGGAATGAAAGAATCAAGAAATGCCAGTAATGCAATGGTTATTGTAAAGCTTGCAGTGATTTTACTTGTACTTGCTGTAGGTGTTTTTTATGTTGACACTACAAACTGGAATCCATTTGCACCCAATGGTGTATCTGGAGTATTAAAAGGAGTATCAGCCGTTTTCTTTGCTTACATCGGCTTTGACGCTATATCTACAACTGCCGAAGAATGTAAAAATCCTCAAAGAGATTTACCAAGAGGGATGATGTGGGCAATTATTATCTGTACTGTTCTATATGTAGCCATTGCGCTTGTGCTTACGGGCATAGTTAACTACAAACTTCTTGCGGTCGGTGATCCATTGGCGTTTGTATTTGATCAGATTGATCTGAAACTAATGAGTGGAATAATAGCTGTTAGCGCTGTATTTGCGATGGCAAGTGTGCTATTGGTATTTCAAATGGGCCAGCCAAGAATATGGATGAGCATGAGTCGTGATGGTTTGCTGCCTAAGTCTTTTTCGAAGATTCATCCTAAATACAAAACTCCTTCTTTTGCTACGATTGTAGTAGGTTTTGTTGTAGCCATACCCTCTCTTTTTATGAATCTTACCATTGTAACCGACCTTTGTTCTATAGGTACACTATTTGCATTTGTACTGGTATGTGCCGGAGTTCTTGTACTACAAAACAAACCGGATATCCAAAGAGGGAAGTTCAGAATACCATATATGAATTCTAAATTCATTATTCCTATTTTATTTGTTGGCTCATTATTTTTTGGATTTAGTTTCTACAAAAAAGAAACTACAGCATTTATATTTAATACCCCAAGGATATATGAGCCGATAAATTTTATTACCGCTTTAAATGATCAGGAACTTAGCACGATTAAAAAAGAAATAGAAATTGCTCAAACTAAAGCCAATCTTATTGAGAAAAACACAGATTCGGAAGCCTATTTAAATCAACTACCTGCAGAGCAATATGAGCAATTCATAAATAACTCTCAGGTGGCTCAGGAAAAAAAATATGAAAGTGGATGGAAATTGTTTAAGCATAAAATCCCTATGTGGATTTTCTTCTTCATTTGCCTCGTAATTATCTATTACTGCATCACAAAAAATCTTTCGCTTATTCCTGTTTTAGGCTTAGTGAGTTGCTTGTATATGATGTGCGAATTGGGCATTTCCAACTGGATAGGATTCGGCATCTGGCTAATTGTTGGTCTATTTGTTTATTTCCTTTATGGATTTAAACATAGCAAACTCAGATTGGCTGAAAATAATTCTTAAAGAGCAGATTGTTATCCCTGAAATAAATTCAGGATAACGAGGATATAAAAGAGCCTTATCAAAACTATTTGATTAAGGCTCTTTTTATGATCAAAAAACCTTGATATGTAGAAAATATTACCCAACCGCACAATGTTTTCAAAATAAAAAATAATTTTTGAAAAAAAATTCCACAATTTGAGAATATATTTCTACATTTATAATAGTAAAAAACAAATAGCACTCATAGAGATGAGTACTATTTAAATTGCCCTCCTAATTATCCCTATAATTGTCTGGTTGGAAAACCGACAATAGAGGCTCCTCCCCGGAGCCTTTTTTATGATTAAACGGGAAGCCTGTTAAGCTCGATATCATCAGGAGTTACAAAAATCAACGGAACCTTTTCTACATCAACATAGCTAGAATCAAGTCCAAAACTGCGTTCTTCTGACAAACTTAAACGCTTCAGTATAAAGTAATAATTCATTATTGAGCGTTCATAGAAACTTAGCTTTGAAAACTTCGATAAATGTTTTTCTAAAAGCACAAATCTAAAATCGCCAGCAATCTTATGTTTGTTCAAAGAAGTATACTGACTTGTAATATCAACCTCACCATTCTTCACTAATTCCTCAATTACTTTCCGATACAAGAGATTAACACTTTGCTCAACCCTAAACCCAAGCTTAAAATCAATGCGAATCAGCTTACCCGGAATCAGGAATTCAACCTTATAATCACGTGTAAATGGCTCATCAACAACATCTACGTGAACCAACCAATACACATCTGCGCGCTTAGGTTCCTTCTGTATTATTGAATAAATGATTTTCGATTCTATCTCTGTTTTAAAATTAGCACTGGTAAGGTATACCAATTGAGAGGAATACTTTGGAACAGAGACATCACTACTCAGTTCACTTATAATCTCAAAATAATCTTCAATTTCTACATATTTAACAAACCGATTTTTAATTTTTCTAGCGACATACCAACACCACATCACAGTAAACAAAGCAGAACCGATCATTACCGTTACCCAACCACCATGAAAAAACTTAGCCATATTTCCAACAAGGAAAGTAAGCTCAAGTAAAACATAAATCAATAAAAAAACTGCAATCACATATATCGGAACCTTTTTACGCTTCATATAGGCTGCGATCAATATAGTTGTAGATAGAAAAGTTAGGTTTATGGCCAGACCGTAAGCTCCCTCCATTGCTCCTGAATTTTCGAATATCAGCACTATACCAATACAACCCGCCCACAGTATCCAGTTTATCGATGGCACATAAATCTGTCCCTTTTGATTACTTGGGTAATTGATTCGAACCTTTGGCCAAAGATTTAACCTTACTGCTTCAGATATTAGTGTAAATGAACCGGTAATCATTGCCTGACTGGCAATTACCGCAGCACAGGTTGCCAGAGCAACCATAAACAGTAAGTATTCGGCTGGCACAATTTCGAAAAACGGATTCAAAGTAGTGTTGTAATTGCCATGTTGCAGCACCCAAACACCTTGGCCAAGGTAGTTAAGAATCAGCATCGTTTTCACAAAAACCCAACTTACCCTGATGTTCTTTCTACCACAATGTCCCATATCAGAATATAGCGCTTCAGCTCCCGTTGTACATAAAAACACACCACCCAATATCAACAGCGCCATAGGATTATTTACCAACAGATTAAAGGCATAATATGGATTTAAAGCTCTAAAAATGCTTAAATCCTGCACTACAAATAGTAAGCCCAATAGTCCCAGTATACCAAACCACAAGAACATTACCGGACCAAACAACTTACCTACCAGATCAGTTCCAAATTGCTGTATTACAAACAATCCGGTAATAATCGCCAGTACAATTGGAATTACAGATACATTAGGGAATTTTAATTGCAAACCTTCAATTGCAGAGGTAACTGTAATACTTGGGGTAATGATACCATCGGCAAGCAGCGCACAGCCACCAATTATTGCCGGAATAACGAGCCACTTTGCATTTTTGCGAACGAGGGAATACAATGAAAAAATCCCTCCTTCACCTTTGTTGTCTGCTTTCAAAGTAACAACAACATACTTGAGGGTGGTCTGCAAGGTCAAGGTCCAGATAATACAAGAAAGGGACCCAAGTACCAGATCTACATCTATTGATTGCCCACCATTAACTACAGAATTAAAAATGGCTTTTAAGGTATAAAGTGGCGAAGTTCCAATATCTCCATACACAATTCCTAAACTTACCAGTAATCCTCCGGCCGTGAGGGCGCTTAAATTCTTTTGATTAGTCACTTATTTAATTTTGATTTGGTGGGTAAAACTACAGTAATTCCTATCTATTATACACAGTTTTCGGGCTTTTTTAATCCCATTAGACGGTTCTAACATTGCGATTCAAGATTCGGTAAACGTTAATACTTGTTAAATATTGTTAAATAATTTTTTATTGAACAAAATGATTGATTTTTTTGTTTTATTATTTATATTTTTGGCAATACCAAACATGAGCACGAAACATAAAATAGCGCTTCTCTTTAATATTTCTTGCATAATTTGCCTGAGTGTTTTTGGCAGTGTTAATGTTTTTGCCCAAAGATCCGATAGTACAACCAGTGGAATCAGATCAAAAAGAATTAACAAAACCCCTCAAATCAAGGTCAACATACAAACGTATAAACCTAAATACAACTTAGGATTTATACAGTACAATGATGTGATCTCTAATACTAAAATAGCTCCTGCTACCCAAACTAAACAAGAGAAAATCCTTTCTGTTTTAAAAGTTTACCCTAATCCGGTTGACGATCAAGTAAATTTGATGTTGAGACTAGATCGTGAATCAAATCTTTCTGTTAAGATTATGGACTTATTGGGCAATGAGGTCGTTACCCTTTCAAATGAACGTATTTCGGCTGGTGAGCAAACCAAAAGCTACACTATTCCAAACCGTTTAAATCCCGGCATCTATTTTCTAAAGATTGTAGCAGGCTCTGAAACAGTTGTTAAACGTATTTCCGTTTTATAAGCTCCATTAATCGATCTTCCTAATTGTTTCATCTGCGCAGAATGTATAATTTAGCAGCAGGTTAGTTTTATTCACAAAACATCATACAAATGAAGATAATCGCAATTGGACGCAATTACGCGGCACATGTTACAGAGCTTAATAATCCGATACCCCAAAGTCCTGTTATATTTCTGAAACCAGATACCGCCGTTTTAAAGGACAACAAACCCTTCTACATACCCGATTTCTCTTCAGATATCCATTATGAACTTGAAGTTGTTTTAAAAATCTGTAAAGAAGGAAAACATATTTCCGAGAAATTTGCGCCTAACTATTACGAGGAAATGGGATTAGGGATAGATTTTACAGCCAGGGACATTCAAACACTGCATAAAGAAAAGGGCCTGCCTTGGGAACTGGCGAAAGCTTTCGATAACTCTGCCGTCATTAGCACCTTTATGCCTAAATCCCAATTCAGCAATATCTATAACCTCGACTTTGAATTAAAGATCAACAATGAGAACAGACAGACCGGCAATACTAAAGATATGCTGTTCCCGTTTGAAAGAATAATCTCTTTCGTATCTCAGTACATCACTTTAAAAAAGGGTGACCTTATTTTTACTGGCACCCCGGAAGGAGTAGGAAAAGTAAATCCTGGAGATAAATTGGAAGCTTGGTTATCAGGTCAGCAACTACTTAATTTCGACATAAAATAGCATTAATGATTAAACTGAACTTAACACTAATACTTATTGCACTCTCAGTAGTATGCTCCAAAGGACAGCAGGTATTTAGTGGCAACAAATATCCACTTGTAGATTTCAGAGCTCCGCTTGACATTACACCACCTGCTCTGGCTGGTTCATTTGGAGAACTACGAGCAAACCATTTTCACTCTGGCATGGACTACAGAACCAATCAACGTGAAGGCTATCCTGTATATGCAATTGCTGATGGCTATATTTCACGCCTCCGAGTACAGAATAGTGGTTTCGGTCTTGCGCTTTATATTAACCATGCAAATGGTTACACTTCTGTTTACGGACATTTACAACGCTTTAACCCGAAAATTGCACAGCAAGTAAAAATCATTCAGTATCAAAAGAAAAGTTATGAGATCGACTCATTTCCAAGCCCCACATTGATCCCGGTACGCAAAGGTGACGTCATTGCCTATTCAGGTAATACAGGAAGCTCAGGAGGCCCACATCTTCATTTTGAAATTAGAGATTCTAAAACAGAAGCGACCATTAATCCGCAATTGTTTGGATTAGAGATCCCTGACAACATCCCCCCTGTGCTTTATTCTATGTACGTGTATCGCTTAAATAAAAAGCCTTTTAACGAGTTTACGCCTAAACAATATTTTCAAATCGCAGGTAGCCCGGGAAATTATCACCTTAATAATGTAAGCACTATTAATTTAAGTGGCGAGGTTGGATTTGGGATCGTTACTACCGACAAACACAATGGCGCTTCAGGAACAAATGGAGTTTACTCCATTCAACTTGAGATAGATGGAAAACCTATATATACCTCAGCTCTTGAGAAGTTTCACTTTGAAAACAGCAAAGCCATCAATTCTCACATAGATTACCCAACTTACCTAAATACAAAGAGAAGTATACAGAAAAGCTTTGTAGATCCAGGTAATCCGTTAACTATCTATAGTAATTTAGTCAACAACGGCAAGATAGAGTTTACTGATGGCAAACTACATCAGTTAAAATATATTGTCTCAGATGCAACTGGAAATAAAAGCACACTTTCATTCAATGTTCAGGCAGATGATAAAGCCATAATTAGTACACCAGAACCAACCACAGGCACCACATATTCCTATGCAGCCGTCAATGAGTTTAACAATGCAGAAGTAAAAGTAATACTTCCAAAAGGCACACTATATAACGACCTTAACTTTAATTATAAAACGTTGCCAAAACCATTATCAAATGCTTTTTCTAATATACATCAGATTCACAACCCTTTAACACCACTGCATGTAGGATTTGAAATATGGATAAAAGCAGACAGCTCGCTTAACAAATACAAAGAAAAGGCACTTATTGTAAATACTTCAAGATCTTCTCAAGGCGGATACTTTGAAAATGGCTATGTAAAAGCCAAGCCACGCACCTTTGGCAGCTACTTTATAGCTATAGATACTATTCCACCAAGCATTATTCCAGTAAACATATCAGCAGGAAAAAGCATGGCAGGAATAAGCAAAATGTCATTTAAGATTAGAGATAACCTATCGGGCATTAAAAATTTCAATGGCTATATTGATGGAAAATGGGTATTAATGGAGTTTGACACCAAAACAGCTTCCTTATGGCATACATTTGACGACGGTACCGGCCCAGGAAAACATACGCTCGAAATAATTGTTTCAGATATGAAAGATAACATCAAGAACTATTCAATTTCTTTTTATAAATAGCATTATGAGTGAATTAAAAGAAGGCCAAAAGGCCCCTGATTTTACCGCAAAGGACCAAGATGGCAACAATGTATCGCTATCACAGTTTGCAGGGAAAAAAGTTGTTTTATACTTTTATCCAAAGGATGACACCCCTGGTTGTACAGCAGAAGCATGTGATTTTAGAGATAACTATCAGGGCTTAATAGCAAAAGGAATTGTGGTGTTAGGAGTAAGTGTTGACGATGAAAAATCTCACCAAAAATTCGTCACCAAACATAGCTTACCATTTACTCTTATTGCTGATCCTGACAAGAAAATTGTTGAGGCTTATGGCGTGTGGGGTGAGAAAAATATGTATGGTAAAAAATATATGGGAACCAACAGAACTACATTCCTTATAGATGAAAATGGCATCATTTCTCATATCATCAAAAAAGTTGACACCAAGAACTCTACTGCACAAGTTTTAGAACTACTTTGAAACAATACCTAGGTGCATACCCTCAACATTAAACTGTTGATTTGGGTATGCCCTCAGCGTAATTTTCAGTTTCATTGCCAGAACGCTTTTTCTTAACAAGAGACTGAATTTTCGCATTAAGGTCTTCAGGCTTGAAAGGTTTAGAAATATAATCGTTCATTCCGATCGCCAAACATTTCTCTAATTCTCCATGTATCGTATGCGCTGTCATTGCTACTATTGGAATATCAGCTTTATCCACACTCATCCGGCGTATATACTTAGCTGCTTCATACCCATCCATTTCAGGCATTTGTAAGTCCATCAAAATAATATCGAAATCTTCATCTTTATATTTTTCAATGGCAATTCTTCCATTTTGAGATATCACAGTTTCGTATCCTCTCTTTTGTAACACCTTAATAACCAAAAGCTGGTTAATAGGATTATCCTCGACAATTAGTACCTTAATCCCTTTTCCAGACTCTTCAGCAGTACTATGAATAGCTATATTTTCCTCGCCTATCTCAGCATCATTTAATTTAACAAAAGGCATCCTGAAATAGAACTCCGACCCTGTACCTGGAGTACTTTCAAGAAATATTTTACCATTTTGAAGTTCAACTAATCGTTTCACCATACTTAGCCCTAGTCCTACACCGCCAAATTTGCGCGATGTACCATTAGCAGCCTGTTCAAACAATTCAAATATTTTCTGTTGTTTTTCCGGCGGAATTCCAATTCCTGTATCCTTAATTCTAAACTCAATAACTACAACATCTTTATTTTCCTCAATGGTATCAGCAGAAATAACAACCTCACCTTTTTCAGTAAATTTTATGGCATTAGAAACCAAGTTTACAAAAATCTGAGAAAGCCTAATAGAATCTCCTATAAAAACCTTCGGAACTCTTTCTGTTATAGAATAGGTCAATTCAATCTTCTTTAGCTTCGCATTAGATTCAACATAAAGACAGGCATCTTTAATTATATCCCTAACCTTGATAGGTTGCTTCATGAAATCTACCTCTCCATTCTTAAGTCCTGAAAAATCAAGAATATCATTAAGAATCCTCATTAAATGATCCGCAGATTTTATAATCATCTCAATTGCCACAAGATGTTCTTTATCCGTCAAAGAGTCTTTTATATAATTTGCAAACCCCTGAATGCCGTTCATTGGAGTCCTTATTTCGTGACTCATATTTACAAGGAATATATTCTTGGCTTTCTCAGATGATTCCGCCCGCTCTCTTTCAGTTACCAGTTTAGCTTCTGTAAGTTTTGTTTCGGCCACATTATGCTTAAGCGTATCTGTCATTTCATTAAATGCAGTTGCTACGCGTCCTATTTCATCATTTGCAAAAACCTTCACACGAGTTTCCATCTGACCTTTCTTAACTAATTCAGCACCCTTAACAATAACATCCAACCCCTTTTTAATACTTCTGTTTATGGATATCGCAATTACAATACTGGTTGTACCAATAGTTATAGAAAGTGCAAGTACAAGCCTTAAAACTACACCTTCCAACCATCTTGCACCCTCGCCCAGCGTATATGAAAAATCATCCTCTAAAACAGTAAGCTGAGTGTTAAGTCTTTCAATTTCGCCTAACAAAAATGAAATTTTCACCCTATCCTGTGTTGGAGCATTAATCAGCGTATGAAGCTGATGCCCAATCCCCAAGAGTTCATCTAAAACAGGTTCAGCCTTCTGCCATGCTACAAAGGCCTTATTAAGATAATAAACCTTACTAAATCTCTTGGTTAGACCTATCATATTATCAATATCATCGGGATGATTTCTACCTTGCAAAAAACCATTTCTTACCACCTCTAAATCAGGATTTGGCTCTGCCATTTCAATTCTGGCCATTTTATCACCAAATGGAACTTTTAGAAATTCATTAAAAGCCTGATATTTTTTTTCATCGTAGGTATAGCCATATTCCCTTAAATTCAGAATGGCATCTTTTTGAGCCTTAGACCACAATCCCTCTCCTCCAACATAAGACCTCACCGCGGATAGTGTAGTAATTGAAAACCATAAGGTACACAATTCTACCATGACCAAAAAAGTTATAATGCCAATGGTAAAATATAACTTTCTGGAAATTGATATATTATTGAGCTTCTTTCGTAAGGAAGAAATAAGCATAAATGGAGCTTTTGTTAAAATGCAAAACCCTATTATTTACATTTTTTTAAAAATAATCGTTTTAGCCCAAACAAAGCATCTATTTACCTTATTCATTTTGTTCAAAAAACACCTAATTTCAATTGCCTAAAAACAGAAATAAACAAAAAAGAGGTTATCGTAATAGACAACCTCTTTTTAAGTATATTTTGATATCGCTATTTAACCTTATGTCCGTAGGCTGCAAAAAACCAGATATATAAATAACATGGCAATACACTAACAAAAAAAGCCAACTGGAAGTGCATACCTGCATAGTCTTTGAGATAGCCATAAATTAATGGCCATATTGCCCCTCCAGCAATACCCATAATCATAATAGCAGATCCGGTTTTAGTAAACTTACCTAATCCTTTAATACCTAGTGGGAAAATGGCAGGCCACATTAACGAATTTGCCAATCCTAAAAGGCCAACAAAAATCACCGAAGTATAACCAGTAGTTACATAAGCTGCACAAATGAATATAACTCCTAAAATTGCACAGATTTTTAAAGCAGCTTGTTGGCTAATGTATTTAGGAATAGTAATGATACCCACCACATAACCTACCAACATACTTGTTAAAGTAAGTGTAGTGAAATACTTACTAATATCTGCACTAATACCCAATGCTTTTCCGTAAACGCCAATAATATCACCGGCCATTACCTCAGCGGCTACATAAACAAAGATACAGAAGGCTCCTAAAAATAAATGTGGGAACTGGAAAATGGAAGTCTTTGTGCTTTTCACCTCTTCTCCATCAACAATTTCTTCTTTATCTACGTCAACCTCAGGTAAGTTAGAGTATTTAATAAATAATGCAAAAGCAGTAAACACTACAGCTAAAGCAATATAAGGTGTATAAACGCGCCCCAAAACCTCTGCTAGTAATGCTTCCTTTTCTGCTAATGTAGTAGCAGCATCATTAATTTTAGCTTCAATACCAGATGCATTTTTAAGGAACAAAGTACCCATAATGATAGGCACAATGATACCTGCAAACTTATTACACAACCCCATTATACTAATGCGTTTCGCAGCGCTTTCAATTGGACCAATAATACTGATGTATGGATTGGATGCTGTTTGCAATAATGACAATGCAGCACCTTGAATAAATATGCCGGTTAAGAATAAACCAAAGCTCCTTGAGCTTGCTGCCGGAATAAAAATCAACGACCCGAAAGCCAAAATAAGCAATCCGATAATGATACCATTCTTAAAACCGAGTTTCTTTAGTATCCATGATGATGGTAATGCTAAAAAGAAATAAGCAATATATGAAGCAAATGTTACCAAAAAAGCCTCAAAATCAGTTTTCAAACCACAAGCTAGTTTCAGAAAGGGAATTAGGGTACTATTGGCCCATGTTACGAAGCCAAAAATAAAGAACAGCGCCCCAATAGTTACAATAGGCGAAATTACAGGAGATTTTGTTTGGTTGGTCATAATTAAATTCAGGTTTGTTTAGGTTTTACTATTGCTTTTGTTGTTTTACTAAAAATAAATCAGTTTTACTTTCTAAAAATATAAAAATATACCACAAGTTACTAACCCGAGGCATTTATTAAACCAAAGTATGCTATTTACATTTAATATTCACGCATTATTTTTGCGCAAACGTTTGTGTATCCTATCAATTACCCGATAAAAAAGAAAGATGGGCTGTTATCAATAAAGAGATCCTTATTTGTGTTGGGATTGAACTAGAATTCGCCTTCCCTCGACTTTAAATTTAGCGGGTCCGGTTCTTTCAAGGTTATCCAATAGTGAGGCGATGTCACTAAATATTGAAACCGAGCCGGTACACAATTTTTTACCTATATTACTATCTGCATACACTACATCGACATTATACCGATGTGCAATTTTACGCATAAGAGATTCAAGTGTCTCCCCATCAAATACAAAAAATCCTTGTTTCCAGACTATATCCTCCTGAGTAGTTTGCTCAAAAGGCATATTCCTATTATTGCCGATTGTTGATTGCTGAGTTGCATTAAGAACCATTGTCTGGCTAACATGTTTCGCATTGGCAGAAACATCAGATATTGTTGCACCTATATTCTTGTTAACATCTGAAGTAAGATCATTTAGAATTAATGCACTTAGTTTGACGTCTTTTTTTAGTCCGCTCTCATTTTTCAAATAAAGAAAAAAACCGATAGAAAGTGTTAGCAGAACAATCACAGCCGCAGCATATCTTAAAGATTCATAATTCCGCTTCCGTTTAACCTCAGGCTTAGGAGGAATGTAAACATCATCCTCTACCCTGTCACGCTCCCCATACTTCTCCATAAAGTTTGCAAATGCCGATGATACACTAGTAAAACTTCTCATTTCCATTAGTTCACCTTGCCTATATGCGGGATCTGTAAGCTGATCAAAAAGGATTTTATTGGATTCACTTTCTGAGATCCATATGTTCAAATCCCTTTTATCAATCGCATTCAGCTCTCCGCTAATCTGTTTACCAATTAGCGTTACTATTTTCCTTGTATGCTCTTCTGATTGCATCCCTTTCAATTGATACTATTATTACGACATGGTTCTTAAATCGTACCAACCAAACAGAAAATATTTTCCTACCTATATCCCATTGCCTGTAAGTCAAACAATTCTGCATACCTACCTTTTTTAAGAATCAGTTCTTCGTGCCTACCAATTTCAATTAATTGACCCTTTTCAAGGACAAGAATCCTATCAGCCATGCGCACTGTAGAGAATCTATGAGAGATCAGCACAGCAGATTTTCCATTTGTTAGTTCAGCAAAACGTTGAAAAACTTCATATTCTGCCCTGGCGTCCAAGGCAGCGGTGGGTTCATCAAGAATCAGAAGCTGAGCATCCTTCATATAGGCTCTGGCCAAAGCTACTTTTTGCCATTCTCCACCAGAAAGCTCTACGCCTTGCGAAAAACGTTTACCCAACATTTGGTCATAATGAAGTGGCAGATTTTCCGCAAGTACATCTGCTAAACTTTGCTTTGCCGATGCTTCTATTAAAGGTCTATTATCTTGCTCTTGTATATTTCCTACCGCAATATTCTGTGCAAATGTCATTTGGTAGCGCAGATAATCCTGAAATATGACACCAACATTCAGCCGCAGTTCATCAAGGTCATAGTCTTTTAAATCAGTGCCATCAAGTAATATCCTCCCCTCTGTTGGATCATAAAGTCTCGCAAGTAATTTAACCAATGTTGTTTTACCCGAACCATTCTCTCCTACAAGCGCCAGCTTCTCACCTGGATGAAGTGTAAAATTTAAATATCTATTTGCCCAACGTTCAGAATGGGCATATTGAAATCCAACATTTTCAAATGTGAAACCTTGTTTGATTGGGTTGGGAAAGGCTTTTGCATTGGCGCGTTTTCTGATTTTAGGCTCAATTTCAAAAAACTCAAAGAAATCACTGAGGTAAATTGCACCCTGAGAAACCGCAGTAAAGCGTAATAAAACTCCTTCTATCAAACTCCTCATCTGCCTGAATGATCCAGCCAGGAAGGTGAGTTCACCAATTGTAATGTTGCCGTTGATAGTTCTATAAATTATATAAACATAGGCCAGATAATACCCTGTACTACCTAAAAAAGCAAAAAAAGTTCCCCATACAGAGCGCTGTAATGACAGTTTTTTATTCTCATTATAAAATCTTTCTGATAGCGTCCTAAAACGACTTATAATGAAACCTGAAAGGTTAAACACCTTAACTTCCTTTGCCGTTTCATCACTAGCACCGAGGTAACGAACATAGTCAAGCTCTCTCCGTTCAGGTGTTCTCTTTCTCGAAAGTGCATAGCTTTGATCATTAAAATAAGACTCACCCAAAAATGCAGGAAGAATAGTAACCAACAATACAACAATAAGCCATGGATTAAATGCTACCAGTCCAACTGCAAGAAACCCCATCGTAATCAAATCCTGAATCTGACTCATTACCTGCGATAACAATACTGTTCGCCCAACCGTTTGTTGTCTTGCCCGTTCAAGCTTATCGTAAAAAACTGAATCCTCAAATTGATCCAAATCCAAGGTAGCGGCATGTTTCATAATCCTTACGGAGGTATAATTTGAAAACAAGTCACCAAGTAAACCGTCCATCAAATTAATGGCGCGACTTAAAACATCAGTTAAAATTGCTAATCCAAATTCCAGAACTACCAATTTCCATAAATAGTCATGAGAACGTGTTGCATCAGTACTACTCAACAAAACTACCTCATCAATAATATGCTTGCCTACCCACAAAATGGCGAGGGGCATAATTGACCTGGCAATCCGCAGCGCAAAATTACAGATGGTCATCCACTTGCTCGTTTGCCATACCAGTTTAAAAAATTCCGGTAGGTTTTTAAACGCAGCAATGCGTTCTTTAAAGGTTAAAGATTTTACGCTTGTATCAGCAAATGCTTTATTAGGATTCAAAAGGCTTCAATTTCGCACTAAATTAGGAAAAAGACACTTAAAGGTTCTTCTTATAGCAGAAAATTCTCATAAAGTTTAAACCCCAAGCCATCGTTTCACTTGTTCTAAATAGCTTTCTCCAATTGAAATTTACCATCAATCCCCCCCATATAACTCTGATTTTATCATTTTTTTACAGATTGGATCCAAGACTCCATTTCTAGCCTACTAAAAGCGTCATAAACAACACAAAAAGCTCCAGAGGAATTCTGCCACGAAGGATAGAAACACCACGGGTTTTCTGATTTTTAACTGTTTGAACGGAAAGGCCAAGCTTTTTGGCGATCTCCTCATTTCGAAGCCCTTCAATATAACTCATAGAAACAATTCTACTACATTGGTCGGGCAAATTCTCAATTTCTAAATGGATTTCTCTAAATACCTCAGAGCGAATCATTTCATAAATAAAATCTGGTTCCTGATCTCCGACCTTTACAGCAAATTTCAATTGTCTTTCCTTTGCATGCAAATTCTTACTCAAATGATCCATACAGATACGCTTGGTTGACATATATAGATATGACCTTAAGTGTTCTGCACAACTGATGTGATGATTACAATTCCAAAGCTTCTCAAAAACCTCCTCGACAATATCCTCGGCTTCCTGTGAATCATATACGTACTTATTAGCGAAATAGCATAGAGAAGAAAAATACTGTTTAAACACCTGCCCGAAAGCTCGCTCGTTTCCTTCACCGAGTTTCACAAAAAGATCTGTCTCACTCCAATATTTTAATTGATTGGTATGCATCTATTTCTTTGTTTGGTAAGCGTTTACAATAAATATAAACAAATATTTTCTAAATGTTAAAAAATTATTTTTTTAATTTTCGTAATAGTTTAATTATACAGCCTCTCAGTTTAAATCAACAAAAACATTTTAGTAGTCATCAAAAAGCAGATTTTATATACTGTTTTTATGTTGTGTGTCTTTTATTATTCCTTTTTATTATTATCTGAGCACTTTTTAAAATATAAGCGTTATTATTGGGATATTTATTTTAACTGTGCACATGAATGCTTGCACAGTTTTAGCTAAGTTTGTCATATTAATCAACAACCCCAATTAATGAAACATACAATCAATGAATTAGAAGATATTGCTTCTCAGGTAAGAAGGGATATTGTTAGAATGGTACACGCCTGCCAATCTGGTCACCCAGGAGGATCATTAGGCTGTGCAGATTTCTTTACTGCACTGTATTTTGAGGTAATGAACCACTCTACTGATTTCACAATGGATGGAAAAGGAGAAGATTTGTTTTTCCTATCTAACGGACACATTTCACCTGTTTTTTATAGTGTTCTTGCCAGATCTGGATACTTTGATATTAGTGAACTGGCTACTTTCAGAAAATTAAACTCAAGGTTACAAGGCCACCCGACAACTCACGAAGGACTTCCAGGCATTAGAATTGCATCTGGATCTTTAGGTCAGGGAATGTCTGTTGCTATTGGTGCAGCCCAGGCTAAAAAGTTAAATAAAGATCATTCAACTGTATTTGTTTTACTTGGAGATGGTGAATTGCAGGAAGGTCAAAACTGGGAAGCCATTATGTATGCTCCTCATAATAAAGTAGACAACCTGATCGCATCAGTTGATTATAACGGACAGCAAATTGATGGTCCTACTGAGAAAGTATTGTCTCTTGAAAACCTACAAGCCAAATTTGAGGCTTTTGGATGGCATGTGATTAATTCTGATGGTAACGACATGGATTCAATTGTTAAAGCACTACATTATGCTAAGTCACTTTTAGGAAAAGGTAAACCAATTTTGAATTTAATGAGTACCCAAATGGGCGCTGGTGTTGATTTCATGATGGGATCGCACAAATGGCATGGTGTTGCTCCAAATGATGAGCAACTTGCTACTGCTCTTGCTCAATTACCAAGTACCTTAAAAGATTATTAAGAATGAAAACCTGCTTAGCAAGCTTGAACACAGTTAAACAAAAATAGAAAACTCGTGAAAAAATATACATACACTGAAAAAAAAGATACCCGCTCTGGTTTTGGAGCAGGATTACTTGAAGCAGGTAAGAAAAACCCTGAAGTTGTTGCGCTTTGTGCAGACTTAGTGGGCTCTTTAAAAATGGATGCCTTTATTAAAGAATTCCCTGAACGCTTTTTCCAGATCGGTATTGCTGAAGCAAACATGATCGGTATTGCAGCTGGATTAACCATTGGTGGTAAAGTTCCATTTACAGGAACTTTCGCTAACTTTTCAACTGGAAGAGTTTACGATCAGATTCGTCAATCAGTAGCTTACTCGGATAAAAACGTAAAAATCTGTGCTTCTCACGCTGGTTTAACCCTTGGAGAAGATGGTGCAACTCACCAAATCCTTGAAGATATAGGTTTAATGAAAATGCTTCCTGGCATGACTGTAATTAACCCTTGCGATTATAACCAAACTAAAGCAGCTACTATTGCTATCGCTGAGCATCATGGCCCGGTTTACCTGCGCTTTGGTCGCCCGGTAATCCCTGTATTTACCGATCCTGATCAGAAATTCGAAATTGGTAAAGCCTGGATGGTAAACGAAGGTACTGATGTAACTATTATTGCTACCGGACATATGGTTTGGAAAGCAATTGAAGCTGGCGAAAAACTAGCAGAAATGGGTATCGACGCTGAAATTATTAATATCCATACCATTAAACCTTTGGATGAAGAAGCAGTCCTAAAATCTGTAAAGAAAACAGGATGTGTAGTTACATGCGAAGAGCACAATAAATTTGGCGGATTAGGTGAAAGCGTTGCAAGATTACTTTCTACTGAACTTCCTTCTCCTCAAGAGTTTGTTGCTGTTAATGACAGCTTCGGAGAAAGTGGTACTCCAGATCAATTAATGACTAAATACGGACTAGATTCAATAAACATTATTGAAGCAGCTCAAAAAGTAATTAAAAGAGCAAAAAAATAATATTATCTATCCAACCAAAATATAATAAATGAAGCAGGTTGAAGATTCAGAGATTTTAGAAAAGTTCGCTAACACAAAAACTCGCAATGAAGCCTTTAACCTGCTTTTAAATAAATACCAACAAAAAATATACTGGCATATCCGCCGGATGGTAATAGATCACGATGATGCGGATGATTTGGTACAAGATGTTTTTGTTAAGGTCTGGAAAAACCTCGATTCTTTCCGCAGTGATGCTCAGCTTTATACCTGGATTTATAGGATTGCCACCAATGAGTGTATCACTTTCCTCAATAAAAAGAAACAAAGAAACAACACCCCATTAGATGAGGTATCAGAAGAACTATCGGAAACACTGGTAGCTTCATCCTATTTTAATGGAGATAAAATACAGCTAAAACTACAGCAGGCACTCCTAACCTTACCCGAAAAACAAAGACTTATATTTAACATGAAGTATTTTGATGAACTTAAATATGAAGAAATTTCGGAAATTACAGGAACCAGCGTAGGTGCTTTAAAAGCATCTTTTCACATAGCAGTAAAAAAAATTGAAACTTTTATGCTAAATGAAGACATTACCTTTTAAACCTTTTGGCAATTAATGCATCAATACATTTGTAATGAAACAAGATTTTGAAAACGATGAATGGATGAAGGGAATTCGGGAAACCGGATTTACTACCCCTGCACATTATTTTGATGAATTGAGCGAAAGCATCAATGCCAGAATTAGTGCAGAAAAATTCAAAGCCGTTATTCAAAATGACGGACATACAGTTCCGGATAATTACTTTGAAAAACTGCAAGCCAACATTTTAGCTAAAACTACAGCAGAAACAGAACAGATTGTAAAGCCTAAGGTGGTTCGTTTATGGAGTTCTAGTCTGCTAAAATATGCTACCGCAGCCTGCTTTTTACTTGTAACCGGTTTAGGGCTATATTTCAACCAGCAAAACCCTGCTCAACAAACTGCCTCTGCAGATTTGGCAACAGAGCAAATGCTATACGACATTGACGAGCAGGCTATTATAGATCACATTAGTAGTGCCGATATCACACAACCTAAATCGACAGCAGTAGATATCGACTTAGAAAATTACATACTAACTAATTATTCTCAAAGCGAGCTTGCAACAAGTTTATAATTTATAGAAATGAAAAATTTAACCATTATAGCGCTCCTTTTTATATTTCCTTTTCTTGCAATGGCACAAAGACCAGACAATAAGAAACGTGAAGAAATTGAGTCTTATAAAATTGCTTATTTAACCCAGAAATTGGAACTGTCGCCCGAAGAAGCTAAGATCTTCTGGCCCATCTATAACGATTATCAAAAGGAGCAAGCTGACTTGCGTAAAGAGCGCGGACAAAAAATGATCAGCTTCAAAAAGATGCCTGAAATTGATGATATGACTGACAGTGAAGTACAAGCTTTGATTGTTAACGACTTTGACTTTAAACAAAGAGATCTGAACCTTGAAAAGAAATATTACGCAAAACTAAAATCGAGTCTCCCAATTAAGGTTATCGGAAAATACTATAGAGCTCAGGAAACCTTTAAAAGAGAGCTACTATCAAGATACCGTAATAACAAGCCTTAAAAAACTGTGAAACGAAATAATTCTTACCTTTGTGTATGCTTACACAACGTCAGTTATTTCTTCAACATAACGCTCAAACAACATTAGAACCTCTTCTTTTAGAATTTAATAAAGCCAGCGGTATGTATCTTTATGATACTGAGGGCAAAAAATATATGGACTTAATAGCAGGCATTGGTGTTAGCAATGTTGGCCATTGTCACCCTTCCGTTGTTCAAGCTGTAAAAAATCAGGCTGAAAGCTATATGCACATTATGGTGTATGGTGAGTTTGTACAAAGCCCACAAGTGAATTTTGCAAAGGCACTAGCTGATGTTTTACCGTCAAATTTAAACTGCACTTATTTTGTAAACTCAGGCGCCGAAGCTGTTGAAGGTGCAATGAAACTTGCAAAACGTTATACACAGCGTACTGAGATCATTTCCTGCAATAATTCGTACCATGGCAGCACCCAAGGTGCATTAAGCTTAATGGGTAACGAAGAGTTTAAACGGGCTTATCGTCCACTGCTACCCCACATCAAATTTATTGAATACAATTCACTACCTGATCTGGATTTAATCACGACAAATACCGCAGCTGTATTTGTTGAAACCATACAGGGAGAGGCAGGGATTAGAGTTGCCGATAAGACCTATTTTAAAGCCCTCAGAGAGAAATGCACCGCCACTGGCACATTGTTAGTGCTCGACGAAATACAATGCGGATTTGGACGCACAGGCAAGCTATTTGGCTTTCAACATTTCGATATTGTCCCGGATATCCTATTATTAGCCAAAGGCATTGGAGGCGGTATGCCAATTGGTGCATTTATAAGTTCAAAAGAAATTATGATTGCGCTTGCAACCAACCCTATACTTGGTCATATTACCACCTTTGGCGGTCACCCGGTTAGCTGCGCAGCAGGCCTGGCAACATTACAAACAATTGTTAACGAAAACATTGTTGACGGCGTAACGGAAAAAGGAGAACTATTTAAAAAACTACTTGTACATCCTGCAATAAAGGAGGTGCGTGGTAAAGGATTAATGATTGCAATTGAATTTGAAAACTTTGAAACCAACAAGAAAATCATTGATGCTTGTATTGCAGATGGCGTAATAAGCGACTGGTTTTTGCACTGCAGTAATTCCATGCGAGTAGCTCCACCACTAATCATTAGCAATGAAGAAATAGAATACGCTTGTTCTGTTATTTTGAAGAATGTTGAGCTGATCACAAAAGCTTAGCTCATCTTTTGTCTTTTAATTAGATAGGCTTGTAGTATAGGATAAAATCCTGCTGAAATATCAGCGTCGATCATATCTATTTTATACTGTGTACATTTAAGCTGTATGGCTTGCCTATAGTGACTCATTTTTGAAAGATAAGCCTCTTTTACTTTGGATGAATGTGCTTTAAGCTTTGCGCCTGTTTCCATATCAACAAACTCATAAGGGCGATTTTCAAAGTTAAAATCTACCTCTTTTGATTTGTCGGTAACATTAAAAATAATCACTTCGTGCTTATTAAACTTTAGGTGTTGCAAAGCCGAAAACAAAGCTTCGGTATCATTCTCATCCTGCATGGTATTTAGCATATCGCTAAAAATAACCACCAGCGACCGTTTATGAATCAATTCAGCAATCTGATGTAATGCTTGCTCTACATTTGTTTTTACATCCATCTTTTGAGACTTCAATATCCCTTCCAGATGGGTAAATAAATATTTTTGATGTGTAGTTGTAGATTTTGCCGGAGTATTTAACAACAAATGATCCGTAAAAAGACTAAGACCAAAAGCATCTCGCTGCCGTTTTAATAAATAAATCAAGGCGGCTGTAGCCTCTATAGCGAAATTGAGCTTATTGTATTCGTTTACCGGGAAAAACATAGACGATGAAACATCTATAATGAATTGGCAACGAAGGTTGGTTTCCTCTTCGTACCTTTTGCTGAACAACTTATCTGTTCTGGCATACAGTTTCCAGTCAATATTTTTAACACTATCTCCAACATTGTAAAGCCGATGTTCAGCAAATTCCACTGAGAAGCCATGAAACGGACTTTTATGAAGACCGGTAATAAAACCTTCTACTACCTGTCGGGCAAGAAGTTCTAAATTACTGTTAAAGTGTAAAGCTTGTTCATCAAATGGCGACTGCATAGCGTAAATATAAAAAAAGCGTTCATAAGTTATGAACGCTTTTTAAACTAGTGTATTTTGAATTACACTAATTGCTTATCTAATTTCTGCGCTAATACAGATTTTGGAACTGCACCAACTTGCTTATCAACAACCTGACCGTCTTTAAAATACAACAAAGCAGGAATGTTGCGGATTCCGAATTGAGTTGAGATCTGTGGATTGTTATCTACGTTAACTTTACCAACGATTGCTTTTCCTTCGTATTCTTTTGCTATCTCATCTACTGATGGTCCAACCATGCGACATGGACCACACCATTCTGCCCAAAAATCAACCAAAACGGGTTTATCTGATTTTAATACAAGTTCTTCGAAGTTTGCATCTGTAATTTCCAAAGCCATAATTCTTATTTTAATTTTATTTATTTTTCCTATTGAAATCAACTGTTAAAAGCCTGAAGCATAAACTCTGTGAGTATAAATTTACAGGTATTGTTGATGCAAAGATATAATCAATTGTAGTGCCATCAACTTTACTAGTGCCAAAATGACATTAGTTCAACTTAGGGTGAACATCCAAACTCCTCAATTGATCTAAAAAATGATTGCTAGGATTGATTTTAACCGACTTAGACGGCATTTTAATGTTCACATTCTGCTCCCTATCATAAATCTCAAAAAGTAACTGGCAATTTTGCTGGTCTGTGCTTGCCTTATTGTCTTCTAATATCGCATTAATCTGAGTCATAAAGTCATCATTTATCCGTTCAAGTGGTACTTGAATGGTTACAGATTTGGCCAATTTATCCCTTAATTCCGAAAGCAGGTTAATAGAAGTGATCTTAAACTCCCAATCGCCCTCTTTTCTAAATCTTTCTCCAACCCTTCCGCGAATCTGCAGATAATAACCATCAGTTAGGAACTGTTTAAATTTGATGAAATCATCACCAAATAAAGCGAGCTCACAAGTATCCTCATAATCTTCAAAAACCATGGTTCCAAAAGGCTTTCCGGTTTTCGTCATTCTTTGCGCTGCCACCACTACCAAACCACCTACAACCAATTCTCGGTTCTTTATTCCTTCAAATTCAGCAAGTACCTCTTCATTGGTATCGCCCGTTCTTATCTTGTTGACAATAGAAAGATGCCTCACCTTTTGCTGGCAAAATTCATTTAATTCTAACCGGTAATTATCTAACGGGTGGCCACTCAGAAAAATCCCGATGGCATCCTTTTCAAATTTTAAACGATCAATTAAGGTCCATTCCGGAGCAACGGGAAGGGATGGTTCAGAAATCATATCGGCCACTGAACCTCCAAATAGAGACGATTGCGATGACGATTCGTTATTCGCAAAATCATTGGCAAATTTGATAAGCTTCTCAATTCCGTTCATCTTATCATTAATACCTATAAAAAAGTATTGCGCCCGGTGATAGCCAAAACCATCAAATGCACCACTGTAAACAAAACTCTCGTACGCCTTTTTGTTTACGGTACGCGTATTAGACCTTTTGGCAAAATCATGAACGTCTTTATACATTCCGTTGGCGTTTCGATCTTCAATTATACTCTCTACGGCTTTATCCCCTACTCCCTTAATACCAGATAATCCAAAACGAATTTCGCCATGAGGATTTACTGAGAACTTAATACCTGATTCATTAACATCCGGACCAAGTACAGGAATACCCATTTGCTTACACTCCTCCATAAAAAATGCAACCTGTTTAATATCACTCATATTATTCGACAGTACAGCAGCCATATACTCCGCGGGGTAATGCGCCTTTAAATAAGCGGTCTGGTAGGCAATCCAGGCGTAACAGGTAGAGTGAGATTTATTGAAAGCGTAAGATGCAAAAGCCTCCCAATCTTTCCAGATTTTTTCAAGCGTAGTAGGATCATGTCCTTTCTCTGCAGCCTGAGCCACAAATTTAGGTTTCATTTTGTCCAATACATCCTTTTGCTTTTTACCCATCGCCTTACGTAAAACGTCAGCTTCACCTTTGGTAAAACCAGCAAGCTTTTGCGACAAAAGCATCACCTGCTCCTGATATACAGTAATACCGTAAGTTTCCTTTAAATATTCTTCGCAGGCATCAAGATCATACTGAATTTCTTCCTCGCCATTTTTCCGGCGAACAAAGCTTGGAATATACTCCAATGGTCCCGGGCGATAGAGTGCGTTCATGGCAATTAAGTCCCCAAAAACCGTGGGTTTTAGCTCCTTCATGTATTTCTGCATCCCGTTACTCTCGTATTGGAAAATACCAATAGTTTCCCCTCTCTGGAAAAGCTCGTACGTCTTTTCATCGTCTATTGGGAAATTATCAGGATCAAGATCTACACCATGGCCAAGTTTCACAAGCTTTACAGTATCCTTTATAAGAGTTAATGTTTTTAACCCCAAAAAGTCCATTTTTAGTAAGCCGGCACTTTCTACAACAGAGTTATCAAACTGTGTTACATACAGATCAGAATCCTTAGCTACTGAAACAGGAACGAAATTGGTAATGTCGTCGGGCGTAATAATTACCCCACAGGCATGTATACCTGTGTTACGTAATGAACCTTCCAAAATCTGCGCCTGCAAGATGGTTTCGGCGCTTAAATCTTTAGCCCCGGATAAAGCTTTAAGCTCTAAAACCTTTTCATATTCATCAGCCCTTAAAGCCTCTTTTAATGTCTTTTCATCAAGATTAAAAATCTTGGCCAGCTTCATATTGGGAATAAGCTTGGCTATTTTATCAGCTTCAAAAAGTGGCAGATCCAATACACGGGCGGTATCTCTGATAGAAGATTTTGCCGCCATGGTACCATAAGTAATGATCTGCGCAACTTGATTTGAACCATATTTTTTGATTACATAATCCATTACCCTTCCACGACCCTCGTCGTCAAAGTCAATATCAATATCGGGCATGGAAACACGATCCGGATTTAAGAAACGCTCAAAAAGGAGATCGTACTTAATCGGATCTATATTGGTAATCCATAAGCAGTACGCAACTACCGATCCCGCAGCAGAACCACGGCCAGGCCCTACCGAAACATCCAGATTTCTGGCTTCCGCAATAAAATCCTGTACAATAAGGAAATAACCGGGATAACCGGTTTTCTCGATGGTTTGCAACTCGAAATCAAGTCGTTCAGTAATTTCCGGTGTAAGCTCTCCGTAACGTTTTTTAGCACCTACGTATGTAAGGTGACGCAAAAATTTATTCTCTCCACGTTTACCACCATCTTCCTCATCCTCTGCAACTAAAAACTCTTCCGGAATATCGAACTTAGGTAAGAGAACCTCGCGTGCAAGTTTGTAGATTTCAATCTTATCTACAATGGATTGTATATTTAAAATAGCTTCAGGGACATCGGCAAAAAGTGCCTTCATCTCATCAGCAGATTTGAAATAGTATTCCTGATTGGGCAAACCATAACGGAAACCACGGCCACCACCTATTGGGGTAGCTTGCTTCTCTCCATCCTTTACACAAAGTAAAATATCGTGTGCGTTTGCATCCTTTTTACTGATGTAATAAGTGTTATTGGTTGCAACCATTTTAACGTCATGCTTGCGGGCCAACGAAATTAAAGAAACGTTTACAATGTTCTCATCATCCTGATTGTGGCGCATCAGCTCGATATAAAAATCTTCGCCAAATTGTTCTTTCCACCATAGCAAAGCTTCTTCAGCCTGGCGCTCTCCAATGTTCAACAATTTACTGGAAATCTCTCCGTAAAGGTTTCCAGATAGCACAATAATATCTTCTTTGTACTGCTCAATAACTGCCCTATCTATTCTTGGAACATAATAAAACCCTTTTGTATAGGCAATGGACGACATTTTTGCAAGGTTGTGATACCCCTTTTTATTTTTGGCGAGCAATACAATCTGGTAACCATTGTCTTTGCGTTTTTTGTCCTCGTGGTTATCACAAACAAAAAACTCGCAACCTACAATCGGTTTTAAAATTACATCAGTTGGCTCTTCACCTCTTTCTATTGCAGCAGCATTTTTAGCCTCAATTCCCTTGTTGTGATTAAGCACCTGAGCAACGAAATGAAATGCTCCCATCATATTTGCATGATCGGTCATCGCTACTGCAGGCATTTTCTCGGCAGCTGCCGCTTTTATCAGCGCAGGGATATTAATGGTCGACTGTAGAACAGAAAACTGTGTATGGTTATGTAAATGCACAAATGCAGCATTTTTAAGCTCCTCTTTATTACTGGCAAGCTCCTGTTTAGACGGGCCACCACTTGTTTTTTGCAGCCTTTTCCTGATATCATCAGAGGCTGATTTAAGATTGATGTGTGTTAAACCAATTCGGTTTATTACTCCCGGATTCTTTTCTTTAAAAAGGCGAATATAGCTTTGATCAGCCTGTAATTGTTCAGGTCTGAAAGCATCAATTTTAAGCAACTGAAAAAAGCAACGTGTAGTTGCCTCCACATCCGCAGTAGCATTGTGCGCCTCCGAAAATGGCTCACCAAAAAGGTATTGATGAAGCTCAGTTAAATTAGGCAATTTAAACTTACCACCCCTACCTCCCGGCAGACGTAATAACTCGGCAGTAGTTTCAGTACAGGTATCCAGAACAGGCATTTGCGCCATCGGACTTTCCACTCCCATCCTATGAAACTCACAGCCCATAATATTCACATCGAAACCTATGTTTTGACCTACAATGAATTTCGCTTTAGAAAGCGCTATGTTAAACTTCTCTAAAACTTCTTGCAATCCAATCCCTTGCTCCTGAGCAAGTTCAGTAGAAATACCGTGAATACGTTCAGCATCATACGGAATATTAAATCCGTCAGGATTTACAAGATAATCTTGATTTTCGATCAGATTACCTAACTCATCATGTAATTGCCATGCAATTTGGATACACCTGGGCCAATTATCTGTATCAGTAATTGGGGCATTCCAATTGCGTGGTAAACCTGTAGTTTCGGTATCAAAAATCAAATACATATTGTAATTAAATTACTCGTTTTGGAAATCAAAAATGGAAGTCCAAAAATACGTATTTTTTGCCTGTGATGTAAGGTGTTTCTAAATTTAAAGGTCAGGCTAGTGCTGTTTCATCGGTAGCAACAATGTGATGTTCCTGAGAGACAAGCTTTGAGGTGTCGTAACCGCGTTCCTCACATCTGTTAATAATTTCGGTGAGAAGTTTATCTGATAAGCCTGGCTTACGCGATAGTATAGAAAGATGCCTGTGTTTAGGATGACCAACTACAGCATACGAGTAATCATCGGCTAATTCTATTACCCAGTAATCAACCTTAAACGGCCACACGTATTGTGCTTTTAAAGTAGCATTATTACTACCTCTGGTTACAAACAGTTTAGACCGGGTGTACCTTTGTTCCTCAGTTCCAACCACTTTGTAAGTTGTAAAAACTGCATAGTAACCATCCGGATGAATTACATATGTTTCTGTAGTTTGATACCAGTCTTTATCCATTATGGTAGGTATTGAACATATAGAATACCACTTGCCTGCATAAGACATTATATCAACCTTTTGTACTGGTACATTTTCCATAAGCTCCCCTAATTTTTCGCCCTATCAGCAAATGTAAATTCTTTATCATAAAACCAGCAATAAAGAATAAAGTTTTAAAAACCATTTTTTAAACTCATGTATTTTTCTAACTTCGAAGGGAAGGTAACATATGTAAAAAACTATATTTATGAAGATAACGGTTGTAGGTGCAGGTGCCGTTGGCGCTACCTGTGCAGATAATATTGCCAGAAAAGAATTAGCTGAAGAGTTAATTTTACTGGACATTAAAGAAGGTTTTGCAGAAGGCAAGGCAATTGATATGATGCAAACGGCCGCTTTATTAGGCTTCGACACTAAAATTACCGGTGTTACAAACGATTACGCCAGCACGGCAGGATCTGAAGTTGTGGTAATCACTTCGGGCCTACCCCGTAAACCAGGCATGACTCGAGAAGAGCTAATTGGCATTAACGCCGGCATCGTAAAAGGTGTTGCCGAAAATATCTTAAAACACTCGCCTGACACTATCATTATCGTAGTTTCCAATCCAATGGATACCATGAATTATCTGGCTTTAAAATCTACAGGCCTACCTAAAAACCGCGTATTAGGAATGGGTGGAGCATTAGATTCATCCAGATTCAAATATTACCTTAGTCAGGAATTAGGCTGCTCTCCAGCTGATTTGAACGCTGTTGTTATTGGTGGCCATGGAGACACCACCATGATTCCTTTAATTAATCATGCTACATGGAATAGCATCCCTGTTACCCAATTCTTATCTAAAGAACAGCAGGAAAAAGTTGTTGCCAGCACTATGGTTGGGGGCGCTACTTTAACTAAACTGATTGGCACATCGGCCTGGTATGCTCCAGGCGCAGGAACTGCTGCTATGGTTGAAAGTATTGTGCGCGACCAGAAAAAACTAATCTCATCAGGAGTATATTTAGATGGCGAATATGGTCAAAAAGATATTTCGTTAGTTGTTCCGGTAATTATTGGTAAAAATGGTGCTGAAAAAATACTCGACATTAAATTAAATGATACTGAACAAGATACGTTTAACAAAAGTGCTGATGCTGTTCGTAATATGAACGCAGTACTTCATGAAATGAAACTCGTTTAAAGGAGGGTATATAGAGTAGCTTAAATGAGACCAATCTCAATACCCTTAATTTTAATAAGCTTACAAGACGACGGTTTCCACCTACTGGTGGAAATTGTTGTTTTTGGACAAAAGTTATTTGCAGTAGTTGATACCGGTGCATCCAGATCGGTTTTTGATAAAGCTTTCCTCAAAGACCACCTTAAGGAACTGGAGCACAGCGAAGAAACCCAAGCTACAACATTATTTTCTACCTCAAGCACTTTGCAGGCAGTAATACCATCTATAAAGATTGGCAGTCTGGCATTGAAAAACTATGAAACCGTTGCGTTGGATTTGGAAGCTGTAAACCAAGCATACGAAGGTCTTGGGCATCCGCCCATCATAGGAATTATCGGCAGTGATCTGTTGTTGAAATATCAGGCGGTCATCAACTACAAAAAGATGAAGATGTATCTTTATAAATAACCATCTTTAAGTCAAATAAAACGTTCAAAACGACTTATTCCGTATAATTGAGTAGAATAGCGTTGCAAAACGCACGAAATGTAACCCTACATTTATATTTTTCTTATCTTTAATTCTTCATATGAATAGCATCCAATTGAGGTTTTAATTAAATTGAAACTACTATTTACATAAAGCATAATTGCTTTAGTATTTAGTCAGAAAGAGACTCAATTTAGGACCTATATTATGGTCGTCTCTGTCACCACCTTTAGAGGGACCTTGTTCGGCCTTTGTTCGACCAGGGGCGAAGGAGGGCCGAACAATATCCGACCAAAACCCGAACCACTTGTAGAAGCCAAAAATTTCTAGATTCTCGAGAGAGGCAACAACAAACAAATGGCACAAAAAAAGAGCCCTGAAACAGGGCTCTTCAATTCTTATCCTTAAATGCTTAATGATTAAGCATCAATCTTAGCATATTTTGCATTTCTTTCGATAAACTCTCTTCTTGGAGCAACATCATCGCCCATAAGCATAGAGAAAGTATGATCGCACTCTGCAGCATTTTCAATTGTAGCTTGCATTAGGGTACGTGTTGCAGGGTTTAAGGTAGTATCCCACAATTGTTCTGCGTTCATCTCACCCAAACCTTTATAACGTTGAATATGTACGCTTTCTTCTTTACCAGCACCTTTTAAACGCTGTACAGCAGCATCACGTTGCTTATCGTTCCAGCAATATTCAAACTCTTTACCTTTTTTAACCTGATACAACGGTGGTGCAGCAATGTAAACATAACCGGCCTCAATTAACGCCTTCATATACCTAAAGAAGAAGGTAAGAATCAAGGTAGTAATGTGAGATCCGTCGATATCAGCATCCGTCATGATTACGATTTTATGATAACGAAGTTTTGTAAGATTTAAAGCTTTGTCATCCTCCGGAGTACCAATACTTACGCCAAGAGCAGTAAACATATTCTTGATCTCGTCATTTTCGTAGATCTTATGTTCCATTGCTTTTTCAACGTTCAGGATCTTACCTTTTAGAGGAAGGATGGCCTGAAAATTACGATCTCTACCTTGTTTAGCAGTTCCACCTGCGGAGTCTCCCTCCACCAGGTATAATTCGCATTTTTCCGGATCGCTATCTGAACAATCGGCAAGTTTACCAGGTAGGCCTGAACCTCCCATAACACTCTTACGTTGCACCATTTCGCGAGCTTTACGCGCCGCAGCACGGGCAGTAGCCGCAAGAATTACTTTATTAACAATTGATTTTGCTTCTCTTGGGTATTCCTCTAAGTAAATACCAAGTGCCTCTCCTACAGCAATATCAACCGCGCCCATAACCTCAGAGTTACCAAGTTTGGTTTTAGTTTGACCCTCAAACTGAGGCTCCTGAACTTTTACTGAAATTACTGCAGTTAAACCTTCTCTAAAGTCATCACCTGTGATTTCAAATTTAACCCCTTTAAGCAATCCTGACTTATCAGCGTAAGCTTTTAGTGTTCTGGTTAAACCTCTTCTGAAACCGGCAATATGTGTACCTCCCTCATGTGTATTGATGTTGTTTACATAAGAGTGAACGTTTTCTGCATAGCTGTCGTTGTATTGCAAAGCAAGTTCAACAGGAATGCCATTTTTAATTCCTTCAACATAAATTGGCTCAGCAATTAATGATGGACGGTTGCCGTCAAGGAATTGAACAAATTCTTTTAACCCACCTTCAGAATGGAAAAGTTCTGTACGGAAAGTTCCGTCGTTATTTACTTCACGCTCATCGGTAAGTGTTAAACTGATGCCTTTATTTAAGAAAGATAACTCTCTTAATCTTGAAGCCAAAGTATCATAACGATACTCTGTAGTTTGTGTAAAGATAGTAGGATCCGGTGTAAAGGTTACAATGGTACCACGTTTATCGGTTTCGCCGATAGATTTCACTTCGTATAATGGTTTACCGATGTTGTACTCCTGAACCCATACTTTTCCTTCTCTGTGTACTTCTGCTCTTAAGTGGGTTGATAATGCGTTAACGCAACTTACCCCCACACCGTGCAAACCACCAGAAACTTTGTAGGTATCTTTATCAAATTTACCACCGGCGTGTAGCACCGTCATTACGATTTCTAGTGCCGATTTCTGTTCTTTAGTGTTAATTCCTGTTGGAATACCACGTCCGTTATCTTCAACTCTTATTGAGTTATCTTCAAGAATATTTACATAAATGGTATCGGCGTGTCCTGCCAATGCCTCATCAATCGAGTTATCTACAACCTCATACACCAGGTGATGTAAACCTTTAACTCCTGTATCGCCTATATACATCGAAGGGCGCTTACGCACCGCTTCTAAACCTTCTAAAACCTGTATATTATCTGCCGAATAATTTGAATTAGGATCCTTTTCTTCGCTCATATATTTAAATAAAACAATTAGACTCAAATTTAACCATTTATGCCCAATTAACGGCAAATGTGGATAACTATTTGACTTAAAACTGAGGAAAAACATCCGAAAAAAAACAGTTCTTTAGGATACTAAATTTGAAATTTTATATTTGTTGAAATTTATCACTCAGGAATGGGCAGGAGGATAGGTTTATAACCCAGAAAAAACAAATTAAATACTAATGAAAACAAAAACAACATTAGGCAGTATTGCTACTGCTGTAGCCATAGTTTCTTTAATGGCATCTTGTCAGAACAAAGATGAAAAGACCGGCACAGCTGCAAAATCGGAACCCGCTACTGTTTCAAATAACGAGAAGATTGTTTATGTGAACTCTGATTCATTACTAACAAAATATCAGTATTTTAAAGATATTAAAGTGAAATTAGAAGCAAAATCTAAAACAGCTCAGGCTGATCTTGGATCTAAACAACAAGCTTTTCAACGTGAAGTTGCTGCTTACCAACAACAAGCAAATACTTTGCCTGCTGATCAAAGGGCTGCTACTGAAGAAAGACTTGCTCGTAAACAACAGGAATTACAAGCTTATCAGCAAAATGCAGGTGCTGCACTTCAAACTGAACAGGCTGCTGAAAACGAAAAACTTTACGACAAAGTTGCTGATTACCTAAAAGGTTATGCAAAAAAGAAAGGTTTTAAAATGGTGTTAACTTATTCTAAAGGTAACAGCGCAATTTTATTTGCTGACGAAAGCTTAGACGTAACCAGCGAAGTGATTGTTGGATTAAATGATACTTACAAACCAGCTGCAAAATAATGCAGGTTTAATGAACATATAAGATGCCCCGATAATTCGGGGCATTTTTTTTGCACCCCAAATTACATGGATAAATTAAAAGAGCACGAGAAATTCATGAAACTGGCGATTCAGCTTTCTGAAGAAAATGTCTTAGATAAGATGGGCGCTCCATTTGGCGCGGTAGTCGTAAAAGATGGAAAAGTTATTGCTAAAAGTGCTAACATGGTTGTAACCGACAACGACCCTACTGCGCATGCGGAGGTTGCTGCCATAAGACTGGCTTGCAAGAAACTGAAAACTTTTGATTTGAGCGGTTGTGTAATCTACACCAGCTGCGAACCCTGCCCTATGTGCCTCAGCGCCGTCTATTGGGCTCGGATCGACAGCATTTACTACGCAAACACCAAAATAGACGCCTCTGATATTGGTTTTAGCGATAAATTCATCTATGATGAAATGCATAAATCGATGGCAGATAGAGTGCTCCCTTTTAAGCAAATGATGAGAGATGATGCACAAAGGGCTTTTAAACTTTGGAACAAATCTGCAGAGAAAACAGAATACTAGTCATTCTGTAACTTGTAACTCCTTTATCGCGTCTTATATCTAATCAAGTAATTAAACCCTCAGAATGGATAGTTACAGGCAAAAAGTAGAAATTGAACTGGAATTTTGGAAGAGAGATATCCTAAAAAAGCCGTCTGTTTTGAACAAGGTTACAGATGGTATCCAGAAAAAGATAAACGGTTATATTCCAGACAAGATTCACGATGCCATTACGGCAACCATTAAGGGTATGACCAGGGCTGTTCTTTATGGCTCTACATACACTACTTCATCTACCCCTCCTGAAGAAATGAGCTTGATTCATCGGGAGGCATTGGTGCGCGAAAAAATAGACAGCTACTCTAAAACCGGGGCTGCAGAAGGTGGTATAACCGGGGCGGGCGGCTTTTTAATGAGTATGGCTGATTTTCCAATACTTGTAGGGATAAAAATGAAAATGCTCTTTGAAATTGCAGCCTTGTACGGTATTGATGTGAAAGACTTTAGGGAACGTTTATACATTCTTTACATCTTTCAGCTTGCTTTTTCTAGTAAAGAAGGTGGCCAAAAGGTGTTTCTACACATGCAGGATTGGGATGAAAAGCTTCACATACTTCCTGAAAACTCTGACAATTTCGACTGGAAAACATTTCAGCAGGAATATCGAGATTACATTGATATTGCTAAACTAGCGCAATTGCTACCTGTAGTTGGCGCTGCAGTTGGAGCAGTTGCCAATTATCAGTTAATTAAAAAACTAGGAAAAACGGCAACCCAGGCTTATCGGATGCGTTTGAAAAAGGCGAAGTAGTTACTCTTCCTCTTCAAATAGGCCACCAATCAGATCATCGGTTTCACGTCTGTCTTTTTTAGTTGGTCTACCAGTCCCCCTGTCTCTTTTTAAAGCCGGAGCATGAAACATAGATTTGAATCCATGTGTTTCTTCAAGCGGTGTAATATCTTTGTACTTGGTTACGGCAATTTTAGATTCTACCCTGTTGTACAAAAGCTCAACTACTTCTATTACTTTTTTTTCTATCCCTCTTGATACCTGATAAACCTCACCGGGTTTTACAATGGCAGATGGTTTAAGATTTTGGCCATTAAATTTAACACGACCAGCCTTGCAGGCCTCTGTAGCTAAACTTCTGGTCTTAAATAATCTTATTGCCCACAAGTACTTATCAATACGTAATTTTTCCTTTTCAGTCATAAAAAATCAAAAATACACAAGAAAACAATGCTCAATACATAAAATTCATTTATTTTGTCAAAAATTAAACAAACAACATGATAGCAGAATTAAAAAAGTTAGTAGAAGCCGCTTGGGAAGATAGAACTTTATTAGAATATACGGAACATTGTGAGGCAATTGAAACCGTAGTTATGCAGTTAGATAAAGGTGAATTGCGCGTTGCTGAACCTATTCTAAATTCATGGGGTGTAAATGAATGGATCAAAAAAGCTGTTATTCTTTACTTCCCCATCAGACAGATGAAAGTAAGTGAGTCAGGGCCTTTTGTGTTTCATGATAAAATGAAACTAAAAACCAATTATAAAGAACTTGGTGTAAGAGTAGTACCTGGTGCAAGTGCTCGTTATGGTGCTTACCTTGCTAAAGGTGTTATCATGATGCCTTCTTACGTAAACATTGGTGCTTATGTAGATGAAGGTACAATGGTTGATACATGGGCTACTGTTGGTTCTTGTGCTCAAATTGGAAAACATGTTCACTTAAGTGGTGGTGTTGGTATTGGCGGTGTTCTTGAACCGATCCAAGCTGCTCCGGTAATCATCGAGGATAACTGCTTTTTAGGCTCAAGAGCGATCGTAGTTGAAGGTGTTCGTGTTGAAAAAGAAGCTGTGCTAGGTGCTAACGTAGTGTTAACCGCTTCTACAAAAATTATTGACGTAACTGGAAGTAGTCCTGTTGAATATAAAGGTATTGTTCCTGCTCGTTCGGTAGTTATTCCTGGTAGCTATCCAAAAAAATTCCCTGCTGGCGAATACCACGTTCCATGTGCATTAATTATTGGTAAACGTAAAGAATCTACAGATAAAAAGACTTCACTTAATGATGCATTAAGAGAAAACAACGTTGCCGTATAAGGTATAAACAGTCTGAATTTATATAGAGCCTGATCATTTTATGATACAGGCTCTTTTTTTGTTAGCAGGTTTTCATTACCGTTTGGTAAGTTTTCATTACCTGTGTTGCACAGTTCTTATTGCTAAACTTTTCTGCATGAATAAGCCCTTTTTTGATCATGGCTTGTATATCCTCCCCTCCTTTTAGCACTTTCAACATGCAGTTTGCAATTTCATTTGGATTGTCTGGATTAACATATAATGCGGCATCTCCTCCGGCCTCTGGCAAACAGCTAACAGAAGATGTAATAACCGGTACACCTACACTTAACGCCTCAAGTACCGGAATACCAAATCCTTCAAAATAAGAAGGATAAATTAAAGCCTCCGACAAACTATATATTGCCGGCAAATCTGCCGAGTTAACATCAGATAGAAATGTGATCTTACTACTGAGATTGTTTTTTTTAATGAAACTGTCTACCTCATTTTTGTATTTACCACTCCCTTTTCCAATCACCACTAAATTAACTTCGCTATTCTTTTCTAACACTTGAACAGCCTTGCAGATATTTAGCAGATTTTTCCTTTCAATAATAGACCCAACAGAAAGAAAAAACTTGGAAGGCAAACTAAACTTTGCAGCTATTAATTGTTTCTGTTCTTCTGAAATTGATGGATTAAAAGTACCATCGCAGCTTTGATAGCAAACATCTATTTTATTAGGATCTGTTTGGTAGAAATCAACAATATCCTTTTTGGTTTGCTCGCTAATGGCAATTATTCTGTCGGCATGCTGACAAGCGTGTCTGAATTTTCTTTGATACAATTTAACATCCAAAGGATTATATTGCTCGGGATAATGTTCAAAAATTAAATCGTGAATGGTTACAATAGATTTTATGCTCGTTTGATGAATATTTACAGGGATCTCGTGACTTAACCCATGAAAAAGTTCTATATCAAGATCAATAAGATCCTTTGTCATCCACTTACTTCGCCATAAAGAAGAGAGTTTACGAGAGAAAAATCCTTTAGGCAAAACCTCATGAATATTCTTGCCTTCTAAAGAATACTGCTTTGATGGCTTTGGATTGAACATAAAATATTCGTTATCAGGAAAAAACCGGGCAAGATCCAGCACCAGTGTTCTACTATAATTTCCTAACCCTGTATTGTTATGATAGGCTCTCTTTGCATCAAAGGCAATTCTCATATCACTTTTAAAATTGAGGCGAAATATACAACAAATTAAAAACCGGGCTCAATAAAAAACGAATTTTGCCTACTTTTATAGGCTAAACAAACTCTATATGTTAAACGATCAGATTAGACAAGCGCTCGCTGTACTTAAAGATGGTGGTGTAATTCTTTATCCCACCGATACTGTATGGGGTTTGGGCTGTGATGCTACTAATGAACAGGCTGTAGAAAAAATAAATGCCATTAAAGGTCGTAGCAATGATAAGAGTTTTATCATTTTACTGGATACGGATGCTAAACTGCAAAGTTACCTTACCGAAATCCCTGAGGTTGCCTACGATTTAATTGAATACACCGAAAATCCTTTGACAATTATTTTCTCAGGGGCGAAAAATCTGGCAAAAAACGTGATTAACGTTGATGGAAGTGTAGGAATAAGAGTTGTTAAACATGATTTTTGCGAACAATTGATATATCGTTTTCGTAAACCTATCACCTCTACCTCTGCTAATTTATCTGGCGAACCTACTCCAAAAACCTTTGATGAGATAAGTGACGAAATTAAAGATGCAGTTGACTACGTTGTAGACTGGGAGCAGGACTTAAAGGTAGATAAAAAACCCTCCACCATAATGAAATTAGCACCTGGAGGACAGTTTTCCTTTATTAGAAGGTAAGTTTTACTACTTTTGCAAACTCAGCAATGGAAAAACACCTACAACATCCTGTTTTTAAAGTTCTGGCAGGTATAGCTGCTAAACACAACATTGAAGCCTATGTTATTGGCGGATATGTGCGTGATATTTTCTTGAAAAGACCATCAAAAGACATTGACATTGTTGTACTTGGTAATGGAATTACTTTTGCTGAATTAGTAGGTGCACAACTTAAAACCAAAGTAGCTGTTTTCAAGAATTTTGGAACGGCAATGCTTAAGTTTCAGGATCTTGAAATTGAATTTGTAGGAGCAAGAAAAGAATCATATCGTGCAGATTCACGCAAACCGATAGTAGAAAATGGTACAATTGAAGATGATCAGCTTAGACGCGATTTTACTATAAATGCGTTGGCTATTTCTTTAAATAAAGATAATTATGGAAGTCTCATTGATCCTTTTAATGGGACAGAAGATCTTACAAATAAATTAATAAGAACGCCATTGGATTCGGAACTTACTTTTTCTGATGATCCTTTGCGCATGATGCGCGCTATCCGTTTTGCCAGTCAACTAACTTTTACTATTGATGAAGGGGCGATAAACGCGATCAAAAAACAAAAAGAGAGAATCAGTATCGTTTCAAAAGAACGCATCACTGATGAACTTAATAAAATTATTCTATCTCCACTCCCATCTGTTGGCTTCAAATATTTATTTGATACTGGTTTATTACACTTGATTTTCCCACAAATGGCCAATTTATATGGCGTGGATATAATTAACGGAAAAGGACATAAAGATAATTTTTATCACACCTTACAAGTGCTCGATAATATTTGCACAGTAACCAATGACTTATGGTTGCGTTGGGCCGCTATTCTGCATGATATTGCCAAACCGGCAACTAAACGCTTTGAAGAAGGTCATGGTTGGACTTTCCATGGTCATGAGGATAAAGGTGCAAGAATGGTCCCTCAAATTTTTGCTCAGTTAAAACTTCCTCTTAACGAAAAGATGAAGTATGTTCAAAAACTTGTTCAGTTACACCTTCGCCCTATTGTATTAGCGCAAGAAGTAGTAACTGACTCAGCAGTTAGGCGTTTATTATTTGATGCCGGTGAGGATATTGAAAGTTTGATGTTGCTATGCAACGCCGATGTAACCACCAAAACGAATACAAGATAAAAAAATATAGAAACAACTTTGAACTGGTAAAACAGAAGCTCAAAGATGTTGAAGAACGCGACAAGATCAGAAACTGGCAACCACCAATTACAGGAAATGACATTATGGAGGTATTTGGTTTGGGAGCAGGAAAAGAAGTAGGGATCATCAAAAATGCTATCCGTGAGGCCATTTTAGAGGGAGAAATAACAAACACCTACGATGAAGCCTTACAGTTTATGCTCGAAAAAGCAAAAGAACTAGGTCTTTTACCAGTAAGTCGTTAATACAATTATATAAAGTATATTTTATTTTTTAATTTTATAGCTAGAAAATAAGCTCAAATGGCAATTTATAGATTTAGAATAAGTTTCGAAGATTTCGATGAAGTAGTAAGGGAAATAGATATTAAATCGACCCAAACATTTGAAGATTTGCATAAAGCAGTTCACCGTTCAACCGGTTACACTGCCGAAAAATCTTCTTCCTTTTATGTGAGTACAGATAATTGGATAAAAGGTGATGAAATAGCTTATTTACCAAATCAGCGCAAAATCGACAGGGGCGTTGCTTTAATGGAGAATTCAAAATTAAGCAGCTTCATTGAAGATCCACATCAAAAGTTTTATTATATATATAATTTTGACCGCCCTTTTGATTTTCATGTTGAATTGATAAAGATCATCCTGGAAACTGATCCAAACATCGAATATCCTTACCTGGTTAAAAGTACAGGAGAAGCTCCCAAAATTATTGAAAAAAATAATTTTGGCTCGGTTGCTGTATCTTCAAACCCGGTTTCCACAGATTTCGATTTCTTAAATGAAATGGATTTTGTACCGGAAGACACAGACGAACTTGAAGCAATGGGTGGCAGAGGTATCAATACTGAAGAAAAAAGTGAGAATACTGAAGAGGAGTCGGAAGACGAATCAGATGATTTCTCTGATAATGACAACTACGAAGACGAAGAATACAATAGTAAAGAGGATTACTAATGCCAGTTATGGCATCAGCTAAGACTTTAATTGTTATTGTAGGCCCAACGGCAATAGGAAAAACTGCTTTAGCTATCGAGATAGCAAAGCAGTTTTCTACTGAAATCATTTCCGCAGATTCCAGACAATTCTTTAAAGAAATGGAAATTGGCACAGCTAAACCTTCCGTCGAAGAGCTAGCTGCCGCCCCACACCATTTTATTAATTCCCACAGTGTAAAAACACTATTCAGTACCGGTGACTTTGAAATCCAGGCGCTTAAATTAATGGATGAATTGTTTAAAAAACATGATCTCTTAGTTATGGTTGGCGGCTCTGGCCTCTATATTGATGCCGTTTGTAAAGGCCTTGATGATCTTCCTGACACAGATATTAATATTCGAGAACAGCTAAATGAGCAACTTGCATCGCAGGGAATCGAATCTATAAAAGCTCAACTGGCCGAAAATGATCCAGAGTATTATGCTAAAGTAGACCAGGCCAATCCTCAGCGTATGATAAGAGGGTTGGAATTTTTCCTATCCACTGGAATGAAACTATCCTCTTTTCTTACTAATAGCAAAAAGACAAGGCCTTTCAATATCATCAAGATTGGTTTAAATACAGACCGAGCAGTACTTTACAATAGAATCAACTTAAGAGTCGTCCAGATGATGGATATGGGCTTACTAGATGAAGTAAAGTCACTAAAGGATTACAGAAGCTACAACGCACTCAATACAGTCGGCTATTCGGAGCTTTTTGCTTTTCTGGATGGAGAAATAGACCTGGAACGAGCTGTTGATAAGATCAAACAAAATACGCGTCGCTTTGCCAAGAGACAATTGACTTGGTTTAGAAGAGATGACACCACCACCTGGTTTGAGCCAAACCACACTGATGAGGTCATCACTTACATTAAACAGGCTTTAACTTAAGCTTGTGCGGTTGGCCCGCCAAAGTTCATGGGGAAACCCGGAGGCTCCTCCTGAGTCTTTATACGCCCGTTTATAGCTTCATATTTTTCTATATTATCCTGCATGGCAGCCAATAATCTCTTTGCATGTTCCGGGGTAAGAATAATACGTGACTTCACTCTTGCTTTAGGTACACCGGGCATTACTCTAATAAAATCAAGTACAAACTCTGTATTTGAATGGGTAATAATAGCCAAGTTAGAAAATATGCCCTCTGCAATCTCTTCAGAAAGTTCTATGTTAAGTTGGTTTTCGTTGTTTTGTTCTTCCATATAACAAACTTAGATATTTTTTATAGTAAAAAAAAAGTCCCCCAACTTTTAAAGAAGGGGGACTTTTAGAAAGATTTATTTAAAATTAAGCTCCTATTTCTTCTTGTTTCGAAGCTAATAATTTATCATATTCCTCTTGAGAACCAACAATGATACGCTCATATCCACGTACACCTGTACCTGAAGGGATTAAGTGTCCAACTATTACGTTTTCTTTCAATCCAAGCATACTGTCACGTTTACCAGCAATAGCTGCCTCGTTAAGTACTTTTGTTGTTTCCTGGAACGATGCTGCAGAGATAAATGATTTCGTACCTAATGACGCACGGGTAATACCTTGCAACACTGAACTCGCAGTTGCAGGTCTTGCATCACGAACTTCAATTTGTTTTAAATCTTTACGTTTCAATTGAGAATTTTCATCTCTTAATTTACGTAAAGAAAGAATTTGACCAGGTTTAACTGTGTTTGAATCACCAGCTTCTACTACAACTTTTTTGTCATAGATCTCATCATTCTCGATCATAAAGTCCCAACGATCCACAGAGTTGTTCTCTAAGAAACTGGTATCACCTGGATCTTCGATATGTACTTTCTGCATCATTTGGTGTACAATAACCTCGAAGTGTTTATCGTTGATTTTCACACCTTGTAAACGGTAAACCTCTTGGATACCATTAACAAGATATTCTTGTACAGCCGCAGGGCCTTTAATTGCTAAAATATCAGCAGGAGAGATAGATCCATCAGATAATGGCATACCAGCTTTCACAAAGTCATTATCCTGTACAAGGATGTGTTTAGACAATGGAACAAGGTATTTTTTAACTTCTCCGTCTTTAGATTCGATAGTCATCTCACGATTACCACGTTTCACACCGCCTAAAGTTACCACACCATCAATTTCTGTTACTACAGCAGGGTTAGATGGATTACGTGCTTCGAATAACTCAGTTACACGTGGTAAACCACCTGTAATATCCCTTGTTTTTCCAGTTGCGCGAGGTATCTTAACTAAGATCTGACCAGTTTTAACTGCATCACCTTCGTCAATAGCGATGTGAGCACCTACAGGAATGTTATATCCTCTGATTAGTTCACCTTTTTTATCGACAACTCTTACTGAAGGATTTTTAGTTTTATCACGTGTATCTATAATTACTTTTTCACGGTGACCGGTTTGCTCATCTGACTCTTCACGGAAGGTTACACCTTCGATAATTGCATCAAATTCGATTTTACCGGCAAATTCCGAGATAATTACAGCATTATATGGATCCCACGAACAAATTCTATCTCCTTTAGTGATTTTAGCTCCATCCTCTACGTACAAGAATGCACCGTAAGGAATGTTACTCGTCATGATAATCTTATTTGTTTCCGGTTCAACAATTTTAAACTCTCCTGAACGACCTAAAACAATTTGTTTTACTCCATCTTCAGTATCGTTCTCAACTGTACGAACGTTCTCAAATTCGATAATACCATCAAACTTCGCCATAATCTGAGATTCAGCAGCGATGTTCGATGCAGTACCACCCACGTGGAATGTACGTAGTGTTAACTGTGTACCCGGCTCACCGATTGACTGTGCAGCAATTACACCAACAGCTTCACCTTTTTGAACACGTTTACCAGTAGCTAAGTTACGTCCATAACAAAGGGCACAAACACCTCTTTGATTTTCGCAAGTTAATACAGAACGAATTTCAACACCATCAAGAGGCGACTCTTCAATTGTTTTAGCAATTTCTTCAGTAATATCTTGTCCAGCTCCTACTAATAATGCTCCATCCAATGGATTGAATACATCATGTAGAGAAATACGTCCTAAAATTCTGTCATATAATGGCTCAACGATATCCTCATTGTCTTTCAACGCTGTTGTAAACATACCTCTCAATGTACCGCAATCCTCAGAATTAACGATCATATCCTGTGCCACATCATGTAAACGACGTGTCAAGTAACCAGCATCGGCAGTTTTCAACGCCGTATCCGCCAAACCTTTACGAGCACCGTGAGTAGAGATAAAGTATTCTAATACCGACAATCCTTCTTTAAAGTTAGATAAGATGGGGTTTTCAATAATCTCACCACCAGAACCTGATTTTTGAGGTTTCGCCATCAAACCACGCATACCGCACAACTGACGAATCTGTTCTTTCGAACCACGCGCTCCAGAATCCAACATCATATAAACTGAGTTAAATCCTTGGTTATCGCTCGATAACTGATTCATCACGAATGATGTTAAACGGTTATTGATACGAGTCCAGATATCGATAATTTGGTTGTAACGCTCGTTGTTGGTAATGAATCCCATGTTATAGTTATTCCTTACCTCTTCAACTTCTGCAGAAGCCTGTTGTAATAAAGTATGTTTTTCAACAGGAATGTTTACGTCTTGTAAATTAAACGATAAACCTCCTCTGAATGCCATTTGGAAACCTAATTCTTTAATATCATCAAGGAATCTTGATGCACGAGCCATACCAGTGATTTTAACAACCTCACCGATAATATCTCTTAAAGATTTTTTAGTTAACAATTCATTGATGTAACCAACTTCTTCAGGAACCATTTGATTAAATAGTACACGTCCAACAGTTGTGTCAGTCAATTTATTAACTATAGTTCCATCCTCAATTTTAACATTTACTTTAACTTTAATAAATGCGTGAAGATCAATTTGTTTCTCATTGTAAGCAATGATAACCTCTTCTGGGGAATAGAATATAGAGTCTTGTCCTTTAACTACACGTCCTTCGTCAGTTCTACGGCCTTTAGTAATATAATAAAGACCCAAAACCATATCCTGAGAAGGTACAGTAATAGGAGTACCGTTTGCAGGGTTTAGAATGTTGTGTGCAGCAAGCATTAATACTTGTGCTTCTAAGATTGCGGCGTGTCCTAATGGTAAGTGTACTGCCATCTGGTCACCGTCAAAATCCGCGTTAAATGCGGTACAAACTAACGGGTGTAATTGAATTGCTTTACCTTCAACCAATTTAGGTTGGAAAGATTGTATACCCAATCTGTGCAACGTAGGCGCACGATTCAGCAATACAGGGTGTCCTTTTAAAACATTCTCAAGAATATCCCAAACTAAAGGGTCTTTTCTGTCTACAATTTTCTTAGCAGATTTCACTGTTTTAACGATACCTCTTTCTATCATCTTACGGATGATAAACGGCTTAAATAGCTCAGCAGCCATATCTTTAGGTAAACCGCATTCATGTAATTTAAGGCTTGGGCCTACAACAATTACAGAACGAGCAGAATAATCCACACGTTTACCTAATAAGTTCTGACGGAAACGACCTTGTTTACCTTTCAGAATATCTGAAAGAGATTTTAAAGCACGGTTACCTTCAGTTTTTACAGCATTAACTTTACGCGAGTTATCAAATAACGAGTCAACCGCTTCTTGTAACATACGTTTTTCGTTACGTAAAATTACTTCCGGAGCTTTGATCTCGATCAAACGCTTCAAACGATTGTTACGGATGATTACACGACGGTAAAGATCATTTAAATCTGAAGTCGCGAAACGGCCACCTTCTAGAGGTACTAACGGACGCAATTCTGGTGGAATAACCGGAACGATCTTAATGATCATCCACTCAGGATTATTCTCAATACGTGATCTTGAACCACGGAATGCCTCAACAACTTGCAAACGTTTTAATGCTTCGTTTTTACGTTGTTGTGAAGTTTCATTAGCAGCCTGGTGACGTAAGTTATAAGATAAAGTATCTAAATCAATACGTTTTAACAAATCTTCTAATGCTTCCGCACCCATTTTGGCTACGAATTTATTAGGATCCTTATCATCCAGATATTGGTTCTCTTTAGGTAATTTATCAAGAATATCTAAATATTCTTCCTCAGTAAGGAAATCCATGTACTGAATACCTTCTTCAGCCATTAAACCTGGTTGAATTACTACATAACGCTCGTAGTAAATAATCAGATCTAATCTTTTAGTAGGCAAACCTAATAAGTAACCGATTTTATTTGGCAGTGAACGGAAATACCAGATATGCGCAACAGGAACTACCAAGTTGATATGTCCCATACGCTCTCTACGTACTTTCTTTTCAGTTACCTCAACACCACAACGGTCGCAAACAATACCTTTATAACGGATACGTTTGTATTTACCACAATGACATTCGTAATCTTTTACAGGACCAAAAATACGCTCGCAAAACAAACCATCACGCTCAGGTTTGTAAGTACGATAATTGATAGTCTCAGGTTTCAACACCTCACCACTTGAGCGCTCTAAAATAGCCTCAGGCGATGCCAAACTAATGGTGATCGATGTGAAATTGCTTTTTAATTTATTATCCTTTTTGTAAGACATAGCTCTTTTGTTTTAGTAGCTAGTAGCTCTAGTACTTAGTATTTAGTATTTAGATTGAGCGCTTTGCTTTTCTAAATACCAAATACTAAGTACTAAGTACTAAATACTTAGTCTAACGTAATATCTAAACCTAATCCACGTAACTCATGTACCAATACATTGAATGATTCTGGTACACCCGGTGTAGGAAGGTTTTCGCCTTTTACAATCGCTTCGTAAGTTTTAGCTCTACCGATAACATCATCTGACTTAACAGTTAATATCTCTTGTAGAATGTTGGCAGCACCAAATGCTTCCAATGCCCAAACCTCCATCTCACCAAAACGCTGACCACCAAACTGAGCTTTACCACCCAATGGTTGCTGTGTAATTAATGAGTACGGTCCGATAGAACGAGCGTGCATCTTATCATCAACCATGTGTCCTAATTTCAACATGTAGATAATACCTACAGTTGTTGGCTGATCAAATTTCTCACCTGTTAAACCGTTATTTAAGTAAGTTCTTCCAGAAGCAGGTAATCCGGCTTTAGCGATCCAGTCTTCAACCTCATTGTGCTTAGCACCATCAAAGATTGGAGTTGCAAATTTAACACCCAATTCTTTACCGGCCCATGCCAATACAGTTTCATAGATCTGACCAAGGTTCATACGTGAAGGTACACCCAGTGGGTTCAACACGATATCAACAGGAGTTCCATCTTCTAAGAATGGCATATCTTCATCACGTACAATACGAGCTACAATACCCTTATTACCGTGACGACCAGCCATCTTATCACCTACTTTTAATTTACGTTTTTTAGCTACATAAACCTTAGCCATCTGAACAATACCTGAAGGCAGCTCATCTCCCACACTAATCGCAAACTTATCACGTTTGTAAGCACCAAGTTCTTCGTTTACACGAATACCATAGTTGTGCAATAACAATTTGATCTGCTCATTCTTGTCGTCATCAGTAGTCCATTTGTATGGATTAATGTGCGCGTATTCTAAATCAGCTAAACTCTTTTGAGTAAACTTAGCGCCTTTAGGGAATAATAATTCCTTATAAACGTTGTATACACCTTGAGATGTTTTACCATTTACAATCTGGAATAATTTATCTACAAGCTCATTCTTAAGATTTGTTGTAGCAAGGTCGTATCTTTTGTCTAATTTCTCTATTGCTGATTTTTCTTCAGCTTTAGTAGTTTTCTTAGCTCTTGAGAACAACTTAGTATCAATTACCACACCTTTAATAGATGGAGGTGTTTTTAATGATGCATCTTTAACATCACCAGCCTTATCTCCAAAAATTGCACGTAGTAATTTCTCTTCCGGCGAAGGATCAGATTCTCCTTTAGGAGTGATCTTACCGATAAGGATGTCGCCTTCTTTAACTTCAGCACCGATACGGATAATACCGTTCTCATCTAAATCTTTAGTAGCTTCTTCAGAAACGTTAGGGATATCTGGTGTTAATTCCTCTTCTCCACGTTTTGTATCACGTACTTCTAATTCAAACTCTTCAATGTGTAATGAAGTAAAGATATCTTCACGAACAATACGCTCGTTAATTACGATCGCATCCTCAAAGTTATACCCTTGCCAAGGCATGAAAGCAACTTTTAAGTTTCTTCCTAATGCCAATTCACCATTTTCAGTAGCATAACCTTCACAAAGCACCTGTCCTTTTACAACTTTCTGACCTTTCTTAACGATTGGTTTCAAGTTGATACAAGTATTCTGGTTGGTTTTCTTGAATTTGATTAATTTATAAGTTTTGCTATCACCTTCAAACGATACTAAACGATCTCCATCGTTTCTTACGTATTTAATAGTGATCTCATTTGCATCAACATATTCAACAACACCATCACCTTCAGCATTGATCAATGTTCTTGAATCGCGGGCTACGCGACCTTCCAAACCTGTACCAACGATAGGAGCCTCAGGACGTAACAATGGTACGGCCTGACGTTGCATATTCGATCCCATCAAAGCCCTGTTCGCATCATCATGCTCAAGGAAAGGAATCAACGAAGCAGCGATCGAAGTAATCTGATTAGGTGCAACGTCCATTAAGTCCAATTTCTCAGGCTCAATAATCGGGAAGTCACCCTCGTAACGTGCTTTTACACGTGGAGTAGTGAAATTACCTTTATCATCATACTCGGCGTTTGCCTGAGCAATGGTTTTACCATCTTCATCCTCAGCAGAAAGGTAAATAACAGGTTCGTCAACCGACACAACACCATTATCTACTTTTTTATAAGGAGTTTCAATGAAACCTAAGTTGTTTATCTTCGCATGAACACAAAGAGACGAGATCAAACCGATGTTTGGTCCCTCTGGAGTTTCAATTGTACATAAACGACCGTAGTGAGTATAGTGAACGTCACGCACCTCGAAACCGGCACGCTCACGTGAAAGACCACCTGGGCCTAAGGCTGACAAACGACGTTTGTGCGTAATCTCTGCCAAAGGATTTGTCTGGTCCATGAACTGCGACAACTGGTTAGTTCCAAAGAACGAATTAATAACCGACGATAAAGTACGGGCATTAATTAAGTCTGTTGGAGTAAATACCTCGTTATCGCGAATGTTCATACGCTCGCGGATAGTACGCGCCATACGTGCTAAACCAACACCAAATTGAGCGTACAATTGCTCACCTACTGTACGAACACGACGATTCGACAAGTGATCAATATCATCCACTTCTTCTTTAGAGTTGATCAATTTGATCAGATATTTAACAATAGCAATAATATCAGCTTTTGTTAAAACCTTTACGTGATCAGGAGTATCCATTTTCAACTTACGGTTGATACGGTATCTACCTACATCACCTAGATCATAACGTTTATCCGAGAAGAACAAACGCTCAATAATACCTCTTGCAGTTTCTTCATCAGGTGGTTCTGCGTTACGCAAAGCACGATAGATGTTTTCAACAGCCTCTTTCTCAGAGTTAGAAGTATCTTTTTGTAAAGTATTATATATAATGGTATAATCAGCCTGGCTTGCACCATCATCTTTAGATAAGATAATAGTTTTAACACCAGCATCAATGATCATATCAATATGGTCATCTTCTAAAACAGTATCCCTATCTAAGATCACTTCATTACGATCTATAGAAACTACCTCACCAGTATCTTCATCAACAAAATCCTCAACCCATTTTCTTAATACTCTTGCAGCAAGTTTACGACCGATATATTTCTTCAAACCTGATTTGCTAACCTTAACCTCATCAGCTAAGTCAAACAATTCAAGGATGTCTTTATCAGAATCATAACCAATAGCACGCAATAGGGTGGTAACCGGGAATTTTTTCTTACGATCAATGTAAGCATACATAACGTTATTTACGTCTGTAGCAAACTCAATCCAAGATCCTTTGAAAGGAATTACACGGGCAGAATAAAGCTTAGTTCCGTTAGTGTGACGGCTTTGACCGAAGAACACACCCGGAGACCTGTGTAACTGAGAAACGATTACACGCTCTGCGCCGTTAATCACAAAAGTACCTTTAGGAGTCATATAAGGTATGGTTCCTAAATATACATCTTGAATGATGGTTTCAAAATCTTCGTGTTCAGCATCATTACAAGAAAGCTTAAGCTTTGCTTTTAATGGAACACTATAAGTTAACCCACGGTCAATACACTCAGGTATATCATAACGCGGTGGGTCAATAAAATAATCAAGGAACTCAAGAACAAAAATGTTTCTTGAATCAGTGATTGGGAAGTTTTCAGCAAACACCTTAAATAAACCCTCAGTGTGACGGTTATCTGAAGTTGTCTCGATCTGAAAAAATTCTCTGAATGATTGCAACTGCACATCTAGAAAATCTGGGTAATCTATGATATGCTTACTACGTGCAAAATTTACTCTTTGGTCGACTTTATTTGCCAATGGACTAAAGTTAATTTACTTTAAGAATAAACTATTTGTTTGGTTAGCCGTTAAACAATTCCACCAACCAAACAAGATGAAATGTTTATAAACAGGTATAGACTCCGACTATACAGTCGGAGTCTATGGTTAAAGTTATATTAAAATTAAGTGATTACTTAATTTCAACTACAGCTCCAGCTTCTTCTAATTGAGTTTTCAAAGCATTAGCTTCGTCTTTAGAAACACCAGCTTTTAATTCTTTTGGTGCACCATCAACTAAGTCTTTAGCTTCTTTCAAACCTAAACCAGTTAAGTCTTTTACCAATTTAACTACTGCTAATTTAGAACCACCAGCTTCTTTCAATATAACATCAAAAGTTGATTTTTCTTCAGCCGCAGGAGCAGCATCACCAGCAGGACCTGCAACAGCAACTGCAGCAGCAGCTGGTTCAATACCATACTCGTCTTTTAAGATTTGAGCTAATTCGTTAACTTCTTTAACTGTTAAGTTTACCAATTGCTCAGCAAACGCTT